>WNGH01000692.1_pt1 | contig 65458 bp, 54 predicted proteins | sample 5400631 | NCBI WGS metagenome assembly WNGH01 (sample SAMN13153373, study PRJNA577476) | soil metagenome | isolation source: 115 cm soil or saprolite under Garry oak tree replicate 1 | place: USA:California | collected 2016-06-15
TACGTCACGCCTAAAGAACATCTCGGGCTGCCCAATGAAAAAGATGTGAAGGACGGCATTATTGCCTACAAAATCGCCGCCCATGCGGCCGACATCGCGCGTCACCGTCCAGGCGCTCGCGATCGCGATGACGCACTCAGCTATGCGCGCTATAAATTCGACTGGGAAAAACAGTTCGCGTTGTCCCTCGATCCCGCTACGGCACGTTCCATGCATGATGAAACCCTGCCCGATGACTACTACAAAGAAGCAGCCTTCTGCTCCATGTGCGGTCCGAAGTTCTGTTCGATGAATTATTCCAGCAAAGTGGACGACTATAACAAGCAGGTGCACGGACTGGAAAAGAAAGATTACTCGGAACTGGTGGAGAAGCTGGTCTCTTTAAAGTAGGAGTTGCCGCATGGCACCTACCGAGGTTAATCCAAGTCCGAGTGTTGTTTGACGCCGGCGTTCTTTTGCGCCTGGGTGTGAGCAGCGGCTGGACGCTTGTTGTAACGCACCACTGTATCTTCCGCAACCATGTCAGATTCCGCGGGGCCGGCAGAATGATGCGTGGCGGAAGGCGGGTGGGGTTCGGAAGAGCGAGGCTTTACTCTCACCAGCCGGTCGTTAGCGCGATCGTCGGATTCGGGAACAATCCTGGGGGAGGCGGGCTCGACTGCAAGAGCGGGATGCAAACCCACGACATCCGATCCGCGAGTCGAGGGCAATTCCGAAGCCCCTATCTTAGCGTCGAGGGGAAGCGCAGGAACAATCCTGGCTTTTTCAAAAGGTACTGGCTGCTGTGCTTCGATCGAGCGCTGCATTACATTGGCGGGCAGCGGTGAAAACCGGTTCACGGACGCGCCTACCAACAACGCCGCGACGGCGACCATAGCTAAAACCGTAGCCGTCTTCCAGAATACCTCGTCGTTTTGAAGAACCTGTTTCTGCAGGATTTTCTGGCGATACGTATTAGGACGCACCGGCACGGCATTCTGCATCAGCGGCACTACTTGCGGCAACTGCTCGTTGAAAACGGGCTTGGCACGGCTTGTGAGAGGGACAGCGAACACAGGTTCTTTGACCACCGATTTCGGAAGCGGTGAATTTTGTGTAGCGATTTCGGGTTCAGCCAGAGGATGCCAAATTGGCCAATCGGAAGTCGGTTCGGTTTTTACAACCGAAACATCCTCCTGCAGAATTACTGGAGTGGTTTCGAACAATGGTTGGTGTCGCGTTTCCGAAACAGCTTCGGCTTCTGAGCGAGGAACTTCTTCGAGCTCAATAATTGCTGGAGCCTCCGCGATCACTTCTGGCTGCGTTTCCATTGCTTGGGTTTCTACTAGAGGAACGGGTTCGAGTTCGACAACGGCCGGGGCTTCCGCCATGGTTTCCGGTTTCGTTGGCAAAATTGAGCCGGTTTCTGCCAGAGAGACTGCTTCTGTCTCGATCATCGCCGGAACGTCTACCACTTGTTCGGGCTGTGTTTCCGAATATTCTCCAGGATCAATTTCCGCCGCAGCCAGCCGCGCTTCATGCGCCGGTGCCTCTTTTTCCATCGTGAAGGGCTGCCCGGCTTCAGGCGCTGGCTCAGCGAGTTGCCCGGCAAGCGGTGCTGCGAGCTCAGAATCGGAAATAATTTCTGGGAGTGCGCTCACTTCAGTTGGCGCAACCGAGGCGGACAGATCAACGAAAGGTTCCACTACCTCGCTGACTGCAATCTGTTGTGTCTCCGACCGATCATCTGATTGGTGCATTGCGGCAAGCTCCTCAACCTGATCGGCCTCCACTCTCGGGATGGCATCAGACGCGAGTTCTGGCTCGCGTATAAAAGGGAGCACCGACACTGGCCGGGGATTCCCGGTGATCGCGCCGGGAGCGATGAAGACGCGTTTGTCCTGGGTACGCGCGATTGCGCTGGCGCTGGTGAGCGCTTCCTCGAATGCGCACTCTTCGACCGTAATTTCCAGATCGGCGGGTTCCGAGGAAATTTCGTCGGGCGATTTGGTTACAACTTCGAATCCCCGCGCACGTAAATCTTGGGCGAGTGCGTCGGTATCTTCCGCCAACCTGGTAACAATCCTAGCCAGAGGCATATGGGCCCTTGTCGCGGTCGACAATCAAAATCAGGAATTGCTGTCGCCCTGATCAAAGTTTTCTGGGCAACGCATAAGGCGCAGCCTAGATCTAACCGCGAACCATTAGGATGCACCCAGAGCCGTATCAGTTTACCGCAAAAGAAGATGGCGGGACATGGCTCCAGAAACGGATCCGGCCGAGCCGGGGAAAAGTTTTGCACACCCCACTGTGTCGAAGCTACGGGTCGGCTGGCTCTGAGGAGGTCCCCCCTGGGCGGCGGCATTGGACCTGCCGTCCCGCCGACCCGGCACAGGACGATTAAGAAGCTAAACTCATTGCACGGTCGCGGAAACTGTAATGGTATTGACCCCAGTCAAAGGAGCATTGGCATTTCCATTTACGACAACTATGTCCGTCACCGCCGAAGGCACCCCGCCAATCCCCGGAGCGATCGTCACGTGGAAGACGCACTGGGTGGCGTTTCCAATGCCCGTGTTGGTCGCGGCCGTCATTACGTTGACCAGCGTGCCCCCGGCTACTCCGACCAGGATCTGAATATTGGAAGGCGCTGCCTCTCCAGCTTCACACCTTGAGGTCGCATCCGTAATAGCAATGTGTGCTTTGGCGATGTGACGGGGCGTGGAGTCGATAAATGGAAACAGGGCTTTGGGCGCCAAACCGGCCAAAATAGAACTTTCCACTACCAGTTGAGGGGTTGCGGTCGTTTCAGCAGCCTGTGCGAGTGGACTGGCCAGCGCGACTGCCGCCAATAGAATCGATAGAACAGTCCTGGTGTAGTTTTTCATATGGTTTAGCCTCCTAGAGAGAGAAGCGGAAGGGAGAGCTAAATCGGCTCATTATCGGAAAAAGATTTTCGAGTCGAGGAGTCTAGTGTCTCTAATGCATTGATTTGGATAGGCTTCCGATGTAAGGTATCGAGGCTTGTCTAGAGCCTTGGGCGTGAGGTTTTCGAGTGTCGGATACGTTTTCCAAGCCGCTGACCGAACTCTTAGGAAATTGGGAAAAAGGCGACAAGGATGCCCTCAACTCCCTCTTCCCGTTCGTCTACGATGAGCTCCGTCGAGTCGCCCACCGTTGTCTCCGGCGCGAGAGGCCGAATCACACCATCCAAAGCACGGCGCTGGTTCATGAGGCTTACTTGCGGCTAGTCAAGCAGAGGCCAAGGCATTTTGAAGATCGAAACCACTTTATCGCCCTGGCGGCGCAGCTCATGCGGTACATCGTGGTGGACTATGCCAGAAATCACGGTGCTCTAAAACGTGGCGCGGGTGCCTTCAAGTTGGAACTAGATGACCGGCTCGCGCTGCCGGACAACAAGCAAGTAGATCTGCTGGCGCTGGACGACGCCCTGAAGAGCTTACAAGAGGTAGATGAACAACAAAGCCGGTTGGTGGAGCTCAGGTTCTTTGGCGGGCTGTCAATTGAAGAGGCGTCCGATGTTCTCGGAATTTCTCCGGCGACATTGAAGCGGCAATGGGCTACGGCAAGAGCTTACCTTTATCGGCAAATGCGGGATTGAGGGTGCTCCAAGGTGAAGCCGGAACGCTGGGCACAGGTTCGTAAGATCCTTGATGCGGCGCTTGAGCTCTCGCCCGAGGCCCGCGCAGCCTATGTGGCAAAGGTGTGTGGCGCGGACTCCGAGCTTCATCAAGAAGTCAAATCGTTTCTCGCCGCTCACGATCGTGCTGGCAGCCGTTTTCTGGAAGAGCCTACACTCCTGCCGGTAACGCTCAATCCCGGAACAAAACTCGGAACTTACGAAATTATCGAGATGGTGGGCGCTGGCGGAATGGGAGAAGTGTATCGAGCCCGTGACACTACTCTCGGGCGAGAAGTTGCAATCAAGGTCCTGCCGTCAATTTTCTCCAGAGATGCGGATCGTTTGCGGCGGTTCGAGCAGGAGGCACGGGCCGCGGCCGGCTTGAACCATCCCAACATTCTTTCCATCCATCAGTTTGGCACGCAGGACGGAGCGCCGTACATCGTCTCAGAGTTTCTTGAAGGAGAGACTTTGCGTGTCTCCCTCCAGCGTGGACCACTGCCCGTTGACCGGGCGATCGACTACACGCTCCAAATGGTGAGGGGGTTAAGCGCTGCGCACCAGAAAGGGATCGTCCACCGTGATTTGAAGCCGGAAAATCTTTTCGTAACCAGCAGCGGGTGGCTCAAGATTCTCGACTTCGGACTGGCGAAACTGCGCCGTCCTGAGGAATTCGGAGAAGCGGCAGAGGCGATGACCGGGGGTAGCAGTACCGTGCCCGGAATCATCATGGGCACCGTCGGCTATATGTCGCCAGAGCAAGTGCGGGGGCAGCAAGTGGATCATCGGTCGGACATTTTTGCTTTAGGTTCGATCTTTTACGAGATGCTCTCAGGTGAACGAGCCTTCCGAGGCAGCACGCCGGCAGATACTTTGAGCGCCATTCTGACGCGTGAGCCCTCTCCACTGGCTGGAACCAATTCTAAAATCACGCCGCCGTTAGACAGGATTATTGAGCGTTGTCTGAAAAAGGATCCGAGCGGGCGGTTTCAATCCGCGGACGACTTGGGATCTGCTCTTAAATCTTTGTCGGGAGCTTCGGCTTCCCTCCGTGATGGCTCCGTCCGGTCGAATGTTCCTCCGCGAATGATGAGCCGCCGACAAGCTATTTGGTTTGGTGGCCTGGCGCTCCTGGCACTTTTGGCGTTACTCGTCGCGGCCAACGTTGGGGGCATCCGGGGCGCACGGGGAGCCGGGCACATTCAATCTTTGGCGGTTCTGCCTCTGGCAAACCTCTCCGGTGATTCCGCGCAGGATTATTTTGCCGATGGAATGACGGAAGCAATGATTACAGAACTTGCCCAGATCAGCGGGCTTAGAGTCATTTCGCGCACTTCGGTGATGCAATACAAAGGGGGAAAGAAATCGTTGCCGGAAATTGCCCGCGAGCTGCACGTGGACAGCGTGCTGGAAGGTTCGGTGCTGCGCTCGGGAGAAAAAGTTCGGATCATGGCACAATTGATACAGGCAGTTCCCGAACGGCATCTCTGGGCAAAAAGCTACGACGGCGACCTGCGCGATGTTATGGCAGTGCAGAGCGAGGTGGCGCGGTCGGTGGCAGGAGAGATCCGCGTCAAGCTGACTGCATCGGAAGAAGCGCGGTTGCAGAAATCACGGCCGGTGAATCCGCAGGCGCATGATGCCTATCTCCGTGGCCGCTATTTCAGGAGAAAGGGTGGTCTGGAGAATGTCGAGAAAGCCCGGCAATATTTTGAGCAAGCGTTGGATATCGATCCTCTCTATGCTCCAGCTTATGCCGCGCTGGCAGATTACTACAGCGTGCTGCCCTTCTACACCGGTGCGAGACGTGATGAGGTGCTACCAAAAGCGAAGGCTGCGGTGACGAAGGCACTTGAGCTTGATGACTCGCTGGCGGAGGCACATTCGTCTCTTGCCTATATCTATACCTATTACGACTGGGATTGGGCGCGTGGCGATCAGGAATTCCAGCGCGCATTGAAGCTCAACCCCAACGATGCTGCGGTTCGCCACCGCTACAGCCGTTATCTTTCCAGTTTGGGACGGATTGATGAGGCACTCAGAGAAATCAAGCACGAACAGGAATTAGATCCGCTTTCTCAAGTTGCCAAGGCAAATGTGGGAATGATTTATTACTTTGCCCGGCAATATGATTCGGCGATGAAGCCTTTGAACGATGTCTTGAAAGAAGACCCAAAATTTGACACGGCTTACTGGGGATTGGGACTGATCTATGAACAGAAAGGCATGCCGGCAGAGGCCGTGACGCAGATGGAGAAAGCAGCTGCTCTGTCTCCCGATCCCAACACGATGGCATCATTAGCTCACGCTTACGCTATTGCAGGCCAGAAAGACAAAGCCCACAAGGTCCTCGAGGATCTAGAGGGACAGGCAAAGAAGGAAAATATATCGGGTTACCAGTTCGCCGTTATCTACGCTGGCCTTGGCGAGCAGGAGAAGGCACTCGCAGAACTCGAGAAAGCTTTCAAGGAGCGATCGACGTTGCTGGGGTATCTCAGAATGGACCCACGATTGGATCCCATACGTTCTGACCGTCGATTCATCGATCTTCAGCGCCGCATTGGTCTGCAGCAATAAGGTTCGTGCCATGATATAGCTCTTCCTTTCGTCCGCGTGCTTGCAAGGATGAGCTGTCCAGTGAGATTACGACCGAATTTGCCCGCTACCAAGGACTTCGTATTTGGTAGAGGTTAATTCGGCCAGGGCAAATGGTCCGCGGCAGTGCAACTTCTGGGTGCTGATACCCATTTCGGCGCCGAATCCGAACTCAGCCCCATCGGAAAAGCGGGTTGAGGCGTTCCAGTACACGGCTGCAGAATCCACATAGCGCAGGAAGCGACGTGCGTTCTGCTCGTCGCGGGTGACGATAGCTTCAGAATGTTTGGTGGAATGACGGTTGATGTGCGCGATGGCTTCTTTCACGTCGGGAAGCACGCGAATTGCGATGCATAGCCGCAGATATTCTTCTCCCCAATCTTGCGGCACGGCCGGAATCACGCTTAATCCCGCGGCCATGCGGCAGGTGGCTTCGTCGCCGCGCACTTCAACTCCGCAGTCAAGCAGCTTTTTTATGATCCGCGGAATGTAATCCGCCGCGATGCGCTCATGGACCAGCAACTTCTCTGCCGCGTTGCAGACCGAGGGACGCTGTGTTTTGGCGTTGATCACGATACGGTCGGCCATATCCAAGTCAGCCGACTCGTCCACAAAGATGTGACAGTTGCCTGCCCCGGTTTCAATCACCGGCACAGCAGCGTTCTCGGTCACGTAGGAAATTAGCTCCGGGCCGCCGCGAGGAATGATGACGTCCACCAGGCCGCGGGCTTTAATCAGTTCCTGCACTGAATCGCGAGTGCTCGAATCCAGAAGTTGAATCGCGCCTTCGGGCACGCCCGCTACGCTGCTAAGAATTTCGACCAACCTCTGATTGCTGTTGGCGGCTTCCTTGCCTCCGCGAAGAACGATGGCATTGCTGGTCTTCAGCGCTAGCGCTACCGTGTCCACGGTGACGTTCGGCCGAGACTCGTAAATGATGCCGACTACGCCCAGTGGCACGCGCACTTTTCGGATGCGCAGACCGTTGGGGCGCTCCCACTCTGCCAATCCTTCATAGACGGGATCAGGGAGATTTGCCACGTCGCGCAGTCCGCGAGCCATTTCTGCGATGCGCTCGGAGTTCAACAAGAGCCGATCTCGCATGGCGCCGGAGAGTCCCGACGATTCGAAGTCGGTCCGGTTAGCCTCGAGGATGCTACTTTCGGCAGCCTCAATCGCCTTGGCCATGACCAGCAGCATGGCATTCTTTTGAATTGTCGAGAGCTGCGCCAGTTTGGTGGAGGCTTCGCGCGAGCGCAGTAATTTTTCGTGCGTCGAAACAGGCGTGCTGACGGTGGTTGCCATCTCAGGCTGTCCTGCGTAGCGGCGGAAAATAAGTGCCGATCTTGCGCGCGACCGCCCAGTCAAGCGCGTGCGGATGATGGCCGTTCACGATGGCGACGTGCACTCCGGCTTCGCTCGCCAGTTTCGCGGCACGCAGCTTGGATCGCATCCCTCCGGTGCCGAGCTTGCTCTGACCATTGCATACCGCTTCCATCTTCGGAGTCAGCTTGCGTACGATCCGCAGAAGTCGCGGACGTTTGCCATTGGGCACGTAGAAGCCATCCACATCGGTCAGGAGAATCAGCCAATCGGCTTGGACTGCAGTAGCGAGGAGGGCGCTGAGTTCATCGTTGTCGCCGAATGCCCCCTCGAGTTCGCGCACCGAGACACTGTCATTTTCATTGACGACCGGGACCACTCCCAGCTTCAGCAGTTCATGAAGTGCATTTTGTAAGTTGGTATAACGCACGGTAGAAGTGAAGTCGTCATTTGCGAGCAGTAACTGGGCGACGACTTTCTTACCGAAAAAGAGTTGTTCGTAGGTATGCATCAGCAAACTCTGACCGACCGCAGCGCAGGCCTGCATGCGGGGGACGTTGGACGGCTTTTCGCTCAGTCCAAGGTTCGACATCCCGGAAGCGATCGCGCCCGAGGTGACGATCAAATACTCGTGACGCGGGAGATCAAGCTGGTCGACCAGTCCCCGCATCAATGCGGTGTCGATGCGGCCACCGGGAGCGATCAGGCTAGTACCGACTTTGACGACGAGACGCATGTGGCCTATCTAATTTAGCAATTCAAGCGCGGTTTGGGCATGGCAATCTGTGCCGCCGCGGCGTTTTGGCAAGGTAGACTTAGGACATGCCAGCGAAAGACTCCACTCAACGCTTTTCTTCGCGGGTGGACAATTACGTTCGCTATCGGCCCGGCTACCCTTCCGAGGTCCTGGAATTACTTAAGTCCGAATGCGGGCTTAAGCCGAGTTCCATCCTCGCCGACATTGCTTCGGGCACCGGTATCCTGACCCGCATGTTGCTGGAAAACGGCAATCGGGTGTTCGGAGTTGAGCCCAATCTTGATATGCGGCAGGCGGGAGAGCAACTGCTGGCCCGCTATCCTGGATTCACCAGCATTGCGGGAAGCGCCGAAGCGACCACTCTGCACGATCACAGCGTGGATATCATTACGGCCGCCCAGGCGGCGCACTGGTTCGAACGGGAAAAAGCTCGCCGGGAGTTTGTACGGATTCTTGTCCCCGGCGGCTGGACCGTGCTGCTGTGGAACGAACGCGATACTGACTCGACCCCATTTTTGCGCGAGTATGAACAGTTGCTGCTTACTTACGGGACTGACTATAAAGAGGTGCGGCACGAACGGACTACGGACGCAATTGATACATTCTTTGCGCCGTCACCATTTCGGGCGAAAGTGTTTCCCTATAGTCAGGAACTTGATGCCAAGGCTCTCGAAGGCCGGTTGCTGTCTTCTTCCTACACGCCGCAACCGGAAGATGCGAGTTACGAATCCATGGTTCGCGAGTTGCGCCGCGTATTTGATCGATATCAACTCAATGGACGGGTTTCGTTTGAGTACACCACACGGGTGTATTACGGTCGGCTGGAGTAAAAGAAATAAGCTGAGGAGAACCTTTGCCAGACGAAAAAAGCCTGCACATGACTCCGGAAGAGTTCCGACGTCACGGGCACACGGTGGTGGACTGGATCGCGGATTACTATGCACGCATTGAGTCCCTTCCCGTGCTTTCCCAAGCAAAGCCGGGCCAGATTCGCGGATCGTTGCCGCCGGAGCCTCCCGAGAGCGGCGAATCGTTTGACACGATTCTGCACGATGTTGAAAAACTGATTCTTCCCGGCATCACACATTGGCAATCGCCGAATTTCTTTGCCTTTTTTCCCGGCAATGCTTCGGGACCTGCCATCCTGGGTGATCTGCTGTCCTCGGGACTAGGCGTACAGGGGATGCTGTGGGTCACCAGCCCAGCTTGCACTGAACTCGAGACTCATGTGCTCGACTGGCTGGTAAAGATGCTCGACTTGCCGCAACAATTTCTTTCGTCGAGCACCGGTGGAGGCGTTATTCAGGACACCGCATCGAGCGCTTCGCTTTGCGCTCTCCTGGTGGCGCGCGAACGCGCTACCAACTTCGTCAGCAATCAGCGCGGATGCGATGGAAAACTGGTGGCTTACACATCGGCGCAAGCGCATTCCTCTATTGAGAAGGATGTGCAAATCGCTGGCCTGGGTCGCGAAAATCTTCGAATGATCGCAGTGGACAAGAACTTTGCCATGCGATCTGACGTGCTTGCCCGTCAGATCGATCAGGATCGCGAAGCCGGCCTGGTGCCCTGCTTCGTTTGCGCGACGGTTGGCACTACTTCCTCCAATGCGATCGATCCTGTGCCTGAGATCGGCCGCATATGCCGTGAGCAGAAGCTCTGGCTGCACGTGGACGCTGCCATGTCGGGCACCGCCGGCCTCTGCCCTGAGTTTCGTCACATTCATCAGGGACTTGAATATGCGGACAGCTACTGCTTCAACCCGCACAAGTGGATGTTCACCAACTTTGATTGTGACTGCTTTTACGTAGCCGATCGCAAAGCGCTCATACAAACCCTCAGCGTGCTGCCGGAGTACTTGCGCAACCAGGCTACGGAATCGGGCGCGGTCATTGATTATCGCGATTGGCAGATTCCGCTCGGCCGGCGTTTTCGCTCGCTGAAATTATGGTTCGTGATCCGCCACTATGGCGTCGAAGGATTGCGTTACCACGTTCGTAGACACGTTGAACTGGCGCAGCAGTTCGCGGATTGGGTCAGGAAAGATGATCGCTTCGAACTAGCTGCACGCGTGCCTCTGAACTTGGTCTGCTTCCGACATAAGGGTGGAGATGAGGTAAATCAGAGGCTGATGGAGCGTCTGAATGCTAGTGGCGATCTTTATTTGACTCATACCCGTTTGGACGACCGGCTTACGTTGCGCCTCTGCGTTGGTCAGACCAATACTATGGCGCGTCATGTGGAACGGGCTTGGAAGAGGATTCGGGAAGAAGCAGAGCAAGAAAAGTAAAGCTTGGTTGGCCGTTCATCATTAGTCGTTGGCGTACTCACTAAGGCTTGACTTATTTTTCGCCAACTGCAGCGGATCGGAGTGGCCGGTTCGAGGCCGGCTGAGGCGCGCGAGCTTGCGGCTGGGAGTCTGTGGCAACTGCTGCTCCCCGAGCTTTTCGCACAACATACTTTCCGCGGCCGGTAAGAAAGCGCGCCAATGCAGTCGCGACGTCCTCCAGCAATACTCGATCCTCGGCGCCGAAAGCGTTCTCGCGATCGCTTTCTACGTCCAGCACGCCCAGTTCGCGTCCCGCCAGTTTCATCGAGACCAGAATCTTGGAGCGGGTTTCGGGGAGTGCCATTTGCCCCGGATTCGGGTGGCGGCCAGCTTCCAGCAATTGCTGTGGCGTGTTCGGTCCCACGAGCAGATAAATTCCCATCCAGCTATAGTGGCGGCCTTCGCAGAGCAGTTCAATGATGTCCACGAGCGGAGAGCGATGGGCTGACGGCTTGTTCGCAGCCAGAAGACGCTTCACTTCGGCGAGCAGTTCGCGGGCGGAACGATAAGTTTTCAATGGCAGGTCCTGAAGGGCAAAGTTCTTAGGAGTCGGGGCTAGTTTAATGTAGCACGCAGCAATCAGCAATCAGCATTCAGCACTCAGCCAAAGCGGGCCCAAAGAAGACTTCAAGGAAAGTTAGCCATTTGGCTTCCCTCGACCTGGCAAAACCTGTGGACGCAAAAGGATTTTGCTGAGTGCTGATTGCTACTTACTGCCGCTTATCCAACCCCTTCGCCTTATCTGGCGTGACTGAGGGTTCAGGTTTCCAGGACGTAGCGTTTGCGGGCGCGGACGGATTCACGCCAAAATCCCAGACAAATAGGTTCATGCCTTCTTTGCCGAGCATTTCAGCGACGGCATATTCACCTGGCGCGAGAGCTGCGGTCGGAGTCACTTTCACCCATCCGCCGGTCAGCTTTTCTGCCGTGATGGGGATGAGTTTCTGGTTCTGGCTGACTTTGCCATAGACCGCGATTTTAATGTCGCCCACGATGCGCTTGCCCTGTTTCGAATCCAGACGGACGATGCGGAACCTATCCCATGGCTGTTCGGGTTGCTGCGTTTTCTGTGAGCCTTGCGTGCTGGCCTCGGCGCCCTGATCCTGCTGTTCGACATTGATATAGATTGCCGGCAAAGTGGCGTGTGCCTGAATTTTCGCGTGCAGGCCCGGGAGCTCAATCGTTTGCTTGGCGCTGGCGATGGGATTGATGGCAGCGCGCAGAATATTGCCTTTCATGTTCTTGTTTACTTCACCACCGTTCTGCTCTAGCTGTACCAGCTCCGGCTTGCTTTGATAATTATCCAGCAACACCACGCCCCCTTCATCGGGCAAACGCAAACCGGGGGCTACATGGGGGGACTTTGCTTCATCGGCTTGCCGCTCAGCTTCCAGCTCCTTGTCGAGGACGACGGCCTCAGGAGCGGGTTTCCCGGCGGCGCGATCTTTTTCGTATTTATCGGTGGCGTCCCAGTCCACCAGAGTGTTGGGGACTTCTTCCCACTCATTGCGTTCCGCGCTAAAGTAACGGACCCGATCCGCTTTCTTTTCCCATTTGGTAGCGAGCTGGTAAGAACCATCTTTCAGGATGAGGCGCTTTGCAAGTTGCTGGGCTTGAGCGGAAAAGGGTATCAGCAGGAGTATGGCGAATCCCGCTAGTAGAAGAGCTCGGATGGGATGAAGCTGACGCATACGACCCTTATCCATTAGATGCAGTCGGGTGCTGGCGAGTGTACCCCGTAAACCCTGTCAACTTGGCAACTTCCAGAAGTCTCCGACAAGCCCGATTTCGGCAAATGCGTTTTCGGCCTCAGCAGTCGTTTTAGGACGCCAGTGTGTACTCAAGCGGTCGCGATACCATTCCGTAGCCAGCCGCCAGACCTGGTCCGGCGTCAAAATTCCTCCGCGAACCCGATTCCACTGATGGCACCACCGGTCAACATGCTGTTCCGACCGGAACAGGAGCATCGTTTTTCAAGTGAAGACTGACCTTCAAAACCATTTCGTAATTGCAACAACCGCAGGAAGTGTCGATGCTGGCGTCCTGGCGCAGCATCGCAGCAATACCAAGCCCGTCCCAGATACAGTTGCCGTACCACGAACGCCGGCCGATCTTGACCGGAAAGGCCGTAGGAACGGCAGAAAATGGCGCCGCCCGCCACAATTCCCCATTCTCCTGCAGGACAAATGCGTGCGTGGCGCTGAGGCGCGCCAAAGCGGCTCTCACTTGCTTGAGCGGACGAGAAAGTCCGTTCGCCATTTCGGCCGCCGACGGAGCTCTGCCGTGACGAATGAAATAGCGATAGATGTAGAGGCGCAAGTCGGGATCGAGGGCCGGCTTGTCCCGAACTTTCGAGGTTTTGGTTTGCATTTCCTGCGCCAGCCGTACCGCTCGCATCGATAATCGCACTAAATGGGTCGCGGAAAACTTCCTCTAGTCACCTGAATACTTTTCAGGCATAATTGGTTGTGCACCCATCCTGCACAAAATTTCAAAGACAATTTAAGGCGAGGAAGCGATGTCGGCAAAGTATATCTTTGTGACCGGCGGTGTGGTGTCTTCACTGGGTAAGGGCTTGGCGGCGGCTTCGATGGGCTGCCTGCTCGAAAGTCGCGGGCTGAAAGTCAACCTGATGAAGTTCGATCCCTACCTCAACGTGGATCCGGGCACCATGTCCCCTTTCCAGCACGGAGAGGTATTTGTCACCGACGATGGCGCCGAGACTGATCTCGACCTCGGCCACTACGAGCGCTTCACCCACGCCAAGCTGTCTCGCGATAACAACTGGACCACTGGACGGATTTACGAGCAGATCATCGCCAAGGAGCGGCGCGGCGATTATCTCGGCAAGACAGTGCAGGTCATTCCTCACGTCACCAACGAAATCAAAGCTGCCATGAAGAAAGTGGCGCAGGACGTGGACGTGGCCATCGTCGAAATCGGAGGCACGGTGGGCGATATCGAGTCGCTGCCGTTTATGGAAGCTATACGGCAAATGCGGCAAGAACTCGGGCGCGATCACACTTTGTTCATGCACGTCACCCTGGTGCCGTTTATCGCTGCCGCGCAGGAACTCAAGACCAAGCCGACTCAACACTCGGTCAAGGAATTGTTGAGCATCGGAATTCAGCCGGATATTTTGTTATGCCGCACTGACCGATTCCTTTCCAAAGATCTCAAGTCAAAGATCGCGCTCTTCTGCAACGTGGAAGAAGAAGCCGTGATCACCGCAAAGGATGTGGCTTCCATTTACGAGGTGCCGGTGGTGTTTTCGCGTGAGGGTGTGGACACCCTGGTGCTTCGTTATCTCCGGCTCGAAGCTAAGGATCGCGATCTGAAGGATTGGGAGGAAATTGTTCGCCGGGTTTACAACCCGAAGGCCGAGGTCACTATCGGCATCGTTGGCAAATATGTGGAGTATGAGGATTCCTACAAGTCGCTGAAAGAGGCACTGGTGCACGGCGCGCTGGCGCACAATCTGAAATTGAATCTGAATTGGGTGGAAGCCGAGGGTCTCGAAACTGGCGATCGCACCTACGAAGAACAGCTCGCGGACTACGATGGCCTGCTGGTTCCGGGGGGCTTTGGCAAGCGCGGTATTGAGGGGATGCTGATTGCGATCCGCTATGCTCGCGAAAAAAAGGTTCCCTATTTCGGTATCTGCCTGGGCATGCAGACGGCGTGCATCGAGTTCGCACGCAACGTGTGCGGTCTCGCGGATGCCAATTCCAGCGAGTTTGATCCTTCCACCCCGCACCGGATTATCTACAAACTGCGCGAACTGCGCGGTGTGGAAGAACTGGGCGGCACCATGCGTCTGGGCGCGTGGACTTGCAAAATTGAGCCTAGCACTTTGGCGCACAAAATTTATGGCCAGCTGGAAATTAGCGAACGTCATCGCCATCGTTACGAATTCAACCGTGAATATGAAAGCACGCTGACCGCGGGAGGTCTCCGGATTTCAGGTTCGACTCCGGATGGGACGTACGTCGAGATGGTGGAATTGCCCGACCATCCGCATTTCATTGGCTGTCAGTTCCATCCCGAATTCAAATCGAAGCCGCTGGAGCCGCATCCATTGTTCAAGACATTCGTAGGGGCAAGTTATGAGCACGGATTGAAACGGCGCGCTGACAAAGCAGCGGCGGAAGTGGAATTGTTCCACCGGCCGGAGAAAGTGGCCAGAAGATAAAACGGCTTGCCCGATCGCCGTTCCCTCTGTGTTCCCAGTGCCTCTGTGGTTAATCCATGAGCGCCTCCTTCCAAATCGATAATGTCAGAATTGGTGCCGGAGTGCTATTCCTCATCGCCGGTCCCTGCGTGATCGAGAGCGAAGAGCATGCGATGTTTATGGCTGAAGTCATCAAGGGAGTGACTCGATCCTTAAATTTCCCTTTCATCTTCAAAGCGTCCTACGACAAGGCGAATCGGACTTCCATGCGGAGTTTTCGCGGACCGGGTCTCGCCGAGGGGCTTCGCATCCTGAAAAAAGTGAAGGATGAAGTTCACGTTCCGATACTCACCGACGTGCATGAAACCGCGGACGTTCCCAAGGTCGCGGAAGTTGCTGATATATTGCAGATTCCGGCGTTCCTCTGCCGTCAAACTGATTTAATTGTGGCGGCAGCCATGAGCGAACGCGTGGTGAATATTAAAAAAGGCCAATTCGTCTCGCCCTGGGACATGCGGCATGCGGTCGAGAAATGCCGTACGGCGGGGAATGACAGAGTCTTTGTCACTGAGCGAGGCTCAAGTTTCGGTTACAACAATCTGGTGGTCGACATGCGCTCGCCGGCGATCATGCGCAAATTCGTCCCCGTAGTTTTCGACGCTACTCATTCCGTGCAATTGCCGTCGGCTGCTGCTGACGGAGATCATGCGGTAAGCGGCGGCCAACCGGAGTTCATTCCGGTGCTGGCGAGAGCCGCTGTTGCGGCTGGAGTGGACGGTGTGTTCCTGGAAGTGCACGACAAGCCCAAGGAAGCCAAATCTGACGGCGCGAATGTGCTTGAATCAACCAAGTTGCGCGCGGTCTTGAAGGAACTGCTGGCAGTGCACGGGGCGTTGGCAGGAGCTCATCTGAAGCCGTAAATCTCTTTCTACCCTAGAAGCTGGCGGAGGAACAAAATGCGTCATTCCCTGTTCTTCGTGCTGATTCCTCTTTTCGCTATGATCCCGTACTCCCTTTCCCAGACATCGTCTGCGGAAACAGCGAAAGCTCCACTTCGCGTAGCGATTGCGGGATTGGTGCATGGACATGCCGAAGGTTTTTTTCAGAACTCGGCGCATCGGCAGGACATCCAGATTGTTGGCATCGCGGAGCCGGATCAGCAGCTTGCGTCCAAGTATGCAACTCAATTCGGGCTGGATCGCAAACTGCTCTTCACCGACTTGGATGACATGCTGCAGAAGACACATCCGCAAGCAGTGCTGGCGTACACCAATACTTACGATCATCGCCGCGTGGTGGAGATCTGCGCCCGGCGCGGCATCCACGTGATGATGGAAAAACCGCTGGCAGTCAGCACGGAAGACGCTCACGCCATTGAAAGGGCCGGGCAACAGGGCAAAATTCATGTCCTGGTGAACTACGAGACCGCCTGGTATCGCAGCAACCACGCAGCGTTCGATCTGGTGCAGGAGAAAGCACTCGGTGACGTACGCAAAATTGTGGTGCACGATGGCCATTCGGGACCTAAGGAAATCGGCGTGGGCCCGGAGTTTCTGGCTTGGTTGACCGATCCCAAACTCAATGGCGGGGGAGCGCTATTCGATTTCGGCTGCTATGGCGCCGACTTAGCCACGTGGCTGATGGACGGGCAGCGGCCGCAGACGGTCACGGCTGTTACGCAACACATAAAACCGGACATCTATTCACGAGTGGATGATGAGGCGACGATTGTCCTGACTTATCCAAAGGCGCAGGCCATTATTCAAGCGTCGTGGAATTGGCCCTTCGATCGGAAGGACATGGAAGTTTATGGTGAAACTGGCTACGTGATTACCGACCGCCGCGACGACATCCGCGTGCGGCGCAAGGGCGAAGAAGAGAAGCGGATTGCGGCTAAGCCTATTAAAGCTCCTTACGATGACTCGCTATCTTTTCTACGAGCGGTGATTGTGGATGGTGTTGCGACAGACGGTCCTTCTTCTCTCAGGACCAACGTCATCGTGACTGAAATTCTGGATGCAGCCCGGCGGTCGGCAAGTTCCGGGCGAACCATTCGTCTTGACGCTGGGAAATAGCTTGATCCCTCGTAAGGGATCGGCGCGAGTCCCGTAGGGACGAAATAATTTAGCATAAAGTTTGTCGCAAGCCCCGGAGGGACGGCACAACCATCCCAGAACACGGGCCGGATCGCAGCCTACTGGTGACTTTGGGTGTAGCTCATCCGAAATGCTTTTATGTCTTACTGCTGAGGATTACAGATTCTGTTGCTTGAATATGTGTCCGAGATGGTGTCGTCCCTCCGGGACTTGTCGGTTGACTCGCCTACCCAGCGCTGAAGCGCTGGGCTTAATTGTTTCGTCCTCCGGACTTGGCCGGTGCGTGTCCATCGCTGAAGTAGCGGGGAAACCATGATCTTGTTTCGCACTCGTGCCAAAGGAACCCAAACGAAGAAACGAATGTTCCGGAGTGCGATGTCCCATTGGCGCAGTCCCAACCTTCCTGTGGCGGAGCGGCGCAAGTCCCGTCGGGAACGAGATAACTTAGCCCAGCGCTTCAGCGCTGGGTGAGCACGCAGAGTTTGTCGCAAGCCCCGGAGGGGCGGCACAATCATCCCAAAACATGCGACGGATCGTAGGCCACGCCGTACTTGGTGAGGAATTCCATGAATTCGTCTTCGAAACTTTTGTTCGCGTGATGCGCCTTCTGGTTCTCGATATAACGCACAACACCTGCGGTTGGCGACGCGTTGACACTGAATGCTCCGTAGCCCTCCTGCCAAGAGAATTTATTGCCGGCTGCGCCAGTTTCGTTTAACCACTTCGACGAACTTCCTTTCAGAAATTGAATTGCTTTCGACAAGGGCAAGCTGGGCGGCAGGAGCAGAAGTGCATGCACATTATCTTTCACACCGCCGATGATCATGGCCTCGAAGCCTTGATTACGGGCAATTCCAGCCATGTAAGCCCAAAGTTTGGGTTGTTGCTCGTCGGAAATGTTTTTGTGTCTTTCCTTGGTGCTGAAGATTACGTGAATTCTGTTGCTTGAGTATGAGTGCGACATGATGTGGTCCCTCCGGGACTTACTCTGTTGACCTGCCTACCCAGCGCTGAAGCGCTGGGCTAAATTGTTTCGTCCTACGGACTGGGCCGCTGCCTATCCAGACGACTATGTTGTGCTCGGAGCTTGGCAAAAGATGTGATCGCCGCCACGTCACACTGCGGGCGATGCGCAGGCGGTGCGGGGAAATTCAGCCGCTAAATCTGCTACCATTTCCGGCCTCAGTATCACCATCGTTCCATGATGATTCTTTCCGCTATCGCCGGTATTTTTCTTATTCTCCTTATCCTGCTGGATGCATTTGAGACTGTCGTTCTTCCGCGCAGAATCCGCAGGCAATTTCGTCTGACTACCTGGTTTTATCGCTATACCTGGAGACCATGGTCGAGAATCACGAGTCATATTAAGTCCCCTAGCCGGCGGGAGAATTTTCTCGGATACTTCGGGCCTCTGTCGCTAATCCTCCTACTCATGTTTTGGGCTTTCGGCTTGATTCTTGGCTTTGCCCTGCTGCAACACGGGATTGGCGAGCATGTGCATTTAGGCAACGAGCGGGTCACCTTCTGGACAGTCCTTTATATGAGCGGGGAGACATTCTTCACGCTCGGGCTGGGAGACGTGGCTCCCATAAGCAGCCTGTCGCGCGCGTTGACCGTGCTGCAATCCGGCCTGGGCTTCGCTTTCCTTGGCGTGGTCATTGGATACTTGCCGACGATCTATTCATCATTTTCCAGGCGAGAGATCGAAATCTCACTGCTCGATGCTCGTGCCGGATCGCCACCTAGTGCGGCGGAGCTGCTATCGAGATTTGGCAACTGTCCGCAACAGGAAGTGCTTGACCAGATTCTTCGTGATTGGGAACGTTGGGCGGCTGAGGTGCTGGAAAGTCATCTCTCTTATCCGGTGCTCAGTTTTTTCCGTTCACAACACAACAATCAATCGTGGTTGGGAGCGCTGACTACTATCCTTGATGCGACTGCCCTAGTAATTTCGGGTGTGGATCAGATTCGTCCCGAGCAGGCCAGAATCACTTTCGCGATGGCGCGGCATGCCGTGGTCGATCTGTCACAGGTAGTGCATGCGCGTTACGATCCCCGGCATCCTGACCGGTTACCTGCGCCTGAGTTGGCGCGGCTTCGACAGAGTCTAGAAACGCGCGGGATACGTTTGCGGGAAGGCCCCGAGGCAGAGCAGAAGCTGGCTTATCTGCGGACGCTCTATGAACCCTACGTGCTGGCCATGGCGCGTAATCTTGCAATCAATCTGCCACCATGGATTCATTCCGACAAGAATCGCGACAATTGGCAAGCCGGACCGTGGGACCGCGCAATCAAGGAGAGAACTGCCATGGAATATACACCGGCAGTGGAAGAACATTTCTGATTGAATTCAGACGCCCGTTAACTTCTCCGCCAGCATTTGCTAACATCCAATCTCCCATGAAACACATCGGCGAGAACGTGGTGCGTATCGAGGCAGCAGCGCTGCACGCACTCGCTGATCGCATTGCCGGGCCCATGGCGGAGACTTTCAACAGCGCAGTGGAATTGCTCTGCGCCTGTCGCGGACGCGTGGTGGTGACGGGTATGGGAAAGAGTGGAATCATAGCGCGCAAGATTGCCGCCACGCTGAATTCCACCGGAACGCCTGCGCTGTTCATGCATCCGGTAGAGGCGGTGCATGGTGATCTGGGCATGGTTGTGCGTGGCGATGTGGTGCTGGCGCTATCAGCGAGCGGGGAGTCAGAAGAGATTCTGCGGTTGCTAGCAACTATCAAGCGGTTGCAGGTGAAGTTGATCAGTTTCACCGGCGATGCAGTGTCACACAACAATTCGAAACAGCGGTCGGGGAAACTTTCCACGCTGGCGGCGGCCGCGGATGTCGCTCTGGATTGCTCGGTGGCGCAGGAAGCGTGCTCTCTGGGATTGGCGCCCACGGCTTCCACCACAACCATGCTCGCGTTGGGCGACGCGCTGGCAATGTCGCTCGCAGAAGAACGTGGATTCAAAGAAGAAGACTTTGCCAATTTGCATCCGGGCGGCAAACTGGGTAAGCAGCTTGCACGAGTGGAAGCTTTGATGCACACCGGAGATGCGGTGCCTCGGGTGGCGCCCAAAACCAAAATGCCCGATGTGATTTACGAAATGTCTCGCAAAAAGCTCGGCATAACGACCGTGGTGGATGGCGAAAAGCTGGTCGGCGTCATCAGCGATGGCGATCTGCGGCGATTGCTGGAAAAGCGTGGCAAGGACGTGCTCGATCTGACAGCAGGCGAGTGTATGACGAAAACCCCTCGAACCATTTCCGGACAGGAATTTGCTGCTACGGCCTTAGCTCTGATGGAAGAAAAAAAGATTACATCGCTGATCGTCGTCGATTCTGCGGGGAAGCTGGAAGGCATTGTGCATCTGCATGATTTGTGGGGGACGGAGCTGATGTAGGGTTGGAACATCGGCAACACGATGAGGCAACTTTTATGTATCACTATGATCCCAATACGGCTCTCGAAGAATTAACTGAAGAAGCAACTCTTCCCAACCCAGTTCATGTGCGCGACATGATTCTTCGCCAACGGCTCAATGCCGACAAGTCGCTGGAACTGAACCGGCTGTTTGTCGAGTATCAGAAATTCTTTGGCGAGACGCAGAAATTGGGGAAAGAAATTCTGAAGCAGTTGGCGGGTTAACAACTACTCCTGAGACCCTCCAGCAAGGTCTGCTGATGGCTCTCGGCCCTCGCGAAGGTCCGCGGCTTCATCCCAACCTTCTCGCAGCCGGCGTATATATTCATCCGCGTGCTCGTCGGCCCATAGGTTTTTCCCCGAGCCACGTAGGCGCAGTAGAGGATCGTCATCGATGGGATTCATTGTGAATGCATTTTACTTCCCGGCGAGCGCATTCGCCAGATCGCTACCTAACCGAATGGCAGAGTCACGCTCTTCCACGTACAATAACGAATTCCTTTCCTGGCGGAATCACTAACTATGCATCGCTGGTCGCAACTTTTCATCCCCACGCTGCGCGAGGCTCCCGCGGACGCCGAGGTTGCCAGTCATAAGTTCCTCGTTCGGGCAGGTTACATCCGCCAGCTCGCTGCGGGAATCTATTCCTACCTTTTTCTGGGACAACGATCGTTCAACAAGATCATCGGGATCGTGCGCGAGGAGATGGACAAGATCGGGCAGGAATTTTATCTGCCCGCTCTGCATCCACGGGAGCTGTGGGAGTCCAGTGGGCGTTGGTCCGTCATGGGCGACACCATGTTCCGGCTCAAGGACCGCAAGGGCGCTGACTTGTGCTTAGGCATGACTGAAGAAGAAGTCATGACGGAGATCGCGCGCAAGGAGCTGCGCAGCTACAAGCAGCTGCCGCAGATCTGGTATCAGATTCAGAGTAAGTTCCGCGACGAGGCGCGGCCCAAGTCCGGTTTGTTGCGAGTTCGGCAATTCCTGATGAAGGATTCGTATTCATTCGACATTGATGCCGCTGGCCTGGACGTTTCCTACCAGAAACACTACGACGCATATTGCCGAATCTTTGACCGCTGCGGTTTGAAGTACGTGGTGGTGGAAGCGCATTCGGGAGCCATGGGAGGATCGCAGTCGCACGAATTCATGGTCCGGACGCCGGCAGGCGAGGATCAGATCGTGAGCTGCGAGAAATGTGATTACGCGGCAAATATGGAAAAGGCAACATCGAAGCTCGCGCCGGTTGAGGATCTGACGGCGACGGGCAACGGCAAGCCGCTCGAGGTGCACACGCCCGGACAGAAGACCATCGAAGATGTAGCGCGCTTCCTGGGCGTTTCACCGAAAAATAAGATTAAAACTCTGGCGCTCATGTTCGAGGAGAAGGATTCTAAGACCGGCAAAGCTGTGCTGCGTCCGGTGATCGTGTTGTTGCGTGGTGATCACCAACTCAATGAGGCAAAACTCTCATCCGCGGTCGACGGCAAACAGACACGCCCCATGCAAGCGGAGGAGATTGAACCGCTGTTCAAATCTCCGGCGGGATTTCTAGGGCCAATCGGTATTGAATGGGCAAGCGATGCTAAACAACTCGAGCGGCCGATTCTGCTGGTGGATCAAGCCCTCGAAGGCCGCACGAACCTGATCTCCGGCGCAAATAAGGAAGACTATCATCTGAAGAATGTCACTCCAGGCCGTGACTTCCAACCTACGGCTTACGCCGACTTGCGCAGCGTCGGGGCAGGCGAGAATTGTCCCAACTGCGGTGCGCCGTTGCGCATCGACACAGCCGTCGAGATCGGACACATCTTCAAGCTGGGCTACAAGTATTCGGAATCCATGGGCGCGCGCGTCCTGGACCGCAATGGCAAAGAAGTCACGCCTATCATGGGGAGTTATGGCATTGGGATCGAGCGCATCCTTACCGCCGCAATCGAGCAGAGTAATGACGAGAACGGTTTCTGGTTGCCGCCGTCAATCGCACCCTTTGAGATTGTGGTCACGCCCACGAATGTGGGCGACGAGAAGTTAAAGAGTGTCGCGGAAAACATTGTCCAACAGCTTGAGGCGGCGGGGTTTGAGGTTTTACTGGACGACCGGGACGAACGGCCAGGAGTGAAGTTCAAAGATGCCGACCTGGTGGGTATTCCTTACCGGGTGACGGTGGGAAAGAAGGTTACCGAAGGTACTGTTGAAGTGGTTCAGCGCTCGACACGGGAAATGCACGATGCTAGCATCGGCGCAATAACGGGATACTTTGAGAAGATTTTAAGGCCTGCGCGATAGATTCACTGGCGCGCCCGGCCTCGAGCGGAGCGTTATGGGTACTATAAAACTGATTTTAGGATTCGCCGTCATGGCGGCCGTGATCTACGGCGGCGTCATGCTAATACCGCCGTACTTTTCCAATTACCAATTCGAAGATGCGATTGAGACCGAAGCGCGGATGAGCACCTACAGCACCAAGCCTGAAGACGCTATTCGTGAAAGCGTCTTCAAAAAGGCCCAGGACCTGGAAATTCCAATCGGCAAGGAGCAAATCAAAGTCCAGCGTTTTGGTCCTCAGGGCACCGGTTCGATTCTGATTGAAACGCAGTATACGGTGCATGTGGATCTGCCGGGCTATCCTCTCGACCTGAATTTCCATCCAACCACCAAGAACCGCGGCGCCTTCTAGCGGAATCGTCGTACTTCGGTAACCTTGTTCCGCGTATGGGTGCCTCCTAACATCCAGAGAGACGAGCTTTTGGGTGGGAAACTGCACCTTAGAGAGCCTCTTCGGCCGCAGTCCCCGGTTCGGACCCGGCGAACCTGACTGGGAACCGGCAAGCAATCAACAGGTGCCCTCTGGCAGGTTAAAATGAATCATCCATGCACCGGGCGGGGCGCTGGAACGTCTTTCTGGCCAAGGATGGAATTTTTCTTCTGTGGATAACGATGTTCGCTTGCGTCATCGTCTAATAATTCTAGAGGGGCGTCTGCGCCGACTGAATTGTGGCCATTAAAATCCGAATTCCGAATAGTACGACCGGTACCACCAAGGGATTTCTTCCCCGCGACCCCGTGATCCGGGCAGCCCTGGTGGTGTTCGTGACTGTGGCTGTAGTTTTCACCAGCGTGTTTTCGTATTACTACCTGAAGTACGACCACATCATCGATCAGAAGTTCAAAGGGCAGGTTTTCAGCAATTCGGCCAAGATTTACGCCATACCGGAGACCGTGCAGGTGGGCGAGAAAATCGACGCTCGTGAGATCGCTGTCCGACTTCGCCGGGCAGCATATGCAGAGAAAGACGGCCAATCCTTCATGGGCAGCTATCGCCTGCTCAATAACGGCATCGAGATCAAGCCGGGGCCGGATTCCTATCACAGCCCGGAGCCAGCGACCATCCGCGTACGTAGCGGGAAGGTGGAGAGCATCGCCGGACAATCGGGCGAGTTGTCGGCTTACGAACTCGAACCGCAAATGATTACGGCGCTGTTCGATGCGGAGCAGCGTTCCAAGCGTCAACTGGTGAAGTACGACGAGATCCCCAAGGTTCTGGTGGACGCCGTGCTCGCCATTGAAGACCGGCGCTTCTTCCAGCATGGTGGCGTGAACTTCATACGTCTGGCCGAGGCTGCATGGATCGACCTGACTCATCAACGGCATGAGCAGGGCGGCTCGACTATTACTATGCAACTCTCGCGCGCGTTCTTTCTGACTCCGGAGAAAACGGTTAAACGCAAAATCGCGGAAATGCTGATTGCGATGGAGCTGGAGCAGAAGTTCACTAAGCAGCAGATTTTCGAGTTTTATGCCAACCGCGTGGATGTAGGTCAACGCGGATCGTTCACCATCAGTGGGTTCGCTGCAGCGTCGCAAGCGTACTTCAATAAGGATCTCAAGGACATTACCCTTCCCGAGGCCGCTCTTATTGCGGGACTGGTTCAGGCGCCGAGTTACCTGTCGCCGTATCGCCATCCGGAACGCGCACTCGAGCGCCGCAATGTAGTGCTCGACAGCATGGTGGAAACTCACGCGGCCTCCAAAGCTGACGTGGAGAAGGCCAAGGCCACGCCGCTGAAGCTCGCTCCACCCAATGTGGAAGCGAGCGATGCGCCTTACTTTGTCGATCTGGTGCGCGATACCGTCATCGGTAAACTCAATGAACGCGAACTGAACGACCAGTCCTACCGCATCTACACCACCCTCGATCCCGAGCTGCAAAAAATCGCTGCGCAGGCTGTGGAAACTGGGATGAAGCTGGTGGACGACCAGGTAACTAAGCTACGCACCAGGCGAGTGAGGATTGGCAAAACGAAAAAGTTCGAAACCAAGGTGCTGCCCGGACCGCAGGCGCAGCTCGCGCTAGTCGCTATGGATCCGCATACTGGCGAGGTGCTGGCCTTGGTAGGCGGGCGAAATTACGGAACCAGCCAATTGAACCATGCCACCTCCAGACGTCCCACCGGTTCGGTATTCAAACCATTCGTGTATGCGGCAGCCATGAATACGGCGGTCGATGGAACCACGCCGGTATTTACACCGGCGTCGATGGTTGACGATCAACCGACCACTTTTTCCTATGGCGATCAGATTTACGAGCCGCGAAATTATAAAGAGGAGTACCACGGCCAGGTGACAGCGCGGTACGCACTGGCGACGTCATTGAACAACGCGACGGTCAAGCTGGCGGAGGAAGTGGGATATGACAGAGTTGCGGACCTGGCGAAAGCGGCTGGAATTACCTCGGTGAAGGCTACTCCAGCCATGGCGCTAGGCGCTTACGATGCCACACCTATCGATGTGGCGGCTGCTTATACCGTATTCGCCAACGCAGGTGTGCGGCTGTCGCCCATCATGGTGAATTCGGTGCGCAATGCCAGAGGCGATGTGATTACGGATTTCAAGAGCGACAAGCGGCAGGTGCTCGATCCGCGAGTCGCCTTCCTGATGACCAACATGATGGAAGGTGTTCTGAATTTCGGGACTGGCTTTCCAGTTCGCACGCGTGGTTTCAATGCTCCGGCCGCGGGAAAGACGGGAAGCTCGCATGATGGATGGTTCGCTGGCTACACCAGCAATCTTCTATGCATTGTTTGGGTTGGCTACGACGATTACAGCGACATCCGCCTGAGCGGAGCCCAAACGGCAGCACCAATCTGGGCGGAGTTCATGAAGAAAGCGGTCGCGAGTCCGCGGTATTCCGACGTGAAGCCTTTCAGTCAGCCCACTGGCGTGGTGGATGTGCAATTGGACAAGCTAACCAATCTTCTGGCTAATGCGTCCTGCCCGGAAACCTATACCGCAGCATTCATTGCCGGCACCGAGCCGAGTCAGACTTGCGACCAGGGGACGGGTGTGGGCGGATTCTTCTCCCGCATGTTGGGAATTGGAGGCGACAAGGCCGCTGCGCCGCCAGGCGTTGTCCCTCCTCCTGGACCTGCGACTGAGGATACGCAAAAGAAAAAAGGTCTCTTCGGGAAGATTGTAGGTATCTTTAAGGACGACAAATCGTCTAACAATCCGCCCAGCAATCCGCAGCCACCGCCTCCCAAGGCGCCTGAAAATGGTGGGAACGGTCCTCAATAGTCGGATATGGCTGGCCGGAGGCTTTGACGAAGTTTTACTCCCGGTTGTGGTGAAATCATGCGTCGTCAATTACTGATTTTCACTATCGGCATTCTGATAGTGCCCAATGTCTTAGCGCAATCCTCACCTTCAGAGCAGGTGCAAGTCAGCCCACCGTCCGTGCGGCGCGCCGAACCACCGCCTGCAAGCGCTTCAGCTGAAGAGTTGGTAAAACAGGGCGACACGTTGCGGGCAGAGAAAGCTTATCTGGACGCGCTCGATTATTATCGCGCCGCAGTGAAGAAGAAGCCTGACAGTCCGCAGACGTATAACCGGGCCGGAATCACGGAACTATCTATGCAGCGCTTCAAAGAGGCGGGGAAAGACTTTGAGCGCGCCATCAAACTGGATCGCCAGTACAGTGACGCATACAACAATCTGGGCGTCATCTACTACTTGCAAAAAAAGCAGGGGAAGGCGATTAAGCAGTATTTGAAAGCCATCCAGTTTCGACAGGATTCTGCCTCTTACTACAGCAATCTTGGCGCGGCCTACTTTTCCAAGAAGGAGTTTGAAAAAGCCGTCACTGCCTATAACCAGGCTGTACAGTTGGATCCCGATATTTTTGAGCGGACATCCCATACGGGGGTGACAGCGCAGATGTCTTCTCCCGAAGACCGGGCGCATTACGATTATGTGGTGGCCAAGCTATATGCCAAGCTCGGACAAACCGATCGCTCGTTACAATACCTGCGCCGAGCTATGGAGGAAGGCTTCAAGAACATCGAGGATGTGTATAAAGACGCTGAGTTTGCACAATTGCGGAAGGATCCTCGTTTCACTCAGCTAATGGCCGCCCGGCCACCAGCGATCACGGACTAAATCTCACGCTGCTAGGTGCTTAGCCGAATCGAAAATTTTTTCGAAGACTAACGAAACTTTTCTTCTGACCTGTGTTTAAGTTTGGCAAATACTCCTGAAAACAACAGGGTGAGTAAGGAGAAACGGTCCCACCGGTTGTCCGACCCGAGCACGCCCCAAGCAGGCAACCGGTGGGTTTTTAATTTCCCGCAGTGGACTCGGGTGCTTCGACCGGCTTGAAACTCATTGGAAAAGCGGCATTTAGCACTTGGCACTTAGCATTTCGTCCCTCAACGATAGGGTTGGTCCGAGCGAAGGCCCTTTTCCCAGCGACCGTTGCAGGAATTGTTGTCTCAGGACCCTGCACGTGACTGACTAAATGCTAAGTGCCAAGTGCTAAGTGCTGCTTTTCGTTGTGCCGCCTTTCGTTCTCTCTGAGGTGTAGTCGCTCACAATCTGTTTCCACTTCCCTTGTGCTTTGAGGATGTATTCCACGGCGTCACGGAGGGCTCCATCGCCGCCGGAGTGTGGCGTTACGTAGTGGGCTTCCTTTTTCACCTCGCCGCGGGCGTTCGCGACCGCCACGGCGAGTCCACAATTTCGCATCACAGGAAGATCGATGACATCATCCCCGACGAAAGCAGCTTCATCGGAGCGAAGTCCTTCCTGCTGAAGGATTTCCTTGAATACGGTCAGCTTGTCCTGGATGCCCTGATGAACGTGCTCCAGTTTGAGTTCGCGAGCACGTAAGGCGACTGTGTCCGAAATACGTTTTGTGATCAGTCCAGTTTTAATTCCAGCCAGCCGAGCCAGCGAAATTGCAGTGCCGTCGTGGGCATGAAAGCCCTTGGCCTCGATTAGGGTCTGACTCACAAGGCCGAAACCACCTTGTCCGCCGTGCTTCGCGGCGTGCTCCTGTGTGGTCTGCTGTACTCCGGCGGGAGCGGGGAAGATGAATAGCTTACCGTCGGTGAGGACGCCGTCCACGTCGAACAGTAGGAGTTTGATTTTCTTGGCGCGAAGTTTTGACATTGCCGGGATTCTAGCATTGAAGCTTTCTGGCCTTAGGAGAAGTGAGCCTATAAGCGAAAACGTTTATGCCAGGCGAACATTTTGCGAAAGTTAAAGTTTCCCGATAAAATAGGATGATGTCTTTGCTTTCCCCAGCTTTGGAATGGGCTCATCCCCTGGTGCGGGATTGGTTTGTCCGGAAATTTGGCACTCCCACCGAGCCTCAGGAACAAGGCTGGCCACATATTCTGTCCGGCCGTACTACCTTGATTTCCGCTCCTACTGGCTCCGGCAAGACCCTTGCCGCATTTCTCGCCTGCATTGACCGCCTGGTGCGAAAAGCACTAGCCGGTGATCTCCAGGACAAAACCGAAGTCCTCTACGTTTCTCCGCTGAAAGCGCTAGGGAACGACATCCAGAAGAATCTTGAAATCCCGCTCGGCGAGATTCTCCAGATGGCGGGCGAGCAGGGGCTGCTGATGCCGGAGATTCGCACTGCGGTCCGTACCGGTGACACGCTCATCCACGAGCGCCGGGCGATGCTGAAGCGTCCGCCACACATTCTCGTCACTACACCCGAGTCTCTTTACATTCTGTTGACGGCAGAAAGAAGCCGCGCAATCCTGCGCGATGTCGAAACTGTAATCGTGGATGAAATCCATGCCGTGGCTGACGACAAACGCGGTGCTCATCTCACGCTCTCACTGGAAAGGTTGGAAGCGCTTACTTATCGTCCGCCGGTGCGTATTGGTTTGTCGGCAACCCAGAAACCGATTGAAGAGATTGCACACTTTCTCACCGGCAATAATCGCCCCGATCCGGTGATTGTGAACGTTGGACACAAGCGAGAGCTCGATCTTGCGATCGAAGTTCCTGCCAGCGCTCTGGGCGCAGTCGCTACCAATGAGATGTGGGACGAGATTTATGACCGCGTTGTCGAGCTCGTCGGACAACATCGTTCCACGCTGCTCTTCGTGAATACGCGACGGCTGGCTGAACGAGTGTCACATCAGCTTGCGGAACGGCTGGGCGAAGAAAACGTTGCGGCACATCATGGCAGTCTTTCACGCAAACTGAGGCTCACGGCGGAGAAAAAATTAAAAGAAGGGCAAATCAAAGTATTGGTGGCGACGGCTTCGCTGGAATTGGGGATTGATGTTGGCACCGTTGACCTCGCAATTCAGATAAGTTCTCCGCGGGCGATCGCCGTAGCGCTGCAACGCGTTGGCCGTTCTGGCCACTGGCGAGGCGCCGTGCCCAAAGGACGCTTCTTCGCGACAACTCGCGATGAGCTTTTCGAATGTGCGACGCTGGTGCGAGCGATCCGTCACGGTGAACTGGATCGAATCATGATTCCGGATTCGCCGCTGGATATCCTGGCGCAACAGATTGTCGCAACGTGCGCCTCAGCCGGCAGTACTAACCCTGAAGAGGACACCGGTTGGAAAGAAGATGATCTATTCGACTTGGTAACCAGGGCATATCCGTATCGAAATCTTTCGTGGCCGACTTTTAACTCCATTCTCGAAATGCTTTCCGAGGGCATTGCCGCGCGTCGCGGCCGCTATGGCGCATATCTGCACTGGGATCGAGTCAATCACAAATTACGGGCACGACGCGGTAGCCGGCTGGCCGCGATTACCAGCGGTGGCGCTATTCCTGAAACTGCGCTGTTTACCGTGGTGGCGGAGCCGGAAGGAATTGTTGTCGGCACACTCGATGAAGATTTCGCAGTGGAGAGCAATGCCGGCGACATCATGTTGCTGGGTAACACCTCGTGGCGCATTCGCCGCGTGGAAGGCAAATCCGGGCGTGTGCTGGTGGAAGATGCGCACGGCGCACCCCCGAGTGTTCCCTTCTGGCGTGGCGAGGCTCCGGCGCGCACCGAGGAACTTTCGTCCGAGATTGGCAGTCTGCGAAAAGAGATCAGTGAGAGGCTGCCCAACATTTCGCCGGTCGGCGATTGGCGGAGTCGTCCCGAGGTGGCGGAGACGGTTGCCTGGTTGAAGCAAGAGTGCGGGTTGGATGACTCCGGCGCGGAACAGGCGATTGAATATTTGCTGCAAGGACGCGTTGTGTTAGGCGAAGTACCGACCCAGAACACAATCATCGCGGAGCGTTTCTTTGACGAAGCGGGCGGGATGCAACTGGTGATCCATGCGCCCTTCGGTGGACGCATCAACAAGGCCTGGGGACTGGCGCTGCGCAAACGCTTTTGCCGCAGTTTCAATTTCGAATTGCAGGCCGCGGCCACGGATAACGGCTTGAACATCGCATTAGCTGAGCAGCACAGCTTTCCGTTGGCGGACGTTTTTCATTTTTTGAGTGCTGAGACTGCGCAAGAAGTTCTGGTGCAGGCGGCGTGCGCTTCTCCGATCTTTGGCACACGTTGGCGGTGGGATGCAAATCGGTCCTTGGCCCTGCTGCGGTTTCAGGGCGGCAAGAAGGTTCCGCCTCAGATTCAGCGCATGCGCTCTGACGATTTGCTGGCCTCAGTCTTTCCCGACGTTGCTGCCTGCCAGGAAAACATTCCCGGCGACATCCAGATTCCCAATCATCCACTAGTCGATGAGGTCATGAAGGATGTGCTCACCGAAGCGATGGACGTCGAGGGATTGAAAAATCTTTTGCGTGGGATGGACGAAGGCCGCATCCGCTGCATTGCCGTAGATACACCGGTGCCATCGCAGTTCTCGCACGAGATCCTCAATGCGAATCCCTACGCCTATCTCGATGATGCGCCACTGGAGGAACGCCGGGCACGAGCCGTCCAGATGCGCCAGATTTTGCCGGAGTCAGTGCTGGAAGAAGTTGGCAAGCTCGATCCGGCGGCGATTGCCCAGGTTCGCGAAGAAGCCTGGCCTGACGTGCGCGATGCAGATGAATTGCATGATGTCCTGCACACGCTGATCGCCGTACCGGAAGACCTCGGTCAACGTCCAACCGATGCTATGCCCGCTGCTCATATCACAGAGTGGAGTGGCTACTTTGCTCGACTCGTCGAAGAGGGACGGACGGGAGTAGCGACCAGCCAAGCCAATCACCGGCGTTATTGGGTGGCTGCGGAGAGAGCGCGAAGCTTCGCTCTTCTCTTTCCGGATGCAGACTTTGAAAAAACTCCGGCCGAAATCGAGACTACGCCGCCCTCCCGGGAGGATGCTCTGCTCGCCATGATCACAGGGTGGATGACGCATTTGGGTCCGGCTACCGCGGAAGAACTCGGAAATCTGCTGGGCTTGCCGTCATCGGAAATTGAAAGAGCGCTGCTCCGGATGGAAGCTGGCGGAACCATCCTGCGCGGAAGGTTCACCGAAAAAACTTTAACGGCAAGAGCTCCGGCGCAAGAGACACCATCACCGCAGCAGGAATGGTGCGAGCGCCGGCTGCTGGCTCGAATTCACCGGCTCACTGTGGCGACCTTGCGTAAGCAAATTGAGCCGGTTACGGCAGCGCAATTTATGCGCTGGCTATTGCGCTGGCAGCACGTTGCACCGGGATCACAGGTTCAAGGCGAGCGGGCAACACTCGATGTGCTGCGTCAATTGCAGGGATTTGAGATTCCCGCGAATGCCTGGGAGCGGCAAGTTCTTTCCCGACGAATTGCGAACTACGATCCCAAGTGGCTCGACCAGTTGTGCATGACTGGGGCGGTCGGCTGGGGACGATTGTCGCCGCATCCTGCCACGCTTGAGGACTCAGCGGCCGGCAAGCGGAGAGTCATTCCCACCAGCGTGGCGCCAATCACGTTCTTCGTGCGCGAGGAATCGGATTGGATGAGTCCGCATCATCCCATCGTTGAACAACCGGAGTCGCGCGGGCTGAGTGATGGGGCGCGACAGGTGCTGGAGTTCCTGCGCCACAGGGGTGCATCGTTTTTTGCGGATATCGTTCGCGGCACCGACAAGCTGAAAGCCGAAGTAGAAACTGCGCTCTGGGAATTGGTGGCCGCGGGAGTTGTAACCGCGGACGGCTTCGACAATCTGCGCTCGCTGATTGATCCCAAGCGGCGTGCGGGACAAGGCAGCGGGCGCACCTCGCGTCCGCGACACAGTTCTGGGCGGTGGGCATTGCTGTACGCCGATCCCGCGGTAGAGCGGAATCGCGCGGTCGAAGCTACTTGCTGGATGTTGCTCAAGCGCTATGGGATCGTCTTCCGTGATTTGCTGGCGCGCGAAACTAATCTTCCCAAGTGGCGCGAACTTCAAATGGCATTCCGGCGCCTCGAAGATCGAGGCGAGATTCGCGGCGGCCGCTTCGTGGACGGATTCCTCGGCGAACAATTTGCTTTGCCAGTCGCAGTCGAATCTCTGCGCGCAACCCGCAAGTTGCCGCCCACTGGAGAAGCGATCACAGTTTCGGCTGCTGATCCGCTAAACCTCGTCGGCATCCTGGTTCCGGGCGATCGCGTCCCCGCTATCTCGGGGAAAACCGTTGTGTTTCGCGATGGAGTCGCAGTGCAGGATGGAGAATTGCAGAGCGTCCCTCAGGCCATGGCGAGCGATTAGCGAACCTATCGATCCGAACTCACGTCAAGCTTAGGCAGATTGAGGCGTAGCAGCGTCGCCGGATTCAGATAAATACCTTGCCAGCGCACGGCCAGGTGCAAGTGAGGTCCGGTGGCGCGACCGGAGCCGCCACTCAAACCGATTTCCTCGCCGCGCTCGATTTGTTCGCCCTCCGTCACTTTGATCTCCAACAAATGCATGTAAATCGTCAGCAGACCTTGGCCATGATCCAGGACCACGCAGTTACCTTCAAAATAAAGTGGGCGTGCCAACAAAACAGTTCCGGTATTGACGGCAGCAACCGGCGTCCCTGAAGGAACCGCGTAATCGAGTCCCTGATGCATGCTTTGGACCTTGCCGTTAATCGTCCGCTGCGTGCCGAAAACGTCGGAGATCCTCGCATCCACCGGCGGCTGGAAGTTTCCTGACCACTCTCGTTCCAGACTCACCCGGTGGAACACTTCCTGCTTCAGGCCCGTATCTTGGCCGACTTTCTGAAGTTGTTCCGGACTGGGCTCGGTATATTGCTTGGCAACTTTAATGGCTATGCGCGGATATTTTGCGGCGTGAACGGTGATCTTTCGTTCGAAAGTAATTTTCTTGCCGCTGATGGTGGTCGCTTCCAGTTTAAGAGGATAACTGCCGGGGCGGGTCTGAAGGCTGGCGCCGGCAATTCCATACCAGGTCTTGTTCGCGGTATCAAAATTAAGAAATACTTCGTGCCCCTGCCAATTTCCGGAGAGCGATTCGAGTCGTGCAGGCGCCGTCACTCGGAGAAAAAGCGGGGCGCCGTTCACAACACGCGTGGGCTGCCACCGCACCGACCAGGTTTTGGTCGCTGTGAACTTGGTCTGGCGCGGTACCGAAGATACTTGTTCCGCGGCAAGAAAAACGGTAGCAAAAAATAGAACAACGGCCAGGTAACGAAGTTTCCTGCTCCAGCTGTCCACGGGATGTCTGCGCGTTGGTTCCATTTTCCGAGTCTAGAGTAGCACTTCATCATCTCTGAAACTCGTGGGCATAATCGGAGTTGCTGATACAACGTGCCCCAAGGGGAACGAATCGAAAAAACACTCGGCCGAATAACGTGCGCCATGGCGACGTCGAAGCTCACTACGAAACAGCAGGTCGAATCCATTTGGGAATTGGGTGGGCTTACTCCTCTGCAACTTATTAAGAACGTCTGGAAGCAGATTGACGCGGACAATGTGCTGGGCCTGGCAGCCGAACTGGCCTACAGCTATCTGCTCGCAATCTTCCCTTTCCTGCTTTTTCTCCTGTCGGTTTTCGGACTCTTTGCCGCGCGCGGCACCGTGTTACGAACCAATCTGTTGTTCTATTTCTCCGAAGTGCTCCCGCCTGCCGCTTATGAACTTCTGTCGAAAACTCTTGATGAGATAACCAAGAACTCCACTGGCGGAAAAGTGACGCTGGGTATCGTGCTGGCGTTATGGGCAGCGTCGGGTGGGATGACGGCCATGATTTCCGCTCTGAATCAAGCGTATGGCGTACGAGAATCGCGATCTTGGCTCAAAGTCCATGCCATTGCAGTCGGATTGACCATTGCGATTTCAGTGCTGGTCATCGCGGCGCTGGCTCTGGTGCTGGCGGGAGGCCACATGGCCAATTTTGTAGGAGCAAAACTTCATCTCGGTTGGGTCACTGTGACTGCCTGGAAAATACTGCAATGGCCGGCGGCCCTTTTCTTCGTCATATTGGCTTTCTCCCTGATTTATTACTACGCTCCCAATGTTAAACAGCAACATTGGTATTGGATCACGCCCGGATCGGTGGTCGGTGTTTTTTTTGGGTAGCTGCATCCTTCGGATTCCGCGTTTACTTACATTTCTTCAATTCTTACTCAAGTACGTATGGGTCGCTCGGCGCAGTGATTATTCTACTGGTCTGGTTTTATGTAACCGGCCTGGCCTTCCTGGTGGGAGGCGAGATCAACGCAGAAATTGAACACGCCGCGGCCGAGCGCGGCCATCCTGAGGCAAAGGCCGAGGGTGAAAAGATTTCCCCCGCAGATAGACAAGCAGCCTAGACGTTTGTCAGCGATGAAGGGATCTTTGGTGGACCTGGTCGGGTTCGAACCGACGACCTCTTCCATGCCATGGAAGCGCGCTCCCAACTGCGCCACAGGCCCACTTTCTTGAAAGGGAAAACTGCTCAAACCAGCTTGGACTCTCCCAATTCTCGCTCACCGGTTGGGGATAGTCAAACCTTGTCCAGCGAGCTGCATCTACTCTGCGGGCCGACTTTGCGAAACCGCGGAAAATGAGTATCCTGTGGACGGTCAAGCGACGAAATCATGAATAGAAGATCCATTCTAAGTCCACGTTGTTTACTACTACTGCTGCTACTTACACCCGCGATGGCGCAAAATCAATCCGCTGGGTCGCCACCGGTGTCGTATTCATCCATCACCCAACTAAACCAGTTGCTATCACAACTGGAGCAAACATCGCAGCAGACCCAACTCGACCTGGCAAAGTTGCGGGTGGAAAAGTGGAAGACGGATTCCAACAATAAACGGCAGATGCAAGCTGACGTGGAATCCATCGAGCGCAATTTGCAGAGTGCGCTTCCGGAAATGATCGGCCAGTTGAGAATGTCTCCAGAGAATCTCACTGCCACTTTCAGGGTCTATCGCAACCTGACCGCGCTTTATGATGTGTTTGCCGCTGTCGCCGAATCCGCGGGAGCATTCGGTACCAAGGATGAATTCCAGGCTTTGGAAAATGACCTGAGCATGCACAACGAGCCTCCCAAGAAACCTGCGAGAAAGAAATCTTCCACGAAATCTACTCCTCCGCCGCCGCAGACCAAGCCTCAGTAGGGAGTTCAGGTTTCCAGTTTAGGGTTTCGGGTCAGCGAACCGCACTTAGCAATTAGCACTTTTGCATTTAGCCAGCCACGGCACGGGTGTCTTCGAAAACACTTCCAGCCAAGATGGGCCAAGTGCTGAGTGCTAAATGCCAAGCGCTGTTGCTGCCTGCTAACCAGCTGAAATCACACCACTTCCAGCTCTGGAACTCCGCACGCCGCTGCGGGGTCTAACTAAGAAGGTGGATGCTCTTGTTGTTATGCGCGCCGCAAACTCGGTGTCCGCTTTGGGCCAGACTTCGGGCTCGAAAAGAACTTATAATGGATGTGACGCCATGAGGTTGGTGGCGGGAGCAATCAACTTGGGTGACCTGGTAGGCGCGCTAGGAGTTCGAGCTCAGGAATCCGCCATCGTTGCGGAACTGAAGGCTGGTTCGGAAGAGGCCTACGCCTGGCTTATCGGAGAATTTCATCAGCCGATCTACAGCCTGGTTTATCGCATGGTAGCTGATCCAGCCGATGCCGCTGACACCACGCAAGAAGTTTTCCTGAAGGTGTTCCGCGGAATGAAACACTTCAACGGCCAGTCCAGTCTGAAGACATGGATATACCGGATTGCTTTGCACGAGGCTTCCAATCGCCGGCGTTGGTGGTTCCGTCATAAGGCGAAAGAAATGTCCATGGAGCCACTGCATGGTGATTTCGAAATGGGTGCGTCCCCCGCGATCAAAGACAGGCTGGTGGATGAAGGAGAATCGCCCTTCGATAATGTGGCTCATCATGAGGTTCAGGCACGGGTGGAAGAAGAATTACAAAAAGTTTCGGAGCCCTATCGCACCACGCTGATCCTGCGTGATCTGGAAGAGATGTCTTATGAAGAGATCGCGGAGATCACCGAGGTTTCTCTGGGCACAGTGAAATCAAGATTGACTCGAGGCCGCGAGGCGCTTAAGCAGCGATTGCTGGCATATGTCCGGGAAGTAGGCGGCGAACTGGGCCTAGAGGCTCCCGAGGAGCACCAATCAAAAACGCGGTCACGCTCCCCGGTTCGTTCCGATGGCAGAGAAGTCGAGGTGACGCCATGAAGTGCGCCCAGGCAAAATCGTTGTTCTCGCTTTACCTGGACGGCGCAGTAACCGGCACGCAGATGCGTGCTCTCAGCCAGCATCTGCAAACTTGTGGTGATTGCAGGCAGGAATACTTGTCGTTGCAGCACACCCAACAATTGCTGGCGAACCTGGCTCGCAGAAAAGCGCCAAATGATCTGGCGCTGAAGCTTCGGGTCGCTATTTCGCAGGAAGTCGCGCAATCGAAGCGTCCATACCTCAACCACGCGCAGATACGGCTGGAGAATGCTTTGAACGCATTCATGGTTCCCGCCACTGCAGGACTGGTCACCGCGATTGCAATCTTCATTGTTCTAATGGGATTCCTCGCGCCTTTACAAGCGGATAATCCTGACGTGCCCCTGGTGCTGTACACCGCGCCGCAATTGCAGCAGTCAGCCTTTGGGGCTCCGCTTGATTCCATCAATGAGGATTCCCTGGTCATTGAAGCCGACGTCGATTCCAAAGGCCGGGTACAGGATTACCGCATTCTCTCCGATTCTGTGCAATCCAAGGAGTTGCTGCCGAAGGTCAAGAACATGCTGATCTTCACCACGTTCCGTCCTGCGACCTCCATGGGGCGTCCGACAACCGGGCGTGCGGTGCTGTCCTTTTCTAAAATCAGCGTCCGCGGATAGTAATGAGAGCCATCAAGCAAGCTGATGCCGGATGGCTTGTCATTGTTTGACCCTCTGCTTGGAAGCCCTTAAACTAAAGAATACTCACCTGCATCGAGGAGGCTCCCTGGTTACTAGGTTTCGATCCGTGTGGTGCGCGGTGTTGATTGGATTGTTGGCACAAGTGTCTGCGGCCCAGAATCCCCCCAAGGTGGCGCTGGATACAAGTGAGACACTATTCTCGGTTCTGACCGCCATCAACGCTTGCGGATATGATCAGGAGCTGGGCGTGTCTCATCCGCTGAGAAGCCAAGTTCGCGCCGAGGTGGCTAAGTCCATTCAGTCCTCACCAGAAGCCAAGGAAGCCACTCAGGCGATGTGCCAGTTTTACGATGAGCGGCGGCAACCGGATGCATCCCGCACGCTGGCGCAATACATATCGTTGGCGCTTTATCTAAACGGACCACCCGCGCCCTTTTCGCTGAAGGTCAAAGAAGCAGATATTCCGCCGGATGCGAACTATGTAGTAGGAATCCTGCCGCTGCTGCAAAAGTTTTATGATGCCGCGGGATTGCATGCTATCTGGGAGCCGCGTCGGGAAGCCTATTCGGAGCTGACGGCGCGTTATCACGAACCGGTAGCCAAGATGTTGTTCGACACCGAAATATATTTAAAGGTGCCGTCTTCGCAATATTTAGGGCAGGGATTCACCGTCTATCTGGATCCGATGGGCGCGCCGGGTCAGATCAATGCGCGTAATTACGGACCGAATTACTTTGTAATTATTTCCCCAGGTTCTGGATCGTCTTTGAAAATGGAGCAGATCCGGCACACATATCTGCACTATTTGCTGGATCCCCTGGCGCTAAAGTATCCCAGCACCATGAAGCGATTGACGCCGCTGCTCGATTCGGTGAAGACGGCGCCCATCGACGAAAGTTTCAAGAGCGATGTCACGCTTCTGCTCACCGAGTGTTTCATTCGAGCCATCGAAGCGCGCACAATGGGCGGCAGTAAAGCGCCTGAGACACAACGCGAGCAACTGGTGGAACAGTCCTTACAGCAAGGGTTCATCCTGACTCGATATTTTTACGATGCGCTGATCAAGTTCGAGAAGGATCCAGCGGGTCTGCGCAATGCGTACGGCGACTTGGTATCCAATATCGACCTTCGGAAGGAAGAGAAACTCGCAGCTCAGGTCCAATTTGCCAATCGGGCCGACCCGGAACTGTTACATTTGTCCCGCCCCATAGAAGGCAAACTGCTGGTAACAGCTGAGCAGCGGCTTTCCGCGGGTGACGCCAGCACTGCGCAAAAACTGGCCCAGGAAGCTCTAGACGAAAAAAATGAGGATCCCGGCCGAGCGCTGTTCATTCTTGCGCAAGTTGCGACTATGAACCGTGATATGCAGGGCGCGCGCAATTATTTCCAGCGGGCTCTTGAGATAGCCCGAGAACCCAAGGTCGTGGCCTGGTCTCACATTTACCTGGGAAGAATATTTGATTTGCAGGAAAACCGGGAAGCAGCGGTTGACCAATATCGGGCGGCGCTTAATGCGGGCGCGTCTCTGCCGGAAGCCAAAGCGGCGGCGGAACGAGGCTTGCAACAACCATATGAGCCGCCGAGCCATCCACAATAGTACGGGGCGACACCCTAAGCATTCCGCGATCAAGATCTATCCTAAGGAGACAGTATGAAGCGAGCAGCGATGGTAGCAATGATGCTGGGTCTGGCAACCTTTGTATTTGGGGAGCCTCAAGCTTCATCCCCGCAGAAACCTGCTACGTCCCAGACCGGCGGCGCTCAGCCTGGGGCATCTCAGTCTGGCGCGGCTCAGCAAAGTCAGGGGCAGCAGCCGGGAGCTCCGCAACCAGGGGCAGCGCCTGCGACCCCGCAAGGGAAGCGGCCACCACAAGCCAAAACGGACGCCGAGTTTGCCGAATTCAAGACCGCCATAGACAATACGAATGATCCAGCTGCGGTGGAAAAAGCAGCAGATGCTTTCGCGACCAAATACCCGGACAGCGAACTGCGAGGCCTGTTGTACGAGGCGGCTATGCAGAGTTATCAGCGCGCCAACAATGCCGACAAAATGATGGAGATGGGGCGCAAGGTGCTGAAGATCGATCCTGATGAGCCGACTGCCCTGGTGGGTGTGGCGCAAGTGCTTGCCGAGCGCACCCGGGATACGGATTTGGATAAAGATCAACGCCTGGATGAGGCCATGAAATTAGCTCAGCGATCGCTCGTTACCGTAGACACCGATATCGCTCCCCGCCCCGACACGCCCCAGGAAAAAATCGATGCCTATAAAGGCGTTTTGCGCTCCAGTGCTTACGCCATCATGGGAACACTGGAATTCAACAAAGAAAAGTACGCGGACGCGGAGAATTTTTATCGCAAGTCGATAGATGCGTTTCCCGCTCAGCTCGATCCAGTAGTGGTTCTGCGGCTCGCACTGGCACTCGACAAACAGGGAAAGTACCCAGAAGCCTTGAAGGAAGCGAACCACGCTGTTCAATTAACTCCGGAAGGCACGACAGCTGGAGGTTTGGCTCGCCGCGAGCGCGATAGATTAGTGCAATTGACAGGCGGCACTCCTACTCCAGCTTCGAAGCCGCCCGCGAGTGCTCAGAATCCGGCTCCGCCCAAAAACTAGGCGACCGCAGTCCATTTTGCCGCATATCTGATGTGTCGGGCCGTCTCGCTCATGAAGTCACAGGAAACTTCCGCGTTGCAAGCTGTGCTGGGTCACCGTTTCGTTCGAGCGGAACTGCTGGAGCAGGCTCTCACTCACACTTCGCAGGCGCGCGAAGTGGAGGCTGCACTCGAGGGCAACCGGGTGGGGGATAACGAGCAACTCGAGTTCCTGGGAGACGCGATCCTGGGACTGATCACAAGCGAGGAACTTTTTCACCGCTTTCCGCATTTTAGAGAAGGGGAGCTGTCCAAATTACGGGCGCACCTGGTCAGCGAAAGACATCTGATCCAGGTGGCCCAGCAATTGGAAATCGGTAAGTATTTACGGCTGGGTCGAGGTGAGGAAAAGAGCGGCGGCCGCAACAAAACCGCTCTGCTGGTGGACGCTCTCGAGGCGGTTCTGGCTGCTATTTATCTGGATAGCGGACTGGAAACGGCCCGCTCGTTGGTAGTGCGGCACATCGTAACGCCGGAACTGGAGCGCATCGCTACCAGCGGCAATAGTCTTCCGTCCAACGATTACAAGTCGGCGTTGCAGGAAAAATTACAAGCCATTGGGCGTCCGCAACCATCGTATGTATTAGTGAAGGAGCAGGGCCCGGAACATAGCAAGACTTTTACTGTCGAGGTCCGCTTGCAGGCGTTGGATACCGAGAGCCGGCCCGAATTTGTCGGTCGCGCCCAGGGTTCCACGAAGAAAAACGCAGAGCAGGATGCTGCTCGACAAGTGCTCGAATATCTTGTATCGCAGGTGAACGAGTTTAATGGCCGTTCTTCAAGCAGGGGACGTTGCTAATCCGATCGTAACCGAACTGGCTCCAAAGAAGCCGCCGACAGATGGACTCAGCTCCATGCAATCGCTGCTGGCGACTGTGGTCATTGCTGTCTTTGTGATTACGTTCGTGGTGCAGGCTTTCCAGATACCCTCAGAATCCATGGAGAACACGTTATTGATTGGCGATTACCTGCTGGTGGACAAATTACGATACGGCGGCGGAGGGTTCTGGGATCCTCTGATGCCTTACCGGCGGGTGCGCCACGGCGATATTATCGTTTTCCGTTATCCCGTAAATCCCACCCAGCATTTTGTGAAACGTGTGGTAGGCGTTCCAGGCGACCGGGTCCGCCTGATCAATCGACGTGTGTACGTAAATGGCGTTCCTACGGACGAAGCCTATGTGCGTTTCAGTTCTCGGGTGCATGATGCTTTTCGCGACGAGTTCCCTCGCTTGAATATCCCGGTTCCCGGGCTGGAGGGGCGCTGGTGGCTGCAAATGAAGAAACTAGTGGAAGACGGCGAACTGATTGTGCCCGAAGGACATTATTTCGTGCTGGGCGATAATCGCGACGAAAGCCTGGATAGCCGCTACTGGGGCTTCGTCCCCAGGGAAAATGTGATTGGGCGTCCTCTGCTTATTTATTGGTCGGTGCGGAATATCGATCAGGACATGCCAGTCACTGCTTCTCCGGGTGATAGACTTTTCCACTTCGCTTACGCCGTCAGCCACATTTTTCAGATCACCCGTTGGGATCGCACATTTCGATTGGTCAACTAAGGAACCGTATGAATGCCCGTTCGACAGGACAAGTCGTAGTGGCAAAAAAAGAAACCCAGCAGGCTGAAAAACCACGCGAGACCACAGTGGAGTTTCTCGCCTCATTGTCAGCCGTCCTGGTGACCGGCCTGTTCATTATCACGTTCATCGTGCAGGCTTTCGAGATTCCCTCCAGTTCCATGGAAAATACCTTGCTCATCGGTGACCATGTTTTTGTCAATCGTGAGCAGTTCGCGCCAGCTACGCATTGGACTGGCCCCCTACTCCCCTACCGCCAGATTCGACGTGGTGACATCGTGGTCTTCCTTTCGCCGGCGGAACCGGGGTTGTATGTAGTTAAGAGGATCATGGGTATCCCCGGGGACCGTATTCATCTGCGCGATGGCGTGGTCTATCGCAATGGTGAAAAGTTGGATGAGCCTTATGTCATCCACAAAACTAAAGATGGTTACAATCCCTATCGCGACAATTTTCCTGCCGTGCCACCAGCGGATTTCAATAGCGTCACGCCGGAATGGCAACTGCTGATGAAGCAGCACATCCAGGGCGACGATCTGGTAGTAGCTCCGGACAGTTATTTCGGCATGGGCGACAATCGCGACGTAAGCTACGACAGCCGCTATTGGGGATTCATTCCCAAGGAAAATGTGATCGGGCGACCCATGTTTGTTTATTGGTCATTCGAGACGCCGCCTAACCAATATTTACAGAAAGAAGTCAGCGAGCGGCTTAAGTTCCTGGCCCACGTCGTGATCCATTTCTTCGATGGCACGCGATGGCGGCGTACGTTCCGGATAGTTCAGTGAGTCGCAAACAAACAAGTTTCGTGCGATCGAGGGTAGGAATCGTTACTTTGATTCTTGCCCTGCTTCTGGCTCTGTTTTTGATTCGGCCCGGGGCGGGGCGATTGCGGTCGCGGATTGTTACGGCCATTGGCATGGCTCTGGGAAGGCAGGTGGACGTTTCCTCGGTTCATATCCGACTGTTGCCTCATCCCGGTTTCGATCTCGAGAACTTTGTGGTTCATGATGATCCGGCATTCAGCGCCGAACCGGTCATTCGATCTCAACAAGTCACGGCTGAACTGAGAATCAGTTCGCTCTTGCGGGGACACCTGGAGATCGCCCGCTTGAGCCTGTCCGAGCCCAGCCTCAATCTGGTTCGTGACCGTGAAGGACGCTGGAATCTCGAAAATCTTCTCGAACGCGCGGCACAGATCCCGGTCGCACCTACGAAAAAAGCCAACACCGAAGCGCGTCCGGGATTCCCCTACATTGAGGCCGATCGCGGCCGCATCAATCTGAAATTAGAGCAGGAAAAAAAACTTTATGCACTGATGGATGCGGACTTCGCTCTCTGGCAGGAGTCGGAAAATGTCTGGGGTATGAGGCTGAAAGCACAACCGGTACGCATGGATTTCAACTTGAGCGACACCGGCACCGTCAACGTCGACGGTTCATGGCAGAGGGCAGTGACTCTGCGCCAGACTCCTCTTAAATTCGTCATGGAATGGACGGGAGCGCAACTGGGGCAGGTAAGTAAATTAGTTTCAGGTAAAGACAAAGGCTGGCGTGGAACCCTCAAGTTGTCGGCCACACTTTCCGGCACTCCTGCGGACCTCGAAGTTGAAACCGATACTTCGGTTCAGGACTTCCGCCGGTATGACATTCTGGGAGGCGGCGCGTTGCGTTTAGCGGCCCAGTGCAGCAGTCACTACAGTTCGGTTGATCACTCTCTGTCAAACCTCGCGTGCCATGCGCCGGTGGGTGACGGCACTCTCTCGGTGAATGGCACTGTCGCCGGCGTCTTTGGTGCTCGTACATACGATTTGGCACTGGTCGCCAACGAGCTCCCCCTCCAATCGCTGATTGCATTGGCACGGCACGCCAAGAAAGACATTCCCGATGATCTCGTGGCTAGCGGCAAGTTGAATGGCAGTGTCAAGGTACAACGAAAGGATGCCGGTTATGCAGAGTGGAACGGCAGCGGAGAAAGCCTGGGCGTTCGCATTGGCTCCAAAGTCAACAAGACAGAAATGCTGGTGGATCGGATCCCTTTCCAGGTCCCGCAAAACATAGAGCAGAGCAGGAGAAATGGGCGCAGGTTATTCGCACCGGCCGAACCCCAAGTGGAGATTGGTCCATTCAATCTGGCGCTCGGGAGACCATCCCCAGCGGTGGTGCGTGGTTCGATTTCACGCTCGGGATACAGTCTTCTAGTCACCGGCGACGCTCAAGTGCAGAGACTGCTTCAGACGGCAAGGACGGCAGGCTTCCGCGCTCCTCAACTCACCGCGGATGGAGTAGCCAGAGTCGATCTGCAGATCGCCGGCGGTTGGTCCGGATTCATTGCTCCTCAGGTGACAGGGAAAGTGCAACTGCAGTCAGTCCGCGCCGAAGTGAGAGGCCTCAACGCACCGGTAGAAATTGCTTCTGCAAACCTCTTGCTCACGCCGGAGAATGTTCAAGTACAAAACATAAACGCTTCCCTAAGTAGCAGCGCATGGCGCGGTTCCCTGCTACTGCCGCGCAATTGTGCTCTGCCCGACCGCTGCCCCGTGAGTTTTGATCTTCATGCCAGTCAGATCGACATCGATGAATTGAATCAATCGCTAAATCCCCATCCTAGGAAACAGCCTTGGTATCGTTTCTTATCAACGTCTCCGCAAACGGCGACTCCTTACCTGCTCACGCTTCATGCCACAGGGAAACTTAACGTCGATCGACTCGCGATACAGAATCTGGTCGCAACCCGGGTCTCCGCCCACGTTGAATTGGAGAGTGGGATAGTTCGGCTGTCCGACTTGCGCGGAGATCTGCTGAGCGGCAAGCACTTGGGGGATTGGCAAGCCGATTTCTCCGTGAAACCTCCGGAATACAGCGGTAGCGGAACTCTGCAAGGGATCGACCTGCAACAACTCGCTCAAGCAATGCGTGACGGATGGGTTACAGGTACCGCCACGGCAACTTATCGCGCCAGCGCTTCCGGAGTAGACGCAGCCCAATTAATTTCATCCGCGAAAGCAAGCTTGAAGGTAGAAGTACGCGACGGATTATTCCCTCACATCGTACTTGCAGAGCGAAATGAACCGTTGCACATCCATCGGCTGGTTGGAAATCTTGTCTTGCGCGACGGCAGGTTCGAGATCCAACAAGGCAAACTAGAGACTCCCGGCGGCATCTATCAATTAAGCGGCACTGCCTCACTGACACGCACATTGGACCTGAAACTAGTACGCGCTGGCGCGCCCGGGTTCAACATTATCGGCCCACTGACTGAACCTCGTGTGGCGCCGGTAAAGGCTCAGGAAACTCAGGCCGCGCTCAAACCATGAGGCTTTTCCTAATCCTTGTGCTCGCCGCCATCACCGTTTTGACGTTGACTAACGATCCGTTAGCGCAGGTTTCTTCTTCATCGAAGTCGAGCGCCGCAGTCGCCAGCATGGAGCGCAAGTTACAGCACATTCAAAGCAATGCCAAGGTATCGCAGCCGGATCAGACGCCAACCGAATTTACTGAGCAGGAAGTCAACGCTTACTTCGCCTCAGGAGCGGTCAAGCTTCCCGCCGGCGTACAGTCGGTAATGTTCCAAGGTCAACCCGAAGTCGTGACCGCAACCGCACGGGTTGATTTTGACCAACTCAAAGCCGGACGCCGTTCTTCTAATCCGCTGTTGTCAATGTTTAGCGGGATTCATGATGTCGTGGTTGCCGCGCATGTCCGCGGCGCCGGTGGGCAGGGATACGTGAATGTGGATACGGTCTCACTGGATGGCGTGGAAATACCCCGTTTCGCTCTGCAGATGTTTGTCGAAAAATATCTTCAACCAAAGTATCCCGGCGTTGGACTAGATTCGAAGTTTGCATTGCCCGACCGCATCGACACCGCAACAGTCGGATTGCACAAGCTCACGATCACGCAAAAATAGCGATTAGTGGCTAGTAGCCAGTAATTCGTGAGTACTAGCCACTAGTCACTTTTCCCAACGTACCCCGCTCCTCGCAATACTTTCCCGGGCAATGCTCCCGTCATCTTTCCTTCGTCAATCACCGGCACTCCATTCACCAGTACATACTGCATGCCCTGAGATAGCTGATTCGGGTTTTCGAAAGTCGCCACATCGCGCACGGTTGCCGGATCGAAGACTAGAATGTCGGCCCACATTCCGGCCTTCAGCACTCCACGATCGGTCAGCCGCATGCGCTGCGCCGGTAACGCCGAGAACTTCCGAATGGCTTCTTCGAGCGTAAGTTTCTTCTCCTCTCGAACATACTTCCGAAGAATGCGCGGGAACGTGCCATAGGCTCGCGGATGCGGATGCTCCTGCCCCAGAATTCCCTCGGGCGATGTGCCCGAAGAGTCGTTGTCCACGGAAACCCAAGACTGCTGAAGCGCGAGCGCAACATCAGGTTCCGACATGCCAAAGACAGCGACCTCGGTGAACGCATTGTCCTCAATCAGGAGATCGAACAATGCATCCATCGGATCCTTGCCCCAGAGCTTGGCAATCTCAGAAAGTCGTTTGCCTTGCAACGGCAGCAGCTTCGGATTCTGTACTACTCCGATCAGAACAGCCTCAGGTCCTGGGATTTCGTGCCATTCGTTATCCCAGTCATTGGATGGCGTCATCAGATCTTTACGAATACGCGCCCGCGTCGCAGGATCTTTCAGGCGTTGGACCAGCTTGGCATCACCGCCGTCATGAGCCCAGGGCGGAATGAATGCCGACATAGTGTTGAACCACGCGGGATAGGCGTAGGTATTGGCGCTGATATCCATGCCTTCAGCGCGGGCGGCGTTAATTTTCGCCACAACCTCGGGCATCCGTCCCCAGTTTTGTTTTCCTGCAACCTTGATGTGCCAGATTTCCACCGGAAGATGGCCTTCCTGTCCGATGCGAATCGCTTCATCGATGGCCGGCAGCACGGCATTGCTTTCATTGCGCATGTGAGTGGCGTAAATCCCGCCAAACTTTCCCGCTTCGCTGGCGAGTGCAATCAATTCTTCTGTCCTAGCATACGGAGCCGGCGCGTATTCCAGGGAAGTCGAAACCCCAACCGCTCCTTCCTGCATTGCCTGGCGCACCAGTTGTTTCATTTGCTCAAGCTGTGCCGCAGTGGGCTGCTTATCGTCATCGCCGAGGACCATGCGGCGCACCTGCGTGGCACCTACGTAGGTGGCGAGATTAATTCCCATGCCTTGTTTTTCCAGACGGGCGAAATACTGCTGAAGCGTTCTCCAGTCCGGGGTGATGTGGTAGTGGGCATAGGCGGCGCCGTCTGCCTGAATGACGGCGTCACTCAACGGCGCTGCCGAACCACCTTCGCCCGTAATTTCGGTCGTAATGCCCTGATAAATTTTCGACGGGAGACGCGGATCGACAAGAATAGTCAACTCTGATTGCCCCAGCATGTCAATAAAGCCCGGCGCCACCACCATGCCATGTGCATCGATGGTTCGGGTTCGCGGCGCATCTTTCAAGATCCCGATCGCAACGATCTTGCCGCCGCGAATTCCGACATCTCCCGAATACCAGGGAGACCCGGTTCCGTCGATAACGTGACCGTTGACAATCACGAGATCGAAGGGGGACGCCTGCGGCGCTGCCCAAAGATAAACCGCAAGCAACGACCCTAGTGACAGAAGGCAAACCAACAGGAGACATTTTTTAAATTTCATGGTGATTAATTTATTTTGCAATAACCGCGGCGCGAACCATCCGCTGCCGCCAGCCCAGACCTAATCCAAGCGCGCTCCACACTCCCAGGGCCAACCATTCGTATCCGCTGAAATGACCGGGAATGCCTGGCACGACCTTCATCAGAATCATAAGCAGCCCAACCGTGACTCCTACAGCGGCAACCATACGCTCGCGCGGCGCTGGCCGCATTCGGAAGTAGGCAGCACAGGCTGCCATCCAACCCGCCGCCGAGGCGACTGACCCCACTTCAGAAATCGGCACCAGGATGGCATCCCCGAGGAACATGCACACCGCGGTAGCAAGCCCGATGCACACCACGGCGACGGCCGGCGTCTGATTGCGCGGATGGATCTCTGCCACACGACGATCCAGTAGCCCGCGACGTCCCATAGCGAACAGCAAGCGGCTGGAGGCGATGAAATTTCCATTGAACACTTTCAATAGCGAAAGCAGCGCCGCCGCCAGAATTACGCTGACAATCCAGCGCGACCCCATTGCTCTCTCAAAGACGACGGCAGTCATGAATTTTTCGTTAGTAAGTTCTCTCCACGGAGCAACGTAGCCCACAGCCGCGATGACGATGGTATAGAAAAGAATCCCTACAATGATCGACATTAAAATTGCCTTCGAGAATCCGCGCGCCCGAAACTGCGGGCTGCATTCTTCCGCGGCCTTGGCCACCGACTCGAACCCCGTCATATAATAGGGGACGATTTGCATCACCAGTAGGATGGATACGAATGCACCGTGTGTGAATAGAGGCGGAAAGTTTCGTGGCGAACCCTTGCTCACTCCGCAGGCAACAAATACAACGAATAGCGCGAGCGTTCCAAAAGCTGTCCAATTCTGGAAGGTCGCACTCAAGCGGATGCCGCGATAATTTAGCAGAGTCAGCAGCCCCGTTAATCCCAGCCCGATAATGACTCGCGGCAAATAGACCGGCTGTCCGCCAATACGGTAGAGCTCGATTGAATCCAGTGCGGGAAAGATGTAGCCCGCAATCTTGCCCACGGCCACTGCTTCCCACGGACACACGATAAAGTACGCGAGAACCATCATCCAACCGGTGGCGAAACTTATGGCGGGCGGAAAGACTTTTGCAGTGTAAGCAACTTCGCCGGCGGCATCCGGCATGGCCATCACCAGTCGTCCATACACATAGCCGATGGGCAATAGCAGCGCGCCGCCGATAGCAAATCCTAGAACACCGCCCAGCACTCCCCCGCGCAGCAGCCAGTCCCACATCACCACCAGCCACCCGACACCAACCATCGTGCCCCAGCCCAGGGTGAAGTAGTCGACCACGCGGAGTTTGCGCGCCAGGGTGATCAAGTTATTGGATACAGAAGTGAGATTGTGGCTAGCGTGTAAGCCGAGGCAGTTCGAAGCTGGACACTCACCACTAGCCACTAGCCACTGGTTTCTACATTCCGGGTAGTTTCATCCCTGCAAGTTTCCTGGCGAAGCTCGGTTTGCCCATCTGCTTGAACATTTTTCGCATCTGGGCGTACTGGCGCAGCAGATTATTGACCTCTTGCACGGTTCTGCCGGAACCACGGGCGATGCGCTTGCGCCGGCTGCCATTGATGACTTCGTGATGCAGGCGTTCGTGAACCGTCATCGAGTTGATGATGGCCTCGACGTGCCCGAGCTGTTTTTCGTCAACCTTGTCCGCAGCCTTCTGCAATCCTGCAAATGGCCCAATGCTGGGCAGCATTCCCATCAGACTCTGCAGCGATCCCATTTTCTTGACTTGGCGCAGCTGATCGCGAAAATCTTCCAGGGAGAAGCCATCCCCAGTCATGGCCTTGGCGGCCATCTCCTCGGCCTTCTTCTTATCTATCTGCTGTTCCGCTTTTTCGATCAGCGAGAGAATGTCGCCCATTCCGAGGATCCGCGACACAATTCGATCAGGATGGAAAGGTTCGAGCGCGTCGTATTTCTCGCCTACGCCGATGAACTTAATCGGTTGACCTGTGACCTGGCGGATAGAAAGTGCCGCGCCACCGCGCGCATCGCCGTCCATTTTTGTGAGCACAACGCCGGTCAGCGAAAGTTTTTTGTGAAATTCGTCCGCCGAGCGCACCGCATCTTGACCGGTCATGGCATCAGCCACAAACAGAATTTCCTGAGGATTCAGCAGACGTTTGAGCGACTGCATCTCCTCCATCAATTGATCGTCGATGTGTAGACGACCGGCAGTGTCCACGATGAGAACGTCGGAACCGGTGTTGATCGCTTCGCGACGCGCTTCCTTCGCGAGACGCTCCACGGTTGCCGTATTCGCCTCGCCAACCTGACCTTCGTAGATGTTGGCCTTGATCGCTTGGGCAACCACTTTGAGCTGCTCGCGGGCAGCGGGCCGATATACGTCAACAGAAACCAGCAAGGGACGGTGGCCGCCATTCTTCAGCCAGTTTGCCAACTTGCCCGAGGTGGTGGTTTTGCCGGATCCTTGCAATCCCGCCATGAGCACCACAGTTGGCGGTTGGGAGGCGAATTTCAGTTTCGCGGTGTCGCGGCCCAGGGTTTCGACCAACTCATCACGCAAAATCTTGATCACCTGGTCGCCCGGCGACAGTGCGGTCGCCACTTCCTGGCCGATCGCTTTCTCCTGGATGTGATCGATCAACTGCTTGACTACTTTGAAGTTGACGTCGGCTTCAAGTAGCGCCAGACGGATTTCCCGCAGCGCCTCCTCCATGTTTTCGGGGCTGAGGACGGCTTGTCCGCGCAGGGATTTAAACGCGCGCTGGAGTTTTTCTGAAAGATTCTCAAACATAGGTGTCAGCAGTTATTTTAGCAGCAGCGGCGACGAGTGCTCCGCCCCACGAATCAGGTACCGAAAACTTCTTTCGCAGCAATCACCGTGTTGCAGTGAATCGTTACCGTATCTTCCACGCGACGTGCGTAGCCCCCAGCGAACGTCACCATCACCGGAATGTCACGCGTCCGTGCTACCCGGAACATCAGTTCATCGCGCCGCTTGAGTCCCTCGATGGTGAGTGCCAGTCCGCCAAGCTGATCTTCGCGATAAGGGTCGGCGCCCGCAATGTAACAAATTAGTTCTGGCTCGAACTGACGCAGGCCGGAACTGAGCGCGTTGTCCAGCCAGGCAAGATAATCGTCGTCAGCCGTACCGTCCGGCAGATTCACATCAATCGACGATGGCGGCTTCCACATCGGATAATTGTTTTCCTGATGAAGCGAAATCGTGAACACGTCGCCGGTAGTGGCACCGCGTAGATCTGCAGGGCTCGGCGTAAAGGAAGCTTTTGACGGAAGTGGATCGTTGACTTCACGCATCGCACCAAAAATGGCGGCGGTACCGTTTCCCTGGTGTACGTCACAGTCTACGGTCATTGCTCGCACGATTTTCTTGTCGCGCTGCAACCGGCGGATAGCGACCGCCACGTCATGAATCACGCAGAAACCCTCACCGTGATCGGGGAATGCGTGATGAAACCCACCGCCGATGTTAAACGCAACCTTGTCCCTCAGCGCGCTTTGGCCGGCGAGGATCGAGCCCCCCGCTGCCAGATAAAAAGCTCGTACCAATTCCGGAGAATAGGGAACCTCCATCTGGAGCTCCTCGCGTGCAGAGAGAGTTCCGGTCTTCAGCTTGTGAACGTACTCGGGCGTATGTACCAGCAGGACGTCCTCGTCGGACGCTAACGATGGCTCCAGGAAATCCGACGGCTCCGCGACCCCGGTTTCCAGCAGCCGCTGGTGAATGTAGCGATATTTCTGGGCCGGGAAGACGTGGGCCCCGATGGGAAGGTAGTAGTCATTGCTGTAGACCAATTTAAAAGGAAGCATGGCTCAAACGCCTCATAATACTCGCCTGCCAGCTGTCCCATCCCGGGCTTAATCCCTGCATCCTGTGTGGTTTGTAGAGCATCTAAAAGTTGACACAAAGTCACTCAAGTTCTATCATGTGGCTGCTGGAAAGCGAGCTGTCCGTATAACTCATTAATTTATAAGCACTTATAATTGAGGGAGGGAGAGACTTATGGCAAAGATCATAGGAATTGACTTGGGCACGACCAACTCTGTGGTAGCGGTCATGGAGGGTGGAGAACCCAAGGTCATTCCCAACGAGGAGGGTGGTCGGACCACCCCCTCCGTGGTCGGTTTTACCAAGACCGGAGAACGCCTTGTTGGACAGGTGGCCAAGCGTCAAGCCATCACCAATCCGGAAAACACGATTTTCTCGATTAAGCGTTTTATGGGGCGGCGCTACGACGAAGTCAGCGAAGAAATGAAGATGGTGCCCTTCAAGGTCGTGAAGTCAGGCGACAACGTGGCCATCGTTGCCCAGGGCAAGGAGTACACCCCGCCTCAGGTCTCCGCAATGATTCTTCAGAAACTGAAGAAAGCTGCGGAAGACTACCTCGGCGAGAAGGTATCCGAAGCCGTTATCACCGTTCCGGCATATTTCAACGACGCGCAGCGTCAGGCCACCAAGGACGCAGGCAAAATCGCCGGGCTGGATGTGAAACGCATCATTAACGAGCCGACTGCGGCCGCGCTGGCTTATGGTCTGGACAAAAAGAAAGACGAAACCATTGCGGTCTACGACTTCGGCGGCGGTACCTTCGATATCTCGATCCTCGAAGTGGGCGAAGGCGTCATCGAAGTCAAGGCCACCAACGGCGACACCCATTTGGGCGGCGACAACCTCGATCAGCGCATCGTGGATTGGCTAATCGACGAGTTCAAAAAGGACGAAGGCCTCGACCTTCGCGGCAAAGGCAATGAAATGGCGCTGCAGCGTCTGCGTGACGCGGCCGAGCGCGCCAAGATCGAACTCTCCACCACCATGGAGACCGAGATCAACCTGCCTTTTATCACCGCCGATGCCAATGGTCCCAAGCATTTGGTCAAGAAGATGACTCGGGCCAAGCTGGAGTCGATGGTGGAAGACCTGATCCAGCGCTCCGTCGGGCCCTGCAAACAATGCATGAAGGACGCGGGAGTGGACGCCAGCAAGATCAATGAAGTCGTCCTGGTCGGTGGACAGACCCGCATGCCTCGCATTCAAGCTCTGGTCAAGGAGTTGTTTGGCAAGGAACCGCACCGCGGCGTCAATCCCGACGAAGTAGTCGCGATCGGCGCAGCGATTCAGGGCGGCGTGCTTGGAGGCGAGGTGAAGGATCTTCTTCTCCTCGACGTCACTCCGCTCACGCTCTCAATCGAAACCCTGGGAGGCGTCGCCACGCCGATGATTCCGCGCAACACGACTATCCCCACCCGCAAGACGGAGACTTTCTCCACCGCGGCGGATAGTCAGACTTCCGTTGAAGTCCACGTGTTGCAGGGCGAGCGTCCGCTGGCTCGAGACAATCGTACGCTCGGCAAGTTCCACTTGACCGGTATTCCGCCCGCTCCACGCGGAGTGCCGCAGATCGAGGTTACGTTTGATATCGACGCTAATGGCATCCTGAACGTGACCGCGAAAGACAATGCCACGGGCAAGGACCAGAAGATCACGATTACGTCTTCTTCCGGCCTCAGCAAAGAAGAGGTCGAGCGTATGGCCAAAGAAGCCGATGCTCACTCAGCCGAGGATAAGGCCAAACGCGAAGAGATCGAATCGCGCAATCAGCTCGACACCTTGGTTTACAGCGTCGAGAAGATGCTTCGTGAACAGGGCGACAAGATCTCGGGTTCCGAGCGCGGCGATGTCGAGAACGCAATAGCCGACGCCAAGAAAGCCCTGGAATCAAATGACAAGAGCAGCATGGACCAAGCCCGTGAGCGTTTGACTCAAGCGTCGCACAAGCTGGCTGAACAGATGTACAAAGCAGCTCAACCCCAAGGCGCGCCCGGAGCAGGACCGACGGCAGGTCCGACTCCAGGAAGCAACGGCGAAGCGCAAAAGAAAGACGAAGGAGTAATCGACGCGGAGTACGTGGACGTGGAAGACAAGAAGTAAAAAAACTCTTGTCATCCTGAGCGGAGTAGCTGCTTCGCAAAGCGAAGCAGCTACGAAGTCGAAGGACCCCATACCCGCGTGCGCCACCAGAAGCGCAAGAAGGAATTCCCAAGATGCCCCAAACGCTGCAGGCTTCTTACCGACCACGACACGAATTGATATGAACCCGAAAAAGTATTGGGTTTACATTGTCGGAAGCCTCACCGGCACACTCTACATCGGCATGACCAATAACATCGACCGACGCATAGCAGAACACAAAAGCAGGGAGTTCGAAGGATTCGCCCTTAAATATCACTGCGATCGCTTGGTGTATTACGAAAGCTTTGACGACGTTCAAAACGCAATTGATCGCGAGAAACAATTGAAAGGCTGGATTCGGGCGAAGAAGAAGAAGATCGCTCTGATTACATCGATCAACCCCACATGGCAGGACCTCGCAGAGAAATGGGGAGCGCCGATGGCGTTTGCAGCAGAGCCGATCAAGGACCGATGAGAGAACGCCTTGAAGCGTTCTTGCCCGAGTTGAGAGGCATGGGGTCCTTCGGCTGCGTTGTCATTCGCCGTCGAAAACGACAACTTCGCTCAGGATGACAGAATAAAGTTTGGCAACTCATGGCGACCGCTGCTAAAAAAGATTATTACGACTTACTTGGAGTCAAGAAGTCTGCCTCGGCGGAAGAAATCCGGAAAGCCTTTCGTAAACTTGCGCGCAAATATCATCCTGATGTTAATCCCGGGGACAAGACAGCAGAGGAGAAATTCAAGGCCATCTCCGAAGCCAACGATGTCCTGAGCGATCCCAAGAAGCGGAAGATTTACGACCAGCTCGGCTATTATTCCGACAATATCAGTCCTGAAACGGCCGATGCCTACGCCCGCGCCGGCAGTAGCGGCGGTGGCTTTCCGGGTGGTTTCCCTGGTGGCCAGCCGGGTGGAAACGCCGGAGGCCAGGGGGTGCACTTCGATTTCGGAGGCTTCGATTTCTCCGACATGTTCGAAGGCGGCGGGCGAGGAAAAAAGAATTCAAGCGGCGGCTTCCGCGACGTTTTTTCCAGCATGTTTGGCGGGCGCGGCGCGCAGGCGCAGGAAGGTCCTGAACCTGGCGACGATCTTGAATATCAAGTCAACGTACCTTTTTGGACTGCTGTTCGTGGCGGCGTAATGCGCCTCAATATCACCCGGCGCGATGTCTGCTCCAACTGTTCGGGTAAGGGCTATATCGAAGCGGCCGGTGTATGTCCGGAATGCAAAGGCAAGGGAACGATCGAGCAGACCGGCGGACGCATGAAGTTCAACGTCACCTGCCCGCGGTGTAACGGCACGGGCCGCAATATAACCACTTGCAATGTCTGTCACGGCGAGGGAACGGTCGAGCGTACCGAACCGCTCGAAGTCCGCATCAAGCCAGGAACTCGCGACGGCCAGCGCATTCGTATCCCGGGCAAGGGAAATGCGGGTGTGCGGGGAGGTCCCCCTGGCGATCTGTACGTGATCATCCGCACCGGCGATCATCCCGTCTTCCGCCGCGAGGGCGACGATATTTATTTAACGGTCCCGGTGACTGCTACAGAGGCCGCACTGGGGAGCAAGATTGAAGTGCCAACCATCGATGGTCGCACTCTGCTTAAAATCCCGCCGGGGACACAATCCGGTCAGAAGCTCCGCTTGCGGGAAAAAGGTGTCCCATCCGCAACCAAAGAGGGCACACGCGGCGATGAGATCGTTGAGATACAAGTGAATGTCCCCATGCCGCGGGATGAGCGCTCCAAAGAAATTCTGCGCGAACTTGCCCGCCTGAATCCCGAAGATCCCCGCGGGGACCTCTGGAAGAACGTTTGAAAACTTCTGAGCGGGAAGATCCATGACCAAGAGAAGATCCAAAGGCGCATACATGATCTCGGCGGTGGCCGAGATGTATGGCATTCATCCTCAGACGTTGCGTCTTTATGAACGCGAAGGTCTTCTCAAACCCTCCCGCACCGAAGGCAACACCCGTCTTTATACCGACGAGGATCTTCAGCGCCTCGAATTCATTCTTTCCCTCGCTCGCGACCTGGGAGTAAATATCTCCGGCATTGCGATCATTCTACAAATGCGCGAGCGTATGGAAGAAATGCAGCGCCAGATTCAGGATTTCGTGAAATATATCCAGGAAGAAGTTTTGTCACGTGCCAGCGTCGCCGCTGATCCTTCCCGAGGCGCCATAGTTCCGGTTCGACGCAGCATAACCCCACCAGTGCAGCCGATACGGAAAAGATAGTTCGTTTCCGAACGCCAGCCCACTGAGGCTTGATAGCTGAAAGCTGCCTTCAATCATATTTCTCATATCGAATCGATTTTCTATCCCACCCCAGCCCCTTCAGCAAGTCGCGATTGGCCTTGATCATTTTGTCCAGGCCGCAGATATACGCGATCATTTCGGCTCGACCTTGAACAATACCAGGAACGTGTTCCTGAACGTAACCGCGCAAGCCCTTCCATTCCGGACCGCCTCGGCTGAGCGTTGGCAGATAATCGAAGTTCGCATGTTCGTCAGCGAGTTGCAGAAATTCCTGGTGATAATAAATACCTTTCTCGGTGCGGCTTCCGAAAAGCAGAAAGAAACTCCGGCCCTGATGGCGGGAGGGATCGGCCAGGAGCCAGTGCAGCATGGAACGAAAGGGCGCGATACCCGTCCCGGTTGCAATGAAGATGGTGTCGCGTAATGGCGGACGCAGGATGAAATCGCCAAACGGCCCCTGACAACTGATTTCGTCGCCCTCTTTCATCTCACAGAGAAAGTTCGACATAAAGCCGTCCTGTACTCGATTGAGGCAGAGAGCGAAATGGTTATCGTCCGCGGGCGGTGAAGCGATGGAGTAAGCGCGAGTCAGTTCTTCGCCATCGGGCCTTGCCTGTTTCAGCGAGAGCCACTGGCCGGCCACAAAGCCGAAGCGCAGGACTCCCTCCATTTCGAATTCCAGGTGCTTAGTCGGCTCTGACAATGGGACGGACCGCAGCAGTCGCGCGGTGTGAGTCTGGAATACGGGCATGTATCTCTTTAGATGAGTTTAAGTGACACGGCGAAGCTGGATCACATTGAGCAACGATCCCGCAGATCAGGAACTCCTACTCCACAGTCACTGATTTGGCCAAATTCCTGGGTTGATCGACATCGCAGCCACGCCGCACGGCAATGTGATACGCCAGCAATTGGAGTGGAACTATTTCCAGTATCGGCAGCAATTCTTCCGGAGCTGGAGGAATGTACAGCACTTGGTCCGCGGCCTCTTTGATTTCGTCGTCCCCTTCGGTAGCCAGTGCGATGACCTTTCCGGAGCGCGCCTTAACTTCCTTCAGGTTAGACATCGTCTTCTCATAACGCACCATCGAGAGGGGGTCTTTCGGATCGCGAGTCGCGATAATTACTACCGGCAGATTCTCATCAATCAGCGCGTTCGGCCCATGCTTCATTTCTCCCGCCGGATAGCCTTCGGCGTGAATGTAGGAAATTTCCTTCAGTTTCAACGCGCCTTCGAGCGCAATGGGATAGTGAATGCCTCGTCCTAAGAAGAGGAAATCCTGCGAGCGTACGTACTCCTTGGCCAGGTCTTCGCAATCCTCTTCATGGGTTAGCAAATGTTCGAGCTTGCCCGGAATACGTGTCAATTCCTGAATCGCATCCTTGGCCTGTTCGGCACTGAGTGTGCCACGCAGTTGGCCCAGATAGAGCGCAAAAAGGTAGAGAGCGGTGAGCTGGGCGGTAAAAGCTTTGGTGGAGGCAACCCCGATCTCGGGACCGGCATGGGTGTATATAGTCCCCCCGGCCTCGCGCGTAATCATCGAGCCCACCACATTGCAAATCGCCACCGTCTTGGAGCCTTTAGCTTTGGCTTCTCTCTGGGCGGCGATGGTATCCGCAGTCTCGCCCGATTGAGAAATCAACATCGTAATAGCGTCGGGCCCGAGAATCGGATCGCGATACCGCCACTCGCTGGCATAGTCCACTTCAACCGGCACACGCGCCAGGCGCTCAATCATGAATTTGCCTGCCTGGGCGGCGTGCCAACTTGTCCCGCAAGCTGCAATGTTGATCTTTTTTGCGGCGCGAAATTCCGCTTCCGTGATCTCCATCTCGTCCAGGAAAACGTGCCCCGTCTCCTGTGAGACGCGCCCCAGCGTCGTATCGCGTACCGAGCGCGGCTGCTCGTAGATTTCCTTCAGCATGAAATGCTTGAACCCGCCCTTTTCCGCCATGATCGGGTCCCAAGTGACGTGCTGAACTTGTCTTACGATCGGCTGCCCGTTGAAATCCGTGAGTTGTACGCCGTCCGGCGTAATGACCGCCAGATCGCCGTCGGCAAGAAAGAAAAGATCGCGAGTGTGGTAGAGAATTGCGGGCACATCTGACGCTACAAAATACTCATCTTTTCCGAGGCCGATAACTGCTGGGGGACCATTTCGAGCAGCGACAATCTTGTTGGGTTCATCCACCGCAATCACGGCCAGCGCGAAAACACCGCTTAGCTGTCCTACGGATTTACGCACCGCTTCTTCCAGCGACGGTCGGCTTCCATTACTGCGTTTTAAGTAATATTTCTCCACCAAATGCGCAATCACTTCTGTGTCAGTTTCGGTGGAGAATTTGTGACCTTCTTCGATCAGCTGCTTTTTCAGCAGGACGTAGTTCTCGATAATCCCGTTGTGTACGACCACAACCCGCCCGGTGCAATCACGGTGGGGATGCGCGTTTTCTTCCGTGGGACGCCCGTGCGTGGCCCAGCGGGTATGGCCGATGCCGTATGTGCCATCGAGCGGCTTGAGACGAATGACTTCTTCCAGATTGCGCAACTTGCCCTCGGCGCGCCGAATCTGCAAGCCTTCGCCGTTCCCGCACACCGCAATTCCCGCTGAGTCGTAGCCCCGATACTCCAGTCGCTTCAGCCCGTCAATGATGACCGGCACCACCCGCTTCTTACCTACGTATCCGACAATCCCGCACATCTTGTATGCTCCTTATTTCGGCAGGGGACCGAAGGTTCGCAATGAAAGTAGGAAGACGCTGCGCCGCGCAAGGCAAGCACGCGAATTCCGTCACTACAGCCTGCCTGAGCAGGATAATTTTTCTCACCGAATCGGGGAGGTTCGGTTAGTCCTCTAACGAGAACCGGAATTCTTCCATGACCGGATTCGTGAGAACCTCGCGGGCAATGCGTGCGATCTCAGTCTCAGCTTCAATTCGGGTCAGCCCACCATCCAGGGTGAGCTCGAAATACTTGCCCTGTCGAACGTCCTCTAAACCCTTGTAACCCATCTTTTTGAGAGCGCTTTGGATAGTCTTGCCCTGGGGGTCCAGTACGCTCTTCTTAAGCGAAACGTACACGTATGCTTTCATGGGGGATGATGAATATTATTATACTTCAGCGCCGCCCTCTTTTAATTAAACCTCAGACCTAGCCCAGGCGTGCGAGTTGTGCCTCCAAATCCCCCAAAGCCGCTTCCAACATCTTGCGATGAAAGGGGTTCTGCGCAGTCTGAAGTTGCTGCAGCACACGTTGCCGAGACAATAACAGCCCTTGCCGTTCCTTTTGCTTGGCCACCTGTTCAGGTTCGAGCCGCACTTTGTTCGGATCCGGCTTCGTCCTTGCCTCGGCTTGTTGCTCCTCAACTGCCTTGCTCTCCCACCCTCGTGCCATGCATAAATTATAGCCAGTCCTGCTCGTCACATCATGTGCCGAAATGTCGGCACTGACTACCTGAAAGAGCATTCTTCCATAGCTTGTGTCGGTGACGAAAGCTGGTCTAATATGCTGCTGACTAGTGTAAAGTTTTGTTTCAACTTCGGGAGTTACAGCCTGGATTTTATTACGATGGCAACTTATCATTGCTGCGATCTTGACTGAGTGTCTCTTGTTGGAGGTCCGGCGCGAGGTCGGCGAACGGGTTCCCGCTTGGGTAATAATTGAACTGGTCCCGTCGAACGAAAGCCCCCAGCGTGAACACGGTATTGGCATTGAGCAGCCGGGTCCACGACGGAGCGATGTTGAAGGTCTTGATTTGCGACCGTTGATCTGCCGGACCAACGACGTTCCCATTGGGATCCAGCTGCTTGGCTGAGACGGGTTCTTGCCGAAACGTGGATAAGCAAACAGAACTTGCCTTCGGCAGGTTGGAAGTAGCCTTGGGACCTGCGGCATGCGCGGTCATGCAGACCGAGCATTTCAACGCGTCAGTCGCACTCGAATGGTGATGCGCGACCACCGCTACTGCCGACCATAGCGTCAGCAATAGGCACAAACACGCTATCCGTTTCCAGGTTAACCGCATCAGGCTACTTCTATTGAATCTACACGCAACCAGAAGTGAATGCAACGAGAGTACCTGGTTCGGAAACTCTTTGGTGCCGGCTTGGCCTGTTGTGGGAACAATGCATCGCAGGCACTAAGAAACTTGGGCTGGATTCTATAGTCCGAACAATTCCCGCAGCCGCTTGGTCTGGGCGCGACTTACCGGAATTTCAGTCTGTTTCTTATCATCCATGCGCAGTTGATACGAACTCTTGAACCAGGGAACAACTTCCTTGATGCGATTGATATTCACCAGATAGGAGCGATGCGCTCGCCAAAAAAGATTGGGATCCAGACTGTCCAATAGCTCTTCCAAGGTACGGCAGTTCGACTGACCTTCCATGCCGTTGGGACCAGTAGTCATCACGCTGATAACGCCATCTTCGATGGAAGCGTAGCAAATATCTTTCTGGCTGATCAGGAAAAGCCGCCCCGCGGACTTCAGCAGAACTTTGGACGCTTGCGGCTTCTGCGACTCCAGCATGCGCACCAGCGTCTCTAATTTTTCCGACGAGGTGCCGCTGGTCTCAATCTTGGCCCGTGCCTTCTGCACCGACTGCGCCACTCGCTTCTTATCAAAAGGCTTGAGCAGGTAGTCGACTGCATTCACTTCAAATGCCTTCACCGCATACTGATCGAAGGCAGTAGCAAAAACAATCTTCGGCAGCGGAATTTTCTTATCGAGCAGCTTCTTGATGACTCCAAAGCCGTCCAGCCCCGGCATCTGCACATCGAGAAAAACCAGGTCAGGATTAAATTCGCGGATAAGGTTGATGGCGTCCACGCCATTTTTCCCCTGCGCCACGACATTCACATCGTCCACACTCTTCAGCAGAAATGCGAGTTCGTCTCGCGCCAACTGCTCATCATCCACAATGACGGCCGACAGAGGCATCGTTACTCCAGTCAACAAAAGTATATCGGCCTTAGGCGATGTTCTCCAGCGCCAACGCCATACCCATGCCACCGCTCACGCACAGCGTTGCCACCCCGCGCTTCGCCTTGCGCCTGCGCATTTCATGCAGCAGCGTCACCGTGATGCGTGCGCCAGTACAGCCGATGGGATGTCCCAACGCAATCGCGCCGCCATTCACATTCAGCTTCTCGTGATCGAAATGGAGTTCGCGGTCACAAGCCAGCACCTGGGCGGCAAAAGCTTCGTTCAGTTCCACAAGGTCGAAATCGTCCAGACGAAGCCGGTGCTTCTGCTCCATTTTGCGCAGCGCCGGCACCGGACCGATTCCCATGATTCGCGGATCGACTCCCGCTGAAGTCACGGCCAATATTCGAGCCAGCGGTTTGAGATTATTTTTCGCCACAAACGATTCGCCAGCGATTACTACTGCCGCAGCGCCATCCGTAATTCCGGAAGAGTTGCCCGCTGTAATCGTGCCGGACTTGGAAAAAACCGGGGACAATTTAGCTAGCTTCTCCAGGCTAGCCCCCGCGAAAAGATGTTCGTCCCGATTGAAAGTCTGTGTACCTTTCTTACTTTCCAGCATGACCGGAACCAATTCATCCTCAAAACGTCCTGACTGACTGGCCGTCGCAGCGCGACTCTGGGAGCAGAGCGCATACTGATCCTGCTCCTCGCGTGAAATTTTGTATTGATCAGCCAACACCTCAGCCGTTTCGCCCATCACCATCTTCGCCATGGGACAGAAAAATCCGTCACGATACATTCCATCCACCAGTTCCTGATGGCCCAGCCGATATCCCCAGCGTGCGCCATCCAGATAATACGGAACTCGGGACATGGACTCAGTCCCACCCGCCAGCACGCAATCCAGATTGCCAGTTGCTATCTCCCGATATCCGAGAGCGATGGATTTCATCCCTGAGGCACAAGCCTTGTTCACCGTATACGCGGGGACCTCCTGTGGAACCCCGCAGCGAATGGAAATCTGTCGTGCGGGATTAGGACCGCCTCCCGCCTGCCGAGCATTGCCGATGATGGTCTCCTCGACCCGTTCCGGACGAATCCTGGCACGCTCAATCGCGCTCTTAGCCGCCGCCACGCCCATGTCAGCTGCAGTCACCGAGGCCAGCGAGCCTCCAAACTTGCCGATAGGCGTGCGTACCGCTGAGAGAATGTAGACGTCTTGCATTCAATGCGCCGAGTCTTCAGTCTAGCATTCCCCAAGTGCCTTGTTTCTCGAGCGCGTCGAGCAACCAACGGCCCAGTTCGGAGGACGAAACAATTTAGCCCAGCGCTTCCAGCGCTGAGTGCGCAGGGGACGAATTGGCCGCGCACCCTCGCGAAAACGAGTCAACGCAGTAAACTAATGAGCGATGAATTTCATCTACGGCATCAATGCCGTCACCGAATCACTGAAAGCTCGTGGACGCTCTTTTGCATGGGTAGGGGTCGCCAAAGAACGCCACGACCTACGCTTACAGCGTGTCGTGGATGAGTGCCGGCGGCAAGGAGTCGCTGTGCGCTTTGTCTCGCGTCCGGAACTCGATCGCATGGCCGGAAACAACGCCCATCAAGGCGTGGTCGCCGTCACCTCGGCCAAACAATATAACGATCTCGACGACGTAGTCGCAGCCAAGCGAGGCCAATTTTCGTTGGTGGTCGTGCTCGACGGCGTGGAAGATCCGCACAATCTGGGCGCGATTCTTCGCACCGCGGATGCTGCGGGCGCCGACGGCGTCGTGATTCCCGAGCGGAGGGCCGCGGGAGTGACTCCCACTGTGACCAAAGCCTCCGCCGGCGCCAGTGAGCATTTGCCTATCGCAAAGGTGACGAACATCGGGCGCACGTTGGAAGAATTAAAGTCCAAGAATTTGTGGATTGTTGGGCTCGATGAACGTGCGCCCCAAAACTATGATTCGCTCGATTACAAAATGGATTGCGCCATCGTGCTGGGCGCTGAAGGTAAAGGCGTGCACGAATTGGTCCGCAAGAAATGTGATTTTCTGATCTCGATCCCCATGCTGGGAAAGGTGTCATCGCTGAACGTATCGGTGGCCGCGGGAGTCATGCTCTATGAAATCGTGCGCCAGCGCCGCGAGAAAGCAACCACGGATTCGAAATGAAGTTGCTTCACGTCCTCTGTGTCCTGTGTGGTTTACTGGCTCCGGCGTCTGCCCTCGACCGCGAAGCCTTCACTTTCACCAAATACGACTTGAATGTTCGCATTGAGCCCGCACAGCAGCGGCTCGCGGTGCGCGGGCAGATTACATTGCGCAATGATTCCAACGGTCCCCAGAAAAACGTGTCCCTCCAGATTTCCTCAACCCTGGACTGGAGGTCCATCAAACTCGGTGGCAAAGCCGTGCAGTTCGTTTCTCAGCCCTACACCTCGGACATCGATCACACCGGTGTACTCTCCGAAGCGATCATCACTCTCCCTCAGGAAATTCCTCCGAAAGGAAAAGTAGAGCTGGACATTGGCTACGAAGGCGTCATTCCGCTTGATGCCACACGCTTGACTCGAATCGGTGTGCCCGAGGAGTTAGCCAGGCACAATGATTGGGATCAGATCGGCGCATCGTCTACCGCAATTCGCGGAATTGGATATGTAGCCTGGTATCCGGTGGGCCTGCTATCTGCAAATTTGTCGGAAGGTAATAATTTGTTCGAAACCCTGGGCCGGTGGAAGACGCGTGAGGCGGCCTCAACAATGCAGATTCATTTCGGCGTGGTAGGTGACAGCGCGGGCTCTTCATCGGAACTCATCGTAAACGCTGAAGCATGCAAGCCAGCTTCTGCTGACAATGGACACGGGCAGAACACTCTTATCGATTGTTCATTCGAACCACTCGGCGCGACGGTCCCGGCATTTGCTATCGCAACCTACTCTGTCCTGAATCCATCGACGCTCGACGTTCACTATTTTCCTGAGCACAAACCGGCAGCAGAAAGCTATGAACTCGCGACGCAGTTAGCTATGCCCTTCGTTAAAGAATGGTTCGGCGTCTCTCGACGAAAACTAAAGATCGTAGAACTTGCTGACGCCAAAGCATCGCCATTTGAAAGCGGCAGCATGTTGCTCACACCGCTTAACAGTGACTCGCGGATCGCAGCCCTAACCGTCGTTCACCAATTGACGCACTCTGCGTTTCAGTCTCCGCGTCTCTGGATTTACGAAGGCCTCGCCCACTTTGCTCAGGCGGCTTACCTTGAGCAACAGAGCGGAAGGCGGACAGCGCTCGATTTCATGGCCCAGCATCGCACCGCGCTCCTAGACGCCGAGAAAGCATTTGCCGCGGAGCGCAGCTCGAGCGCGTCCGCGAACGAGTCGCTGGTCAGCACCTCTCGCGAGGAGTTCTACCGAAGTAAGGCAATGTATGTCTGGTGGATGCTGCGCGACATGATTGGCGAAGAAACATTAAAGAAGGCGCTGGCGCTCTATCGTCCAGACCAGGACAAAGAGGCATCGTACGTGCAGCGTCTGATCGAAGCGCAATCCACGCGAGATCTCGAATGGTTCTTCGACGACTGGGTATATCGCGACCGCGGACTACCCGACTTTCGTGTGGAATCGGCGTATCCACGTCAACTGCTGGGCGGCGGCGACGTCGTAACCATCACCATTGAAAATCTTGGCGAAGCTGGCGCCCAGGTACCTGTAACTCTACTTATGGAGGGCGGCCAAGTTACACGTCTTGTTGAAGTGCACTCGAAATCGAAGAGCGTAATGCGAATCCAGGCCGCGGGTACGCCTCAGGAAATTGTCGTCAATGACGGCAGCGTGCCGGAGAGCGACATGACAAACAATATATTTAAGATCAAACCCAACGCGAACTGATTCTGAATATTAAAATTGAAATGGCGAGCGATATTAATTTGAAATCGATGCCATCTTACCGGAGGCTTCATTGGCCTACATTCAGTTCCTCGGCGCAGCTGGAACAGTTACCGGATCCAAGCATCTCATCAACACCTCACCGGACGATAGTGGGAACAATGGCCTTCAAACTCTAATTGATTGTGGAATGTTTCAGGGCCCAAAGGAATGGCGCGATCGCAACTGGCAGGATTCTCCGGTGCCCGCGCGTGAAATTGATGCAGTCGTGCTCACCCACGCCCATCTCGATCACTGCGGCTGGATTCCGCGACTGGTGAAGCAAGGATTTAGGGGCCCAATTTACGCGACGTCGTCCACCATCGATCTTTGCGGAATTATTCTTCCTGATTCCGGTCACCTGCAGGAAGAAGACGCGGCGTTCTACAACAAAACCAAAAGCTCGAAGCACCACCCAGCGCTGCCGCTTTACACGTTCGAAGAGGCACAAGAGTGTTTGCAATATTTCCGCCCGTTGGGATTCGAGGAGAGCAAACAACTCTCCCCGGAGATTTCGTTCCGCTTCGTGCGCTCTGCCCACATTCTCGGTTCCTCCATGGTAGAGCTGAAACTCACCACCAATGGGCAGTCACGGCAATTGCTTTTCACCGGAGACATTGGACGAGTGCGTGACCCTGATCCAGGAAAAGTGCTTCGCTCTGGCCCAACCGAAGGTGAGATCGCGGATGTGCTAGTGATGGAATCCACTTATGGCAACCGGCAACATCCCACGAACGATCCACGTCCGGAACTGGCGGCGCTGATTCGTAAAACGGTCGAGCGCGGCGGCAGCGTCATCGTGCCGGCTTTTGCGGTGGAGCGAACCCAGAAGTTCTTGTTCATCCTTAAGCAGTTGATGGAGGCTGGGCAAATCCCACGCATTCCTATCTATTGCGAGCAGTCAAAGAAGATCAATGAGAATAGGTTCCCGTTGATTATTATTTCCTCCAGCGGCATGGTGACTGGCGGACGCATCCAGCATCACCTCGCGCAACGACTTCCTGATCCAAAGAATACGGTCATCTTCATCGGATTCCAGGCGCCGGGAACGCGCGGCGCCACGATAAAAAGCGGCGCGCCTGAAGTGAAGATATTCGGCCAGATAGTCCCCATCCGGGCGCAAGTGGCCGCGTTCGAACAATTCAGCGACCACGCCGATCCGCCGGAATTGCTGCAATGGTTGGGCACTTTTCCGCGCAAACCCGCCGTCACATATCTGGTGCATGGGGAACCCGCCGCGTCAACGCAATTGCGCGATACCATGAAGAAGGAGTTGGGCTGGGACGTGGAGGTCGTGCAGTGGATGCAAAAAGTCGAAATCAAGTGAGAACATCATGAACGAAGCCGAACTGAAACAACACCTCGAAGCCGCGGAAAAAAGTCCCAAGCAGATCGCAGCAGCCGTATCTGGATTGCCCGACAAGACTCTGCGCTACAAGCCCGCGCCACACAAGTGGTGCATTCTGGAAGTGCTGGGCCATCTGGCTGACATTGAAGTTGTATACGCGTATCGCATACGCCAGATGCTTGCCGACAAGAAGCCTGTGATTGCTCCCATGGACGGCGACGACTGGGCGCGCAATCTTGGCTATACCGAAACTCCGCCCGCAGAACTCGTAGCTCTGTACGGACTGAACCG
>WNGH01001213.1_pt1 | contig 64325 bp, 58 predicted proteins | sample 5400631 | NCBI WGS metagenome assembly WNGH01 (sample SAMN13153373, study PRJNA577476) | soil metagenome | isolation source: 115 cm soil or saprolite under Garry oak tree replicate 1 | place: USA:California | collected 2016-06-15
GCAGGCAGGTTTCGCCGCGGCGCGACCTGCGGCAAGTGGCGGACTCTGGCAGGAGATACGCGATCAGTAACGACCTTTGTCCCTGAAGCGGGATGATCCGGGAATTCTTCCTAACCCTGGTTCAATCGGCGGCATTACACGGGCGCGCGACGGAGTGAGATGGCTATTCGGGCTGTACTTGGCGCACGGCGTGGGAGGTTGCTGCGCATGCTCGCAACCGATGGTTTGGTTTTGGCGGCTGTAGCGGGAACCGTTAGCATTTAGACAGGCTTGATGTGCTGACGGATCCAGTCGAGGATCTGGGGAAGGCGGAACCCGCTTCGGTTCATCGAGCCGGCGACAAACTCTTCCCCCTCCAGGCCGCTGACATCGATGTAAAAACCATTGCGACCCAGGAAAACATCCGTTGCGGTGAAGGCTATGCGCTTGTTGCCATCGATAAATGCGTGATTGTTCCCGAGAGATTCCATCAGAGCTGCCGCCTCTTCCTCAATGGAGTTGTAATAGCCGGTCTGGGCCCGGAAAACGGCGGCTTCAACCGCGTTCTTGTCGCGAACACCGTGAACGCCGCCGAATCTTTCGATCAGCAGAAACTGCATGCGGTACACTTCTGCTACGGTCAGGCATTCCGCCATTTACTTGGCGAGCCGTTCGAGTAGGTCGCGGTTGCGAGCCACTGACTGCTCGAAGGTATCCATCACCTCAGGACGAACCAAGTGCTGAGACGGGACCAACGTTGTGCAGGTAGTAACGCAAGGCCTCTTCGAGAACATACCTTTGCGTGTGCCCGCTCTTCTTGGCCGTCGCAATCAGCTCGTCGTAGAGCTGGGCATCGATCTCAGGAGTGAACTTCTTCGTCCTGGCTGACATCGTTCCACCTCCGACACAATATTGTCCCTTAACCTTGATAAGTCAAGATAAATCTTGTATTCCTCTAATAATCTGTAAACAAGGTACTTAGCTATTAGCCTATATCGAAGGCGGATTCCACCGTGCGTCGCGCGACGCGGACAAAGGTTAGCATGCTGCTCAGCTCGCAGTTGCCGTCGGCCGGGTAGCCCGCGGCGAGCTCCGCGGGACGCGTAGCACATCCGCCGCGGGATTTCCCAACCATCTGGACTTTTGCTCCGGCAACGTCTCTTCTCGCAGCCCCACCGACGAAAAATTTCCACCTCTTGATGACCTGGCCGCGACCCGCTTGACCTCCTGGATCATTAGCGTGTCAGAAGATTGTATCGCGCCCTTCCCATTGACATGTGCAGCACATGAAAGTACGCTGCCGACATGGCGAAGATGATTCAGCTACGAAACGTTCCGGACACATTGCATCGTGTTCTAAAGGCCTGGGCTGCTATGAACGGGATGTCGCTGTCGGACTACCTGCTCTCGGAAATGCGCGAGATCGCTGAACGTCCCACCTGGGCGGAATTGCGCGAACGCCTGAAACAGGTCGTATGCGGCTCCAGGGAAACGTGCTCCATTGATTTGGCTGATAAAGAATCTGGCGGCAGGTTTTGCGCGCAGTTGTGCGGAAAAGCGAAATTCGTATTGTCAGAACGAATACGCACTTGGCCAGATCAGGGTCCCTACGTCTTGAAAACCGGCGCGCAAATGCAACAGTACGGAAGGCAGCAAACGAAAAGGAACAAAGGCATCAGGTCTTTCCTCTATGACCCTATCAGCAGTTCCCCGCCATGGAGTTCCAGTATTGATGGGGTTGTCGAGCATGACCGTTCGTTGTTAGGGTGTTGCGTTTACGGGTCAACAATTTCGAGCTGTCAGTCACGCAGCCCAGCCTACCGAGCTTTATCGCTAAGTCGGCATCAGCCCCCGGAGTCCAGTCATGCGAATGGTGTTCACGGGTGACCCGGGCCACATCAACCAAGCGTCTCCTCTGCAGAAACCCCCGAGTGGGTCCGCGGGCAACAGCAATGGCCTATCCAAGCGCCCGCCTCAAGCAAGCCCTCAGGAGATCGCGGCGACAGCTGAGAATTTTGAAAGAGAGAATTCCGATTCCCCGGGACTCTTGTTACTAGATAGTTCTTGGAAACCTGTCTACGTCAGCGAAAAGGCTGTGTCCATTCTCTGTTACCCGGAAAGGCCGGGCAAAAATGGACATCTTCGTTCTTTTCTTGTGCGAAGGATCGACTCACTGCTTCCAGGGCAAGACGAATCGTTGTGTCCGAAGATCCCGCATGAATTTGCTTCTGGGAAAAGACTTTATCAAGTCCGTCTGTTCACGTTGAAACCGCACCTGGGAAACGGCGCGGTGCCAGCTTTGGCAGTGATGCTGGAAAGAAACCAGCGAGCACCGGTCGAAATCACTCAAGCAGCTAAAAGATTCCGTCTGACACCACGGGAAACCGAAGCTCTCGAGCTTCTGACGCTAGGCTACAATACGAAGGAGATCGCCAGCCAAATGGGCATCAGCCCTAATACCGCGAAGACTTTGTTGAGATCCATCATGTTCAAAATTGGAGCTCGTGAGCGGTCCGGGATCCTGGTAAAAATCCTGCAATTTGCGAAACGTTTTGCCCGATAGAACCGAAGGTTCCAGCAATTTGTACGGTCTCGCTGGGATGAGGAGCGCATGCACTCGCGAAGAAAGAGGCGTGATCCGCGTCATGCAATTCGTGGAAAATTCGAGGGCGCCGAGCTGCCCTCACTCCAGTTCAAGAGGAAAGGTGCGACCTTCAAGGGACAGGTAAGTAATGTCTCTGACGGCGGTTTCTGCCTGCTCGCACCTCACGCACCCAGGCAGTCGGTCCTTCTTCAGGGGCCGCTCAAATTCGCTGGCCTGCCTGCAGAGATCCCTACGCTTGTTCAGGTCCGTTGGGTAGAGCGCCTGCCTCATGGCAGGAATTATCGAATCGGTCTTCAATACGTAATCTGATAGGTGTGCCCCTCCTGTCTGCGCGACTCTCGCCAACGTCGTTCCCGCTCCCAAACGCACTCCAGCGCACGCCGGCGCGGCTTCGAACAAAATCTCTGCCGAGGGGATCGCGAGGTACGCAGGAACTTTTCGTAGCAACCAGGGCGGTCGCGGGAATAATCAAAAAAACTTAGGGCTGATTTTACCCTCGCAGCCTCGTCCGTGACTCACCGCTGGCCTGTTCTTTCCTGTTCCGGACGCGCTCCCGGTACCGCCGGCTCTGGGCCTTCCGCCTTTCCTTACCCACTGGCTCGGTACTTCTGCTGCGCCTTCGACACGGACCACTTCTGCGCCTTCGCTCGACACCGAACATTGCAGTAGCGCTGCAAGGCTTGTTTCGGATGGAAGGGCTGCTCACATCCCTTCAGCAAACCCATCCGCCTCCGTGGCCGACGTGCGAGCTGCACACAACTGCTTGCCCTCAACTCACTCCTTGACAGGGATACGATCTCCTGGCTCAGTACTTCCCCTGCACTCACCGCCACCGCGTACTGGCGGTCCGGTCTACACGGGACCGCTACAATGGACCACGCTCTTTCCGCCACTGACACCCTCCTATCTATGTCTCGGATTCCAGAACAACCGCAGTACTAACCCGCGGGGCTACGGGATAGCCCTGATTGACATGGTCGCGCACAGTCCTTAAGTTCACCAAATTGTAAGCAAGCTTTAACGAAGTATTTAAGAAACGTTTCTCGGGACCCACCGGCCTCTGAAAGTGGGTTCTCTTTTTTTTCGGACAAAGAAAATGCGAGTCCTGGTTACGGGCGGCGCGGGCTACATCGGAAGCCATACGGCGAAGTTTCTAGCGCAGGCGGGAATTGAACCCGTCGTGTTGGATAACCTAAGCGCAGGGCATCTATGGGCAGTGCGTTGGGGTCCCTTCGTGCAGGGGGACCTGGAGGATATCGACCTGTTGCGGGAGGTCATGAGGGCCTACCAAATTCAAGCGGTTATGCATTTCGCGGCGCACGCCTACGTCGGCGAATCCATGCTCCACCCTCGGAAGTACTTTCGGAACAACGTGGTGAACACGCTGAATTTGCTAGACGTCGTGGTCGAAGCGAAGGTCCAGCACTTTATCTTCTCCTCCACCTGTGCCACGTATGGGGTTCCGCAGGAAACCCCCATTCGGGAACAGCACGCTCAGGCACCGGTTAATCCTTACGGGGAAGCCAAGCTGTTCGTTGAACGAGTTCTCAACTGGTATGGCCATTGCTACGGACTCCGATGGGCGGCTTTGAGGTATTTCAATGCAGCCGGCTCAGATCCAGAGGGCCAGCTCGGTGAGCAACACGATCCGGAACCCCACCTAATACCGCAGGTGATTCGAGCCGCGACAGGTGAAACTCCGTTCGTGGAAATCTTCGGCACCGACTATGCTACGCCAGACGGAACTGCAATCCGAGATTACACCCACGTAACAGATTTGGCCGCGGCGCACTACCTCGCTCTCACCAACATTCTTAACGGTGGGAAGAGCGCTGCTTTCAATCTTGGAACTGGAACGGGTTATTCCGTGCGCGAAGTGATTGCCGCAGTCGAGCGAAGCACTGGCTGCCCCGTTCCTGTTCGGGAGGCACAACGACGTCCCGGCGATCCTCCCTGTTTGGTGGCTGATGCCACCTGCGCCAAACAGGTTCTTCATTGGCGCCCGAGCCACTCGTCGCTCGATGAAATTGTTGGAACTGCCTGGCAATGGCGTGCGACGCGGTCGCGTGTCCCCGCGTTAGTGTGCCCAATGCCAATTCATAGAAAGAAATCGGAAGAGGCATGGACCTAGTGAAAAGGTTTAGTACGAAGGCAAACAAAACCGCTGCGGGAGGACCCTGGTTTGCACGGCGCGCGTTTCTTTCAGTCTTCATCTGGGCATTTCCCTTGTTAGCCCAGGACGGCATCAGCCTGAGAGGTAAGGTCCAAGGAACAGGTGGAACGCAGCTCGGCGGCGCAAAGGCAACTCTGGTTAACGAAGAAACGCAGGCAAAACAAGAAACCATCACTGCAGAAGACGGCAGCTTCGCCTTCGCACAAGTTGCGCCGGGTGACTATCTTCTCCGTGTCGAAGCAAAGGGTTTTGAGCCTTATCGTGCCAGCATTCAACTAGGAACTGACGAGCCCGCCTCGTTGAAGATCAGACTGAAATTGCAGACCGTGGAAGAAGAACTGATCGTGAGACCCGATACAAGCGACGACCGTCTATCTCCCGAAAGCAATACGCAGTCAATGAAAGTGGATGAAACCTTTTTCAGTGGACTCCCGCTGGCAGTGGACTACCTCCTGCCGTTCATCGAGACATTTACCTACCCCGGAGCACGAGGCAGCGAAGGAACCTCAATTGTTGTTGATGGTATCGAGGGCGGAGAACTCGACATGCCAACCAGCGCCATCCGAACCGTGAAAATCAATCGCAATCCATATTCTGCGGAGTTTCAACATCCCGGAGCGGGAAGAGCGGAAATCACGACAAAACACGGACACAAGCGCCGCTATTACGGCAGCATGGCTTTTTTCGCCAGGAATTCCGTCTTCGATGCGCGAAACGCCTTTGCCCATGCGAAGCCGGATTTAAATCGCCGCTTTGTGGAGGGTAGCTTGGCTGGGCCACTGCCCGGTAACTATGGCCACTTTTTTGTTGCGGGCGACCGTTTGACGAACGATCAGAGCACCGTTGTGAATGCCCTAAACACGGTCGCCCTGACGGGCCCAGTCAACATAAATGTGCCTGTGCCGCAGCGGCGGGACCATCTATTCGCTCGGACGCAATGGTCGTTAACGGAGATGCAAACTCTTTCTTTGAGTTACACTTTCACCGATCATTCAAGTAAGAACAACGGAGTCGGGGCACTAAGCCTACCCGAACAAGGAGCCAGCGCTGTCCGGCACACGCATCGCGTGCAATTGATCGACAGTGCGGCCTTTTCACCGCAACTGCGGAACGAAATCATTCTGGTTTTCAAGGACCAGACGTCACGGTCCGGGAGCCAAGCCGACGGGCCGGAAATCCTTGTAAACGGTGTTTTCGTCGGCGGGCCATCCCAATCCTTTGATCGCAAGGAGAGGCGCGCGTTTGATGTGCAGGATACCGCTACTTACATCCGGGGAAGACACAGCTTTCTTTTTGGCGCCACGCTCGGGAATGAGTGGTCGAACGTTTTCGAAGCGGCAAACTTCGGAGGAACGTTTGAGTTCAGCAGTCTTGACCAGTACAGGAATGTTGTTCAGAACCAGGTGGGGAGCCCAGATTTGTTCCAAGTGAATCAAGGCGACCCTAGGGTGTCTTACCTCGAGCAGCAAATTAGCGGATTTGCACAGGACACGTTGCGAGCGCTCCCAAACCTTAGCCTTACGCTCGGGTTGCGCTACGACTGGCAACAGACGCTAGACAGCCGCAAAAATTTTGCGCCCCGGCTCGCTGTTGCATTCACGCCTGGCAAGAGAAGGAGAACGGTTCTGCGTGGCGGCGCCGGAATCTTCTATGACAATTTGCCACGGTCGGACACCGAGGATGCCTTGCTTTTGGATGGCATGCGCGTCCGCGAGATTGACATTTCATACCCGTCGTATCCTGACCCATTCTTGGGAGGACAAGTAACGTCTCCGCCGCCGAGCATCACGCGCGTGGCGACCGTCGCCCGATCTCCCTACTTGATACAGGCAAGTGCCGCAGTCGAAGAAGAGATTTCGAGAGGAACCTGGCTCTCGCTGGACTATTCGTTTCTGCATGGCGCTCGCCTCTTCCGGCTTGTCGACGTCAATGCTCCGGTACCGTCTGCGTTGGGGCTGCGCCCAGATCCAAACTTTTCAAACATTGCGGAGGTGCAATCGACGGCATTCCTTCGCGGACATGCTCTGACCCTGACCTTTCGCGGAGGATTGGGAAAGCGCTTTCGAGGCTACGCGCAATATGTCTTTTCCAAGTACACCAACGACGTATCGAGTAGCGGGCCAGGCACCTTTTTGTTTCCCGCCGACAACTATGACTTGCGGCCGGAGATAGGTCCGGCTGACTTTGACCGCAGGCATCGCCTCAACTTCGCAGGAACGGTGCAACTGCCATTCGGTCTCCGCGCGGGATCGATTTTCTCGGCTGCCAGTGGCGCTCCCTTCAATGTCATCACCGGGTCGGATCCCTTTGGCGACACCATTACGCGGCCGCCTGGAGTAACCAGAAACACAGGCCGCGGCCCGGCCAACGTGCAATTCGACGTGCGCGTCACAAAGGTGTTCAGCCTCCAGCGCAGGGTCGGGGCCGAACGAAGTTCGAGACGGAGCATGGAATTGAGTGTGGACGCATTCAACTTCATCAATCACACGAACGTCAGCAACATCGTCGGAGTGGTGAGTTCCCCGCTCTTCGGTCAAGCCGATGCGGCGGGCCCCGCGAGAACGATCCAACTTTCAGTGAAATACAGTTTTTGAATTCGCAAGGGAGCGCTTTTCAGAGAAATTTGGACATGCTGCAAGCTTCGGCCTTTAGCACGCGAATGACCACACCGCGGCGTTGATGTGCGTTTCTCAATTTCAATCACAGGTGTTAAGGATGAACCGGACAGCCTCTTCGAACAAATTTAGATTGTGCGACCATTCGCCTCGCCATGGGGCTCGACTTTCCTCGACGGACGGAACGGCCGGGGCAGAGAATCATGCAAGAAGATTATTCGCTCAACAAGGCTTCCAGCCGACGGTCCCGGATAGCCGTTGTTTTGTCGAACTATGGGCTAGTTCAAATGGAGCGCGGATATGTCCGTGAGAATAATTCCGATCAGCGCTCCTGCCGATGTTCCAGTTTCCGAGCCGGAGCTTGTTCTGGACCTGGTTTCTCCTTCGAAAACAGTCTGCGACGGTTCACGCGTGGTTTTGGGCGGTAAGTTTCTATGGGCAGGCCAGGAAAAGCTCTTTGTCCGGGGCGTAACCTACGGGACATTTCGGCCGGGCATAGAGGGCAGCGCATTCCCTTCTCCGAGAGTGGTGGAACAGGATTTCTCGCTGATGTCTACAAACGGCGTGAATGCCGTCCGCACGTACACAGCCCCGCCACGCTGGCTTCTGGACATTGCCCATCGATGCAACCTGCGCGTCATGGTTGGGCTGCAAGGGGAACGCCACTATACGTTTCTGCATGAGAAAAGAACAGTTCGCGAGATCAGAGAGCAGGTTAGAGCGGGAGCTCGAGCGTGCGCGGGCCATCCCGCTGTTCTCGGATACCTTGTTGCCAACGAGATTCCCGCATCTGTGGTGCGCTGGCACGGAGCCCATGCCACTGAAGGTTATCTGAAGGAGTTATGGAACGAGGTGAAGGAACAGGACCCAAAAGCTCTCGTTTCCTATGCAAACTATCCCTCGACGGAATACCTGGATTTGTCTTTCCTCGATTTGTTTTGCTTCAACGTTTTCCTGCAGTCGCAGGACAACTACGAAGCCTATCTCGCGCGCCTGCAGAACCTGGCTGGCAATCGCCCGCTACTCATAACAGAAATCGGGCTTGACAGCCGGAGAAATGGTGAGAAAGCTCAGGCCAATTGCTTAGACTGGCAAATACGAAAAGCCTTCGCCGCGGGCTGCGCCGGAGCATTTGTCTACGCTTGGACCGACGAATGGTTCAGAGGTGGCGAGGATGTCGATGACTGGGATTTCGGTCTGACGACACGGAATCGCGAGCCGAAACCGGCGCTCGGTGTGGTTCGAAAAGCGTTCGAAGAAGTTCCATTTCCTCGGAATTGGGCGTGGCCGAGAATATCCGTTGTGGTTTGCACATTTAACGGAAGTCGGACCATTCGAGACTGCTTGGAAGGAATCGGGAAACTGCGCTATCCCGACTACGAAACCATCGTAATCGATGATGGTTCAACCGACGGCGTCGGTGATATTGCCGCCGAGTACGGTGTACGCTTGATCCGCACAGAAAACCAAGGCCTGAGCGTGGCCCGGAATCTGGGATGGCAATCCGCAGCAGGAGAGATCGTCGCCTACATTGATGACGACGCCCGCCCCGACCGGGATTGGCTGACATTTTTAGCCGCCGCATTCCTCAAAACCGACTATGCAGGTGTGGGGGGACCCAACATTCCAATCCAAGACGACGGAGAGACAGCGAGTTGTGTCGCTGGATCTCCGGGCGGACCGGCCCATGTGCTCCTTTCCGATTGCGAAGCAGAGCACATTCCAGGTTGCAACATGGCTTTCCGCAGAAGCTGGCTGGATGCCATCAACGGATTTGATCCGGAATTCCGGCAAGCCGGTGACGACGTGGATATTTGCTGGAGAACGCGAGAAAGAGGAGGAAAGCTGGGGTTCAGTCCGGCAGCCATGGTCTGGCATCACTACCGCCGGACCGTACGGGCGTACTGGAAACAGCAGATGGGTTATGGCCAGGCCGAGGCCATGCTCGAGAAAAAATGGCCGGAAAAATACAACTCCGGTGGCTATGCGACGTGGGCGGGACGCATATATGTAAATGGGACAATCCGGGCGCTCTCGTTATCCAGTGGACGGATTTATCAGGGAACCTGGGGAACAGCAGGTTACGCGCGGCTGTACCAGCCCGGCCCGAGTGTTCTGAGCACACTTCCGCTGACCCACGAGTGGCAGCTCACGAACCTTGTGTTGGCCGCCCTCTGTGCCGTCGGCATCGTTTGGCGACCGCTGTTGAGCGCTCTACCAGTGGCATGCGTTACCCTCGTATTGTCGCTGGTCTCGGCAATAGGTGCGGCGCTGAAGGTTCGCCTTCCGGCGTCGGGGAGGAGTCGCTTCACTCGGCTCCGTCTCCGCGCTCTTACGTCCATGCTTCACCTCTTGCAGCCTCTGGCTCGTCTATGGAGTCGCCTAGCCTATTCCCTGACGGCTAGGAAGATTCGCCGTTTCCCAACGCTCTCATTTCCCTGGCCGAGGATGTTCCAGTTCTGGAGTGAAGAATGGGTGGATGCTACCGAGCTGCTGCTGTCATTAGAATCTGTGCTGCGGTCAAGTGGGGCGGTCGTGCGTCGAGGCGGCGACTACGACAGTTGGGATCTGGAAATACGGGGCGGGTTGTTTGGGGGCGTACGGGTTCGTACGGTCTCGGAGAACTACGGGCCTCGCAAGCACATCGTGAGGCTTTGTTCTCGGCCATGGTTCTCCATCTCCGGCGCGGGGATGACACTTCTGCTGGTGATTGCCTGCGTTGGAGCGGCATTCGACGGGTCGGGATACGCAGCTGCCATCCTCGGCACGTTGGGCGCGCTGTTCGGAGCGATCACATTTCGGAGCGGGGCTGTGGCGGTTAGCGCGATCCATCGCGCGCTCATCAAGTTGGACTTCGAATGTATATGACAATTCCTTGGAAGACCGGCCCGAATCGCGATCTGGCACTCTACGGACGACTGTTCCTGTGGGCCCGACCCTACTGGCCGCACCTTGCCGGTGTTTTCTTGCTCAGCTTACTGGCGACTCCCCTGGCATTACTCGTTCCTTTGCCGCTTAAGATAGCTCTGGATAGCGGGCTGGGTTCCAAGCCCCTTCCTCATTTGTTTAGCCTTTTCGTGCCAGCCGGATTTAGGCTCTCTCCGTCCTCAGCGTTGCTTTTTGCCGTCGGCTTGCTGATCGCTGTGACGGTTCTCGCACAGATTCAGGCACTGGCCGTAGCACTCCTGAAGACGTACACCGGCGAAAAGCTTCTCCTCGACTTCCGGTCTGAAATTTTTCGACAAATGCAGCGGCTCTCGCTTTCTTACCATGATGTCAAAGGGATCGGCGAATCGCTGTATGGCGTTCAGTACGACGCCGCGGCAGTTCAAACCATCGCGGTCGAGCACTTGATCCCTCTCATCAACTCTGCGTTTACTTTGCTCGGAATGCTGTACATCACTGCCAAAATCGATTGGCAACTGGCCTTGGTGGCTCTGCTGATCTCGCCAGTTCTTTTCCTGATTTCAAAATTCTACCGGCGAGGCCTGCGCCGTGGGTCGCGTGAAGTGAAAGCGCTTGAGAAATCAGCAATGGGAGTTGTGCAGGAAGTGCTTGGCGCACTGCGCGTAGTGAAGGCATTTGGAAGAGAGGAAGACGAGAGACATCGTTTTGTTCGCCATAGCTTTGACGGCATGCGCGCCCGCCTGAGGCTGGCCTTCGCCGAGGGAAAGTTCAACTCTTTGGTTGGGCTAACCACCGCGGCAGGAACGGGGACGGTATTGCTTGTGGGATTCCGCCAAGTGCAGTCAGGCGTGATCACTCTGGGTGATCTCTTCCTGATGATGGGATATGTGGCCCAGCTTTACGAGCCCTTAAAGACCATGGGTAAGAAATCGGCCGCTCTGCAGTCGCAACTGGCCAGCGTTGAAAGGGCTTTCGCTCTACTCGATGAAATTCCTGAAGTGGAGGAAAAACCGCATCCCTATCGCCTGGACCGGGCAACCGGAAAGCTCGCATTCCAAAATGTGTCCTTCGCGTACCGGCAGAGCCTGCCAGCACTGGATCGCGTGTCATTTCACGTGGATTCGGGAATGCGCGTGGGCATCGTCGGACCGACGGGTGCCGGCAAGACTACGTTAATGAATCTGCTGACCCGTTTCTACGATCCCACGGATGGAAAAATCTTGCTTGATGGTGTGGATCTGCGGGACTACAAATTGACCGATCTGCGCAACCAGTTTGCCATCGTCCTCCAGGAGTCCGTCTTGTTTTCCACGAGCGTTGCTCAAAACATTGCTTATGCCCGGCCCAGCGCGAGCGAAACGGAAATCGTAGCCGCGGCAAAGGCCGCAAGCGCTCACGAATTCATCTCGCAACTTCCCGAAGGTTATCGGACGCTCGTTGGTGAACGCGGGATGCGCCTCTCCGGAGGCGAGCGTCAACGCATTTCCCTCGCTCGCGCTTTCCTGAAAGATGCGCCGATATTGATTCTCGACGAGCCAACCAGCGCCGTGGATATCAGAACAGAAGCGGCCATTTTAGAAGCCCTGGAGCGCCTCATGGAAGGCCGGACCACATTCTTGATTACGCACCGCCACAGTGCTCTGAAGCAATGCGATGTCATCGTGAGAATCGAAAAGGGACAGCTTGCGGCGTTTGAGCCGAGCGCTCGGCGTGAGACGGTGTGCAGATAGGAAGGCTAGACGATGAACAAAGTGCGTATCGGATTCCTGCTCCCACACTACTCCTGCCACAGCAGAAGCTTCATGCCAATCGTCGTGCGGATGCTCGCAGAATCCGGCGCAGTCGTCGACGTCATACACCCGCTGAACGAGATGCGCGATCTATCAAAAGTCTCGATCGAGCATGACCTGTATGTGTTGCGCCACACCAGCGGGCTCTCCCTCAGCTTGGCAGGCGCGCTTCATGAACTGGGCGCCGTCATGGTGAATCCGTATCCGGTGTCCGCCGCGTTACGCGACAAGGTCATCGCCTCACGAATCCTGCAAGCCACCGGCGTGCCTACGCCTGACACATACCTTGCCTCTCACCCCGATCAGTTGCTCCCGCTGCTGGACTCGGGTCCGCTGGTCATCAAGCCGTATCAGGGATCCGGCGGCCACCATGTTCGCATCGTACGGACCGGTGCCGAGCTCGCGGGCACGGATTGCGGCCGCGAGCCGGTGTTCGCCCAGCGTTACCACAATAATGACGGCCGGGATCGCAAGATTTACGCGATCGGCGGACAACTCTTTGGCGTGAAGAAGGTATTTCCGCGCCGAACCGAAGAAGAAAAACAGGGGGAGTTATTCATGCTCTCGCCCGAGTTACGTGAGATTACCTTGCAGTGCGGCCGCGCGTTCGGCATTGATCTCTACGGCGTGGACATCATTGAAAGTGAGGGAACGCCATACGTTGTGGACATGTGCAGCATCCCTGGTTTCAAGGGTGTTCCGGACGCGCCGCGGCTGCTGGCGCAGTACTTCTGCGCCGCGGCGGAGCGCGCCGCCCGAGGAGAGCCTCTGCCACAAACGCCGGCCTTCGGCGCTGCGGCGAGCCATGCCCATGTCTAAGGGAACGATGACCGAAGTTCTGATCGAAGGCGTTCGTGAGCATCGCGCCGTCCAGGCCTGGCTTCAAGTGCAATCAGACCCTTGGGAGCCAGGCAGCCTTGAAGTTCTGCAACGGAGAAGGTACAGCACGGTTTACCGGCTCAGCCAAGCAGAACAAGATGCCGCGAGAGTCATTGCGAAGAGATGCCGGACAGCCACGGCGCGTATCGAATATACGATTTACAAAACGATACTGCCGCTTACCGGGCTGCCTGCATTGCACTGCTACGGAGTAGTCGAAGAGTCAGAGGGGGAGTTCTGCTGGCTTTTCCTGGAAGATGCTGCCGGGGTCAGGTATTCGCCTCAGCTTTCCCAGCATCGCGAGCTTGCGGCCTGCTGGTTGGCGAAAACACAATTAGCTGCTGCATCGACCGGGCTCGAGGCCTGCCTCCCGGCCCGCGAACTCGATCATTATCTGGGATTGCTGCGCGGCAGCCGGAATACGTTGCTGTATCACCTGGCGGGCAGTGCATTGCCGGTTGAGGATGGAACGGTGTTTCGCAGGGTCGCTGCACATATCGATTTGATCGAATCGCTGTGGAAAGAAATCGAAAGAATCTGTGATCTTGTGCCGCGGACACTCGTGCATGGAGATTTTGTGAACAAGAATCTGCGCATCCGCGAGACGGCCACCTCCCCTGCTCTGTTGGTATTCGATTGGGAATTCGCTGGCTGGGGTGTGCCGGCAGCCGATCTGGCTCAGTTCACTGACCGTGCGGCCAGTCCCGACCTTAGTCTCTACTGGTCCACCTTGAACCGTGAGCATGCGGGTCTGGATTTACGCGGCATCCAAGCTGTGGCTGCCTGCGGCAACCTCCTCCGCCTCGTCGACCAAGTGAGTTGGGCTACCACAGGACAAGAATCCGTCCCTCCCGAGCATCTGGTCAAGGCCGCTGCCCTGCTGCGATCCTATGAAGCCTCAATCGTTGGAGCACTAAACACCTTCCAAAGGAGCAGGACATGATTGAAGGCTTGGACCATCTGCTCGAAAGTCGAGGCCAGCCTGGCTTGGCCCAGCTGCGGGGCTTGCTGCGGGAGCTGCTTGGCGGTCACGAGGCAGAGGGCCGGTTGATAGAAGAGCAGACGCTACAACCTCGCGGCCTGCGCGTCTTCCGGCTGCGCTTCGCCATCAATGGCCACGTTCGTCAAGTAATCGTGAAGCGGCTGAGGCCGGAAATCGCTTTGCGCGGTGCATTGATAGCCGAACGCTGGTTGCCCGCAGTGGGCATGAGGGATAGCGGTCCAGCGTTGCTCGGCAGCGTGGCCGAGCCCGGCGGCAACTGCGCCTGGCATGTTTATGACGACCTCGGGCCGTGCGAACTCGATACCAGCCGACTCGACCGCGAAAAGGTGAGCGCCGCAATCAAGCTGATTGCGCAACTTCACCTACAGTTCGCCCGGCACCCGCTGCTGGGGGAAGTCCGGCTTCACGGTTGCGACCTGGGTATTCACTTCTACGATGCGAATGTGCGCGATGCTACTTACGCGTTGGAAGCGTGCCAAGCCTTGCCACAGCAAACCTCGGTAGTAGCCCGTCTCTTGAAACGGCTAGACAAATTGCGGCAAGAACTGCCGCACCGCGCACGCGCGCTGGCCGCATGGGGTGGCCCTGAGACTTTGCTGCATGGCGATTTGTGGGGCATCAACGTTTTCGTTATCCCTACTCCCCGTGGGCTCCACGTGCGCCTTATTGACTGGGACCATGCCTCCGTTGGACCAGCAAGCTACGACATCTCGACCTTTCTCGTTCGTTTACCACCTCAGGAGCGGGCTTGGGTCTTGGAGGTGTACCGCGAGGAGACGGCACGAGCAGGTTGGTGTCTACCGCCTAAGCCCGTGTTGAACCTCTTGTTTGAGACCGCTGAGTATGCACGCTTGGCCAATCGTATTATCTGGCCTGCCATTGCTCTCGTGCAGGATCGAGTGCCTTGGGCCTGGGAGTCATTGGCCGAAGTCGATCAATGGTTTGAAGATCTTGCCCCGGTGCTGCCATGCGAGACCGAAATGCAAGGCGCGACACATTGAAAACCCCGGCATCGCTGCTGCCTGATTCGCAGACTCTGACACTCCGGCTCGCGAGCGCTCTGGGACCTGATGCGGATAAACAGCGCTCCGTGCGCATCCTGAGCAGGACTCTTCCGCCATTTATGAGCACTTTCCCGAATGAGATCGTCACCTGTCAATTGCCGGATGGCCGCAAACGGCGGGTGTTCATCAAGTACCAGGCAGGCCAAAGCCATGCGTGTTACGGGCACCGCGGGGATGTTCCCTATGAAACCGAGGTCTATCGTCGCGTGCTGCACTCGCTGCCAAACTTCAAACCGAAGTGTCTGGGAGCGCATACAGACCCTCACACCGGTGACATCTCCTTATTCCTGGAATATGTGTATCGGAGCGTTCGTTTGAGCGACATGGTTTGGAAGCGGTTAACACGTCAACCCCGGGCGATGACCCAGGCCGCTTGCTGGATTGGGAATTTCCACACCGTGCACGTGCACCGCATCGACGATCCCTCGTTGGCATTCTTGAGACGGTACGACGCAGAGTATTACCGCGGTTGGGCGCAACGAACTTTCGAATTCTCGCGCCCGCTGCACGGCCGCTTTCCCTGGCTCACCATACTATGCGGTGCCAATGAGTGGTTTGCGCCTTTGCTGGCCCAGCCACAGACCGTTATTCACGGCGAGTTCTACGCCAAGACTATCCTGGTTCGAAACGAAAACGTGTTCATGGTGGACTGGGAATCGGCTGCAATCGCCGCAGGTGAGATCGACTTGGCGGCGCTGACGGAAGGAAAGCACTGGCCCGCCGACCTTGTGCGCGAGTGCGAATGCGCTTACGTATCCGCACGCCGGCCTGAAGCAGCACCTCGAACCTTCAGACGTACCCTCGATGCCGCAAGAATCTACCTGCATTTCCGTTGGCTCGGAGAGCGGCCCGATTGGGCCGTCCGTGAGAAAAACATCCCGCGCTACGATCAACTTCACGCCTCAGCGAAGCGGCTTGGCCTGGTCTAGAGTCTAGCAATGGCGACCGTTGTCATTTCACCATACGACGTCGCGAATTATCCTCAGGGAGGTGGACACTTCTGGGTCTATCTGCAATATGTTCTCGGCCTGCGGCTTTTGGGCCACGACGTTTATTGGCTTGAAGCTTTTCGCAGCAAGGGGCGTGAGGAACTGGAAGCCGCCGCACTCGCCACGTTCCAAGCACGGATGGAACAATATGGCCTGCGCGGGAAGTGCGTCCTCTACCGCACGCAGAGCAAAGAGCCTTCACCCGAACCGCCGGAAGAGTACCTCAACATGACCCGTGGCGAGGCTGAAGCGATCTTTGAGCGCGCGGATCTGCTGCTGAATTTTCACTATGCTATCAGTCCCGCGCTGCTTCCATACTTCCAGCGTACAGCCCTGGTGGACATCGATCCCGGCCTTTTGCAGTTTTGGATGACCCGTGGACAGCTGCGCGTGCCCGACCATAATTTTTACTTCACCATTGGCGAGGGCGTTGGCCGATCCGGTGAGAAGATTGCAACCGGCGGTCCCCGTTGGATTCACATCTGGCCGGCGGTTTGCCTCGAACGCTGGCCCTACACCTTCGACCCGTGTTGCGAAGCCTTCACGACAGTCTCTACCTGGGACTCCTCCGACTGGGTTGTGGACCGCGATAAAAGCTACGAGAACACAAAGCGGGTTGCTTTCTTGCCGTTCGCCGATCTGCCGGGTTTCACTCGTCAGCCCCTGGAGTTGGCGCTGGTTCTGCGCACGGAGCGAGACATGGAGGAGCGGAAAAAGTTGGAGAATTGTGGTTGGCGCATCCGGCACGCATGTGAAGTCGCCAGTACGCCTGAGATGTATCAGGCCTATATTCAGCGTTCGCGCGGGGAGTTCAGTTGCGCCAAGCCTTCCTATATCAAGCTACAAACGTCTTGGATCAGCGACCGCACACTCTGCTACCTAGCTAGCGGAAAACCTGCGGTCGTGCAGAATACAGGTCCCAGCTCATTCCTCCCCAACGGAGAAGGAATGTTTCGTTTCTCCTCTCTTCAGGAAGCAGCCGATGCGCTGGAAGCTGTCAACACGGACTATCGGCGGCACAGCGAGGCTGCCCGGCAGATTGCCGAGACCTATTTCGACTCCAAGCACGTTGTGAGGGAGATCCTAAACCATGCTCTCCGTTAGTCGAGACCGCATGCTGCTGAAATCCGCTCGGCACTCTACAGAAATTGTTGAGCGATGGAAGTTACACCAGGTTGAAAGAACTGACTTTCACCCGGAGGCTGCTAGCCGGCGATGGAGCAATGCACGAATGGGTTATTGCCAACATCGCGCGGGCATGTCGATCGAACCCGTCGCTATGCTGCTCGCGGGAAACGTGCTGCATTGATTTGACTGATAAAGCATCTGGCGGCAGGTTTTGCGGGCAGTTGTGCGGACATGCGGTAGGCTGGCACGTCGTCACTCCGCATTGCTTTCTATTTCTTCGGCACTGAACCGTCGCTTCCCAGAATCTTGCGGGCGTAGGCAGGAGCTTTACCTTCGTCTTCGTGTTTGCAGTACGCATACACGTCGACGCCCTGGCTCAGCCAGGTGTTAAAGCGCCCTCTCCAGGCAGCCAATTGCTTGGGTGTGTAGTTTTCAAGGCGCAGCCTGACGTATGTAAAGTTAGCCGTCAGCACATCGGGAGGCGTTTGCTTTTCCGTCTCAGCAATGCACAACGCGGTCTCGTGCTTGCGAAGAACCGCATACGTTTCGTCGGTGTACCATGACGCGTGGCGCACTTCAAAAGCGAAAGCGAAAGCAGGTGGGCGAAGCGCCAGAAAGTCTTCCAACAAGGGCTTGTCGAACTTGCACGAAGGCGGAAGCTGTACCAGGATCGGGCCGAGATGATCCCCTTCCTGGAACACGCTGGCTACTTCCAAGAAACGTTTCAGCGTGCTCTCGCAGCCGCGCAGCCGCTGAATGTGGGTAATCTGCTGATTAGCCTTCAACGCAAAACGAAACCCTTCCGGCACGCTTTTCGCCCAGTTCAGCAGCAAATTCTCGGTGGGCATCCGATAGAAGCTGTGATTGATCTCCACCGTCGAGAATTGCGTGGCGTAGTAGCTCAGCATTTCCTTGTCGGGCAGCTTCTCGGGATAGAAATTCCCTTTCCACTGTTTATAGGAATATCCCGATGTCCCCACGCGAAGCTGACCAGTTGAAAAGATAAAGCACCTCCGGGGCCAGGCATTTAATCACAGCGCAGCTTGAGCCGAAAGAAACACTAAGAACTATTGGATCCGGCTGCTCAGTGCCTCGATGGCCCTTTCAATTCTTTGTTGACTCTTCCAAAAGTCTTTCCACAAGTCGCCCTTCTCCTTCAGCCGTGCAAAGATCGTATTGATGTTGAAACTTTCCGGCCGCAGGCTCGACCGCAACTCATGCGGCAACACTGGCGCGGAAACCGGCGCTTTGGGAAACGCTCGCACCGAATACGCCGCAGCCAGCGGCCGGCCCATGGCATTTTGCTGCACGTCAATAAGTACGCGCCCCGCAGGCCTTTTCGCGACAGACCGCTCGTTGGTCACTAAATTGGGATGGTGCGCCGTCACGGTGCGTGCGATGATTTCGCCAAAGGTCCGCAACTGCTCATACGTGTAAACCGGTTCCACCGGTATGAAGATGTGGAATCCCGTTGCGCCGGAAGTTTTCAGAAAACTCACGATCCCCAATTCTTCGAGCTTTTCCTGTAGCGCTCGAGCGATGGTGACGACCACCGAAAACTCCGTGCCGTCGGAAGGATCGAGGTCGAAGAAAAAATAGTCGGGATGATCGAGGTCATCGAGGCGGCTGGACCACGGATTGTGGTCGATGCAGCCGAGTCCGGTCAAAAACAAAAGAGAGGCGCGATCGTCCGCCGTCGCGTAGTGAATTTGTTTGCCGCGCTCCTCGGATTCGATCGGCACAGTTTTAAGCCATTCCGGCACGCCTTCGCGCAAATCTTTTTGAAAAAACGCCTGTCCCTGGATACCGTCGGGATAGCGGCGCAAAACCAGTGCGCGATCCTTTAGCAACGGAAGGATGTAATCCGCAATACGGTAGTAGTAAGCCAGCAGGTCGCGTTTCCTGTATCCGGACTCCGGAAAATAAACTTTGTTCAGGTTGCTGAACCGCAGCCGTTTCCCGTCCAGCTCAATCGTGATCGTTTCCGCGCGCCCGTTGAACAATTCCTGTTCGATTTGCGCCGTGCCGCTGATCACGCGGCCCACGACTTCCGGCGCGCGCACCACGGCCGCTGGCCCAGCCGCAACTTCGCTCTCCCATTTGCAGTCCTCTGGTTTCACGTCCTCGCGCAGCCCAATGAAAACCGGGTGGCGCAAGTACTTTTCTTGCGTCCATCCGCTATATTTCACGCGAGCCACCACCGCCGGCTTTACCCAGGACGGCTTTTCGTTGGTTTCGGGCACGCTTTCAAACGGGCACGTAGACGCCGCCAATTCCTTCCACTTGCTGTTCAATTCGGCGTGCTTCTTGGCGTCAAACCCGCTCCCCACATGCCCAATGAAGCGCAACTTCTTCCCTTCGTACAGGCCCAATAACAACGACCCGAAGGGAATCGCCTCCGTGCGCGCTTCGGTCCAGCCGCCGACGACCGCGTCAAGCGTCTGGTTCACTTTCAGCTTCGCCCAATTCGCGCTGCGGTCGCCCACATAAGCGCTGTCCGCGCGCTTCGCGACAATTCCTTCCAGTCCGCTCTCTTTGGCCAGCTCGAACAGCTCTTTTCCGTGCTCCAACTGATGGTCGGAATAACGAAACCGCTGCGATGCATGCAGCAGCCGCTCCAGCAATTGCTTGCGTTCCAGCAGCGGCGCGCCCCTCAGGTCATATCCGTCGCAATAGAGAAGGTCGAACGCAAAATAAACCACCGGTGTCTCGCGCAACTGCTTTTCGCCCGGCGTGCGCACGTGCATGCGCTCCTGCAAGCGCTGGAAATCGCTGTGGCCGCGCGCATCGAGCGCCACAATCTCGCCATCGAGAATCGCTTGGCTCGCGGCAAAAACTTTAGGAAGCGTAGCCAATTCCGGATACCGCGAAGTGATGTCCACATTGTTGCGCGAGCGCAGCGTCAACGCCCCGCCTTCAATCCACGCGAGGGCGCGCACGCCATCCCACTTAATCTCAAAAAGCCAGTAGGGATCGGAAAACGGACGCTCGGCGAGCGTCGCCAGCATTGGTGCGATGCGCGACGGCATCGCGCCTTTGCGTGCGCCCTCGACCCCCGCGGCACGGATTGGAACAGGGCTGCGTTTCGGCGGCGCCTCCTCGGCAATTTCTTTGATGGTCCGACCGCTCAGAACCGACCCGTCATGCTCTTCGATGTTCCACTTGGGATCTTCGGCGGCGTCCTTGTGCTTGATGAGCAGCCACTCATTGCCCTTTTCGCTGCGCTTCAGCTTGACGAGCACGAAGCTGCCCCGCAGCTTCTCCCCGTTCAAGCTGAACTTGATCTCCCCGCGTTGCAGTTGCTGTAATGCGTCGGGCGTCGGCCCGCGGAGCTTACCGGGGTCGTCTTCCACAACAAACGAGCCGCGGTCCCACACCATCACGCTTCCCGCGCCGTAGTTGCCTTCAGGAATTTTCCCCTCGAAGCCGCCGTATTCCAGTGGATGATCCTCGGTCTGCACCGCCAAGCGCTTGTCCGCATGGCACTGGGACGGCCCCTTCGGCACCGCCCACGACTTCAGCGTCCCGTCAATCGCCAGCCGGAAATCGTAGTGCAGCCGCGTCGCGGAGTGCTTCTGCACTACGAACGTACTTCCGTACTCTTCCGTTGGACGGGCCTGCAGCCGCAGCTTGGGCATCGGCTTCGGCAGGCGCGTGCCAGTGCGGTCACTCCGCCTGCCCTGAGTAGAGTCAGAGGGAGCGGCGCGAGGAATCTCTTTTACCTCCGCTTTTGTAGCCGCGGGTTTGTCCCCCCGTTCCCGGCGAGGCTCGAGACCGCGACCCTCCGCGTCGCCCCGCTCCGCTCCTGCAGGCTCGGGCGTGCGGTCAAACTTCCTCTTCCGCCTATACTCTTCCAACTTACTCATAGATTCGTTCGTCTTCGCTTTTTGTCTGCCTTAGACCTATGCTCTTTGTATACTCCTGCTTATGCGCTTCGCCTACCAATACCGGCTGTACTCCAAGCAAGCCCAGGTTCAGTTTCTCGAGAACCAGCTCCACGAGGCTTGCGAGCTCTACAACGCCGCCTTTCAGGAACGGCGCGACGCTTGGAACGTTTGCCGCAAGAGCATCCACTACTACGACCAGGCCAAGCAGTTGAAGCCGAAGGGTTGCTCGGACTGGCCAACTTCTCCCGCTGCCAGATGTGCTCCGCCGGCCAGGCGACGGAGTGATCACGCGGGCATTCTACCGCACCCCCGCTCCGTGACCGCTGCCTCTCGTGGTGCGGCCATCTTGCCGGTGGGGCGGGGCGGCTCGACGCCGCTTTGTCAGTGGAGCTTTGAGCCCGCCGCAGGCAAGCTCCGACACTTACCCAACCACGCTCGCTGCGTACGAACATTTGGGTTCCTAAGACGGGGGTACTATTCACTTCCGCCCTGGACTCCGTGGTGGCGCTGAAAGGAGGGTCTCATGGCTCTCGACGTTGACGGTCTCTGTCCGCTCCTGCAGGTTTTCGACATGCCCACGTCGGTGAAGTTCTACCGCGAGGTGCTCGGCTTCGAGCTCGTCGGCAACTCCCCAATCGTCCATAGCCCCCAAGGCGATTACTTCCATTGGGCCATGCTGCGTCGGGGCAGCAACACACTCATGCTCAACACGGCTTATGACGAAGGCGAGCGCCCTCCTGCGCCCGATCCGGCCCGCGTCGCCGCCCACTCCGACACCGCGTTGTTCCTCGGCTGCCCGGATGTGGATGCCACCTTCAATCAACTTCTTTCCTTCGGAGTGAGGGTGTTGGAGAAGCCCATGACCACCGTCTACAGAATGCGGCGCTTTACCATCGCCGACCCCGACGGCTACAACCTCTCCTTTCAAGGACCCCCAAGCGCATCCTAGCGAAACAGCAGGACCGCCCGCAGACAAATCTGTATGAAAGTCAGGGTAGGGCTGCGACTTGCAGCTGGTGGCTATGTAGTCCGCAGGGCTATCCGCCGGCCCGTGGACCGCCGAATTCGTTTCCTGCCCTCTTGATTTCGCGTGCGGTGTCACTCCGCTCATCCCTTCTGCCTTTTTCGGCATGGGCCTCCACGGATTCGCCTTGCATTCTCCCTGGGCGCCGACTAACCTTACAAAGCAGCAACCCCTTTTGGCTGGTATCGGCTCTAAAGAAGAGACCCTGGGAAACTTTTGCAAAGGAGTTTCTGCATGGCTTCAACGGTATGGAAGGGACATCTTACTTTCGGTTTAATTTCGATTCCCGTGCGGATGACCACGGCGGCGCGTAGCGAGCGGATCAGCTTCAACCAGCTCCACAAGGAATGCCACACGCGCGTTAAGCAGCCCTTGTTCTGTCCCACCCACAACCGCATCATCGAGCGCTCGGAAGTCGTCAAGGGCTACGAATACGAAAAAGATCAGTACGTGCTCTTCACCGAAGAAGAGCTCGACAAGATTGAGCCGCCCTCGGCGCGCGTCATGGAGATCCTGGAGTTCGTAAAGCTTGGCGAAGTGGATCCGTTGTACTTCGACGCCTCTTACTACGTGGCGCCGGATGAAGGCGGCGTGAAGGCGTACAAATTGCTGATGAACGCAATGGAGGAGTCAGGGTACGCAGCTATCGCGAAGCTCACCATGCACCAGCGCGAACACATTGTGGTGATTCGGCCAAGCTCGAAAGGCTTGACGCTGCACACCATGTTCTACTCGAATGAAATCCGCGCCGCCGAATCGTCCTCGACGGACAATGTCGAGTTGAAGGATCAGGAAAGGAAACTCGCGCAGCAACTAATCGAAAACCTTGCCGTGCCGTTCCAGCCGGAGAAATACCACGACACCTACCAAGACAATGTGCGCGCGGTGATCGCAGCCAAGCTCAAGGGCCAGGAAGTGACCGAAGTCGCACAACCCCACATGGCTCCGGTGATTGATTTGATGGAAGCGCTGAAGAAGAGCCTGGCCGAACGGCAGGCGCCCGCGAAGAAGCCGCCAGTGCGCGCGGTCGAGCCAGCCGCTTCGGCGGGTCCGGTGGCCGTTCCGAAGAGGGGGAAGAAGGCCGTCGGTTAGAGAAAGCAGTACACTCGATTTTTCATGGGCACCACGGACCGATTCAGCCGCGACGAAGTCCAGCGTATTCTGGGTCTGTCTCCAAAACAATTGGACTACTGGGACCGACTCGAGCTGGTCTCCGCGCGGAAAGATCAGGGGAGCCGCTTCTACGACTTTCGCGACCTGATCGCGCTGCGCACGGTAAAGCAGTTGATCGAAACGGGGGTTCCCGCCAGCCGCCTGCGGCGCGCTCTCGCGGCGCTGCGTGAGAAACTTTCGCAAGTGCAGGCGCCGCTGACTGAATTGCGCGTTCTTTCCGATGGCAAGGACGTGATCGTGGAACGCGAAGGCGCACGCCTGGAACCGCTGACCGGCCAGTTTGTGATGAATTTCGAGACGCGCCAGTTGGACGAAGAAGTCCAAGTGATTTCCGAGCGCGGCGCCGACGAGTGGTTCGCGCTGGCGCTCGACTACGAAGCGGACCGCGCAAACCGCAAGACCTGGACGCAGGCCATCGACGCCTACGAAAATGTTCTGCGACGGGATCCGCAGCGCACGGACGCACTCATCAATTGCGGAACGCTGTACTACGAGCAAGGGAATTTTGAAAAGGCTGGGGAATGCTACCGCCGCGCCATAGAAATCGACCCGCAAAGCGCGCTGGCGCATTTCAATCTGGGCAGCGTCCTGGAAGAAATGGGCCAACAGGAAGAGGCGCGGCGGCATCTGCGGCTGGCTGTGCGCCTCGATCTGAATCATCCCGACGCGCGTTACAACCTCGCGCTGGTGTGCGAGAAGCTGGGGGCCTTCGACGAGGCGCGCGAGCACTGGCAAGCTTATTTGCAGCTCGACCCGTCAAGCCCGTGGAGCGATTATGCACGCCAGCGGCTCGCCGCGAGGACGGCAAAGTCCGCCAGCCGCCACTGATAGTTCTATTGCTGACGGGGACTTCCTTCGCTCCGATTCAGATGAAAGCGTGCGACGAGGACGACACAAAGTGGATCGTTGGCGTCATGGGTTCGATTGCAACGACAAGGCCAAGCTGCCACGCGAAGATTGGTTGAAAGTGTTTGCCACGGGTGGTCTTTCCAACAGACTCGGGTGCACATACGTTTACAAGGAAAGCCCCGATAGCAAAGTTGCCGCCGCCTTCGAGGCCAGCGGGAATCCAGAGGACCAATGGACGGAGATGCCTGAGGAACGAAGCGTGAGAATGTCGATGCCGGTTCGACAATACGGCGTCACGGACTAGCCTGCACGCAGCTGAAAAGGGCGTTACGCGATCTTGAGTTTCTTTTGCATCTCTTCGAGCGAGATGCCCTTGGTTTCCGGATAGAAAAAAAGCACGACGAAGAATTGCACCACCATCATCGCGGAGAAAAACGCGAACGGGTAGCCGCCGGAAGACGCAGCCATAAGAGGAAACGTCCAGGAAATCAGCGCGTTCATGATCCAGTGAGAAAAACTGCCGAGGCTTTGGCCCTTGGCGCGCACGCGGTTTGGAAAAACTTCGCTGAGATAGACCCAGATCACCGCGCCCTGGGAAAACGCAAAGAAGGCGATGAAGCCAATCAGCATCCATACCAGCAAATCTTCGTGACGGCCCGTCAGGAAGATGGCGGCGACACCGGCAAGCGAAAGACACGTCCCCACCGATCCCACGAGCAGCAGCGTCTTGCGCCCGAGCTTGTCGATCACGGACATGGCAATCACGGTGAAAATGAGATTGGTGGCACCGACGGCAACGGATTGCAGGTCGCTAGAGACCTTGCTGAAGCCGGCGAACGCAAAGATGCTGTTCAGATAGTACAGGATGGCGTTGATCCCGGAGAGTTGATTGAACATTCCGATGGTGACGGCCAGGAAAATGGGGACGCGGTATTTTGCGGAGAAGAGCGCGTCGCCCTTGACGTGCTCCGCGTCGATGGACTCTACGATTTCTCTCAGCTCTTGGTCCGCATTTTCTTCACCGGTCAGGCGAAGCACGTCCCCGGCTTCGTTCGTTCTTCCCTGCTTGACCAACCAGCGCGGGCTCTCGGGTATTCCAAAAAGCATCGCCAGGAAAAGCAGCGCGGGCAGGGCGGAAATGCCAAGCTTCCAGCGCCATTCCGCACTGCCAAAGCCCATCGTGCCGATCAAGTAGTTCGAGAAATAGGCAAGCAGAATCCCAAACACCACGTTGAATTGAAAGCAGCCGACCAGCCGCCCGCGCCATCTGGCCGGGGAAATCTCCGCGATGTACATGGGCCCGAGAACGGAGGATCCGCCAATGCCCAGGCCGCCGATGAAGCGAAAAAGCACCAGGGCGCTCCAGTTCCATGCAAAAGCGCACCCCGCCGCGGAAACCACGTAGAGTATCGCCATCCAGCGCAAGCTGCCGCGGCGGCCCAGGCTGTCGCCCGGAATACTGGCGAGCATGGAACCAACCACGGTGCCCACGAGCGCGGCGGCAACGGTAAACCCTTCCCAGAAAGGCGAAAGATGATAGAGCGATTTGAGCGGCTGGATGGCTCCGGCGATGACGACGGTGTCGAATCCGAACAGCAGCCCTCCCAATGCTGCAACGACAGTGCTCTTCAAAAGCGTGGAATTTAGTTTCATGGCGCCCCTGGGCGAACAAAAGCTCAATAAAGCAACGGGATTGTACAGAAGTTGATTCAGAAATGCGAGGCAGGATGCAGCAAGACCTCCGCGCAGTTTCGCGCGGACGAGATGAGCGGAACCTAGACACATTGCCGGGCCCGGAACAAATCTGCGGAATGGCGCACCGATCAGGAAAATCTTGGGAGGAACATTCCCGTGCGCTGTTTGTGTTCTGCGAAACCGGGGCCAAATTCCTGACTGAGAAACAATTCTTCACGGCGGGCCTTGATGTAAAAGGAGAGCCATGCGATCGCCACCGCGAGCAGCGCGCGGACTTCTCCGAAGGTAATGGCGGTACCGAGAAGCGCGAGCAAAATGCCCGTGTAGATCGGATGACGGATGGCGCGGTAGGGCCCGGTTCGAATCAGTTCATGGCCTTGTTTGAGCGTGACCACACCACTCCAATTCGTGCCGAGATGCCAACGCGCCCAAAACGCCACAGCAATGCCGTTGGCTGTCAGGGCAACGCCAAGCCACGCGCCGACAGGTCTGGCGGGAAGAAAAGGGGCGCTCAGCCAGCCATAAGGCGGATGTGGTTCATAGAGGAAGTAAAAGCCCAGCCCCAGCGGAAGCGTGTATGCAAAACGTTGAAGGATGGTCTCGCGCTGTTTCGTTTTCTTTCTCTTGAGCGCCGATGCCAGCCAATACGCGCCAAAGAGAAGCCACAGCGCATCAATCCATTGGCGGGGCGAGGTGAAATGCATATCTCACAGAATGCCGCAGCCGCGAAGACGGAGCAAGCCGACCGGGCTTTGCCGGCAAGAAATCTAGAGTCGCTTGAGCGTTTAAGCCCGGAGCTTTGGATGAAAAGATGTGGCTTCCCGGTAAGGACCCGGAGAAAGCGAGAAGTTGCGCTTCGACACTCCCAAGCGTCCCGCTCAGGAGGGCAGACCGACCTCTATCCCCAGGATTTCATTCCCTCTTACTCTGAAGTAAATACTCGCTTGACGCGGGCGTGATTCCCGCCTTGAGGCGCCCAAATAACAAAAAACTTATTTCCGAAATGGCCGCTGGCAGCCCCGGTGACGGCCATCCCTTCCACGGCAACAGCATTTCGGAACTGGCCGACGGTAGCTCGTTTGCCCTTGCCCTCTGGGACGCTAAGGATCGCCAAAGAAATGGGGAAAAGCAGGCAAGAAGCAGCCTCAGGACACGTATATTAGGTGGAGAGGAGCGGGTTCTCGCGAGTACAGCAGCTTTGCTTAAGGGACTTGGTCGAGATTACCCAAGAAAGGGTTGCCCAAGGAGGAAGAAATGAAGATTGAGCGAGTGAGTCTTATGACCGTGGGCTTGCTGTTCGTGTTGGTGGCCGCCGCCTCGGCTCAAACGAAGGAAGCGGTCAGAACGACATCGGCGAAGAAGGCACGCGTTTTGGTCCTTGGCGTCTTCCACATGGCCAATCCGGGAAGAGACATGTTCAACTTGCAGGTTGACGATGTGCTGGCGCCGAGGCGGCAAAAAGAGCTAAGCGACCTGGCGGAGATGCTCAAGAGGTTTCAGCCGACGAAAATCGCGCTTGAGTCGCCCGCGGGAAGTGAGAAAATCCGGAAGCAGTACGAGGACTATCTTGCGGGCAATTACTCGCTGACGCGGAGCGAGAGCGATCAGATCGGCTTCCGGTTGGCGAAAGAACTGGGGCACAAGCAGGTCTGTGGCATCGACATTCAGGGCGACTTCCCGTTCGACCCGATCGCGCAATTCGCAAAGAAAAACGGGAAAGAGGAGCTGTTGAACGGATTGATCTCGCAAGTGCCAAAAGAAATCGAAGCGATGTCTGCGGTTCTGAGCAAAGGAACCATCACCGATTTGCTGCGCTACATCAATCAGGACGAGCACGTGAGACGGGATCACGAGTTTTATATGAGCTTGGCGCAGTTTGCGGGGAACGGCGAGTATCCGGGTCCGGACTTGCTGGCAGCATGGTATCAGCGCAACATCCGGATCTACAGCAACCTGCGGGGAATGATTGATTCGCCGGACGACCGCGTGCTGGTCATCTACGGCTCAGGCCATCTGTTCTGGCTGCAGCGAGATGTTTTTGATTCACCGGACCTGGAGCTAGTGCGGCTGAGCGATTACGCAAAATAGACAGGCGATCATGGAGAGTGGTTCAAAACCAAAGCACGTGATTACCGCCACGGCGGTCGTGCCGGCGCAGCCGAGCCGCGTGTACGCGGTGATCGCGGACTATCACAATGGTCATCCGCACATCTTGCCGAAACAGTTTAGCGAGATGGTGGTCGAGAAAGGAGGAGTTGGAAGAGGAACGATCATCCGCTTTCAGATGAGCGTCTTCGGTAGAAAGCAGACCTTTCGGGCGGCGATTAGCGAGCCGGAGCCAGGACGCGTGCTGGCGGAGACGGATCTGGATAACAACGGTGCGGTGACCACTTTTGTTGTCGATCCTGATCCGGGCTCGGGCCATTCGCGAGTGACGATCAGGACGGAGCTTTCGGTGCGAAAGGGCATCGCCGGCAAGATTGAGCGCTTTCTTTCCGCGCGGCTGCTGCACCCTGTGTATAAGCGGGAGCTGGGCCTGCTGGCGGCTTATGTAAGGGAGCATCCATGATTATAATGAGAGGAGATGAAAACCCCCAAAGGCCGCTCGAAAGTGATCCCGGCTCGCCGAGGCGCTCGACCGGAAACGGAAAATTCCGGGAGTTTCTCGAAGGCGGCGGAAAGTTTGGCGGAGATTGGAAGAGGGTTTTATGCGCGGGGATGGGTGCTCGGAACGAGCGGAAACTTCAGTGTGGTGATTTCGCGAAAGCCGCTGCGGCTGGCGATCACTTCGACAGGATTGGACAAAGGCGCCTTGTCGGCCAAACAGTTTCTCGAAATTGATGAAACGGCGAATGTGGTGCGGGGTGAAGGACGGCCCTCGGCGGAGGCCCTGCTACATCTGGCGATTGTGCGCAACGTGGAAGGTGGCGCAGTGCTCCACACGCACTCGGTGTGGAGCACGGTGCTTTCCGGCACGCATGCGCGGCATGGCGGCATCGCGCTCGAAGGGTACGAGATGCTGAAAGGCTTGGCCGCGGTAGAAACCCACAAGCACCGCGAGTGGCTGCCGATCCTCGAGAATTCGCGGGACGTGGTGGAGCTGGCGGACCGCGTCACGAGCACGCTGCGGGAAACGCCAGGCATACATGGATTCCTTTTGCAGGCGCATGGGCTTTATACTTGGGGAGAAAGCTTGGCCGAAGCCAAGCGCCACGTGGAGATTCTGGAGTTTCTGATGGAAGTTCTGGTGCGATCCGGCGCCGCACAGAGTGCGTGAGGGCTGGACGCCACGGGCAGGAGCAGATCGCCATGGCTCTGTTGCGAATTCCTGACGAACAACGGTCGCTTTTCGAACACGATGAGGTACGGGATTACCTCGCAGGAATCGGCATCGAATACGAGCGCTGGGAGACTCCGGCGAATTTGCCGGAGGATGCTTCGGCGGAGCAAGTGCTGAGCACATACGCTCCGCAACTTGAAGAATGCAAGCGCCGGGGCGGGTATGTCACGGCGGATGTGATTGACGTGAACCGAGACACTCCCGGGCTCGATGCCATGCTGGCGAAGTTCAACATCGAACACACCCATGATGAAGACGAAGTGCGTTACATCATCTCCGGACGCGGGCTGTTCCACATTCATCCGCCGCAAGGACCGGTGGTGGCGATTGAGGTGAAAGCTGGCGACTTGATACGCGTGCCCCGCGGGACGCTCCACTGGTTTGATCTCTGCGGCGACCGTCGGATCCGGGCGATTCGCCTGTTTCAAGACAAGTCCGGCTGGACGCCTCACTATACCGGCAGCGGCGTGGACCGAAGCTATAAGCCTGTCTGCTGGGGGCCGCGCTACATTCCACCACAGATTCCAGCAAAGTAACCGGCGTGCCGCTTTTTGACGAAACGCCAGTCCGCGCCATCCTTCTCGACATCGAAGGAACGACCACTCCCGTAGATTTCGTGAGCACGACGCTTTTCCCATACGCAAGCGGAAAGCTAGAAACGTTTTTGCATGAGAACTATCGAAATTCGGAGATTCGTGCGCTTTTGGAAGACTTCCGTGCTCAGCAGCAACGCGATGAGCGGGGCGGACTCAAGCCGCCGCCATGGCACGACGGTTCCGAACAAGAGCAGGTGCGCTCGAGCGCTGCGTACGGTCAATGGCTCATCGCCAGGGACAGCAAGTGCACACCGCTAAAAACGCTTCAGGGGAAGATTTGGCAGCAGGGATACGCGAGCGGGGAGTTGAGAGGCGAAGTGTATCCGGATGTGCCGCCGGCGTTCGAACGGTGGAAGCGGCAAGGAAAGACAGTTTTTATTTATTCCAGCGGAAGCGTGCTTGCACAAATGTTGCTTTTTGGGAGCGTTCGAGCGGGGAATTTAACACCGTACATCGCTTCCTTCTTTGACACGTACGTGGGAGCGAAGACCGAAGCCGAGAGCTACCGCCGGATCGCGGCGTCGGCAGGGTACGAGGCGACACAGTTTCTGTTTCTATCGGATGCCGGAAAAGAGATTGAGGCGGCGCGAGCCGCAGGAATGCAGGCGCTGCTGTGCCGCCGGGAAGACACTTCGGGCCCGGAGGAAGGCGCGGTGCATGCGGTTTATAGTTTCAATGATATTTTTCCGGAATGACGGATTCGGATGCACAACGTCTGGCGGTGCTCGACCGACCCTGCCCGCCATTTGTTCGCTTCCATTCTCAGCGCATACGTGCGCCGCGCCGCAAAACGAACAACCATAAGGCTATCGCTGCAGGGAATGCTCAGGGCGATAGCTAATGTGCCGCGGCGGCTTTGCGAAGGGTCGCGGCATAGTCGGAGACGGAGTGGAGCGTGACGCCGTAGCGGCGCGCCGTTTCCACCGCACCCGGAATCTCGTCACCCTTGGCATAGCCGAGCATGAGGGCGGCAAAGGTCTTTTGCAGCGGATCGCTCGAGCGGTGCTGCTCTTCGAGAGTAGCAACCGGAACTCGGTCCAGTTCCACTTTCTTTCCCAGAGTTCGCTCGAAGATTCCAACGGCGTCCAACTGGGACAGCGGCTCGGGCCCGCCCATCTCAAGAATCGCCGATGGGTGCGAAGGCTTTGTGGCCACCGCCAAAGCAAAAGCGACAACATCGTGAACGGAGATGTAGCTGACTTTCGCGTCGCCTGTGCCGTAAATGCGAGCGCGGCCGTTGGCGGGGTCGCAGCCGAGCGCCGGGCTCAGCCACATTTCCATGAAATAAGAAGGTCTGAGGACGGTGACGCGCATTTTGGAGGACAGAAGACGCTTCTCGCAATCGCGCTTGGCCGTTTCCAGCGGAGAGTCCACACGAATGTTCCCCGAATAAGACGTATAGACAAAGTGGCGCACGCCAGCGCGCTCTGCACTCTCAATTAAAGCGAGCGTGCCATCGTGGTCGACGCGGCGCAGCCCGTCGTCCTTGCCCTGAGGCATGGACGTAGCCGTCGTGAGAAGGGTCTCCACGCCCGCGCAGGCAGAAGGCAGGGATTCCGGTTTGGTGAGATCGGCATCAACGATCTCGACGCCCGCTGAAAGGAGTGGAGCGGCTTTCTCATGATGCGTTCCGCAGCGCACGAGCGCGCGCACCCTGCGCCCCAGACGACCGAGACCGAGGGCAACTTGCTGACCGACAAGACCTGTGGAACCGACGACGAGATCCATCGTTAACCTCCTCTGTTTTCCAGCCCGCGTCCCCGCGGGGACGTGTTAGGACTTGGCCGCTTGCCATTCGGAATACAGCTTGGCGATGGCCGGACCGATGGTGAAGCCCCAGGCAAATATGGGGAAGTTCTTAATTTGTCAGGGACAACATAACGATGCTGTGCTTCCTCGGCGGGAACACCTGCTTTGTACATTTTTTCGGCTTGGCCGGCAATATCGTCGAACACTTCGCGGATGGAGGCAATGCCTTCCTGGCCGCAAAGCTGGCCGTGGCCGGGAACAAACAGGGTGTCCTTGTCGAAGGAGGCAAATTTCTTGAGCGTGGCGCGCCATCCGGATAGGGTCGCTTTTTCGTCCAAACAAACCGGATACCAGCCGCTGAAGAGGAGGTCTCCGGTGTAAACGACGTTCTGCTCAGGAACTCTGGCAATGACGTCGGTGCCGGAGTGTCTCGGATGTGATTCAAGCACCGCCGTCAGACCGCCCAAATCGACGGACATGGGCAGCTTTGCGGGATCGAGAGGATGGTTGGGAAGGCTAAGGACACTGGTGCTCACGACTTGGAAGACAATCGTGGCCGCGTTGAGGTCTGACTGAGCGTGCGCGCGTTCGGCATCCGATTTCGCCTCTTTGACGGTCTTTTCGAGCGGCGCAAGTACGGCTTCTTTGTCCGCTCCTTGCATGGGTGAATAGCTTTCCACGATGCGTTTCGCGGCGGTGGCGTGGGCGCAAAGAGGAATGTTATTCACGCCGTAAAACGAGTTCCCCATGGAATGGTCGAAGTGGTAGTGGGTGTCCAAGGCGGCTTTCACGGGGACCTGACTCACCATCCGCAGGGCATCCATCTGGAACGCGGCGCCGCTCGGCGTCGTGAAGCCCTCTATGAGAAGCGCGGCGTCCTTGCCGATGAGGAACCCGCCGTTACAAACGGTCGTGGACCCCTTCGAAAAATCGGAGATGGTGGCGTACAGGCCGTTGGCGATTCTGCGCACGGCGGCGAAGCCCTTGTCGACAAGCGGAGTTTGGGAGATGCGGGGGTCATCGGCCAACTCTGCGGCGAGGGCCGGCAGCGGAATACGCATGGCCAGCGAGATAGAACACTCCGAAGCATGAAGCATGCGCCAGAAATTCGCGACGCGAAAATCCGCTGGTGAAGTGCATGCCGATTCCTCCTTGAATTGAAAGTGGTTCTGGCGTGGCCTCACGGTAGAGGAAAATTCTAGCAGATTCGACAATGCAAAGAATGATTGGACTCAGGGGCTTTCGTTTTTCTCCTATAATCTTGGAGACGACGAAGGAGTATGGGCCATGATTAAGCCCGCAGGAATCGCGACAGTGGCCATGATGCTACTTCTTGCTGAAGGCCCGCCGCAGCAAGACGAGCGCGCGGCAGCGGAGCGGAATGATTGCATTCGGCGCTGTGTAACCCAGCCTCCGGACCCCGAACTGCGGCGCCAGGAGATTGTAAGCCTCGAGAGAGAGGCAGGACACGCCATCGAGTTGAAGAATGGCGGCTATTTCCGCCGCGTGTACAGCGAGGATTTTGCGGGCACGCTTTCGCATGGCGAACCGGTGAACAAGGTCCAGTGGATTGCGCTGGTGCAGTCTGATGCAGTCAAGTATGAATCCTTCCACGCCTCGGACATCAAAGTCCAAATCTATCAGGATATGGCCATTGCCACATGTTTGTGGTCCTCGAGATTCAGCAGCACAGGCAAGCCCCTAAGCCACCAGATGCGTGCGATCCACGTCTACCTGAACGGGGCGGGCGGCTGGCACGTGGTGTCCGGGCAAATTACCAATTTACCGCCGGATGTGGGGCAGCCGCTGTAACCGCTCTGAAATAGGAACGCCGCATTACATTGACGCTGCCTGAGGTGGATGCTACTCTCGCCAGCGCTTTCCACACGCATGCGCGCCGTTGATCTGATCCGCAAAAAACGTGATTCCGGGGAACTTTCCCACGAGGAAATCGACTTTCTCGTGTCCGGTTACACGCGCGGGGAAATCCCCGATTACCAGATGGCGGCGTGGCTGATGGCCGCCTGGATTCGCGGGATGAACCGCGCCGAGCTTGCCGCGCTGACGGAGGTGATGCTGCATTCCGGGCAAGTGCTCGATCACTCGGACATCCCGGGAAAAAAAGTGGACAAGCATTCCACGGGCGGCGTAGGAGATAAGACCTCTTTGATTCTCGCGCCTATCGTCGCGGCGGGAGGACTGACTGTCCCAATGATTAGTGGCCGCGGGCTAGGGCATACAGGCGGAACGCTCGACAAGCTGGAGGCCATTCCGGGATTCAACGTAAATCTGTCGCTCGCCCAGTTCCGGCACGTTCTTCGCGAATGCGGTATGGGTTTGATTGGGCAAACGGCGGAAATTGCTCCGGCGGACAAGAAAATTTACGCGTTACGTGATGTCACCTCGACGGTCGAGAACATCGGGCTCATCTCGGCATCCATCATGAGCAAGAAACTTGCCGAAGGAATCGATGCGTTGGTGCTGGACGTAAAGACGGGGTCCGGGGCGTTCATGAAAAAGGAAGAGGATTCTGCCCGGCTGGCGCAAGTCATGGTTGAGACCGGGAAGCGCATGGGCAAGAAAGTGGTAGCGCTGATCACCGACATGGACCAGCCATTGGGGCAGATGGCGGGTCATGCGAATGAAGTGTGGGAGTCGGTGGAAGTGCTCAAGGGCCGCGGACCGGCGGACCTGTGTGAGCTGAGCCTGGAGCTTTCCGCGTGGATGTTTTTTCTTGGCGAAAGGACGCAGAGCGTGGAAGAAGGCAGAAGCCTGGCGGAGACGATGGTCGCGACCGGGCAGGCGCTCGAAAAACTGCGCCAAGGAATCCGCCTGCAAGGAGGAGACGCGCGCGTCGTGGATGAACCGCACCGCCTGCCGCAGGCGCGGTTTCACGCGGAAGTTACTGCCGCGAGTGCGGGATACCTTACCGCTGCGAATTGTGAAAACCTTGGCACAGCGCTGGCCATGCTCGGGGGCGGCCGGGAAAGGAAAGAAGACCAGATCGATCACGGCGTCGGATTGGAATTTCACAAACGCATCGGCGACCGCGTGGAAAAGAACGAAAAAATGGTCACGATTCATTACAATAGCGACGCCAAACTTGCCGAAGCGAAGAATCTTATTGGCAGCAGCTATGTGGTTAGCGAGCGCGCACCGCAGGAAAAAAGGCCATTGGTGCGCCGCATCATCGGCGCATAGGGTCGCGCCGGGCTTGCAGCGGTTGAAGCAGGAAAATGACGAAGGAGAGCGAATGGGAAGATTCGTGGGGTTACTCGGCCTGGGAAGCATGATTGGGTTGGCCTACTTGTTCTCCACGGACCGCAAAGCCATTCGGTTGAGCACGGTCCTTTGGGGGCTGAGCCTTCAAATCTCCTTCGCGTTTTTTGTCTTGCGCTTTGAGCTTGGCCGCAAAGTCTTTCAGGCTGGCGGCGACGCCGTGAACCGGTTACTGAGCTTTTCGTATTCCGGTTCGGAATTCGTGTTCGGGGAGATCGGCAAGAAGGTTTCCTCTTTCGGCTTCTCCTTCGCCTTTCAAGTGTTGCCCACGATCATTTTCATTGCCGCGTTCTTTGCCGTGCTCTATCACATCGGCGTGATGCAACTCATTATTCGCGGAGCCGCCTGGCTCATGACCCGCGTAATGGGCGCGAGCGGCGCAGAATCGCTGAACGTTGCGGCGAGCATCTTCATGGGGCAAACGGAAGCGCCTCTCACGATTCGTCCGTTTCTAAACAAGCTTACAAAATCCGAATTGATGTGCGTCATGACCAGCGGGATGGCCCACGTATCGGGCGGCATCATGGCGGCATACATTGCGTTTGGCATCGAGGCCAAGCACCTCCTCGCGGCGGTCATCATGACGGCGCCGGGCACGCTGCTGATGGCCAAGATGCTCGTGCCGGAAACGGAGCAATCGCTTACCGCGGGGCGCGTGGAAATGCCGGAAATGGAAAAAGAGCCGAATGTTCTTGGCGCGGTTTCGCGTGGAACGATTGACGGACTGCACCTGGCGCTAAACGTTGGTGCGATGCTGGTGACTTTCATCGCCCTGCTGGCTTTGGTGAACGCCATGATGGGGTGGGGTCACAACCATATCGCCTGGTTTCCCGACAGCCTGCAACGCGTGTTCGGTTGGGTTCTTTCGCCGGTTGCCTGGGTGATTGGAATTCCCTGGCACGATTGCAAAGTCATGGGGAACCTGCTCGGGACGCGCATGGTCATCAACGAACTCGTGGCCTTCCAGCAATTAGGAGCTTTGAGAGCGGCTCTCGATCCGCGCTCGTTTACCATCGCGACCTTTGCGCTGTGCGGTTTCGCAAATTTCAGCTCGATCGGCATCCAAATCGGCGGGATAGGGGCGCTGGCTCCCGAGCAGCGCGGTCAACTCGCCAAATTCGGGATTCGCGCGATGCTCGCGGGCACCATGGCCAATCTGATGTCGGCCTCCATCGTCGGAATGTTTACATGAGTCCGAAAAAGGCCCGGCGAAAGAGAAAAATCGCATTCCAAAACCCCGCGGGGGCTTCCAAGCAAGCGTCCCCCGGCGAATTCGAATCCGCCGGCGGTGCCGCTGATTTCGTTTTTTCGCGGACCAAGCTGCGGCCACAGATCGCGCTGGTTCTCGGGTCGGGACTAGGCGCTTTCGCCGAGGAATTCTCTGACGCAACCAAAATTCCTTACGGGGAGATCCCGTATTTCCCGCGGTCGACCGCCGTCGGGCACGCCGGGCAGTTGGTGATCGGAAAAGTGGGAGCGGTGTCTGTGGCCGGGATGCAAGGCCGCGTACATCTCTATGAAGGATATTCGGCCAAGGAGATAGTTTTCCCTGTCCGCGTGTTCGCCCGCATGGGAGTAAAAGCGGTCATCTTGACGAATGCTGCGGGAGGCATCAAACGCGAGTTCAGTCAGGGAAGACTCGTGGTGATTAGCGATCATATTAATCTGCAGGGCGTCAATCCTCTGACCGGACCTAACGACGAACGGTTTGGCTTGCGTTTTCACGATATGACCGGTGCGTACGACCGCAGGTTTCGGGAGATGGCCGTGGACGAAGGAAACCACCTGGGGATTGGCATGTACGAAGGCGTGTACGCCGCGCTTACTGGGCCAAGCTACGAAACGCCTGCAGAGATTCGTTATCTGCGAACGATTGGCGCTGACCTGGTCGGCATGTCCACCGTTCCCGAAGTCATCGCCGCGCGGCACAGCGGCATGCGCGTGCTGGGCATTTCCTGCGTAACGAATGCTGCGGCGGGAATTCTAGATCAGCCGCTCAACCACCTCGAGGTGCTCGAAACCGCCGAACGCGTAAAAGGACAGTTTATCAACTTGCTGAAAGCCGTGATCCCGCGCATCGCCGCGGCGATCGCATAGTCTTTCTCGAGGCGCGTTCGAGAAAAGGAGAAAAGGTGGGCGAAAATGAAACGCTGATTTCCGCAGCCAGGCAGGCGAGGGAGAACGCTCACGCGCCATACTCGAATTTTCGCGTGGGCGCCGCCTTGCGCGCTACCTCGGGCAGAATCTTTGGCGGCTGCAACGTCGAGAATGCAACCTATGGTCTGACGGTGTGCGCCGAACGCGTGGCCATTTTCAAAGCCATCAGCGAAGGCGAACGCGGATTCGATGCCATTTCCGTGGTGACGGATACAGACACACTGACGCCGCCGTGCGGCGCCTGCCGCCAGCTCATTTGGGAGTTCTGCGGCGACGTGCCTGTGATCCTTGCGAATCTGAAAGGAAAGACGGAAGTGATTCCGATGCGGGACTTGTTTCCCAAACCGTTTGACTCTTCGAATCTCTAACCTGGGCGTCCCGCACAAAGCTGGACGGCGTTTCCTTCAGGAGCTCACCGATTCCGAGAGCTCTTCAAATAGGCAACGCCGCAGCGAAACTTCTTTTCATCTTTTAGCTCCTGCACATACACAATCTCTGCAGGGGTAAAGAAGTTCGGCACTCCGGGCGTATACGGGGCGGCTACCTCCACCCTAAAGTTCTCCGAATATGGTTTTCGGCTCTTGAAGCACAACCCGCCTCGGGAAACATCCTCGCAGATCACAATGTCGTCGCCGTTGGTAAAGCTTCGAATGCATGCCTTGAAGTTCACTTTCGTTCGAACGTACTTGCGGCGATTCGCCCGGTGCACTGCGGGGACAGGCTCTGCCCGAGCCGCGACGGCAACCGGAGCCGATGCCTGTTCCGGTTCGGGAACCCAGCCCATCGAGCGCCCCGGGACCCTCTCCACCATAACCGGTGCCTCCTCGACATCCCCCGATGCGCCCTTCCAAAACGTGGACGAACCGCACTTCTTGCAGTAGCGCACGATGCCTTCGTTAATCCGATAAACATCGGATTCCAAGTCGCTCTGTTCAACTGTTTCTTTTGTTTGGCAGCTGCCGCATTCAAGCGACACCATTCGCATTCGCTTCTCGGCTTCGGAAGGTGCGGGGAAGTCCATGCCCCAGAAGTTGTTTGTCGAGTCCAGAAAGGCGACACCGTACGTATAAACTTCGCCCTCGACCCCAATTCGGCCCACCAGACGCACCTCGGCCTCCTTGTTCGTATCCAAGCGGCGGAGGATCAATTCCTGCTCAGCGGAAAGTTTGTAGCGGGAGACGATGCCTGCTCCGTGCCGGCTGAGCAATACCGTTTTCGTTTGTTCGGAGAAAACCTTGCCTTCGGTGTCGCTGCCAACCAGCAGGACATTGATCTGCTTGGGAATCCGGCTGCTGCGGCGCACACTTTCGGGCGGCATTGAACTCTTTCTGTGAGCGGACGCTCTAAAGTGATGGTACTTTGGGAAAATTGTTTCCGTCACGGACTTTCTGCGGAAATGACACGCAAGCAGCAAGGTTCATCGAATTTGCAGCAAGGGATCGCTGTTGGCTTGCTCCCGGTAAAACAGCGAGGGGCCCTCAATCTAGCGTGAAAGAGCGAGGAGGGAGTCGTTCAATTTATTGAGGTCCGAATCCACCCGATAATAGCCGGGACGCCAAGCGGCCGTGGTTTCTTCCGGTTGAAAGCGAATCACCGCAAAATCGCCGGCTCCCGCCGCGTCTTTCCCAAGGCGCGGAAAATCTTCTCCAACATAGATGGCTGGATGGTGCCGGACAAACGCTTCACACTCGTTCACAGAGAGAACGGCTCGCAACATCCCCTGATTTTTTGCGTGGGGCTGGCAGAAGTAGAGGTTCGGCATGTCTAGCAGATGATCGTTCAATCTGTGGAAAACGTGAATAGTACTCCTGTGCAACTGAACCTCGGAAAGTGCATCTGTTCAGGGAGTCTGCGCTGGAAGATAAGATGCTTCTAATCAAGTATTTAGCGGTGTTGGAAAAACCTGTTCTTTGGTCCGAGGTAGTTACTCTTGAAGGACGGGCCAGGAATTGCCTCTACGCGTTTCGATCGAAGACCTTCGTGGCCGTAAGGGCGTAGATCGAAGCGCATTGGACGACGCGGCGGAGGTCGACGTACTCGTTCGGACCGTGCGCAACGGAAAGAAGTCCCGGGCCATAAGCATAACTCGGGACGCCTCGCGCGGCATAGAAGCGGGTCTCGAGCAATCCCGGGCACAACTCGAAGCGGGCAGGCGCGCCTGTTATTTCGCGGATGGCTTCGGCCAGCGCTTGGCCCGTGGATTCTCCCTCCTGGCAGGAAGCGGAGTTCCCTTCCTGCAAGAGCTCCCACTCGAGAGCTATCCCCTGCTGCCGGCACTCGTTCAAAACGCCGATCAACCTTGCCTTTTCTTCTCTCAAGTCCTCCTCCGGATTGACCCGCCTGTCGATGGTGAACCAGCAGGTTTCCGGCACCACGTTGAAATTCGTGCCGCCCCCGCTTTGCCCGCCAAGCATGAGGATGGAATTGCGCGATTGCCCCGTCCCTACATTCACCGTGGTTGTTCGCTGCTCCACTTCGCGCTTCAGCTCCTGAAGGCGCTCCACAACGTGGTGCATGCGTTCGAAAGCGTTTTCACCCTGATGCTGCAGGCCCACGTGAGCAGATTTGCCAAAAACTCGAACATGCAAAGAGATGGCCCCCCGGTTGGCGTTCCAAACCACGCCGCTGGTCGGTTCCGCGAGTAGCATGCCGACTCCATTTCCGCCCGGTATCCCCTGCTCCGCCAGCCTGGCTGATCCGCGAGCACCTCCCGTTTCTTCATCGGGAACCAAGACTAAGTTGATTTTTCCCTCTATCTCCACACCGCATTCTTTCAGCCCAACGATGGCGTACAGCATGGATACGATTCCGCCCTTCATATCGGAGGCGCCGCGTCCGAATACAAAATGGTCTTTGCGCTGCGGCTGGAATTGCTTCTCGGATTGCGCGGGAACTACGTCATAGTGTCCATGGAAATAGAACGGTGCTCCTTGCCCATGGCTCGCCGAAAGACACTCCGGAACGTCATCCCCGGCGCCGGGCCGCGAAGGAGGTTCGAGACGCCTGAATGCCAAGCCCAGCCTCTCGGTTTGCTTTTCGAGAACCTCAACAAACTCGCGATACTGCCTGCCCGGCGGATTCTCTGTCGGAATGGCAATGAGATCGGCTAACAGAGCGGCCATTTGGTCTTCGCGCTGCTGCAGCCAACTGAGCAGCCGCTCGACAGCCTTGGTCTGGTGCGCTCGCGTCCCCATGCCCGGGGTAATCCTCGAACCTTGCCGAGAACTGTCCAAGCTCCATATTGGAGCCTATGGTACGCTTTGGCGGATTTGGCATTCGAATGGGCACATGCCAACGGATACGAAATCTTTTGCGATCGCCCGCTGGGCGGCGCTGGTCTGGGTCCTGACCTGGTTCCCTCTCTACACCTGGTTCTGGGGCTGGCAAAACATGCTGCACTTGTGTGACGTTAGCGTGGTGATTGCTTGTCTCGGGCTGTGGTTCCGGCAATCTCTGTTGGTCTCCAGCCAGGCTCTTCTCGCGCCCCTTGTCGGAGTTCTGTGGAGCCTCGACGTTGGCTGGCGAATCGCGACCGGTCATCATCTTGTGGGTGGTACAGAGTACATGTGGGATGCGCATTACGCGCTGTGGGTCAGGTTACTTTCCTGCTTCCACATCGTTTTACCGGTTGTTCTGCTTTGGGCGCTCGAGATTCTAGGCTACGATCGCCGGGCTCTAGTATTCGAAACATCGATTACGGGAATCTTGCTGATTTTTTCTCGGCTTCTGTCGCCTCAACTCAACATGAACTATGCGTTCCAGGATCCTTTGCTACACCGCGCGTGGGGGCCGGCTCCGTCGCACCTGATGGTTATCCTGGCGGGATGCATAGCCATTTTCTTCTGGCCAACTCATGTCGTGTTTCTGCGTGCTTTTCCGGCAGCGCGCGGAGCGGGACCTGCAATTAGCAATCCTCAGAAAGGAGAAGAGGCGAAGAAGTGGCAACGGACACCGCCAAGAACCTGAAAAAGTACGAGGCCATGTTGCAAACCGCCCTCGCAGAAGCTCGCGCAGGCCTGGCCGAAGGTGGGATTCCCATCGGCGCCGCTCTTTTTATTTCGCCGCGCCGGCCGCCAGAGATCCTACCGCGACAAAATCATGGCCACGACGTTGGCCCCTTGCTGGTATTGCAGCGGATTGATTCGCCAGTTTGGCATCGGAACGGTCATCGTCGGGGAGTCGGTGAACTTTCAAGGCGGAATCGCTTGGTTACGCAAGCATGGCATCGAGGTGATTGACCTGCGCTCCCAGGAATGCATGGACTTGCTGGCACAGTATGTAAAAGCTCATCCCGAAGTCTGGAAGGAAGACATCGGGGAAGACTAGATTTTCGCTGAGCCTGGGTCACCGGCCCGACCTGCCCGGACCTGCCCGACCTGCCCGTTCGATGATGGACTTCCTCATCTTTCTCTGGTATTCCTAAGGCGGCTCTCGCCCCAGCGCGGGGGACGCTCTCTGGCGCGACCGCCACTTTCACTTGCAGAACGGCTCCAATTGCTTTCCTGCGACCTGGAGCGAGCACGTCCTGCAAGGACTGCCGGGGCTGAGAGAGGGGGGAGTATGTTCGAGGCGACTCAGGAAGCCAAGGCATCCGGCGCATCTAAGGGTCTGTGGATCGTTTTTGCTGTCGTCGTGGTAGCCATTGCGGCTGGCGGTTATCTGTTCATCTCCAAAGCAAAAGCAAACAAACCATTCCCTGTCGTGGCGGCGGCTGCTCCGCCCACGGGCCCCGCCGATCCGGTTCGGGACTTGAAAGTGCGGCGCGCCACGATGAGCAAAGACCGCACCGGAACGACGGCTGTGTGGCTCGTTACCATTGAGAATAGATCCGCTTCCTATACCTACAGCAACATCCAGTATGAAACCACTTACGTCGGCGCAAACAATGATGCCATCCTCATCAACAAAGGAACCATACCTGTAACCATCGAGCCCGGCGGGCAGCAAAATTCCGAAATCAACGACGCGCTGTACCCTGCCGGCACGGCCTGGTACAAAATTCGGATTACCGGAGCAAAGCCGTCCGCTCAATAGATCCGTTGCGACGGCAAATTAGATATGACGGCCACTTCCACGGATCCCTTTCTGTCTGCGGACATTCCGGCGCAGTTCAACATTGCTGAGTTCTTCTTGGACGCTCCTGCCTCCCGGCATCCTCACAAGACAGCCATCGTTGGTGAGCCTCGCCCTGTGAGCTATGCGGAACTCGCAAAGCTTGCAAACCGCGTCGGAAATGCTCTTCTTGAACTGGGGATCTCTGGCGGCGACCGCGTTCTCATCGTGCTTCCCGATTCCGCGGAATTCATCGCTTCGTTTTTTGGTGCTGCCAAAATAGGCGCCGTTGCGGTGCCGGTAAATCCTTTTGCGCGGCCAGGGGATTACATCCATTACCTTGAAAATAGCGAACCGCGGGCGGCCATCGTGCATTCCGAAGCGCTCGAGGCGTTTTTGCCCTCTTCCGGCGAACGCCCGCAAATGCCGATTGTCGTCGTCGCCGAAGGAAGGGTGGAGACCCAAGGGGTGTCCTGCGCAATGTGGAACAATTGGATTGCCTCGGCCAGCGAAACGCTCTCGCCGGCCGAGACCTCGTCTGGGGATGCGGCTTTTATGCTGTACACCTCCGGCAGCGGCGGTACACCAAAAGCGGCCCTGCATCGCCATGGCGACATGCTGGCCGCCACCCGCAATTATGCGCACGGGGTTCTCGAATTGCGGCCGGATGATGTGACTCTCTCCACTTCGAAACTCTTTTTTGCCTACGGCCTGGGAAATGGCATGTATTTTCCGCTCGCGTTTGGCGCACGCACGATCTTGAACCCCAAGCGCACCAGCGCCGGGCATGTCGTTGCATTGGTATCCAAGCACCGGCCGACGATTTTCTTCTCGGTACCGACTCTTTACGCCGCCATGCTGCGGGAAGCGGAGACGACCGCAGGGCGCCTCGACTTTTCCTCGGTGCGACGGTGCGTTTCTGCCGGCGAAACGTTGCCTGCTGAAATTTTCGAACGCTGGAGGCGGGCCACGGGTTTGGAGATTCTGGACGGAATTGGCTCGACGGAGATGTTGCACATCTTCTTGTCCAGCCGACCCGGCAAATCGAAACCGGGGAGTTGTGGCACGCCGGTGCCCGGTTATGACACAAAGATTGTCGATGACCTAGGCAAGGAGATGCTTTCCGGCGAAATTGGAAACCTCTGGGTGCGCGGTGCCAGCGCGTTCGCAGAGTATTGGCGGATTCCGGAGCTGACGGCGCGCACGAAGCGCGGCGACTGGGTGATTACTGGAGACAAGTTCGTGCGCGACGCCGAGGGCTACTATCACTATTGCGGCCGCGCCGACGATATGTTGAAAGTCGCGGGCATGTGGGTCTCGCCCGTGGAAGTGGAAAATGTGCTTCTAGGCCATCTGCACGTGGCGGAAGCCGCAGTGGTAGGAGCGACAGATGCTCGCGGCCTGACCTACGCCGTTGCCTACGTTAGCTTGCGCTCGGGTTGCGAGGGCTCGGACGAGCTAGCCGAAGAGATTCGCAATCACATTAAAGCGCGGCTGGTCTCTCACAAAGTTCCCCGCGAAGTGCGTTTCTGTGGCGAGCTTCCCAAGACGGTGACAGGAAAAATCCAGCGTTTTAAGCTGCGCGCCAGCACCACCCACGGCTGATCAACTTTAAGCCGCGGCAAAACCCGCATGTCAAAGGTAGAATGACATGGCGGAAATATCCGTGGAGGAAAAGATGGCGAACAAGCCGACGGTCGAAGAGGCGCGACTGATTTTGGAGCTCTACAATTTGCGGCGTGAGCCCGAAATGCGCAAAGCCCGACAGTGGTGGCTCACTAGTTTTTGGCCAACTTGCGCCGATGATTTCATGAAAGTTGCCATGGATTTCGGCTCGCAAGAGAACAACTGGCTTCGGCAGGTTGGGAGCTACTGGGGTATTGCCACGACTTTTGTATTGAACGGGATCATCAGCGAAACACTGTTCTTTGAGCCGGCCTTCTGCGGGGAGTTGTATTTCATGTTTGCCAAAGTCCGACCGTTTTTAAAGGAAATCCGTGAAAAGGGAAAGAACCCCGATCTGTTTGTCCTTTCCGAAAGGGCGATTTATGGTTCCGAACTGGGCCGCGCGCAGTTTGAAAAGGTGGAAGCTCGCGTGAATATGCTGCGCCCGAAGCGGGGAGCCTGAGTTGCGACACGGGTGCTTTGTTCAGTTCCTTTTAAGGATCGTTCCGCGGGTCGCGTTGGGATTGTTTTTGCTTCCATCTCTCGCCGCCGCAAAAATTCCGCCGAGCTGCGGCCCCGGCGTTACAGTGAAATTAAGCACTCCGGTTTCAAGCCAAGGGCGCTTGCTCCTTCTGGAAGTGCAAAGCCGCAAGCCGTTGACCCAAGTAACCGCCGAGTGGAACTCGAAGAGCGTTCCCTTCTGGCAAGTTTCTAACGAACACTCTGATGCCACTCCGGCGGCGGCGGTCGATCGGCGCCAGGCCCTTCTTGGAGTCGACTTGGAAAAACCGCCCGGGACTTATCCCGTGCTCGTCCACGTGCAAACAGCAAGTGACAAGCCCGAGAGCTGCACGCTTCGGATTCCCATTCACGCGGGAAGGTTCGCCATCGAGAGGCTACAAGTCGGTAAGGAATTCGTCGAACCGAGCCCCGAGCAAATCAAGCGGGCGAACGAAGAGCGTGACAAGTTGCGCGCTATTTTCGACCAGGTGACCCCCGAGAAATTATGGGACGGAGATTTCCGCGTGCCGCTCGACGGCGTGACCACCGGCGGCAACTTCGGCAAGCGCCGCATCTTGAACGGCCAGTCCGGCTCTCCTCACAGCGGCGTGGATTTCCCCTCCCCCACCGGTACTCCCATTCATGCGGCGCAGAGCGGGCGCGTAACGCTGGCCCAGGAACTGTTCTTTTCCGGCAACACCGTGGTTGTCGATCACGGCCTCGGGATTTATACCTTCTATGGCCACCTTTCCGAAATGGACGTGAAAGTCGGCGACCAGCTGCAGTCCGGCCAGGTGCTCGGAAAGGTGGGCGCCACCGGCCGCGTCACCGGACCGCACCTCCATTGGGGCCTTACGGTTGAGCGCGCCCGAGTGAACCCTCTCGCGCTGGTCAAGCTTCTAGCGCGCGGGGGTGAGACTATCGGGCGGGTGACAACCAAGCGAGAATAAAAGGCACCAAACGGGATCCTTATGGAGACGCGTCCTGCACACGACTTGAGGGAGAGCGCCCAACTACCTCTGGGTCTCGGCCCAGGTCCCTTTGAGCAGTCCCAGAAACCTGTTTAGAATCAAAAGGTTGTGAAGCCGCTCATGGCATTCTTATAGGGATAAAGAGCGTTCGGTTTCCTGGAATCTCGCTCTACCCCCCTGTCCTCCCGGAAAAGTAGGGGAGTACTGGGAGTACAGGGGTACTGGTCTCCATGTGCGTTCTGTGGTACTGTTACGCCATTGTCAAGGGAGAAATCCTCGCGCAAGATGGGGCTGTGTGGGCGGGATTCGTGCTAGTTACTTCTGTTTTGCTGTGCTTGCGGTTTAGCACGCTGTTCGCGCGTCACTGTGGGCGAATCCCTGCGGAGAAACGCGCCGGCTAGCCGTGGTGAAGCTCCGAATTTGTTTTGAGGTCGCGCAGAAATGTCCCTGCTTCATTTTCGTGTCAAAGAACGCCGCCGGACTTTAAGGGTAGCTTTGACCGTCCCGCTGACGGTCCATGGAAAAACAGACGGCGGCGAGCGCTTTTCGGCACGCACCACTTCGCAATCCGTCAATCGCCATGGCGCCTTGTTTCACCTCGAAGAAATCGTCCTCGTAGGTCAGACGGTGGTTCTGGTGAACGACCACACCGCCCAATCGATTGAGTGTCGCGTCGTTTCGATCCATCGCGCCCGCGATAACAAGCAATATGTCGGCGTAGAATTTCTTTCTCCGGAAGCCAACTTCTGGCACATGCAGTTCCCCGCCCCAGGGGCGAAACCGCAGCGCCGCGTACTTCCCGACAAAGCCTCGGCGTAATGAATCTGAACGGGACTAGACGGCCTTTAATTCCTCGACGGCATGAAACAGCCAAGCATTAGAATTTCTCCGTGCCAAAGGCACCCACACGAATCGGCTTGATCTCGGATACTCACGGCCTGCTGCGCCCGCAAGCCCTAGAAGCCCTTCGCGGTTCGCAGCTGATTCTCCATGCCGGAGACGTGGGAAAGCCCGAAATTCTCACCGCTCTCCGAAAACTTGCTCTGGTGATTGCTGTGCGCGGAAACGTCGATAAGGAAGATTGGGCGAAAGCGCTGCCGGAGGCCGCTGTCGCGGAGGCGGGCAGCGTCCAGCTTTACGTTCTGCACGACGTACATGCGCTTGACTTGGACCCTCGGGCCGCGGGATTCCACGTGGTCGTCAGCGGCCATTCCCATCAGCCCGGGAAGTTCGAGCGCAATGGCGTCCTCTACATCAATCCGGGCAGTGCGGGGCCGCGGAGGTTTCATCTGCCGGTCAGCGTGGCGCGCTTGAATCTGGGATCGACGCCCTTCGAAGTCGAGTTGGTGGAGCTCCAAGCTTAGTTGCGGGCGGTTTTCCCTGCGTTTCGCGGCCAACCGGCCCGCTCATTTCGAGCTCATTTCCCTATTGACATCCCATAGGAGTTTCGCATACTTCCATGGTTCCCCCCATAGGAGGGGTATGGGCGACAAAGCGGACGTCTGGCAGGGCACTCTTGCTCTCATGATTTTGAAAACCCTCGAAACGCTCGGGCCGCTTCACGGCTACGGCATTGCCCGGCGCATCGAGCAGACGAGCGGCGACCTCCTTTCGCTCAATTACGGCACGTTATATCCGGCTCTGTTGAAACTGGAACAGGAGGGTTCGATCGAGTCCGCATGGGGAGTCTCCGACAACAATCGCAAAGCGAAATACTACAAACTGACCAGCGCCGGCCGCAGACAGCTGGAGCGCGAGGCACGCGATTGGCGGCAAGCTCAAGCCATCCTCGCGAAATTCCTGTCCGCCACGGAGCCGTCGACATGAGCGAAATCTGGAAGACCTCCCGTGCGTGGTTCGAGCGACTCGGCGGTCTTTTTCATAAAGCGCAACGTGAAGCGGAACTTGCGGCCGAGTTGGAGAGCCATCTACAACTCCATGTGGAAGACAACCTTCGCGCGGGTATGACGCGCGAAGCCGCCCGACGTGACGCGCTGGCGAAGCTCGGCGGCGTCGAACAAACCAAGGAACGGTATCGGGACCGCCGCGGCCTGCCATTCCTCGAGACTGCTCTTCAGGACCTCCGCTTTTCGCTCCGCACTCTTCGCAAGTCTCCTGGCTTCTCTTTCGTCGCAATCCTGGTCATGGCACTCGGCATTGGAGCCACGACGGCGCTTTTCACCGTGGTGCGCTCGGTTTTGCTCAAGCCGTTGCCGTTTAAGGACCCTGAGCGACTTATTCGGTTGTATGAATACAGCGCTGATGACAAGTTTGCCTACAACGTGGTGTCCGGCGGGGGTTTTGCCGAGTGGCGGAAGGAGAGTCACAGCTTTTCGGATCTGGCGATCCTTGGTGAGGCGCAGTACGGCCTATCCGGAGTCGCCGGTCAGCTTCCCGAAAGGGTGATGGCTTCCAACTGTTCTTGGAATCTATTTCCCATGCTTGGTGTAGAACCCGCACTGGGGCGAGGTTTCGCCTCCGCAGATGATCAACCCTCGGCAAGTGCCACGGTCATCCTCAGCTGGGGACTGTGGAAGAGACGCTTCGGCGGAGATCCCGCAATCCTGAATCAGACCATTCATCTTGACGCCAAGCCTTACAAGGTCATCGGCGTGATGCCGTCTTGGTTTGCCTATCCAGAACAGAGTGTGCAACTGTGGACGCCGACATACCATGAAGAGTCGCCTGAACTCATGCAGGCAATAGACGATCACGAATTCTCGGTCGTCGGGCGCCTCAAACCTCGTGTAACTGAGGCTCAGGCGAGGACGGAGCTTTCGGTCATTATGCGCCGGCTGCATGATCAGCATCTCGACATTCCCTTTGTAAGCAAAGCCGCAAACAGCCGGCCGCTCCTCGAGGCCATGGTCGGAGATGCCAGGACGGCCTTATACGTTTTGCTAGCTGCTACCTTTTGCGTGCTTTTGATCGCCTGTTCGAATGTCGCCAGTCTGCTCGTCGCGCGCGGCGCGACCCGCCGACGGGAACTGGCGATCCGCACGGCGCTCGGTGGCAGTCGTCGGCGCCTGCTTCGGGAGCACCTCACGGAGATCTTCGTCCTGTCGCTGGTGGGCGGCGCTGCCGGTTTGCTCATTGCCTATGGCGTGATCCAGTGGTTCGTCACCACCCGCCAGGATATGAGCCGCGTCGAAGCCATCCGCATAGACGGAGTCGCCGCGGCTTTTGGGGCGGGGATGATTCTCTTCTGTACGTTTTTTGCGGGCGCGACATCTTCGTTCTCCATCAAGAGCCATCAGATTCTTTCATCCCTCCAGGAATCCTCGCGCACGCACAGCCCGGGGCAATCCCCGGTCCGGTTGCGCAAAGCGCTGCTGTCGCTCGAAGTGGGGCTTACGGTGCTTTTGCTGATCAGTTCCGGTTTATTGCTGAAAAGCTACGAACAGCTGCGCGCGACCCATCTCGGGTGCATTACAGAAAACGTGCTGACGATGCATGTCGATCTTCCCGATGCCAAGTACAGCCAGCCCACCCAGCGCCTAGCTTTTTTTGAAACTCTGCTCGATCGCCTTCGCACTCTGCCCGGTATTCGAGCCGCGGGAATTGCGACTTCGGTTCCCGGGGAAGGCTACGGGGGAGACAACGGCTTCACCATTGCCGAGCACCCTCCTCTTCCCTTGGATAAGACTCCCTACGCCATCCACCGCTGGGCGGATCCCGGATACTTCGCCGCCCTCGGCATCCCCTTCCTGCGCGGGCAGATATTTGATAAAAACCAACGCCTGGAAAAAGCAAGCGAAGTTATCATCAGCGAATCCTTTGCGCGACAGTATTTCGGTGCGGAAGAGCCTCTCGGAAAACACCTGCTTACCCTTGGGCGGAAGCCTCAGAAGATTGTCGGTGTGGTAGGCGATACGCGCCATCGGGTCTGGGAACGTCCCCAGCCCATTATGTATTTCCCGCTCTATTCTGGCATCCGGGAGCGGACGACCCTCGCCATCCGCTCAACCAGCGACGTGACCTCTTTCGCATTGCCAGTCCAACGCATCGTCGAACAGCTTGATCCCGAGCTGCCCGTCTCGGATGTGCTTACCATGGGTCAGGTCATTGGACAGTCCACCTTGGATGCCAATTTCGAGGCTACGCTCCTTCTCGCCTTCGCCGGGTTATCGCTGCTGCTGGCTTCCGTCGGCCTGTTCGGCGTCCTCTCCTACATCGTTGCTCAGCGAACTCCGGAAATCGGAATCCGTCTGGCGCTTGGCGCGCAGCGAGGCGCACTGCTGCGGCTCACCTTGCTAGACGGTCTGAAGCCTGCGGGTGTCGGATTAGCCCTGGGACTAGCGGGAGCGGCGGCGGCAACAAGAATGATCAGCAGCTTGCTTTATGGCGTCGCGCCTCTGGATGCCACCGTTTTTGTCGCCGTAACGACCCTTCTACTGGCCGTGGCGGGGATCGCGTGTCTGCTGCCTGCCTGGCGCGCGTCGCGCGTCGACCCGGTCATCGCATTGCGCTACGAATAGCTCTAGGTGTTCTTAAGGCCCGCGGAACGGGCTAACCGGTAGAGGCCAGCCTCGTCTAACTCTCCTGTGGCATCCCCACATAAACTGTGTTACCTTGCTGTGGCCATAACACAGGAGGGTGCATGTCCGAATCCAAGCTCGATCTGCTGCAGGGAACTTTGGACCTGATGGTCCTGCAAACCCTTGCCGCCATGGGGCGACTCCACGGCTACGGTATCGCGCGCCGTATTGAGCAGGTCAGCGGCGACGCGGTGCTGCTGAATCAAGGCACCATTTATGCCTCTCTCGTGAGGTTGCAGCAGCGCGGATGGATTTCCGCCGAGTGGGGCACTTCCACCAACAATCGCAAGGCCAAGTTTTATTCCATCACGAAGCGAGGCCGCAAGCAGCTCTCCGAAGACGCCGCCTACTGGCAACGGCTCTCCGAGGTTATGGGCCGCGTGCTGGCTCTGCCGGAGGGGAGCGACAACAAATGATCGACGAGGTTCGTCAAGGGTTCCATCGCCTGCGCTCTTTGTTCCGCCGCGCCCGGCAAGATCGTGAACTCGACGCGGAAATGTCCGCTCATCTGGAACTCGCTATCGAAGAGAATCTTGAGCGCGGTCTTTCTCCCGCGGAGGCTCGCCGCCAAGCCCTCGTGCGTTTCGGGGGACCGCAGCAAGTCAAAGAAAGCCACCGCGAAGCGCGCGGACTCCCGCTCCTTGAAACCCTGCTTCAAGATTTTCGCTTCGCCTTGCGGATGCTGCGCCGCAGTCCCGGCTTTGCCCTTGTGGCGATTTTTTGCCTGACTTTGGGTATCGGCGCCAACGCCGCCGTTTTCAGTTGGATGGAGGGACTTCTGTTCCGCCCCTACCCGGCGGTTGCGCACCAAGAGAGGTTGCTGGCTCTGACGGGAACGGCTCAGGCTGACCGTACCGCGCTTTCCTGGCCCGATTTCCTCGATCTGCAAAGGAACTGCAAACTGTTTGACGCGTTCTTTGTAAGCAAGATTATGGGCACCACGCTCAGCATTGGCGACCGGGCCCAGGTCGCCACGGGAAGTATCGTCTCATCGAATTATTTCCCGGCGCTGGGGGTTCATCCGATTCTCGGGCGCGCGTTTGAGCCCAATGAGGATGTGGGCCGCGGCGCCCATCCTGTGACGGTCATTAGTTACCAGCTATGGAAGGAGCGCTTCGCAGGCGACCCGCAAATCATCGGCAAGACGCAGCGCATGAACGGCGTGCTTCACACCATTATTGGCGTGGCTCCCGAAGGCTTTTACGGAACATTTGTCGGCTGGGCCATGAAGTTTTGGGTGCCGGCCTCCATGGAAGACACCTTCGAGGCCGGCGGTTACAAGCTCGAAGATCGCGGTGAGCGTTGGATCGAGGCTTACGGCCGCCTGAAACCCGGCGTCAGCCTCGAGCAAGCGCAGCAGGAAGTTTCTGCGGTGGCGAAGCGCTTGGAAACGGATTATCCGGCAACCAACCGCGGTCACGGCGTCAAGCTCTGGCCCTTGTGGCAAACACCATTCAATAACGCGGGAACCCTGCTCCCCACGCTCGGAATCATGCTCGTCGTCGTCGTGTTTGTACTTTTGATTGCCTGCGCCAATGTCGGCAACCTCCTGCTCGTCCGGTCTTTCGCGCGAAGACACGAAATCACCGTCCGCGTCGCGGTGGGCGCCGGGCGGAAACGCCTGCTGCAGCAACTTTTCATAGAAGGTCTGGTCCTTTCCGCTCTGGCCGCAACCGGCGGACTCCTCATCGCGCACTGGTCGAGTCACTTGCTTGTGTTGCTCTTGCCGGTGCGAAACGGAAATGCCATGCACCTGCCCGGCGAAATGGACTGGCGGGTGATGGCTCTTAGCGCTGCTGTCTGCCTTGTCTCGACGCTGCTGTTCGCTCTTCTTCCGGCGATGCAAACCAGCAAAGTCGATCTGGCTGCCACTTTGCGGTCGGAAATGGCCGGCGTGGTCCACGGCCGCAGCAAATCTTGGGTTCGTTCCGGCTTGGTGGTGGTTCAAGTATCCCTGTGTTTCATTCTGCTTGTAGGAGCAGGCCTGCTGCTGCAAAGCCTCGAGAGAATCCGATCGGACAGCCCAGGATTCTCGACCCAAGGCACCTTGGTGACCGCGGTGAATTTGTCCGCGTCCGGATACGAGGTACAGCGCGCGAAGAGTTTTCAAGACGAACTCATCGACCGCGTCGAAAGACTTCCCGGCGTGGAGTCCGCTGCCTTGGCGCGTCTTACGCCGCTCGGCTACGGCTCTTTTTCTTCGGCTCCGATCGTGGTCGATGGATATCAACCTCCGCCCGATGAGCGCCCGTCGCTGGACTACAACCAGGTTGGCCCCGGCTACTTTGCCACCATGGGAATCCCACTCGGGTCAGGCCGCGAATTCACTCGCGCCGATAACGAAACCGCCGCCCCCGTCGCCATCGTCAACGAAACCATGGCCGCGCGCTACTGGCCCGACAAGAATCCCATCGGTGAGCGCCTTCAAGTCAAAGACAAATGGTTGCGGATCGTTGGCGTCGCAAAAACCTCGAAATATTACAGCATGCGTGAAATGCCTAAGCCATTTTTCTACGTTCCTTTGCGTCAAAATTTCTCCGTAGGCGCAGCCTTGAATATCCGGACCAAGCTGCGACCTCAGATCATGGCCGGCGCGCTCTCGCGTGAACTGAAAGCGATGGACGCGAACCTGGCCCTTTATGAAGTGATTTCGCTTCAAGAGCAGCTGGATCGTTCCACATCCGCGCAGAAAGTTGCCGTTACTTTGACCGGCGTCTTGGCCGGTTTGGCCTTGGTGCTCGCGGCCATCGGACTCTATGGCGTGATGTCCTACACCGTCTCGCAAAGCACGCGGGAACTCGGACTGCGCATGGCCCTCGGTGCGCGGACGCCGGAGCTATTCCGGCTGGTGATTTCCCGGGGCCTCGCTCTGACCGCGGGCGGAATCCTTCTGGGGGCGGCGGGAGCGCTTGGGTTGACGCGCCTGCTCGGATATCTGCTTTACAAAGTGAGTCCGCGAGACCCGCTGGCCTTCGGTTCCGCATTCCTGACCTTGATGGTCGTCTCCATGATCGCCTGCTTCTTGCCGGCTTGGCGCGCCACGCGCGTCGACCCGATTGTGGCTTTGCGTTACGAGTAACTCATGGCTCTCGGAGAGCCACAACGAAGGATGAAAATGGACCCAGGCACCTATGCTTTGTTTTCAACGTGATAGGCAGCTATTTTCATAGGAGTGACCATGGAGGCGGCTAGCATCATGGCTTCAGAGACGGAAGGGAGCATTGCCAGATGACAGATCACATGTGGGAATTGCTCCACCGCCTCCGCTCCTTCTTCCGCCGCGAGGAACTCGACCGCGACTTCGATGCCGAAATGGCCAGCCACCTCGAACTCGCCACCGCCGAGAATCTCGAGCGCGGCCTCGGTCCGGCGGAAGCCCGCCGCCAGGCATTTCTCCGGTTCGGCGGCTCACAACAAGCAAGGGAAGAGCACCGCGAAGCTCGCAGCCTCCCTTTCCTCGAAACGTTGCTTCAAGACATCCGCCATTCGCTTCGCATGCTTGGCAAGTCTCCCGGCTTCACCGCGATCGTGGTTCTCACTCTCGCGCTCGGCATCGGCGCCAATACGGCGATCTTCAGCATGGCGAATGCCCTGCTGCTGCACCCCTACCGCTACCACAATCTGGAATCCCTCGCCCTCCTCTGGGAAAGCCGCGGCATCGACGAGGGGCCCGACGCTCGGTCCATTTCCCCCGGCGACCTGGCGGACCTTCGCGCCAGCTCACAATGGTTTGACGACATCTCCACCTATCAATGCGGGGATTTCAATCTTTCTTCCGAAGGCCGCGTGGACGTGGCGCCCGGTTGCCGCGTGTCAGCAAACTTTTTCTCCCTCCTTGGCGTTGGCCCGGCCGAGGGCCGCCTGTTCTCCGTGAATGAAGAACAGCCTGGCTCCGATCAGTCAGTCATCTTAAGTCACGGCTTCTGGCAATCCAGACTCGCCAGTGACCTGCACGCCGTCGGCAAAACCATCCGCCTAAATGGACGAAATTACACCGTCGCGGGAATCATGCCTCCGGACTTTGCCTATCCTGTACCCATGGAATTGTGGGTGCCCTTGGCGCTTACGCCAGCGGAGAAGTCCGATCGCTCCCAACTATCTTTTGCGGCGATCGGACGGCTAAAGCCTGGCGTCACGGTCGCGCAAACAGCCGCTGCGCTTAACAATCTCTCACGCAGGCTTTCGGAACTCTATCCCCAGACCAACGCAGGACGCATCCTCAATGTGTTGCCGCTTAGAAAAGAACTCTATCTTTACACTCTGCCGCTGTTCGCGTTGCTGCAGGCGGCCGCCGTGTTTGTGCTCCTTCTGGCCTGCGCCAACCTCGCAAATCTCCTCTTTGCGCGGATGATTGCGCGCCAGAGGGAACTTGCCGTGCGCTCGGCGCTGGGTGCAAACCGCACCAGGCTGGGCCGCCTGCTGCTCTCCGAGATGTCGCTGCTCGCCCTTCTCGGCGGAGTCGTTGCAATTACCGCATCGTTTTCGAGTGTGCGCGTGCTTCGCAACAGCATTTCGCCGGATTGGACCAAGTGGGTTCCCGGCTGGGATGGCATTCGTGTCGATTCCGCGGTTCTCTTTTTCACGATTCTTCTCTCTTTGTTCCTCGGACTTGTCTTTGGCCTTTTGACCGCGCTTCACTTGCGGCACATCAGTCTGAATACCGTGCTCAAAGAAACCGGACGCGGTTCTGCCAGTCCCGCGCGAGCTCGCCTGCGCAACGGACTCGTCTCCGCTCAAGTGGCGTTCGCTCTGATTCTTCTCGTGTGCGCAAGTTTGACCATGCAAGGATTCAACCGTCTGGCCAACGCCTATCAAGGGTTTCAGCCTGACCAAGTCTTGAAATTCGAAGTCGCCCTACCAGAAACCGCCTATCCCGACAGTGTAAAACGCGCGAACTTTTTCGAGGCCGCCCTCGGCGGCGTCGCTTCCCTTCCCGGAGTTTCTGGCACGGCCCTAACCTCGAATCTTCCCGCTAGCAACGTGGACAACGAAAAGACCTTGTTTACGATCGAGGGCCGCCCGGCTCTTCAACCGAGCGAAGCGCCTGCGGCAGATTTGCAAACCATTAGCCGGGACTATTTCTCCGTTCTCAAGATTCCTTTGATGGCCGGCCGATTCTTCACCGAGGCCGACACCGCCACCGCCGCGCGTGTCGCCATCGTCAGCCGCACGATGGCGAGCCGTTTCTGGCCCGGCAGTGATCCGGTGGGCCAAAGATTGAAGCTCGGCGCGGCAGACTCTACCGAGCCTTGGCTGAGGGTCGTCGGAGTTGTCGGAGACGCACGGCAAAATTGGTGGAACCCCGCAACTTTTCCTGTCGTCTATCGGCCCTATCTTCAGTCGTCACGGAGCTCGTTTCGTTTTGTCCTGCGAGTCGCCTCAAATCCGGCCGGCTACGCTTCCGCGGCACGCGCAGCGATTGCCCAAGTCGATCCGGAAATTCCAGTAACCGAGCTGAAAACCCTTGAGACGGAAGTGCAAGACTCCATTGCCATCGTGCACATCATGGGAATCTTGATGGCGGTCTTCGGGATCGTAGCCCTGTTGCTTTCCTCCCTCGGCGTTTATGGAATTCTGTCCGAAAACGTCGCCGAGCGAACCCACGAATTCGGCATCCGTTTCGCCCTTGGCGCGAACCCACGCGATGTGCTCCGGCTTGTTTTGCGCCACGCCTTTCTTGTTTCTGGCGTTGGCCTGGCGATTGGGCTGCCGATTTCCTTCGCGGTCAGCCGGGCGATCGCCGCATTTGTTTTTGGAATCGTTTCGGTGAGCTTACCGGTTTTGCTTTCGCTCGCAGGACTGCTCGTACTCGTTGCGTTTATCGCGGCTTATTTTCCCGCGCGCCGCGCGCTGCGCGTGGATCCCATGGTCGCTCTTCGTTATGAGTGAGGGTGCTGGTAAGCGCGAAAGGAGGTCCTGAAGCATGACCAATTGGCTTCATCAATCTTTCCACCGCATGCGCTCTTTGTTCCGCCGCGCGCAGCTCGATCGCGACCTCGACGAGGAAATGTCCGCTCATCTCGAGCTCGCCGTCGAGGAAAATCTCGAGCGCGGCCTCTCTCCCGCCGAAGCTCGCCGCCAGGCTCTCGTTCGCTTCGGCGGCCCCTCTCACCCTCGCACTCGGCATCGGCGCCTCAACGTCCATCTTTTCGGTAGTGGACGCTGTGCTCCTACGTCCTCTGCCCTATCCACGTCCCGAGCAAATCGTCCGCATCTGGGAACAAACTCCGAGCGGTCACCAAAGCAATCTCGCCGGCCCGAACTTCGAAGACTTCCGTGCGCAAAACAACACGTTTGCGAGTCTCGCGGAGTACACCTATGGTCTATCGTCCATTGCCGGCGGCAGTGAGCCTGCGCGTGTCAACGTCTCCGCAGTCTCCCGCGACTTCTTTAAGTCTCTCGGCGTCGAGCCTTTTCTCGGCCGCACCTTTGTTGCAGAGGAGCAGCGCGAGCACGGAGCGCCGGCCATCATCGTCAGCTACGGTTATTGGCAGCGCTATCTTGCGAGCGCCACGGACCTCGCCCAATTTCATTTGGCGATGGACGGAGGAGTCTATTCCGTTGTCGGAGTGATGCCCGCAGGCTTTGATTTTCCGCCCGGCGCCGCTGCCTGGATTGCGAGCGAGCTTTTTGGGGAAGAAACTAGCCGCACCGCGCATAATTTTCGCGGCATCGGGCGCATTCGGGATGGAATTACCATTGCCCAGGCGCGCGCGGACCTGAGCACTATCGCTCACCGCATCAAGGATCAGTACGGAAAAGAGGTTGATCTTGCTGGCGCTGCCGTTGTGCCTCTTGCCGACGCCATGGTTGGAGATGTTCGCACGGCTCTCCTGAATCTCTCGGGAGCCGTCAGCCTCTTGCTTTTCGTTGCCTGCGCCAATGTGGCCGGACTGCTGTTGGCACGCACGTCCGCCCGCCAGAAAGAATTGGCCGTGCGCGCGGCGCTGGGAGCGGGCCGCGCCCGGCTGATTCAACAGTTCCTTGCAGAATCGTTCGCGCTTTCCTTCGCTGGTGGTGTACTGGGCATTTTGCTTGCGATTTGGGCGGTCCGCATACTCCCCGCGATTTTTCCCGCAAGCCTGCCGCGGCAACAGGGCATCTCTGTCAACGCATCCGTCCTTCTGTTCGCTTTGGCTGCCGTCGTGGCTGTCGCCGTTTTGCTTGGGCTCTTTGCTGCCTGGCGCTCCGCCTCAGGAGACCTCCAAGAAGGGTTAAGCGCCAGCTCTCGCAGTTACAGTGGGTCGGGCGCAAGCTACCGCCTGCGCAGCTTTTTGGTGGTTGGCGAAATTGCAACCACTCTTGTGATTCTGGTCGGCGCGGGCCTTCTCGGCCGCAGCTTTCTGCGGCTCATTTCCACAAGTCCGGGCTTTCGCCAGGAAAACCTGATCACCATGGAGTTCTCGCCGCCGGTTCCGCAGGATTTTTCCATGGCTTCGTCAGCCATCGCGCGGCAAATCCACCTGATGGACGACATCGTAGCTCGCCTTAGCGCGATCCCAGGCGCGGAGGCAGTAGGTCTGGCCGGCGCCGTTCCCGTCGCGCAGGGCGACAATCTTCCTGAAGGCAATTTTCTGATACTCAATGGCCGGAGGCAGCCGTTGAATTTCGAGGCGTGGGACCGCATGGCTCAAAATCCTTCGCATGTCGGGCACGCGCTGTATTGCGTCGCAAGCGAAGGCTATTTCCGCACCGTGGGCATTCCGCTGATCCGCGGACGGATATTCAATGCGCGGGACGACTTCGCTTCCCCGAATGTTGCCCTCATCAGCCAATCCTTGGCTCGGGAGCGCTGGTCGAATGAGGATCCCATCGGTCAAATCATAAATTTCGGCAACATGGACGGCAGTTTGAAGTCATCCACAATTATTGGCATCGTTGGCGATGTTCGCGCGCAAGGCTTGGACCGCGCGCCGAGTCCCATCATTTATGTCGACTACCGCCAGCGTGGAATGAACGCCAATTCCTCCCCCACCATCCTTATGCGTAGCGCCGCACGGCCCGCTGGGATTGTATCTGCTGCGCGCGCCATCCTTCACGATCTCGCTCCCGATGCCCCGGTCAAGTTCTCCACGTTCGCGCAGGAAATGGGTGGCTGGCTCGCAGACCGGCGCTTCCTGCTTCTTCTTGTCGCGCTGTTCGCTGTCGCCGCCCTGGTCCTTGCTGCAGTCGGCATCTATGGAGTTGTGGCTTTCTCGGTAACGCGGCGTACCCAGGAAATCGGCATTCGCATGTCCTTGGGCGCCCAGCGGGGCAACATTTTGCGTTTGGTGGTGGGCGAAGGCGCTCGCATGGCGGTTTTCGGCGTGGTCCTCGGCATTGCCGCATCGTTCGTGATTACGCGCCTGATGTCGAGCCTTCTATTCGGCATTAGCGCTACTGACCCCTTGACCTTCGCCGGCGTCGCCGCACTGCTCTCTGCCGTCGCGCTGCTCGCCTCGTACATTCCCGCGCGCCGCGCTATGCGCGTCGATCCCATGGTCGCCCTGCGCTACGAGTAACTCATGGCTCTCGGAGAGCCACAACGAAGGATGAAAATGGACCCAGGCACCTATGCTTTGTTTTCAACGCGATAGGCAGCTATTTTCATAGGAGTAAGCACCGTTTATACAAACCACAACCTTGCCGGTCATAAAGTCCTTCATTGCGCCTCTTGCGCGACCGCTCTCCTGTAGCCCTTCAGCAAGAGATGCGCCTCTCCACAGCACCTCCCTGTTGACCGTCAACAGGAGTTCGTGGTATTCCTGGTGACCATTCTTCCTGTTGATCGTCTAAAGGAGCGGATATGCCCCCGAAATCGGAGGTTTTGCAAGGCACCTTGGACCTGCTGGTCCTCAAAACTCTCGACACCCTGGGCCCGATGCACGGTTTCGGCATCGCCCAGCGTATTCAGCAGGTCTCTCAGGACGTGCTCCGCCTGAACCAGGGCACTCTTTATCCCGCCCTGCTGCGCCTGGAGCAGCGCGGCTGGATCTCCTCCAGGTGGGGCGTCTCCGAAAACAATCGCAACGCCAAGTTCTACTCACTCACGCGAAGGGGTCGCAGGCAGCTTCGGGACGAAGCCGAAGGTTGGAATCAAATGGCCGCAGTAATCAATCGTGTGCTCAAGGCAACTTCATGATCGAGTCCATTCTAGCCCTGGCAGCCCGCCTCCTCTCGCTGTTTCGCCGCCGCGGCCTCGACCGCGACCTCGATGCCGAACTGCGTTCGCACCTTGACATGGCCGTCGAACACCATCTCGCTCAAGGCATGAACAGCGAGCAAGCACGCCGCCAGGCGCTGCTCGACTTCGGCGGTGTCGAGCAAGCCAGGCAAATCTATCGCGAACGCCGTGGTCTGCCCTTCTTTGACACCCTGTTCCAGGACCTGCGCTTCGCCTTTCGCATGCTGCGAAAATCTCCCGGCTTCACCGCTGCCGCCGTTCTCACTCTGGCCCTCGGCATCGGCGCCAACACCGCCATCTTCAGCGCCATCAATGCCGTGCTCCTGCGTCCTCTGCCGTTTGCGAATGCCAATCGGCTAGTGTTTGTCTGGGCCACGGACAGGCAGCGCGGTGTGAACGAGGACGTCAGTTCCTATCCGAACTTCGAGGACTGGAAAGCCCAAAGCAACACTCTCGAGGCCTTGGCCGCATTCACCACGCGCAGCGCGACGCTTTCGATCGGCGAACAGGCGGAACTAGTTCCTGCCGTTCAATGCACCCCCGGAATTTTCGAACTGTTTGGCGTGTTGCCTCAGCTTGGCCGGACTTTCCGCCAGGAGGAGAGTAAACCCGGCTTGTCTCATGTGCTCATTCTCAGTGATGCGTTCTGGAAGGAGCGCTTCGCCGGACGCCCCGACGTGATTGGGCGAACGCTCCGCGTCAATGAGGACCCTTACACCGTCGTCGGGGTCATGCCCCCCGGTTTTCGTATCAGTCGAGAAAGGCCGGAGCAGGTTTACGCCCCGCTTGTCCGCGATCCGAATCGGGGACACGGTTTTCTCATGGTGCTGGGCAGATTGCGCAAAGGCGTATCCATCAAGCAGGCGCAAACAGAAATGAGCGCCATCGCGGGCCGGCTTGAGGGTGCCTATCCGAGCCAGAACCGCGGCGTCGGCGTGAACATTGTTCCGCTGGTAGACGCAATGGCCGGCGACGTAAAGACAGGCATGCTGATTTTTCTTGGTGTCGTCAGCCTGGTATTGCTGATCGCTTGCACCAATGTAGCCAACCTGATGCTCGCTCGCGGCGCCTCGCGGATGAAGGAAATCGCGGTACGCGCAGCTCTCGGAGCGGAACGGTGGAGAATCCTGCGGCAGCTGCTAACGGAAAGCACCGTTCTTGCCCTGGCAGGTGGAGCGGCAGGGTTGCTGATTTCCTACTGGATGTCGCGCGCGCTTGTGGCGTCGCTAAAGCAATTCAACGTGCCGCGGCTTGCCGATACCCATACCGATACCTGGGTGCTGCTCTTCACGCTCGCGATCTCCCTGTTCACGGGAATCTTTTTCGGTGCTGTCTTTGCCTTTTCCGCCGGCTCCCCAAAGCTGCGCGAGGCATTGCACCAGTCCAGCCGTCAGGCCACCGAAGGGGCTCGCGGCAGTCGCTTGCGCAGCGCGCTCGTCGTGGCTGAAACGGCGATGGCTCTTGTTCTCCTCGCCTCGGCAGGTGTTTTGCTGAAGAGCGTGCTCGTGATGCGCAGCACCGCTCCCGGTTTTCAGACGAAAAACCGCTTGACCGTTGAATTCTGGCTGCCTCCCAAAAAGTTCCCCAACGACTCACGCCGCATTCAATTCTTCAAAAGCGCACTCGCGCGCGCAGAAACCGTGGACGGCGTTCACTCGGCCGCCTTGGTGGCTGACCTTCCTCTCGGAGGCGGCTTTGATTCGCTCTCCTTCCATATTGTAGGCAAGCCGGATCCGGCCCCGGGAAAGCCTTTCCAGTCTCTTTTCAATGTAGCGAGCCCCGGATACTTTGCGACAATGGGAATCCCTCTTCGCGCGGGGCACGAATTCAGTGACCGTGATTCGACTGACACAACACAAGTAATTGTCATCAATGAGGCTGCTGCGCGGCGCTTCTGGCCCGACGAAATCCCTCTCGGAAAGCAGATTCGCCTGGACACGAACTTGCTCACCGTGGTCGGCGTCGTGAGCGATACGCGCCAACTCGGTCTTGGAACTGCGCCTCGGCCGGAGATCTTTCTCAATTACATGCAGTCCAGCCCGGATTGGTCGTGGCTGGTGATGGTCGCAAGAACCGAGGGAGATTCCACGCCGGTCTCGGCGGCACTCAAAAGGGCCGCGCAACAGGTTGACCCCGATGTGCCCGTCACCAGGATCCTTCCCATGGACGATGTCCTGGCTCTCTCCTTGGCTCAGCCGGAGCTATGGACCGGGTTGCTCGCGGTGTTTGCAATCCTCGCAGTGGTCCTCGCCGCCGTCGGGTTGTATGGCGTGGTGTCTCATCTCGTCGCGCAACGTACCCACGAGATGGGTATTCGCATGGCGCTGGGGGCCAACCGAGGTGATGTCTTTTCGCTGGTGGTGAAGCAAGGCTTGCGACTGACCTTTGTCGGAACTCTCATCGGGATTCCATGCGCCCTAGGTGCCGCCCAGTTGCTGGTCCATTTGGTGCCCAGCGTTCGCCCCGGCGATCCTTCGACGCTCACGGCCGTCTCTACCCTGCTGCTAAGCATCGCGTTCGCGGCAAGCTATATTCCGGCACGCCGCGCCACGCGGGTTGATCCTATTGTCGCTCTTCGTTACGAATGAAGGAGCAATCTGGAATGGATATGCAAATGCGGCAAGCTCATCCGGGTGTGGTGCTTCCGTGATAGACGGTTTACGCCAATCCCTTCACCGCCTCTGGTCTCTCTTCCGGCGCACGCAACTCGACCGCGACCTCGATGCCGAACTGCGTTCCCACTTGGAGATGGCCGTCGAACGCAACCTCGCGCAAGGCATGAGCCGCGAGCAAGCCCACCGCAAAGCGTTCCTCGATTTCGGCGGTCTCGAGCAAGCCCGGCTAATCTATCGCGAACGCCGCGGCCTTCCCTTCCTCGATGCCTTGCTCCAAGATCTGCGCTTCGCCTTTCGCACGTTGCGCAAGTCTCCCGGCTTCACCGCCGTCGCCGTCCTCACTCTGGCCCTCGGCATCGGCGCCAACACCGCGATCTTCAGCCTGATTGATGCCGTCCTGCTTCGATCACTGCCCGTGCACGATCCCCAACAACTTGTGGTGTTCCAATGGACCGCCCACCACTCCCCGAACACCAAAGGGCAGTACAGCTTCATGTCGTGTCCGTCGCCGAACGCAAGCACGGAACACGGCTGCTCGTTTTCCTATCCAATGTTCGAGCAATTTCAGTCGCTTCAAGAGGAGTTTTCCGGAGTAACGGCGCTGTGCGGGAATGTTGGACTCAACCTGAGGGGCAATGGCCCAGCCAGTTTTGTGCAAGGCGAAATGGTTTCGGGGGATTTCTTTGAGACACTCGGCATCGGGGCGGCGTGGGGGCGAACATTCGCGCCCGCAGATGACAAGACCGGCGCACCACCCGTCGCTGTCCTCTCTTACGGCTACTGGCAAACGACGTTCGGCGGCGATCCCGCGGTCGTGGGACGGACAATTTGGTTGAACAACTCTCCGGTGACGATTGTGGGAGTGGCAGCAAAGGATTTTCCCGGTTTGGATCCTGCCCAAGTTCGGCCGATCTGGCTTCCCATATCACTCAGTCAGCGGATCGGAATGGATTTGTTCGGGTCCATTAGCGGAGATCATCCCTCATTGCAGGCTGGCGATGACATCTGGTGGGTTTACGTCGTCGCGCGGCTCAGGGAGGGAATTGGCCTCGGCCAGGCACAAGCCGCAGTTGACGCCGTTTTTCGCAATGATGTCCTGGACAAGACGAAGGAGCTATTCAAGACCGCGGATGCGCCGCGCCTGGTTCTCATGCCCGCCCCTCAAGCCATCAGCAGACTGCGCGAACGGTTTTCCACACCCTTGGCCATTCTGATGACCGTGGTGGGCATGGTTTTGTTAGTGGCCTGCGCCAATGTTGCCGGGCTCATGCTGGCGCGATCCGCCACGCGTCAGAGAGAGCTTGCCGTGCGACTGGCGCTGGGCGCTGGACGGAAGAGAATTGCGAGGCAATTGCTCACCGAAAGCCTGCTCCTCTCGTTAGCAGGCGGCGCATCGGGAATTCTTCTTGCCTATTGGAGCGTCCAGTCGCTTGTGGCCTTCATGTCCCGCGGAGGATTGTGGCCGTCGCATCTGGCCGTGCATCTAGATCTACGCGTTCTGGTGTTCACCGTGGCGGCTTCCGTTCTCACGGGGATTTTGTTCGGCCTCGCGCCTGCGTCTCGCGGAGTGCGTCTGGATCTAACCCCTGCGCTGAAAGAAAGTCTTGCAGCGCTTGCGACTGGCGCATCAACTAGGCCATGGCTGAACCTAGGCAGCGGCCTCGTGGTCGCCCAGGTAGCACTCGCTATTTTGGCCCTCTCGGGCGCCGGTCTGCTGGTGCGCACGCTCGAGAACTTGAAAAGCATCAATCCCGGGTTTGATACGCACAACATCCTGCTCTTTACCATGGACCCATCTCTCAACGGTTACACGTCTGCACAAACGCGCAGTCTCTATTCCCAAATGTTGCAGCGTATCGAGGCAATCCCAGGCGTCGTTTCCGCAACTTATTCCTTTGATTCGCTGCTGAGCGGCAATTACTGGGATACCAGCTTTCGCATCGAAGGAGAAACACAGAACACCCAGCACGAGACGCTCGGCCTTGCTGCGGGACCAAAATTCTTTGAAACCATGGGAATTCCCCTGATGGCGGGCCGGGTGTTTACACCGCAGGATTTCTCGTTGTCGCCGGACTCCCAGTGGAAGCCCGCTGTGATCAACGAGGCGTTTGCCCGCAGCTTTTTCAAGGATCAAAACCCGCTCGGGCGGAGTATCAGCGGTGTCGGCCATCAGGGCACAAGCCACCAGATCGTGGGGATCGTCGGAGACACCAAGTTTCGGGCACTGCGGAGTGAAATCGCGCCTACGCTGTTCGTTCCGGCAGGAGGAGGCGAGGCTGTATTTGAGGTACGCAGTGCGGTTGATCCAAGAACAGTCATTCCTGCGGTTCGCAGCATTGTGAGCGAACTCGATAAGGATCTGCCGCTGCTAAGCCTAAAAACCGAGGCGGAGCAGATCGAGAGATCGCTTTTCCAAGAGCGCCTGATTGCACGTTTGTCCAGTTTCTTTGGCGGGCTATCGCTCTTACTTGCCTGTATTGGACTGTATGGATTGCTCTCGTACGAGGTGGCGCGGCGAACGCGTGAAATCGGAGTCCGTATGGCGCTTGGCGCGCGGCCGTCCGACGTTTTGCGTTTTATCGTGGGCCAAGGAATTGCATTATCCGCTGCCGGCGCAGTCCTCGGCATCTTGGGAGCGCTCGGCGTGACACGTTATCTTGCAAGCCTGCTTTACGGTGTTCGCCCGTTTGATCCCCTTACCTTTCTCTCGGTTGCGCTACTGCTTGGGTTTGTTGCCCTAGCCGCCTGTTACATCCCCGCGCGCCGCGCTTCCCGCGTCGACCCCATGGTCGCCCTGCGCTACGAGTAACTCATGGCCCCTTCGGGGTCACAACGAAGGATGAAAATGAGCTCGAGATGTCGTAGCGTTTGTGCAGCCGCGTTGGCGACAGAAGCCGTCTCACTCTGGTGCTCGCAGAGCCCGCGTACGAGTATGGCTG
>WNGH01000147.1_pt1 | contig 64214 bp, 39 predicted proteins | sample 5400631 | NCBI WGS metagenome assembly WNGH01 (sample SAMN13153373, study PRJNA577476) | soil metagenome | isolation source: 115 cm soil or saprolite under Garry oak tree replicate 1 | place: USA:California | collected 2016-06-15
CCGGGACTGCCGACGAATCGACTCCCGAAGCCGTGCTGCCGCAAGGACCGGCCTCGCTCCGGTTCTGGGGCGTGCGCGGGTCCATTCCCGCCCCCGGCGCCACGACGCTCTATTATGGCGGCAACACCGCCTGCCTCGAAGTGCGCGCGGATGGCGAAGTGATCATTCTGGATGCCGGCACGGGCATCCGCCCGCTCGGCCTGGCGCTCAAAGCCGAGTTTAAAGATGAACCGATCCACCTGACGCTGCTCATCACCCACACGCATTGGGACCACATCCAGGGCTTTCCCTTCTTCCTGCCGGCGTACGATCCGCGCAACCGCATCCGCATCCTCGGCTACGACGGCGCGCGCGCCAGCCTGACGCGCGTCTTTTCCGGCCAGATGGAAAGTCCGTACTTCCCGATCGGGCTTAAGGAGCTGCCCGGCAACATCGTCATCGAGGAATTGAAAGACATGGAGTTCAACGTCGGCAAGGTGCGCGTCCGCGCCTGGTTCATGAATCATCCGGGCATCTGCGTCGGTTACCGGCTGTTCACCGGCAGCGGCTCCATCGCCTACCTGCCCGACAACGAGCCGTATCTCCGCCTGCGCGTCAAGCCCGACACCCAGCGCTACGCCAAGGAAGGGTCCCTCGAATTCGCGCGCGCCGAAGAGCAGAAACTCATCGAGTTCATCCGCGGCGCCGACGCGCTGGTGACCGACTCGCAATACGACGTCGATGAATACGAATCGCACCGCGGCTGGGGCCACACTTGCGTCGATGACAGCGTGATGCTGGCCTTGCAGGCGGGCATCAAGCGGTTATTTCTCTTTCATCACGACCCGATGCACGACGACCAAAAGATCTCCCGCATGCTCGATTACGCGCGGGAATTGGTCGCCGAGCAGGGCGGCAATCTGGCCGTGGATGCGGCCCGCGAAGGCACGATCTGCGAGTTTGCCGCGCCCGATACGGCGGCTTTGAGCGGAGCAGGCATTTGAGGTGCAGCGGCACGCTCCCGGGCAGAAGGACGCGCTGCGGCAACGGAATCAGGCAAAGCTGCGAGACCGACCGCTGCTGGCGAAGCCGTGAGGCCGCGTCCGCCTGGCCTGACAACGCGTTGAAGGGACGGCCGGCTAGCAGCTTGTTCAGAAAGTAGCAGCCGACGTGAGGAGGCTCTCATATCGCATCTGTTTCCGAGGAAATTTGAGCCTCGTTACCTCGGCTGCTACGGGAAGTAGCCTTTTTCAACGGGCTGCTAAAGCTCCGTCCAGTTCCATTCGTTCCAGGAATCGACGACGTATCGCCCGTTGCCGCTCAGGGCTTCGTCGGAGTGGACGCCCGCGCCGCCGCTGATGGTCACCGTGTTGCCGATGATGGCGCCGTAAAAGCCGGCGCTGCCGCTGACGGTTACGTTGGCCATCGGGGTGTCAATCACACCGACGAAGGCGGACGAGCCGCTGTACGTGCAGGTCGTGCAACCGTTCAGGCCCAGCAACGTGAGGTTGGCCGCCAGGCCGGTGCCGTTGGCGATCCCGCTGCCGCTGACCGTGAAGGTGCCGTTGACGTAAATGGTCAGGCTGGCTCCGGGTGCGATCCACATGTAGCCCGAGCCGGAGATGGTGAAACCGCTCGTGCAATACAACACCGCGTTGCCGGTCACGAGCGCCTTGTTTCCACCGCCAACGGTGAAAGTGGTCGTCTGATAGCTGCCGGTGCTCAGGAGGTAAGTGTAGTTGGTGCCCCCCACAATGCCGCTTGCGGGCGCGAAGAAGGAGCCGGTGGGCGGACCGTTGGTGGGGAAAGAGGTGCTGACGTCCGCCGAGGCCGTTCCCGGTTCGATGCCGGTGTTGCTGGCCGCATGCCAGGCCAGATCCCCAAGCGATCCGCTGCTATCGACCGTGACGGTCCCACCCGGCCCAGTGTCAGCCTTGCCATAGACCCAGGCGGTGCCAATGTGGACGACATCCACCGCGCTGCCATTGGACATCACCACGGCGCCATCCTTGCGGGTGGCCACTGTGTACGGACCGACCGAAGAATCGAAACTGTCCACGATCGAGCCGCCGCTGAAGACGACGCCGGCTTTGGCGAGGATGGTTCCCCCGCCGCCCCTCTTGCTGCAAGTAATCTGGATCGCCCGCGACACGTTGTTGGTGCCGGGCGGCACGCGAACAAAGCCGCTGGAAGTGATGGTGGGGGCGCTGTTGGTGTTGATCTGGGCGATGAAGTAGCCGTCGCCGAGCGTCCGCTCCTTGGTATAAAGCCCGCCGGTGAGCGTCCAGCCGTCGGAGCCGCGATTGGTGGTCGAGTTGAGGTGGGCCATGGCCTCTTCGATGCCCGCCTCGGCGACGGGCAGGGCGCTGTTCCAGACCTGCGAGCGCATGACCAGCGAGGTTTGGGTTTGCGACCAGTTAAAATAAGCGAACAACGTGAACCCCACGACGAGCATGATGAACAACGTCACCATGAGCACGCTCCCCTGGCGGCGAGAGTTTCCCAATTTAAGTTTCATTGTTTGCGGATGACGACTTTGGCGGAGACGGCGGTGGCGGTGTTGCTCCGGCCGAGCATGGGCCGCGAGCAGCCCCAGTCCAGTTGCACTACTTTGCAGGAAGCCGGCGTGGCGGCCGGGTAATAGTCATAGTTGCCATTGGTCAAATTGCGCTGAAAGAGGCTGTAATGGACGTAGTCGCAGTCGCTCAACAGCACCTGGTTTGTGCCCGCGCTTTCCCGCAGGAACCGGCGCGAGGCGGGATAATAGGTGAAGCTGATGGTGTTGGTGCCGACCTGAAACGTCGCCTTGTTCGTAGCGATATAGGTCAGCCCGTCCGCCTGCCGAATGATACGGCTGATCCGGTCCAGGGCCTGGCGGTCTTGGGCCTCGAAATCCAAGTAATTGGACAAATCCGCAAACGTGCGCGTGCTGTAGAGGTAGATGGAGGCCAGGGTCACCACGACCAGCGAAGCAATGCCCATCGCGATGACTATTTCGACGAGGGTGAAACCGGCCTGGCGCCGCTCAATAAATGAAGGATTGCATTCCATACTGAGCGACCAAGGTGGACATTTGTGCGCTGTGCGAGCGTCCGAAGGACGACCATTGCACATTCACGGTGACTTGCTTCACCGCGTTGCTGTAGGCCTCGGTTAGCCCGGCGTCGGCAATGGCGACGGTGCCGGTGTAGATAAGGCCGCTGGCGGTGGTGGTGGTCCCGTTGGTAAGGGTCGAGAAGGTGGCGACGAAATCGGTTTGGATGTATCCCGGGGTGTTGATCTGGTCCCAGGAATAGAGCCGGATCGTGTCCAGCTTCTCGTCCATCAGTTGCGTCGCCCGGGCATACTCGCGGCTCCATTGCACGGATGCCACGACCCAGCTCAGACCGCTGAGCAACGCGACAAAGAACATGCCGATGAAGGCCATGGCGATGCTGACCTCCATGATCGTGAAAGCGCGCTTACCGCCCGTGCGCTCCGCGCACGTACCAGCCCTCCGGCCCCTTCGTAAATAGCTCGTTTTCACGTCAGGTCCAAGCCTTAGAGCTTGGAGCCAAATGGTTTATCGACACCCTCGGCCAAGGACTTTAGCGAGACTGGACACGCGGAAATTCCCATGGTGCTTCAGGGTTTGGGGATTTCCGTTCGGGCGCTACTGGTTGATGTAGCGATGCTTATGGATGGGCCGAATGATGTGGAGGGGAGGGAACATTTGGGACAACTCGAGCCGGCCGCGCCGAAGGGGCATGGCGAGAATCCCTTGGCGTTTCAACGCCGGGTCAACGAGCAGGTGCGGCATGTCCCGCAGTGACGGCTGGAATTCGACGCCACAGCTAGTGTCAAAATCTACTTCTGCACTGGAGATTGCGCCGTGCGGACTTGGAACTTGCGGCCAACGCATCCCAGACCGGCGAGCGCGAGTCCAATCAACACGAGCGTCGAGCCGCTGTCCGGAACTGAGGGAGTGTTAATTTCAGCACCGGAGACGATTTGTTCATTGTGACTGTCGCCACCAAAGATGCGGCCGTCGAGAATTGAATGGACGATTGAGACCTGGCCATTCGGGTCGAGGAATGTGCCGGTGAGGGTGTCGCCGTTGTTGTTGATTGACAGCGTGGGGCCACCCGAAAGTGTGGTGTCATTCCCGCCATGGACGTTGAAGAGGACTTGGTCGGATGTCAGCCCGCCTGTGAGCACGATATGGCCTCCGAAAGTCGCCGCACCTGAAAGGTTAAAGACCACGTTATGGATCCCATCGCCATTGATCGTCAGGGTCTGGCCGTTATTGAAGGACGCGGTAGTCGCAGTGAACACGATGTTGCCCAATGCGTCGGGGGTACCAGCCGATATGTTGATCGTCTGGTTGCCACCGATGGTAACGACCGTCCCCGCCTCGGCGCCAAGGGTAGTGGAAAGGCTGTTGAGGTAATTGAGGTCGTTCTGCACGTTGGCGTGGCCGCCGCTGATCACACCATTAACGACGATATTGCCGCTATAGGGACCGTTGTCGCTCACCGCTCCTGCGAAGTCAACGTTGCCATTGAGGGTTAACGGGCCGCTCAGTTGCAAGGACCCGTTTCCGCCGATGCCAATGTTGCCGTTGGCGGCCAGGCCAGCGATGCCGGGGCCGTTGTTAACGTTAAGGTCATTGCCGCCGCCACCTTGAAAGAGCACACCATAGTTGGCAGCATCCCCGAGGGTGAATCCGTTAGCATGAGCGGTTGAACTACCCACGGCCAAGGAGAGCGCCACAGCGCCGCCAGCCAAGGCCGCAGTAAGTTTTTGAGTGCGATTAGGCATATTCTGAAATCGTGTTTTCATTTAAGGTAAAATTGTCGAGACTCTAGCGGGTAATGTGCCAATCGAGGGTCGAAGACCTGGGTATAATGCTTAAGCTGTTGGTGTGCAATATATTAAATATTAGCCCATCGAGAAGCGAGTTCGAGACGGAACCTCGGTATTGTAAAGCAAACCGACAGCCCGAAATGGGCTGCCCGAGCGCAACCCCTTGCCAGACAAAGTGGAATTGGCTAAAGGCAGGCGAACAGGAGTGCTGTAAAGAAATCCGACGGTCTAACTGCTCGAGGCTTGCGGCGGCTGGCGAGCCGGGCCAATGCTGGTGTAACGTGCAATCCGCCGGGGGCGTCGTTGATTCGGCAAATACCGGCAAATCGCTCTTCCCGTCGGCGAGTCGCCGACCGGCACGGTGGCCTCGCCGTGCTACCCATTTTCCGGACCGGCTCTTTGTCCCTGACCGGGCCATGAGACTGCTCAAATCACCTCTGCCAATCAGTCGCGGGCGCCTGGGGTTTTGACCCATGCGCCTTATAGGTGTTTACCCATCTAGCCGGACCGCGTGCGGAGGGAATATGCTTCGCGCCGTAGAGGATGCCATTGTTGAACTAATTCTTGACACTTGGCAGCCTGTTCAAAAAGTAGCAGCCGACGTGAGGAGGCTCTCACATCGCTTCTGTTTCCGAGGAAATTTGAGCCTCGTTACCTCGGCTGCTACGGGAAGTAGCCTTTTTCAACGGGCTGTTAGGCTGGCCCCGGTGGGAAAACTCCTCGCCATCGACGACCACGAATCCAAGCGGCCAACGGGCTGCAGATTCTCGAAAGGGAGGGTTGCAAACCATCGAGCGCCGACAATGGCCGCAAGCGACTCGACCTGGCCCAATCTCAAGCCGTTTCGACGGCCCGGTAAAAATCCCGAAAATTATCGTTGACACCTACGAAGGAATTCGTATGTTGGTGCCCGCGCGTTCAATTAGAGCGAGTCTTGCGTATGCCGAAGAAAAGCCTGCCGCGACCGACCGACGCCGAACTTTCCATCCTGGCGGTGTTGTGGCGGCGCGGACCCAGCACCGTGCGCGCCGTCCATGAGGCACTCAGCCGGCGGCAGGACACCGGCTACACCACGGTCCTCAAGCTGATGCAGATCATGACCGAGAAGGGGCTGGTCCGGCGCGATGATTCGGAACGCTCGCACGTGTACGCGGCGGCGGTCGCTCGGCAACGGACGCAGCGGCAGCTCGTAAGGCATTTGCTGGAGCGCGCCTTCAGCGGGTCCGCACCGCAACTGGTGATCCAAGCGCTGGCGACCCAAAAAGCTTCGCCGGAAGAACTGGCGGAAATCCGCCGACTCATCGATCAAATGGAAGGAAGGAAAATATGAATACCTTGACCGGACTCCTAAGCTCGCCGGCAGCCCTCGATCTGGGCTGGGCATTGTTGCATTTTTTGTGGCAGGGCGCGGCGCTGGCCGGGCTGTGCGGCGTGACGTGGTATTTGCTGCGCCATCAGCCGCCCAATTCGCGCTATCTGGTGGGCTGCTTCTTTTTACTTATGATGGCCAGCGCGCCCGTCATCACTTACTCGACTTTGGCAACTCGGAGGGAATGGTCTGCCAGTTCGCATGCGTCATCGGCAGCGGTGAGCGCGGCTGCGAAGCGGCAACACCCGCGGGCGACGGAGGCCGGCGGGAGAAATGCTGGCAAGGTTTCCTCACTCGCCGCGGAGGAAGCCCAGCCCGGCGCCTGGCCGCGCGAGAAAGTTCTTTCCTGGTTGGTCGGCTTTTGGCTGGTGGGCGTCATCATTCTATCGAATCGGCTCCTGCTCGGGTGGGCCAGCGTGCAGCGACTGAAAAGGAACCAAGTCAGGGTTTTGGATTCGTCGTGGCAGGAAAAGCTCTCCGCGCTGAAACGAGGGCTTGGGCTTCATCGCATGGTCGGCCTGTTTCAGTCCGCGCTGGTGGAGGTCCCCACGGTCGTCGGCTGGCTTCGGCCGGTGATTCTCCTGCCGGCCAGTTCGCTGACCGGACTGACCACGGGGCAGCTCGAAGCGATTTTGGCGCATGAATTGGCGCACATCCGGCGCTATGATTACCTGATTAACTGGGTGCAGAGCCTGCTGGAGACGCTGTTGTTCTATCATCCGGCGGTGTGGTGGATATCCCAGCGGGTGCGCGAGGAACGGGAAAACTGTTGCGATGATGTGGCCGTGGCCTGGTGCGGGAACCGGGTCGATTACGCGCAGGCCCTGGCAACCTTGGAAGAGTTGCGTCCGGCGCCGTTCCGCTGGGCGCTGGCCGCGGACGGCGGCAATCTGTTGCACCGCGTTCGGCGTTTGCTCGGTTTGGGCGCGGACCAGCAACGCACGAAATGGGATCGCAGCAATGGCCGCGTGAGCGCCGCCGTGGCGGTGAGCCTGGTGGCGGGTCTTTTGGTCCTCCGCCTGGCCACGGCCGCCGCGCCCTCCGAACCAGCCGAGCCTGCAGCGGAGTCTAAAACCACCGACGAACTGACAAAACAAATCGAGCGGCAAGCCCGCGCTATCGCGGCCAGCGCCCAGAATTCCACCGCGGTGGCCGAGAAGGACCTGCAGGCGCTGAAAAATTCGGCCCATGAGCTGGCGAAGTCCGTGACGGAGTCGGCATTGAAGCAGGCCGAAGCGAATTTGAAGCAGCTTGAAAAGGTAGGGATTTTTGGGCGGGAGGAGTTGAAAGACCTCGAAGCGTCCGCGCGTTCAATGGCCGAGTTGGCGGCTGAATTTGCGCGGTTCGAGGCGGCAGCGAAACTCGGCCAATTGGAGGGAAGCCTCGGCCAATTGCAAGAAGCGCGAGGAATCTCGGCGGAGGCGTTGGAGCGGTCGTTGCAAACCTTGGGTGAAAAGCTCGCGCAATCGGCAAACCAGATCGTAGTCGCAGCCGCCGATAAGGCGACCCCGGCCGAAGAGTTTGAGGAAGTCGCGAAGGGCGCGGAAGGCACGAATGCGGTGCTGACGAAATCGTTCCCGGTCACGCCGGGCGGGCTGTTGGTGATGGAGCTCGATCGCGGTCCCATCGAGGTGGCGTCCGGCGAAGGCAGCCAGGTGGAAGTAGAAGTGACCCGCCGAATCAAGGGCGGGACCGGCGCCGCGGCCGGCGACATTCTGGCCGCGCACCAGATCGATTTTGCGCACGAAGGGAACAAGGTCGAGGTCCACGCCCAATTTCCGAAGGGCGCCAAGGTTTCGGATCGGGACAAATCGCGCTTGCAAGCGGAATATAAAATCGTGGTTCCGAAGAAATTCAATCTCGATCTCAAAACGGCCGGCGGCCACATCAAGATCGGCGATTTGGAAGGGGAAGTGAAAGCGGTCACGGCCGGTGGCGCGCTGAAATTCGGGAACATTCAGGGCGCGGTCCAGGGGCGGACGGCGGGAGGGGAGATCACGCTGGCCAGCGCCAGCTCGACGGTGAACGTGAATACCGCCGGCGGCCGCATCGACCTGGGAGAGCTGCAGGGGGAGACCACCGCCAAAACCGCGGGCGGCTCGATCAAGGTGGCCAGGTGCAAAGCAAAATTGCTGGCGGAAACTTCGGGCGGCGAAATTGCCGTCCGCAAAGCGCTGAACACCGTGAAGGCCAAAACCGCCGGCGGCTCGATCTCCGTAAATTTCTCCGCGCAGCCGGACGAGGATTGCGCGCTGAACACTGCGGCCGGCAATATTCGCGTCAAGGTGTCCCCCGATCTCTCGTTCGACATCAACGCCAAAACCAGCGGCGGCCGCGTGACCACCGATTTGGACCTGACCCCGGCGGGCCAGCGGAAGGCAAACTCCTTTCAGGGCACGTTGAATAAGGGAGGCAAAGCCTTGGTTCTGAGCACGAGTGGGGGAAATATTTTCATCGAAAAGCTGTGAGGAACCCAGCGCGGCGTTGAGTCCGAGTTCGGTTGATTCGGTGCTTGCCGAGGTTGCGGCTGGAGGTCTTCAATTCGGTTTTTCATTAGCGCGCGCTTTATCGCGCAGGCGCTGATTGAACCGAAGCCTTGGCCGCCCGCCGCCGGGCGACAACTCCGTTGATCTCCGATATGAAAGTCCTGGCTGCGCTCGCCTTGCTGGCCTTCCTTGCTCCGTCGGGCGAATGCGCCAATGGCGCGCTTATCCTCAATGCCAGGCGGCTGCACCTCGGCACGGCCGGTTCGCCCGAATGGGAGGAGTTCGCCCGGGATCCTCCGCCGGCGCGGCAATTGGACCTTCGCTTCCGCGCGCCGGCCAATTCCCGCGAGGCCACTTTGTTCATCCGGCAGGACGATGTCCGCCAGGATTGGATCGTGGAACTCAATGGCCGGCGGCTGGGGAAGCTTTTCCTGATGGAAGCCGACCTCGTCTATGCGCTCCCGGTTCCCGCAGGCGCGCTCCGGGAAGGCGAGAACCTGCTCGCCATCGTGCCGCCCAAGGAAAATGACGATATCGTGCTGCGCGAAATCAAACTCGATCCGCGTCCGTTCCATGAAGCGGTGCGCGAAGCCACGCTGGCCATCAGTGTCGTCCGTCAGGCCGAACGAAAAGCTCTCCCCTGCCGCCTCACCATCGTGGAGGCGCACGGCGCGCTGGCGCCACTGCTGGCCCTCACCAATCCGGGTTTGCGCGCGCCGCTCATCGCCGCTCGTCCGGGCGTTGTCTATACGGGCGATGGGCAGGCGCGGGTCGGGTTGCCCGCCGGTGATTATACGATTTATGCCTCGCGCGGTTTCGAGTACAGCGTCGCCACCCAACAGGTCCATGTCGCCCGCGGCCAGACTATCCGTTGCACGCTCCGATTGCGTCACGAAGTGCCGACGCCTGGCTTGGTCAGTTGCGACCCGCACGTCCATACCTTTACGCACAGCCATCACGGCGACGCGACCGTTGACGAGCGGATGCTCACGCTGGCCGGTGAAGGTATCAAGCTGCCGATCGCCACGGAGCACAATTGTTGCGCCGACTATTCCGAGCCTGCCCGCCGCATGGGCGTCGCCCCTTGCTTCACTCCCGTCACTGGCGATGAGGTGACCACCGACGCCGGGCATTTCAACATCTTTCCCGTCGCGCGCGGAGCGCCCGCGCCCGACTTCCATATTACCGAATGGCCAACGCTGATGAGATCATTCCGCGCCACGCCCGGCGTGCGAGTGGTCGTGCTCAACCACCCGCGCAATGTCCACAACCAATTCCAGCCCTTCGCCGCCACGAACTACAACTGCGTCAGCGGCGAAAATAAACGCGGCCCGGAATTTGGCTTCGATGCCCTTGAGGTGTTGAATTCATCGGCGCAACAATCGGACTACTTGCTCGTCTATCGCGATTGGTTTGCGCTTTTGAACCACGGCTATCGCATCACCGCCGTCGGTTCGAGCGACGGCCACGACGTGAGCCGCTACATCGTTGGCCAGGGCCGGACTTACATCGTTTGCCCGGATGAGGACCCCGCTCGCATCGACGTGGCCACGGCCTGCTCGAACCTGCTGGCCGGCCGGGCGCTGGTGAGCATGGGGTTGCTGACGCAGATGACGGTGGATGACAAATACGGCATCGGCGACCTGGCCACCAACCTCGGCGCGCAAATCCGGGTGACGATTAAAGTCCTCGGTCCATCCTGGGTGTGCGCGACGAACGTGGCGTTGTACGAGAACGGCATAAAGATCCGCGAAACCGCAATCCACACAACGGCCGGGAGGCGGACGGCTTCTTCGACCAGCGCCGAAAAAACGACCGTTAGTTGGAGCATTGCGCGCCCCGCGCACGACGTTCACCTCGTGGCGATCGCCATCGGCCCGGCAGTCGAGGTGCCGTTCTGGCCCATTCCGCGCCCCTATCAGCCCGCTTCCCCACACTGGGAAGGCCGCGTCATCGGCTCGACCAATCCCATCTGGCTGGATGCCGACGGCGACGGCCAGTTCACTGCCGCCCGCGCCTATGCCCGGCGTCTTATCGCCGCCCACGGCGCCGATGCAGGAAGACTTCTCCCAGCACTCGGCGACTTCGATGAGGCGATCGCCGCCCAGGCGGCAAGCCTCTGCGTCGCGGCCGGCGCAAGACTGGACCAAGGGGATTTCGCGCAAGCGCTGAAATCCGCCGCGCCTCAAGTGCAGCGCGGTTTCGCGGCCTACGCGGCGACTTTGGCGGCTAATCCTTCTGTACCGTGAACCCCAAGCTGCGCCGTCGCCACCAACGGCAGACCAGGAGACCGGCGGCCAGGGGTGGCATCTGCCATGCCATTGGTTGCCACGTTTTCATAAGTAGGGAGAGCGGGCATTGACGCCCGCTCTCCCGTTGTTTCATTCCTTCACGAACAGCTGCCAATCCGTGATGCCCTGGGCATTGCGGATGAGCGCCGTGACCGGCAACTCCTTCGGCGCGCGCGGCACACGGAGCAGTCTCAAGCCGGCTTCGTGCGGCAGGCGGTTGCCCTTGCGCGCGTTCACAGCCTTGTCCGCCCACACCAAATTTCCCCATTCGTCCTTGCCCCCACGCGAACGAGGAAGAACGTGGTCGAGGCTGCCTTCGTCCGGGCGCAGCCACTTGCCGGTGTACTGACAACGATTGCGGTCGCGCTCGCGAATCGTCTTCGCACAGAGCTTTGGGCGCTGCTTGGGCACCTTGGCGAAGTTCACCGCCACGATCACCGTCGGCACGCGGATCGCGCCGCGCACGGTGTGCACGGCGTGGTCACGGTCGCGGAGGGGCAGCGTGATCCACTCGTCCCACGGCACGGGACGGATGTGGTTCTCGCCGTCGATCTCCAGCGCGGTCGCGACGTTGGTTGCCATTTGGCAGAACGCGTCGGCGGGCGTGCGAATGTTAATCGCCTGCCAGTTGCGGTTGAGCACCAGCACAATCGTCTTGTTCAGTATGTCGGTCATAAAATCTGTAACGGCTGTCTATGACTGCCGCTCTCTTCGGCGCTCATAGAGGGCCGCCACAGTTTTTCGGTGTTTGCTCTTGGTTGGTGGGGCAATTGCTTTGCATCACGGCTCCTTGGGAGTCTTGCCGCGCGAAATTGAACCTTTTGCCGGCCTGTGGCACTGATAGGGGATGGCTGAGCTTCAGCGCGTTCCCGCCTTCAAGGCGCCGGAGTCCCTTGATTTTCAGGAGTTGATTGAATCGTACGGCGATCGGCTGCTCCGTTCCGCCTGTCTGCTTTGCGGCGACGAAACCGAAGCCCAGGACCTGGTCCAGGAAACCTTCGTGCAGGCCCTCAAATCGGCCCATCGCTTTCGCGGAGACTCGGCCGTTTACACCTGGCTCCATGGCATTCATCCCAGCGACCGGTGCAATCGCCGTCTCATGATCCGCCTCCAGATGCTTGCCGACGTCGCCCAACGAACGGAATAATACAGTTCCGCGGCCTGAGTAGCCTAGATCACCACCGGGCGGTAAAGATCGGCAAGTATATCAGCAACATGCTGGTCCACATTACTGTTTTTTTTCAACGATATGCTTGTAAATAAACATGTTCTGTGCTTAATTAGATCGGCAATATCATCGGCATAATATGACCAGAAAGGCAGCCATCAAGACGCTCTACGATCACCCATCGGACATGGAACCGCTCCTGCCCGGCGATGGCGACAGCAAAACGTCTGCTCCGGCCTTGGCACTCATCCGCGGAGCCGAACGTCTCCGTGCCGCGCTGCACCCCATCACGCGGAAACTGGTGACGGATCTGGTACGCTCGATGAACAGCTATTACTCGAACCTCATCGAGGGGCATCGCACGAGACCCAGGGATATTGACGCCGCAATCAGAAAGGACTTCTCCACGAACCCGGCTCAACGGGCGCTTCAGATTCAGCATCTCGCTCACATGGAGATTCAGGCGGAGATGGAATCCAAGTTGCCAGCCATGGCGGCTGGCGAGGTCTGCTCGACTCAGTTTCTTTGCTGGCTGCATGAAGGATTCTACCGGCGCTTGCCGGAGGAATTCCGCCAGGCCGAAGACGGGAAAGGAAAGACCCATGCAGTCCAACCTGGCAAACTTCGCCAAAACGAAGTGAGTGTGGGACGACACATGGCGCCATCCAGCAAAAAGCTCGGAGAATTCCTCGGACGATTCGCGGAGTCTTACGGTCGAGTGGTAACGACCGAACCGGGCAGTCTGATCGCCGCCGCGGCCGCGCACCATCGTCTGACCTGGATACACCCATTCCTGGATGGCAACGGTCGCGTCGCCCGGCTCTTTACTCACGCCTGGTTTGCAAAGGCGAGTGTTGATAGCGATGGATTGTGGACAATCTCGCGCGGTCTGGCCCGGCGGAAGGCCGATTATCAAGCCGCGCTGGCCAATGCTGATGAAAAGCGAGTGAACGATATCGACGGCCGCGGATATCTCTCGGAGCGTTATCTCCGTGAATTTGTTCAGTTCTTTTTGGGCACGGCAACCGACCAGGTCGAGTTCATGCAGGAACTCCTGGCGCTCGATGGCATGCTCAATCGCATTGCCGGCTATGCCGAGCGTAGAGAGTCGGCGAAGGAACTTCCTGGCGGCTCGGCTTTGGTGCTCAGGGAAATATTTATCCGCGGCGAATTAGCGCGCGGCGAGGTGTCACGAATCATCGGGGCATCACCCCGTACCGCGCAGAAGGTGACCGGCGAGTTGCTCGCGCAACGGTTGGTCACCTCTGGTTCGCCGAAAGGGCCGTTACGCCTGGGCTTTCCGGCGGACGCGGCCGGCCATTATTTTCCGAACCTGTATCCAGCGGGCGCCGATTGACGAGGTTGCACTGGCTGCCTCGCTTGGATTCGCACCAAGACCGTCGGGGCCAAAACCCGGTATGCTGCTGTTACACCACGAGGCGAAGGCTGGTGGAGCCGGAGGTAGTTGCAACCTCACCCTGCCGGGTTAAAAGTCCGGTGCCGGTCTGCTGTGGCTTCAGCTCCGAAAGGAAAGGCAGAAGGTAGAATGCAGAAACGAAGTTGGTGCGCAAATTGCCCAATCCACTTCTTCATTCTGCGTTCATCCTTCTTAATTAAGAATCAAACCCCTGGCCGGTCTCTTCCACCGACTCACACCCGGCTCCTTTCAAAATCAACAATCAAATGAAAGGGCCAGGCCGCTCGATCTACTTCGCGTTCAGGGATTCGAAATGGTACGCCCGTCCGGTAACGCTCCGGAACCCGGCACTGATCTAGTGCGATGCGGGGTATAAGGCCGCTTTTGGCCGTGTGCTAACACCTCTCTTTGAGCTACGCGCGCGAAAGCGGCCGGCGCGAACGGCGTTAACAATGCGCCGAAAGAAAAGAAAGCGCTCTTGAACTCGGTCTTCCACACCGTCAAAGTTACGGCTCATGCATCGAAGAAAGTTTCTTGCGGCAAGCGCTCAGGTTGCTCTTGGGTATGGTCTCCTTCCGTTTGCGGCTCGCGCGCAGCAGAACCAAGAGTCGATCGGCGCAAAGAATGGCGCCAGTTCAGCGCGTCTTGTAGCTGATTTGGAGAAACTACTTCCAAAACTCATGGCGAAGTCGATTGTTCCGGGCCTCTCCATGGCGTTGGTCGAGGACGGAAAATTGCTTTGGCGAAGAGCTTTTGGCGTCAAAGACACTGCGTCGAAAGAACCCGTGGATCAAGAGACTGTTTTTGAGGCGGCCTCAGTGAGCAAAACGGTTTTTGCTTATCTGGCCGTGAACTTGTGCGAGAAAGGCGTGCTTGGTCTCGATCGGCCTCTGGCCAAGGATGCGCCGAAACTATTTCTCAATGGCGATGCGCGATTGGAGCTTATTACGCCGCGTCATGTGCTCTCACACACGAGCGGTTTTCAAAACTGGCGTTCGGAAGAAGAGGATTTGAAAATTCATTTTACGCCCGGCCAAAAGTTTCTCTATTCCGGCGAGGGCTATCATTATTTGCAATCGGTGATCACGCATTTGAAAGGCCAGGTGGACTCGAAGGACTGCGCCAAGTATGAAAGGGCCTTCGTGGTCTGCGCGACCGATATCGACCCGTATTTGAAACGAAATCTGCTAACGCCCTTCGGAATGGATTCCAGTGGTTTTGTCTGGAACGAGGCGTTCGAGAAGCACACAGCCCATCCTCACGATTCCCAGGGCAAATCCTTTGCCAAAAAGAAACCGAGAGCAACTGATGCCGCCAGGTATGGGTCGGCAGGAGGCCTGCACACAACCGCGGCAGATTATGCGAAATTTTTGCTCGAAATTCTTGCGCCCAAAAAAGGCGATCCGTTTCGGCTCAGCAAAAAGAGCCTTCAGGAGATGTTCCGTCCACAAATCAAGCTTGCTGAGGGTCAGAAAATTGATGGAGCCGACTCTTGGGCGTTGGGTTGGGCTGTGCAAGAAAGAAAAACCGGGAACGTGATTCTTCACTCTGGAGGCAACGCAGGATTTTCGTGTCTCACTATGGCGTCGATCGAAAGGAAATCGGGGTTCATCATCCTGACGAATAGCGATAACGGCGGGAAGGTCTTTTACAGTCAAGCGTTTGGGGAACTCGTGAATCCTTTGCTCGGTGGAACTGATTGAGCTACGCGCGCGGCCGTCCAAAAATGGCGGAATGCCGTGGACTTGCACCACTTGCCCGAAGGCACGCACTCGTTAGCACCGAGTGCCCGGTCCGCTGGTCCGGTTGACATTCCAAAGTCGTGCCCGTGGCAGGACTTGCACCTGCACTCGCGAAGGTTTGAGCTTCGTGCCTCTGCATTGGGCTACACGGGCGGCTGGCGCCGGCCACAAATGGTGCCCACGGCCGGATTTGCACCGGCACTTTGCGCGTTTTAAGGGCGCTGTCTCTGCGTTGGACTACGTGGGCTGCTGGCGCCGGGCCACCAAATGGTGCCGCGTGAAGGATTTGCACCCTCAACCTTCCCGTTCTGAGCGGGACGCCTCTGCTAGTTGGGCTAACGCGGCCTGAATTGGCGCATCCGGCAGGACTCTCACCCGCAGACTCTCCGTTCGAAGGTGCTAGCGCACGGCCACCAGGATGATTGGGATGATTGTAATTTCACCACGGATGCGGAAACGAAGGCAGAAGGAAGAAGGCAGAATGATTCCACACGCGAAGCGCTGGCTCGGATTCATCCTTCTTCATTCTACCTTCTTCCTTCAAAAATGGGGCCGACGGAGAGAGCACTTGCGTGCCGCCAATGCGCTTCGCGCTAAGCGCAGTGGCCGTGCGCAAGCACCTGTCGCTACTGAGCCACGCCGGCGTGAAAATGGCCTGCCGAGCCGAAGCTCGCGCAGTGCAGGTTAAGCTCGCCTGAGCGCTGCGTGCTTCGGCGCGGCAGCCTCGCTCTCGCTGTGCTACGAGCGAAGGCTGGTAGGTCGCCACGGTGCTGCCCCGTGCTCTGCGGTTTAAGAGACCGCTGCATCGCTGCAATGCTTGCAACCCGGACACGACGCGAAGGCGGAGTTGAACCGCCGCAGCCAGGCCTGTGAAGTCCTGGCCGGCACCGGTATTCGCGTCGCGGAAAATGAACCGCTAATCTTCGCTGATTTGCGCTAATGAAGATTAAATTCTCTCGTGGCCCAATTCAGGAATTAGCGGAGATGAGCGCGGATTAGCGGTTTGAAATTGGAATCCCGTGCTGGAATTGCACCAGCCTTTTGGTGGCCGTGCGCCAGCACCTTTGCAGGCCGCCGCCTGAGCTGCTCGGCCAACGGGATTGACAAATCCAGTGTCTGCCAGTACTGTCTGACAGCATGAAAACGATTTCGCTCCGCACGCTGCTCCGGGAACCGCTCAAGGTGAAACGCATGACGCGCGCCGGCAAACCAGTCCAGGTTACCGATAACGGCGAGCCGCTTTGGATTCTCCAACCGGATAACGGCACGCACACCGACGAGGCGGAACGCTGCCGGGCGATTGACGAAATCCTGGATGAAGTGCTGCGCGAGAAGCCCTCGAAAATCAGCCTCTCGAAGATTGTCCTCGAGTCGCGGCGATGAGAGTCTATGCCGACACCAGCTTTCTGGTGAAACTCCTGACGCAAGAACCGGGCACGGCGGCTGCCGTGGCCCTTTACCGCCGGATCGGCCGACCGCCACTGTTCTTCCTGCCGCTCCATGCTCTGGAGGTCGCCAACGCCATTCGGCAGAGGGTTTCCCATCGGCGCCACACGACGCCGCCTTCCGAACGGGCAGCAATCAAGCGGGAGCGCGACGCCTCTTTCGCGCTGCTCAAGAAATTCATTGCCCGTCGCGCCTTTATTGAAATTGTTTGGGATATGGACTCAGCAATTGAAGCGGCGGGAGGCCTCTCTGAGAGGCACACCGAACGGCTCGGCTGTCGCGGATTCGATCTGCTGCACGTGGCGTTGGCGCTCAGCCTCGAATGTGAAGCCTTTCTCACCTCCGACCGCATTCAGGGCGCGCTGGCACGCGCGGAAGGTTTGGATATCATGGTCAGCGCGGATGAATAGTCGCCGCCGCCGTAACGAGGTTCTGACCTCGAATCCCGCACTCCGCGTTCCGAATTCCGCGTTTGAAACTGGAATCCCGTGTTGGAATTGTACCAGCCTTTTGGTGGCCGTGCGCCAGCACCTTTGCAGGCCGCCGCCTGAGCTGCTCGGCCAACGGGATGCGGCCGATTGCGGAATCGAACCGCGAATGAACCAGCCCTTACGCAGAACCAATCCGGCGAACTGCCGGCCTGGCTGCTGGCTGGATTCAAATTGGGGTGACCAACCGGATTTGCACCGGCACAAACGCCGTCACGGGGCGTGATGCTGCTGTTACATCATGGTCACCAGTTAAGGAAATGCAGAAGGCAGAAACGAAACTGGCAGGCGGCGCCTGGCGTCGGTTTCTGCCTTCTGCCTTTTTCCTTCAACCTTTAATCTGGAGCCGCTGGTCGGACTCGCATCGAGTGCTCGCGCACGGCCACAAAACAAGTTTACGAACCTCGCCCTGTCACTTCTGAGGCACAGAGGTAAAATGGCGTCCACGGCAGGAATTGCACCTGCGACCTCCACCTTCGCACGGTGGCGCTCTGATCTAACTGAGCTACGCGGACAACTAGCGTTGGGCCACCTGGCATCCGTGGCCGGACTCGCACCGGCTAGGGTCTGCTTGAAGGGCAGAGCGCGCGAGCTGCTTTGCATTCACGGACTATTGGCGTAGTGGTCCCCGAGGTTGGTATCGCGCCAACGTCTCCTCGGCTTCAGCGAGGCGCTAATCTGCCTCAGCTACTCGGGGAATTGGCTCGCCAAGCCGAAGCTCGGAGAGCGAAGGCTGGTCGTCCCGCGCGGTAATGCTCCGCGTTCTTTCGCTTATCGGGCGAGGGCTCTGCTTTTGAGCTACAGGACGATGGCGGAAGGCGTCGGTAACGCTCCGACCTCGGCTCGCGCCGATCCTGTTTTCGAGACAGGTGCAGCCAGCTTGTATCTGCCTGCCTTCCGTGAAAGGATCATGGTGGCGGGACTCGCACTCCCCTCCTCCTGTTCCGAACTGGTGGCCGCGTGCTCACGCCCGTCCGCGGCTGACGTTACACCTTGAAAAATGGCTGCCAGACTTGGACTCGCACCAAGACAAGCGGCTTAACAGGCCGCCGTGCTACTTTGACACCACCTGGCAATGGCGCTGCCGGCAGGAGTTGCACCTGCATCGTTCCGTTTAGAAGACGAATGCCTCATCTCGTTCAGCCACGGCAGCCGTTGAAATTGGTCAGCGCGGCAGGACTTGCACCTGCGTTCCCTCGGTCCCAAGCCGAGTGCGTTGGCTGCTACGCTACGCGCTGATTGGCGGACCCGAAGGGAGTTGCACCCTCAACCCTCCCGCAGACAACGGGGCGCTCTGCTGATTGAGCTACGAGTCCGAAAGCTGGCCTGCCGTCCGAAGCTCTGAGCCGGCAGCACACCCGCACCCCTTCGCGCGGACGCTATGGAGGGCATCCTTCGCTCCGAAGCGGCGAACGTCGGCTCAGAGCGAAGGATGGTGGGAAGCGCTGGTAACGCTCCAGTTCGTCGCTTCCGACTTTGTTTTGCGACACCCGATTTACAGTCGGGCAGCCGGATCGCTTCCCCCAGAGCCTGTTTGAAAATTGTCGGCGGACGCCGCGTGAGGGCACGCGGCCTACGGGAAATGGCCAAAATCCTGAAGCCCTGTAGGCCCGGTCCCCTGAGCGGGCGAGTTTTCAAACACGCTCTTAAATTGGTAGCGGGAGTGGGAGTCGCACCCACCTAAAGAAACTTATGAGGTTTCTCTCTGTGCTTTGGTCGAGTTTCCCGCAATGCAAATTGTGTGTTTCGGGATTTGCTACTTATTTCGAGATTTGCTTGCACCCCTCGCGCTGCTCGGGTTCCAATCGAAGGATGGTGGAGGACGGCGGGTAACGCTCCCGCTTGGAGCCTGCTTGCAGGGCAGGTGCATCACTTTTCTGCCACGCCCCCACGATAAAATGGCAAGTCGCCCTGGTGCTGCCCCAGGCAGGCTGAGTTTTGGAGATTCGGCCGCACAGGCTGGTGCGCGACTTTTTCAAATGGAGAATTGGGAATGCAAAATGCAGAATGGCCTCCCTATGAAACAGACTTAAGAGTTGAAGGATAATCGCCATTCCTCGGGAAAATCGGGCCGAGAGGCGATTCTGCATTCTGCAATCTTCAATCTGCATTTGAATCGCTCCCGGCCCGTGCCATTTCAACAAAGAACAAACACCTCTTGGTGATCTACTCGATCCCAACCCGCGGTTTCACGGCGGCTGTTTCGGTGTTTAGGGGCACACCTCCTCCGAAGCCCTCAAATTGTAAAATTCGTTTTGCTCTTCCCGGCTTTGTGATTGGCCGCTCACGGGCACACCACACCGGTGAGTGCTTGCGCACGGCCACGGCGCTCGTCCTCGCCAAATTCGATTTGTCGCCAGAAGACATCACCTGGATGTCGCGTTATTCATGTTCACAGATCGTTCATCTTTCGTTGACCGCCATTCGTCTTTCAGTTCCGCAGGGAAAACAAAAAACCCTGCCTACACGGGGTAAGCAGGGTTGAAGAAAGTCTATTTCGATTCGTTACCTGCTTACCATAAGTCTATCCAAATTGGCTTCGGGCTCTTGCCCAATATATGCCCTGGATAGGCTAAGGCTGAACGTAGCACCCGGGCTTAACCGGCTATGACGTGTCGCGTGCGCGACCGACATTGCCGGCCAACTCGTGGCTGATGTGTCCATGCAAGTTTCCATCGAACTTGAAAGACGTGTATCACAGGAGAATGGTTACGTCAAATGTTTTCGCAATAATTTCGCCTGCGATGGAGGGTCGGGGAGCCACGATGTCTATGAGAAGGCGCCATCCTGCGCCCTGAACCCGGCGCCGGGTTCAGAACGCAAGATGGTGGAGGCGGCGGGAATCGAATTCACTCGGGGAATTGCGTGATTTTGCGCGATGACGACCGAACCTGTATGAACATTGCCGATGGTGCGTGTGTTGCTTTTTCCATTCGCCTGACTGGTTGGCATATTCTTGCACGAAAACGAACGTGTTCTTTCCCGTTTTTTCCCGTTAGCACGCAAGGGGGCGGGGGGGGTGCGGTCAGCCGGGCGCGCGAGTCGAAGCGATAGGTTTGGCCTCGCGGAATTTTTGCCTAAAAGGCTTCTGGAGTTGACGGCGAATGCCGTCGAGAACAGCGTTGGAAACGCCATGAAATTCACCGTCGAGCGCGTCGCATTGGAGAGAATGATTGACCAGTTGAAGGCTGATCGCTGTGTGAGGGGTTAGCAGCAGCGGATGATGCAACTCTCCGCGCGCGCAGCGCGCGCTCTTCCAGTCGCGCACACCAACGGTGGAGTGCCACCCAAAAAAGTCGATCCCAGTTGGAGAGTCACAACTTTCGGACTTGCCTTCGGAGCGCTGTGAGCTGATGTCGCAGGGCCAGAATCTCCAACATGAGCGAGGATGGGTGGAGCAACGGCAGAACAGGCACCTCAAGAGTGACAAAAGAATTCCAAACATCGCCCAGCAGCTTGGCCAGACATTCTGGAAAATCATCGACTTCGCGTCGCGTCAGGTTTTCGCCAGCCACAGGGTGACACCTGAGCGGAGCCGAATCCAATGAGCTGCTTCAACTCGTCCTGAACGGATGCCCGTCATGGTTTTCGTAGGCGATAAAACCGGCCGGCATTGTTCACGGGCACGGTCACCCGATATCGAGTTCCAGTCAACTGACGCACCGCGGAGCTTGGCGACCAGATGGTGGTGGCACGGATGTCGCTGGCTTCTTCCAGGATGCAGTCCGCACACTCTGAGGACCACTCGATAAGCACGCTGTTCCCGCTGCGCTGGACGAACAGAGGCATGACTCCGACCTCCCGAGCTCGATAAAATATCATTGTCACGGCATCAGCCAAATTGGTAATCAGAGTTGACGGGGTCTCCAAATCCACTTCCTGAAAAGCCTTCCAGGCCACGGTGCTAGTGAGACTTGTCGCAAATTCAATGGAGTAGCGACGGTTGGGGTGGCCATAAAGCATGATTGAGCGCATCGCGTTGCTTGAAATCTCCGCGTCCAAGATGGGCTCCGCCCCGATGACGAAGATTCGGCTGCCAACGCCGCGACCGTTTCCCAGCACTGCACCATTTCCACGGGTTCCAATCAGATCCGAAATTTGAATCGGGACTATGGCAGAATGCGCATTTGAAATTGCGAAGAAATTCAGTTGCGCTAGCTCTATGCTTCCTTGAAGTGCTTCGCTCGGTTTGGCTCTGAAAAACATGCTCGCTCTGCCCGGACCAACCGGCGTGAGCTCGGCGGACGCAACTTCAGACGCCAGTTCCCTGAGCGCCAGCCCGGTCAATCGACTCTCTGCAGCCTCCAGAGTAAAACTGATGCTGGCCAAATCCGCTCCTGAGGCGAGCAAAACAGGCACGGAGTTGCTATCTCCTACAAAAATATTAGTCGTGCCGACACTCAAGACGAAGTCGCTCCTGGTATTTCTGACGATTACCGCAAAAGTTTGGGTTGCGCTCAAACTTCCCGGACCATCATCGGTAACAATAATGGAAATGCGATTCGTCATGCCGCCTTGGAAGTCCGCGGGACGCCACGTGAACAGGCCGCTCGTTGGATCAATTGTTGCACCCTCAGGCGCGCCCGGTCCCAAGCTGAACGTCAGATGCTGGGCTGGAAGGTCCGAATCTGTCGCAAAGTTCGTGACCGCGAGCAATTGTCCTTCATTAATCTTATAGTTGCCCAGCGCAGCAATGGAAGGAGGACTGTTGACCTCGTTTACGATGACGGTGACGGTGCCCGTCGCACTCAAGCTCGGTACGCCATTATCTTTCACTCGCACTGTGATGACATTTGTGCTTGGCCCGTTGGCCTCGCCTGTCGGCCAGGTGATAACACCGGTGTTCGGATTGATTACGGCGCCCGCTGGGGCTCCAGGCTCAAGACTGAATGTGAGAATATTGGCCGGTAAGTCTGGATCACTCGTGCTATTGGTAATCGTCACCGTCTCGCCTTCGTTTACCGTAATGGTTTCAGGCAGAACGATCACAGGTGCCCGATTCGTGAGGTTCACCGTTGTGTCTGCATCAGGCACTGGTGGGGGCTGTTCTCGGTTTCCCGAATTGTCGGTCGCAACGCTATAAAAGGCATAGTGGCTACCAAGAGTGCCCGCATAAATGGCGCCGTGCAAGGTCGTGTGCGACAGCCATAGTTGAAATGGCCCTCCGTCAATCGAGACGTAAATATCGAAAAACGCCAAACCACTGCCGGTTGCCTCGTCCACGCCCGACCAACTCAGTGGAATCTGCTGATAGCTGTTTGCAGGCAGGAGCCCAACAGCGCTGGCCGGAGCATTTGTATCCTGAGCAGGGGGAGCGGCGTAGTAGAGAGTGTAGCTGCCGGTGCTGTTGTAATCGAGCAGGTGCAGAATATTTTCACGAACAGGGGGTCGTCCCATACCGATGAACGTGCGGTCAGTCGTCCAAACGTTCGTGCCAAAGGCCATATCGAGGCCATCCGAGCGCCGTACTCCCGTAAGGCGGAGATGTCCATCCGATGGTTCAGGCACCCGCAAATAGGCCCAGCCCCCGGGCATCGGCGCCGTGAGTGCTGCCTGCGGATTCGCCGCGGATGGCGGACTGCCCACCGATGACTGTTCAACAACTTGCACCGGGTTGGTGCTGCCATCGCTCAGGTATAGAGTGTCGGGGAGAGCGCGCGAGTCCGAATTGTCATTCACCAGAAAGTCCGGCTTGCCATCCTCGAAGCGCCCCCCTGCCTGCACCAGATGGATCATCTCATGGATGCTCAGGTCTTCTATCAACGAGAGCTTTTGATTCCCTAGCGCGTCGAGGTGCTGGAACGTCGCCGTATAATCGGTGAACAATCCTTGAAGACTCGAAGTCAGGAGCCAGCGCCCGATTGCGATCTGCCCAGGCTCAATATTGCCGAAGTTCACGGTTAGCGAAGGCGTCAGATTTTGTCCGGCCACCTCCGTCGCGACGATCTGGAAATCCACGAGAAGCCCTTTCTCATTGTCCACGATCTGCGGCTGCGCCGAAGTAATGTGGAAATTTCTGGCTTCGCCCTGACCTTTGTTTTCGACCATCACGGCGAGACTGAACGGGATGCTTGGCTCAACAATGTCGGTGAACGGATCGTCACTAAAGACATCGCGCTGGTGGAAATACTTCACAAAGAGCCGCGGGTTGGGATAGACGGTGATGGGAACCGAAGCTAATGGAACTGTAATATCCAAACCATCGTGCAGGTAGTGGAGTGTGCCACTCACGAAATATTGAGTTGGCGAAGCAGGTGCCGCCTCAGAAGTTGGGATGATGGTCCAACTGGCTTGCGAAGCCACCCCGCCGTTTACCGTTCCTGTGCCATCCACGGCCACCAGGTTGACCAACGCTGGCGCCCGGATTCCGAACAAGGCGCTCGCGTCCTGACTCAAAGAGTCTCTTACTAAAACTTCCACATCCACATTTTGCAACGGCGTGTCCGTGTTATTGAGGATTTCCAACGTCGCCTTGAAAGCGTCTCTGCTCACCACGGCCTGTTGGTCCAATTGCATCCGGACGCGGGCGCAGATCCCGGCAGGTGCGCGGTTTGTGGTGCCGAACAGGGACACGACCTCGGACTCGGACATGAGCAGTTCGTCGGTCGGGAACGAGTCAAGAATGATTTCAGTGTTCAAATCGCCGTTGCTCGCCGCCTTAAGCCTCGTGGCTCCCGGCGCGGGCGGTGGAGGCTGCCCAGCCTGGGCAATAACGACGTTTTGACTCCATGAAAACCCCGCCACAGTCCCGTCGGCGGCTTTCAGGGTCCCCGTCAACTGAGCTACAGAGGTCAACTGACCGGCAGCGCTGATGGTGAACTGACCACCACTACAACCCCTGGCCGTGGTGGTCATGGAACCCTGAATGCCCAGCGTTCCATTCACCTGTCCAGAAAACGGGATGCCGCCGCGCGTCGCGCTAATCGAGGCGTTGATTTTTGTGCCCGCAAACGGCTCGACGTTCAAGGTACCTTGAGCACAGAATTGCCAGTCCCCCAGACACTCTTTCTTCAACTGCAGTTGAGTCGATCCCGACATTTTGATTTCCACACCAAGCAGTCCCGATGCGGACGCGTGAACATCGCTCCAACCTCCCACGTTATCGATTGAAAATGATCCAGCAAAGTTCGGTCCTCCAATGAGCGTCATCGAGACGTTGGCTCCGCCCATGGTATCGATCTGAAAACCCGTTTTGCCGTCTTTGCAGCAAGTGCAAAATCGGCCAGCACCGCTAATAGTAATACTTGGATCACTGACAGTGAATGCGGGAAGTAGTTTCGCGTCCGCTGCCGCGAGTTTCTTAGCCAACGCATCCAGTTTTACGGATTCGCTCCAAGATAGGCAAAGTGGTACAAAGCAATCGCATGTTGACGGTGGAGCGAAATTAGGTTCTGTGACATAGGTGTTCCCAGTCCCTGAGCCGCTCCCGCTGACCGGACCCCCTCTCGTACCTCTTCCTCCTCCGTCTGTCGGCGGGGGTGGTGGCGGATTGCCCGACGAAGGCTTGGGCTGACAGGCAGGATCGGCATTGGACATGGGCACTTCCAAGCAATATTGATTGGTACGAGGGCCGCAGACCAGCGTCCAGCAAGCCTCGCCGAGAACGATACAGGGGTCTCCGGTGGCAGCCGAGGCCGCAGCAAGTTCGCGGTTGGCCTTTGGGGCAGCAGCGCTCCCCGCTTCCGTCTGAAGTCTGCGGGCCGTCACAGGGATACTTAAGCTGCTCTGAGCAGGCAACACACCGAGGTCCGTGAGCAACGGCTTGACCTCCCAAAGTGGGTTGCCGGCAAAATCGAATCTTAAATCATTGGCGGCAATAAGTCCATGGTTCGAAATTGTGAAGTCAATCTGCGTAGCATCCCCGGAGACGGTTGATAGGTCAAAAAACGCCGGCTCAATCGTCACGACGGGCAATGGCACGTACGTTTCAAACACTGTCTGAACTGTGATGTCGTATCGGTCCTCGATTTCCACCGGCTGCACGGTCCAAATGTATTGTACCGTCTGGCGTGAGAGGAACGCCTGCACTTCATTCGTTTGACCGGCTGAAAGCAGAATCGTGCTTCGAAACGAACTATGCTTATCTGCGGTGATTTCCAAATCGTAATACCCTTCCATCAATTGGCCGACAAAGAATTGGCCGTTTGTGTCGGTAACACCGGTGGCAACATTGGTGTGCGTGACCGAGTCTTGGACAAGCACGTTGGCGTTCGCCAACGGGGGCGAGCCTTCTGCGTAGTAGGTGTATTCATCGACAGTCGTGATCATCAAATCCCCTTTTGCCTCGGACAAGGCTCGGAAGTTAAATGGCACACTGAGCCCGGCTTGCGCGGCGTTCAACGCCAGGTTGCCGGTGTAGGGTCCCAGCGGTAGGTCGGGTGCGGGCGTCAACTGCAGGGTCACATGATTCGTCTCTCCCGGCGCCAATGAGGTGATTGGGTTCGTGCTGGCCAGTTGCATCCAAGGGATGCCGGGCAGAGAAATGGTGATGGGGCCGCTCGGAATACCGCCCACGTTGGCCACGTCGAAAGCCACCATCGCTTGCCCGCCGCGCACCATGCCGGCGAAAAGTTCGCCCGGAGTAGCCAAAAGCTGGGGGCGCAACGGTTGGACGCTCACACCGAAATATATGTCCACCGTCGCCCCTTCAGTGCTGGTGACGCGAATTTGCACCGTGCCATACGCGTTGGCACTGTTGGCTGCGAACGCGTAACCCAGGGTCACTGTGCTCAATGCTGGCAACGCGTTGCTGCCCAGGTTCACGGCCACTCCCAGATCGGCCGGTTTGCTCACGATTTGGGCCGAGAGTCCTGTCAATGGCTGGTCGCTGAGGTTTTCCAACCTCACCGCGCCTGCAACGCTCGAAGCTTCAACCATCGTGAGGGAAGTGCTGGCAGGATTGGCCCTCACTCCCAACAGGCTGAACGTATCCTGCACGGGCGCTTGCGATACACCCGGATGGGTGGCAAAGATTTGATACACGCCGGCCTCGCCCGCCAAAGGCTGCCAGGCGACCGAGAAATTCCCGCTGTCATCGGTGAGGGCCGAAATCACCCGCTCGGTTCCACGCACCAGGATATGGATGTTCACCAGCTTGGAGCCAACTGGCGCGCCCAAACTGTTTGTGGCCTGTCCATGCATCGGAACAGGCGTGCCTGCCAGCGCCGAATGCAGGCCGGCGCTCACCACCGCGCTATAAGAGGCGCCCACGGCTATGGGAACCCGACTGATGGCTGTGTTGTTGTCCTCCAGCACTTCCGGCACGATTTGTTCCGTGTCGGTGGTAACGATTACCCAATAATTGCCCACAGACTGGGGCATCCGCACTTGGAGGGATTGTTCAAAGTATTGGCCGACAGCTAATTGGCCAGGGAAGCGGTATTCGCCGATCAAAGTGTCGTTGCCCACCACCGGATCTTGCGACAGGAAGACGCGTGTGAGAAAGCTGCTGGAGGCGGTCGTAAAACCCTGGTTGGAAACGCGGTAGGTGACGTTCGTGTAACCGTCTGTCTCCGCTGAAGCTGGCACGGTCAGGCTGCTCACCACCAGGTCCGGCAAGTCTGTATCAGTCACCAATAACGTATCCGCTGCGGCCGTGAAGCCAGGCGCCGAAGCGTTAAGCACCACCAGCCGGTTGCCGGCGTTGGTATTATCCGCTACACTCGCGATGTTGAAGGTTACGGAGGGGGAACCCGTGGGAATTGTCACGCTCGGCGGCAGCGTGGCAGCATTTGTGTTACTGGAGAGCAAAATAACAATCAAGTCATTCGTCGCCGGCGTGTTGCGTGAGAGGGCGCCGGTCGTCGCGGGATTCAAGCCCTCCTTCACCACCTTTTGGGCCACCACCAGGAACAAGGCCGGGCCGTCGTCGTCAGTCACAGTCAGGGTGTCAGGGGTGGCCTCGGCTATGCGAGTATCCGAACCCGTGGCCAGCACAAAGGCGCCAATCACGGTGGTTTGCGGCCCATCCACGACCTGGTCATCCACGGCTGCCACCGGGAAACTGACGGAGGCTTGGTAGGCCGGGATCGTCACGTGCGTGGGCACCAGGGCGGCCGTGGGATCGCTGCTGAATACCTCCAGTGTGACCGCCCTCGATGTGACCACGTCTCGCGTGATCGTAGCGGAGGTGGCTTGCGGTCCGGCCCCTTCGCTTACCGTGTGGCTGGCCAGTGAGACGGTTACCTGCGGGACGTCATTGTCGAGGACTGTCACGCTGACCGCGTCGCCCTGAAACCCTGCGGCCGAGGCGGTGAGGTTGTAAGTTGTTGGCGGTTCCAGCAGCGCATCGTCCACGGCCAAAACGACGAAGGCCGCAGCGTTGGAGCTGGCCGGGATTACCACGGTTGGCGGAAGACTGACCTGCCCCGGGCTTGAACTTTGCAAGGTCACAGTCAACGCATTGCTCGTCACAAGATCCCGAGTCACCATCGCGGCCACGCTGAGTCCCTCAATTACCACATTGGTTGCAAGTGTGAGACTCAGTCGGGGCAAATCCGCGTCCAAGACCGTGATTTGGACCAAGTCTCCCAAATAACCATCGGCTGAAGCCGCGATCCCCACCTTCTGCGGCCCGTCCACGATGCCATCGCGTAATACTCTGATGTCGAACAGCGCCGCCGGCGAACCCGCGGCGATAGCCACATTTGTTGGGACAGTCAGCCTCAGCGGATCGCCGTTTGTGAGTGTAACCATCAATGGTTCGGTGAGGTCGCCGTTGCGCGCGACTGTCACATGTATCACTGGGTCCAGCGCGTCCTCCCTGATCTGCGTCACCGGCACCTGCAGTCTTAACTGCAAAGGGACGGTTGTCACATTGGTGGCGACCGCGACATTATTTGATTCATTGGCCTCAAACACCTCGTGCTGGCTGTCCACTTCAACCACAAACCACACTTCCCCTGCTTGCCCCGTTGCTGGGAGCACGACCGATTGCGTGCGAACAATGAAATCGCCGCCGTTGAGCGCGTTGGTGAAGGTGAACAGCGCCACTGCCTCCACACCCCTGAGCGCATTCGATGTGGAAACAGTCTCGCTCCACACCCCGGTGGCCGAGGCCGAACCCAGATTCGTGACCGTCCAAACCAGCTCCAGTGGTTGCCCCGCTTGTGAGGAAAACGGTGCGACAAGTGAAGCCACTTCCAGATCCGGCAGCGGCGGCAGCGTGAGCGAGATCGGGCCGCTCGATTGTAGGTTGTTTGTCTCGTTGGACTCGAACAAGGCATTGTTAACGTCAGCCTGCACGAGGACGAAGTAAGTACCCGGCGCCGCCGACGTGCTCAAGGAAAGCATCACGTTTTGGGTGCGACTGTAGGTCGCGCCCGGTGCGAGCGGGATAATATCCGCTGCAGACAGCATCCCAAAGTTGGCGACGTTGCTTAGCGAATTTGAGGATTGTGAGAGTGAGGCCCTGTCATTCCAATTCACATTCGCGGCAGCATTTCCTGCGTTGCGCACGGTCCAGGCGACGGGAACAGGTTGGCCGAATTGGCCGTTCGGCGGGGCTGACACCGACTGAACAATCAGGTCTGGGGCCAGGATTTCGATCGGTTCGGCGTCGGTGAAATCGTTGTTGGTTTCATTCGTCTCAGGCACCTGATCGCCACTGTCGGCAAACAAGCGCAGAAATCGTGAGCCGGAAATGCCGGATGGGACGATGACCGTAGCGGTTTGAGTTAACGAGCCACCCGGCGCGATCTCGTTGGTCGTGGCCAGCACTGCAACCTGCTGGCTGCCGGCGCCGGAGCTGTCGGCAGCGAGGTACAGTGTATTGCCCCACGGGCCGAGCGCAATCGCGGTACCTTGGTTGGCGAGAGTCCATGAAACCTGGATGGGCTGACCTGGAAGGGCGTTGGACGGCCCGCTGAGCTGAGCTACGAGCAAATCAGACAGAGAAATGTTGAATTGTGCGGTGAACACGTCCTCTGGCGATTCTCCGTTCGTTCCATTTGCATTTTGATCCATCGGGTTTCCCGCAATGTCCGCGACGTTTGGGCCGAGCCTGAAAAGGTATTCACCATTCGCACGCTGGACAGGAAAGCTTATGCGAAAGACGTTGCTTGAAACGGCGGAGAGGCCTGTCACACCCACCGGGCCGCCTGGTCCGGATAGCGTTAGATCGGCGGCGGTGAGAGTTGCCGAGTCAATCGCGGAGTCAAAGGTCACGTCCAGATGTTCCAGTGGCAGGTTGACACAAGAGCCGAAGTCGGCGCACGACCTAACTCCGACCACCCGCGGGCCTCGGGTGTCGATCGTGATCGAAGTTGATGCCTGAACGGCGCTCCCAAACAGCGGGACAAATCGCGCCGTGGCGGTGTGGATTGCATCGCCGAGGATCGGGCTCGTGAACACATGAGTACCCGCCACGAGGTTCGTGCGGACTTCATCGGGGACACCATCCCCTGTAAAGTCGAACTCGATGCGACCCCGCTTGTTTATCGTCACGTCAAATCTAGGCGTTGTGTTGGACGTTATGTTGTCCGAATTGGAAAAGCCAGAGTCACTGGCGGTCTGAAGGGCAAGCGTCACTGCGGGCGCGATGGCCAAGATCGTGACTTGGATGGAAGCAGTATCTGCACCGCCGGCATTGTCCGTGCCGAGAACGGTGATTCGGTGAATTCCCGGCGACAGAGTCGAGATCTGAAGCAAGCCTCCGGCCCCGAGAGAGCCTTCGCGGTCTGAACTCCAAGTGTAGGTGAACGGCGGCGTGCCACCAGTTTGCTGGACTTGCAAAGACACCACTGCCTCCTCGTTGAATTGGCTGCCGTTGGCTGGAGAAACTATCTGCAGACGGAATCCCACACCGCCTCGAATGGTTGATGAGATTCCCGGCGTGTTCGTGTTTCCGCTGTGCCAGGCCACGCTGTACAGAATGCGCCCGTTGGGCTGCAGCCCGAACGGCGTTTGGCTCGGTGAGGAGTCATCGTAAAGTTGGTTGCCCAAATTGTTGGGAAAGCTCATCAATGGGCTCGTTACGTCAATAGGAATGAAGCTCAGGCTGAAGTTTCCGTGGAACCGCGTAATCCCAATCCGATCGTTCACGCTGTTTATCCCAGTGACGTAATTGTCATCGTCGGTGCCGAGCATCAGTCCACCACCCGCGCCTTTCAGATTTTCGTAGTAGTTTTGGGTAAGTCGCGCACCTTCGCTCTGCCAGCGTCCACTCCAATATGAAGAAATTGTCCGCCCATCACAAACGATTGCCAGGTTCGTGCGGGCATTGAACCAATCGCCGATGGCTTGCCAATCCGCGGGATAATCGTCCGCTCCCGCGGAGAGATCGAAGATCCAAATCTGATCATAATGGTTCGTTTGGATGAGCGTCGCCGCTTTTCCGTTTGCGTCGAGATTAACAAAAGTCGCCCTCGCGCCAGTCATTGTCAGTGTTTGATAAAAGTTCGCCCCATCGCCATCATAATTGCCGCCGTGAACGTTGATGAACAGAACGTTTTGATCGGATGGCGTCACCGTCACTTGAACCGAAGTCGCGTTGTTCGTCAGGTTCAGATCCGGTTCATTGGCCGTCACGCTGGCGCTGTTTGTCACGGTTCCGGTCGCGGTGGCAGTGACGACGATGGTAATCGTGGCCGCAGCACCATTCGTTAGAGTCCCAAGCCTGCAAGTAACTGTGCCGCCGACGGTAGTGCAGCCGCCTTGGCTTGGCGTTACCGAGATGAGGCCGAGCGAAGTGGGCAGCGAGTCGATCGCGACTGCGCTGGACGTGTTGAGCGGCCCTCGATTGCTAACGATGATGCTGAAGGTCAGATTGCTTCCTATGGGAACGAGGGTCGCCGCAGCGACCAGCGAAATAGACAAATCGCTGGGCTTGCACATTCCGGCGCTGCCGGCGGCGTAGATAGTAGCGATTTCCTCAGAGGTGAGAGCACGGTTGAAAATGGCGACTTCGTCAATTGTTCCATTCACAGTCGTTCCCGGCCAAGAAGATCGGCCCATCAAGTTGTAGGAAAAGCTGGGCGCTGCCCCAGAGTAAGGATTGGTTCCTTTGAGAACTCCATTCACGTAGATTTGGATACCGTTTGGCCCCCATGTCCCGGCGACGTGATACCACGTGTTGGTCAGAGGAATCACGCCACTGTAAGCCCACGCCCAAGCCGATGAGAACAGCCCAAACATCAACTCCCCTGTGCCCCCGTAAGTGCCCAGGTCCATGAAGTCAAAACTGCCGGAGTCGGGCAGGTAGGCGGTACCTGACCAGAAGAACAGGCCGACGCCTGCGGTGCTCCAATTCCAGGTGTTCAAGTAGAACCAAAACTCGACCGTCCCCTGGGCGAGGCCTTGACTTACCGGCGGGAATTGAACGTAAGCATTAGTGCCATCAAAGCCAAAGCCTTGTCCAACAAATCCCGGTGCGAATGACGCCCCGTCTTGCAGCGTGCCAATGTTCGTTCCGATGATGTCATTAGCATTCCCATCCCCTGGCCACCAACTCACCAGGCCGCCAGGTGGTGGCGCGCATTGCGGCTTGCACATCCCGGCGCTGCCGGCGGTGTAGATGGCGGCGATTTCGTTCGAACCCAGAGCACGATTGAAAAGCGCCACCTCGTCAATCGACCCGTTGAAATAGGCGGGAAATGGATGGATGCCGTTGACGTAGGCTCCGATGAAGACTGGGTGAGAGTTTTGGTGAATGTTCGCCGGGATGAAGCCGGAGATCGGCAACAATGTGCCGTTATGCGGTTGTCCATCGATGTAAACGTCGAGCGAGGGGCCTGCACCATTGTAAACGCCGGCAACATGATGCCATTCACCAAGCGGCAGACTGATATCTGACTTTCTGCCGGCGAACGAGGAGTCAGTACCCGCCGTTCCGAAGACGTCGAGCTCGATTCCCCCATCCGGGTCCATGTGAAAACCATAGGATCGGTCACCGCTTACCTGTGGATCCTTGTGCAGAATTGGCTTGTCCCCGGGGCTGGGCGGTTGGTTGATTTGGACCCAGGCGGAAACGGCAAACGCGTTTGAGAAGCGCAGGGCCGGCGCGTCAATCACTTGGATGTAGTCATCTACCCCGTCGAAACTGAAGGCTTGCCCCACAATGCCCGGTGCGAATGCCGCACCGTTTAGCGTGCCATTATTCGTACCGAAGATGTCATTCGCATTTCCTTCGCCGGGCCACCAACTCACCAGCCCGGGCGGCGGCTGAACACAGACGGGCTTGCACATTCCCGCGCTACCTGCCGCAAAGAGCGCGGCGATTTCGTCACTGGAAAGGGCGCGGTTGAAAAAGTTCAATTCATCGATCAAACCTTTAAACGGGATGTCCAACCCATACCGATTACCGGCATAGAGGGAGTTTGCGTTTTGCAAAGAACCAATGCCGGTAGTGGTGCCCGAGGCCGCCGATGTTCCGTCAAAATAAAGCAGAGCGATGTCGGAAGATCGATCCAGCACACCCGCCACAAGATGCCATTGTCCATCACTGATGCGGCTATCGGTGACGCTCACAAAGACGGCCGGAACCCCGCCATCCAGAACGAACCGTAATTGGTTCGTGACGGAGTCTGCATTCAAGTCGATGTAGAAGCCTTGGTAGGGCGCGTCCACGGCGACTTTTTCCAAAAGTGCCATGCGCCGTGAAGAAATAGAATTGTTGACCCAAAAGGCAACGGTGAACGAATTCGTTGCCCCTAAATTAAAAGAGGGGGAATCTGGTGCAACAATATAGTCATCCACTCCGTCGAAACTGAACGCCTGCTGCACTATGCCCGGTGCGAATGCCGCACCGTTCTGTAGCGTCCCGTTGTTCCCACCGACAATATCATTTGCATTACCATCTCCCGGCCACCAGCTCACCAGACCGGAAGGTGGTGGCGCGCATTGCGGCTTGCACATTCCGGCGCTGCCGGCGGCGTAGATGGCAGCGATTTCGTCAGGGGAAATGGCACTTTGGAACAACGCGGGTTCGTCAATCAAACCGTTGAAGAACTGTCCGACGTACACAGGTGGATCATTGATCCCTCCGATGAAAAAATCCCTCGATGTATTTGTTGGTGCATCGTTTGAGACCACCTCGTTGTCCAGCAGACCGTTGAGGAAGACGCGTAAGGTAAGGCCGTCCCATGTGCCCGCGACGTGGCTGAAGCTCCCAATGGGAATTTCATTGCTGCTGACGCAATCTGGATAGATTGTGCTCGCGCGGAATTGGATGGCGACCTTCATTCCAGACGCTCCAGTTCGCACGACCAGTTGCGGACGTCCGTCATCTTGAGCGAAGAGAACCTCTTCGCCGGAGGGGTCATCCACGGGCGCATTGGGTTTGACCCAGGCCGCGATGCTGAAATGATCGAGCAGTAGTTCAGGTTGAACAGGAATCCTCACGTAGCCAGCAACGCCGTCGAAACTGAACGCTTGCCCCACAATGCCCGGTGCGAACGCCGCACCGTTTAGCGTGCCATTGTTCGTTCCGAAGATGTCGTTCGCATTTCCATCCCCCGGCCACCAGGAAACGAGGCTAAAGGACGGCGGGATGCAGGTCAGGACAGTGAGTGCGGCCGCCGCGCTTATGACCGAACCGTAGGCATTGCTCACAATGACTGTGTAACTGCCTGTGTTGAGAGCGGAGACGTTGATGACGATTAAACTATTGCTGGTTGAACCAGTGATGTTCCCTTCGTCCAACAGATTGGTTCCATCAAATTGCCATTGATAGCTTAAGGGCGCCACGCCGGTGGCCGAAATGGAAAAGGTGATTGTGGCGCCCGCCGTGTTGGTAACGTTCGTGGGCTGGGACACGATTGAGGGCGCCGGGAAGGAGGCATTGGGGTAGTCTGCTACAACAATATTGTCAAAGAACTGCTGCCCCGGGGTTCCAAGGCCGTCTTCCGCCATTATTCGACCACCACTCCGGACTTGGACTTCATAGTGCCGCCAAGTGCCATCATACGTGAGCGCCTGTTCGAGGCCGGGATACCCTTGGCTGCCCGCCAGCCAATCTCCAGCCGTCCCGATGTAGGCTCCAACACCCATATAATCAAAGCTCAAATAGGCGCCGGCCGGGACCGTAATTTGGCTCCAAATATCTCCACCAGACATAAGTCTGTTAAACGTTAGGACGTGTCCGTGCATGGGATCGGGATCGGTGGTTATCACACCCCCGGAGCCAGGTTGCCATTGCCCTAACCCCGATTCAAAGTTGTCAGCAAAGTAGATAGTTCCCCATGCGCTTCCGGCGCTAAGGATCAGCGCCAGCGCCACAACCTCCAGCGTCAGGTGTTTTGTCGCGGACCTGGTTTTCATTCTCCAGTGGCTCCGTCGCAGCCCAAGACACTCCCGTCGGAATACGACGTGACGAGCATGTCCGCCCGGGCCGAGACCGAAACGAGGGTGCTCGCCATGGTGAGGACCGCGGCGAGAATCTTCCCAGCGATTGTAGTGGCGGTCGCGTTCATTCTATTCGTCCTTTTCCTGTCACGTCTTGTCCCGTCCTTTCAGGCCTGGATGATATCCTTTGAACCCAATCCTGGGCATTGCCCCAGGCTATCGAATTGAGCGCTTTCAGCACTGCTGGTGAGGACGGCGCCGTTGTTGAGGTCGTCGATTTGTTGCGGCAGCGCACGGGCGGTGTGAACGCAAGGGAAGCCTGCGAGGAAAATTAACGAAAACAACGTGTCAATGATCCCCCGACGCATCGATGCGCGGGCCGGATGCATTTAGGAAAAATTGATGCTGGTCTGTGGCTACAGGACTCCTTGCGGAATGTCAATGAAAATCTGTCCTGAATCTGTCGGCGGCTTGGCCCATGCATGAAGAACGCCATCTGCGCATTCTGCGGAGACGCTCGCTCTGGTTTCCGCCGGAAAAGTCCAGCGAAATTGGGTGAAACCCGCTGTCGGTGTCGGAAAAAGGTTCCAGGAATGCAGCCCGCACAAACGTTGTGTTCTTCAGAACGCCGAGCGCCCGCATTGCAGCAAGAATCCGCCCTGGGGCCGCGAAGCTTGAAGCAGCGCGCGCGGCAAATGATACCCAATTCAGGCAGCCGGCCGGACTCGCGCAGGTTGCGGACAAAGGGCGACCGGGGGCCTGAATCTATCAGCCCGGCGTCAGGACGAAGCGGGAACACGGCGACTGAGGGAATCGAAGTCGAACATGGCGGGAGACGCGACTGGGGGGGGCAGGGGTGCACCGTCGAAGGAGGGGCAAGCGAGAAAGATAGCTTAGTGCGCGCGGAAATTGATTGCAAAAGGATTCTTGGCTTCGGCGCGCTGAGATGCGGGCGGTCAAATCGCTGAGAACTGGATCGTCAAACGCTGTACCCGCGAGAGCCAGCATGGGCTACTTCATGGAGATATCATCGTTGAGGCCAAGCTCGCGAAGGGCGGATTTGGTTTCGTCGAGCTTCTGCTTGGAGACGCCGCCTTCGGGTGTGGCCTCGACTGTCAATGTCAACTTCAAGCCGCAAGCGGAAGCGAACTTGGAGAGTACCTTCGTGTAGAAGTTCATCCATTTTTGGGGCGGAATTTCTCCCGTCCAACTCATACCCGCAAACGTCAGTTGCTCGCCCCCAGGCGCGGTGCCGCCTTGCGGCGGCGAAGCAGTTGTGGCTGGCTGTCCTCCGCCGGCGGCAGGCGGCGGAGTCGCGGTGGTTGGAGTTGGTCCAGCCGACCTCGTTTTCAGATATGCCTCCGCTGTCTCCTTCGTGATTACAAACATGTCTTCGGAAATTTCCACGTCGGCGGTCATTAACGCCTGATTGAACCAAAACGGTTTATATTCACCCGACGGTGTTTTGCCGACGTACGCCAGCAGGCCGTTGCCGACACCGCGCGAAATTGTTTCCTTCAAAACGTCCGGGTTTGTCAGGCGCGGAAATTGCGGCGAAGCAAAGAAAGCATCGCGCACCGATTTGGTGGACCACTCTTTGAACGCTGGCGGCCATTTGCGGAGCAAGAATGGCGGGCTGATTCCTTTCGTCTCCAAATCTCCTTCTGAATTCAGGCGACTAACGATCAAGGAAACAAGGTCCGTCGCGGCGCTGGAATGAACCAAGCCCAGATCCACGCGCTTCAGCGCGTTGTCCTTGCCGAGCAACATCAGGTTCTTGTACGTGCGCCAGATGGTTTCCTTGAGGTCGCGCCGCGCCTTTTTGAGGTTTTCGCCAAGCTGATGTTGCTGGCTCTCGTCCAGCTTCAAGTCATCGTCCTCGATGGCTTCCCATGCGAGCACTTTGCGAGCGTCTTCTCGCAGCACGTCCGGCGACTCTGGCACGCAGAAGATCAGCGCGCTCTTGAAGGTGCGCGCCGACGTGCCGTATTCGCGTGTCATCGTTTCGACGAACAGCGCGGTCGCTTTCTCGTCTTGCAATGACTGGTCTGGCGCGAGCACCACCAGCGTTACGCAAGGGCGGTCGGCAACCTGGATCGTTTTCTCCGGGAAATAGACGCGCTCCACGCCCACGCCAGCCCCGAACACTTTCTGGATTTCCCCGCGAATGTGTTCCTCGCCTTGTGCCAGTGGAATCGTCGCGCGACGGTCGGCGAACCGCTTGTTGAGGTTTTCTTTGAGACTGAAATGATAGCGGTTGCGCTCGACGGTCAGGTAAAAGCAGGCTTCGGTAAGCGCCTCCAAAGCGGTCTCGACGTTGCCAATGTCGAGGCCCGGCTCGGCCACGGCAAACCGAATTTCAGGCTGCGTTGCGTCGGCCTTCGCCTGCCCTCCGTTCGACTCGAAAAAGATTGCAGTGGCCACTTTGCGATGGAGACGCGCGTTCTTGATCGTCTCCGTCGCCTCAGCGTCGAACCGAATGGCGTGCGAGTCGCGCTTTCCGCAAATGTCCGTCGTGACCGGGCCTTCGAGTTTCGTTTCGCCCAACTGCTCGAAGACAGCGGCACGAAACATCGCGTCGTCAAGCGGCGCGGTGCCGAGTCCGATCAAAGCGTCCTTGTGCGCGCCTTTGAAGCCGTCCTGATAGGCACGCGACACCCACAAGGCGAGCAACCGCAAGATGCCGCGCGTCTGCTGGAATCGCGGGAGGGCCTGCCATTTTCGCTCGAATACCGAAATCAGCGCCGGATGAAAAGGGTACGTTGCCGCAAATTCTTCGCGCGCGGTATCCACGTTGAATTGACTTGGCAACTGCTGGCGATGCTCGACGACCCAAGCGGCATATCCGGCGCAAGTCTCCAGCGCCTCTTTCGGCAGCATCACCTTGCCTTCGCTCGTGACAGCCCGCTCATCCCACTCGAACAGCCGGCGGCGGATGATTTCCGAAATCTCCACGTCCGACGACATCACGATTGCCTTGCCGAGCCGGTCGAGCACCTTCTTGAACCGCTCGAAATCGGACTGGTCCTCCGCCGTCATTTCCAGTTCCGACGCGGGGATGGACACCGCGAGCACGACGTTGTCGAGGCCGCGCGCCACTTCCGAAAGGTTGTGGAGGAAGTGATAGAGCTGCGCGCCCAAGCCGGTCCGACGATTACGGCTGACGTAATTCATCAACTCGTCCATCAGGATGAGGCTCCGCTTGTCCTTCGGGAGAAACTGGCGGATCACGTCACCGCCAGGTGCTTCGCCTTTTTTATCGTGCTCGGCGACGATGGCGAATGCACGCTCGCCACCAAGCTGGAAAGCAATTTCCCCCCACGCTGTCTTACGAAGCGGCGTTCCATCCTTCCCGCCCCGACCGCTGATAGAGTCGAACTCCGAGCCGACAAACACGGCGGAATCGGCCTTCGGCACGCCTCCGACACCCGCACGGGCGAGCAGTTGAGGAACACCGGCCCATTTGTTGGCAGCCGGGCCGTGCTTGGCGAGATGGTAAAGCAGCGTCAACGCGTGCGTTTTCCCGCCGCCAAACTGAGTGGCAAGGTTAAATACTGCGTTCGTTTCCGTCCGCTCACCGGATAATCGGCGAATGACTTCGCTGGCCAGGGCTGTGAGGTTCTTCGTGAGATACGTCCGCTCGAAGAACCGCTCCGGCTTCTGGTAATCGGCGGGGGCTCTGCCCTCGCGAATCTGATCGAGATGGACAGCGAATTCTGAGGCGTCGAGGGGCTTGCCCTCGCGCAGGTCTTCACGCGGCGTGACGACTTTATACCAAGGTTTCATTGCCATAACCAAGAATCCTACCAAAGTTGCTCGAATTTGCCTGTATTATTCTCAAGCTCCCACCATTTGAAGAATCCGTAGGGGAAGGTTGCCGATTCATCGCGGCAGCCCACGACAACCACCGTGTGCCCGTCCAGCTTCAATCGGCCCGGCAACCCCATCGCCTCAATCACTTCGTCTCGAAGGTATCGCAAGAGATTTACCGCACCCTTGCCGGTTCGGCGATAACAGAAAACGAGACGCAATTCAGCCCGGACGCACAGCAGTTTCCAAAGCGAGTAACCGATCTGGTCATCCCGCAATTGGTTTTCCAGTTCCATTACCGCGACGGGAAAGCGCCAGCGCTTCTTTGCGTCGCGGAACGCCATGACATCCAACGCCAGATATTCACTTCTCTGCACCGGCAACAAGTCGAGCTTGTGACTCTTTGCTGAAGCACGCCATCCCATCTGATTGCACGTCGCGACGACGACAGCAGTCAACGCCGCCGTCCAATCCGTCAGTCGTTCCTCCAGTGCTGCCTCCTTCAAGCGCAGCGCCGTTTCGTCCGCCTGAACCTCCTTGAAAAAGGCTTCACGCCAATCCTTGACCATAGGCGCAGGCATTAGAACCTCCGGCTTTCCGTTGGCGCCCCCTTGCCCAATCTCCCAATCGTCCCTCAAGGGCGGCCCCTTTCAATGGCCCGCCAAAAACATCCAGCTGCACCGCCTCGAAAAACGCCGTGCGAAACTGTATGTGTTTTTGATCAATCACCATACGCCGTGTCTCAAAACAGTAGATAAATGAGAATCACCAATCCCACTGCCGGCACCAGCGTCCCAATCTTGGACTGCCGCCAAAGCCCTATACCAAAACAGCACATCAACATTAAACCGAATAATGCCATGGCGAGACCCTTATATGAAACAACCAAGAACATGAACGACCGCGACCATCGAAATGTGAAGGCGAACCAAACAGCCGTTACCAACACTGCACACGAACTAAAAAACAACCACTTGCCCTTTCGCCCCCAATATCGTCTGCCTTGCTCCCCGGTCTTCGGAGATGTCAGCGCGATCAAGATTGCAAGAGATGTACCCAAACAGATTATGTTGATAGTATCGAAGACATCTGAAGAAACATCGGTTGTTTGGAGCAACAACTGCGCCTGCATCCGCGGGAGTTTCAGAGAGGCAGGTACCGAAACTATGGATACCAAATCATACCTCGTCGCTATAGCCACACTTACAATTGCAGGAGGCAAGGTAAGAAAGAGCAACCAAATTGCCCGCTCTCCAAGGCTCGCCAGATCACGTGCAATGCGCGAGCCCAGAGGGTCATCAGGACATGAGAATTGAGGAAATGAGAAAAGCTGTTTGTCGGCAGAAGACGGTCTATCGAAATTAGATTCTTTATTCTTAAATATGAGGTATAAAAGCTGAAAAAAGACGAGGATTGGCCCCGCCAGCATGAGGAAATCGCCCGGAGTGAAAGAAAGACCGGTTCCGCTCACGTTGATGTTTCCCTCAGCTGGCTTTTCGTTTCTCAGGGTTTCATACGCTTTGGTCCTATATGATTCCAGAAGGGATTCCGCTTCGGATGAAGAACTGCAGGCTATCAATCGCTCCCGCTCACGAGAGGCATCCTCCCACGGGCCCCAATTAGCAGGAAATCGGTTTACATAGGATACCCCGTTCCGGCCACTAACGCTAATCGTGGTACCACGATCCCTTGGTGGCCATTTCGAATCGACGATCCAATCGACAATCGCAGGCCATTCCTGGTCGTCAGCAAGTTGATTCATGTGAGTCATTACCTCATTGTCGAAACGATGTCGAACCGTATTAGTCTTGAAAGCCGCTTCGACAGCATCGGTCAGCAGCGTCAGCCTTCGCTCACGATCACCATTCACGCCAAATATAGCTGTTGCATCAGACCCAAATTGGACTGCCTGAAACATGAACATGTCATTGTGAAACCATTTAATCCGGCCGCTCGCCACGTCATGTTGACTCGCGACCCCTTCAAAGAAAGGCGGATTGTCTTCCGCGACAATGAGCGCGAGGCTTGTAAATAGCCCTTCATTCTTGAACCTAAACGCCCTGAGTTTTCCTAGCATATTGGACATCCTCTCGTAGCGTTGGGCATGAACTGCGTGCTCGCGCTGGCTCTCAGCAATTGTGCGATTCAGTAGCCAGACAGCCAGCAATGTAATGAGCGAGAGGGAGAAAAGCACCTTCGCGCATTTGGTGCTTTGGATGGTCTCGCTGTCTTGCATGTTCTTTGAACGCTCAGTCTGCGTGGTTAGACTCGAGACTTGTCAGTAATTCAAAGGAATCAAAACCCCAATCCCTTCTTCCTCGCAAGAACGCCATCAACCCAGCGCTTCTCTTCTGTTTGCGAAGGATAGAGAGCGGACAGGGCTTGTGCAAGCCTCCAGAAGCGTTGGTCGCGGCCGGCGCCATCTTCCACGAGGAAACGTTTCAACGCCTCGCCTCGCCCGGCGGCGAAAAGAATCATGCTCTGGTGGATGCGGTCGAGGACTGTCTCGCCTTGGCGTTCGACTCTTGTTTCGCCTGCCTGTCCGGCAGGCAGGCCGAAGGTCGTTCCGCCTTCGTCGGCTTGTTGGAGCACTTTGAACATATCCATTTGCGGTTCGCGCTTCCTTCGTTGCGGCGCGACTTTGCCTTCGTCCTTGCCGAACAAGTGGCGGGCACGTTCGCCGACAGGGAGCAGGCGGGCGGTATCGCCTGACACTTCCACGAGACTACCCAAGTCTTTAAGATGCGCGCCGAGTCCTTGCGCGATTTTCCGCGCGGCATCATACTCAAGGCTGAAACCTGAAGGCTGAACGCTAAAGTTTTTCCCGCCTTCGTCTTCCTCTTCCACCTCTGACACTCCTTCAGCCTTTAGCATTTCGCCTTTAGAATTTGAAGAAAGCGTCCAGAGCCACATGGCTGTCAGGCGGGCGTCTGGCTCGAATCCGGTGGTGTCCGCGTCTTTGAAGACCAACGCAAGGGCCTCCTTGGCGACGGCGGCCCACACTTGTTCCAGGTATTCCTTGAGCGCGACGGCCTCGCCGCTGGCTTTCTCCACGCGCGGATAGCGGGAGAAGATTTCCAGGGCGGGGCCGAGACAGGCGAAGATGGCGTCCGCGCCCACAACGCCTTCCTCGGCCAGGCGCGGCATCCATTCGTGGATGCGGCGGGGCAACTCCTGCAACACGTCGCGCCAATCGCCGATTTCGTCCGTCCGCACTGAACCGTCGGGATTCTCGCGCGGGCGGCAGACGAGATGGACGGAGGAAGCCAGAGCCGCGGATGACTGTGCGCGAAGACGTGTTCCCATCTCGGTGTCGATTGGCCATGAGCCGGTCATAATCCAACCTGCATCAACCATCGCCTGTAACTGAGCTTCCCACCCCGCCGTGGACTTGTGCGCGAACACCACGATACCAACGCCGTTTGGCGCAAGAACGCGCCGTCCCTCTGCCATCGCTTTCTTCATGGTCGCCTCAAAATAGGCGGCATCTTTGCCTTTCACCTCATCAACAATGCACTCCTCTGTCTTCGGCGTCAGGATTGACGCAAAGCCGTGGTGTGCATTTTCCGGGAGCGTCCGCTTGAACCAAACATAGAAGAAGTCGGAAAGATCAGAGTAAGGCACTGCATCGTAGTAAGGTGGGTCGGTGACAAATGCTTGGGCTGAGTCGTTCGGCAATGGGTGAGCCGCTGCGTCCGCCAACTCGACATGTGCTGATGAATCTACTGGCACTGGATTGTCGAGCGCCTGCATCGTCCAATCGAAAAGTCCCGGCCAACTCCCAGCGCCCGATCCGAAGAAAACTGGCTCAACGAAGTCCCAGACAATCGGAATCGCTTGACGGTGAAACGTATGATTCACCTTTTCGCGATTGTGATAGTGCCAACTGCACAAGCTCGTGTCGTAGTCTGCTTGCTTGTTGACGACTTGCGCCAAGAGAGTCTGCACAGCATCCGCAAAGGCTTGCTCCGTATGGGCCGAGCGGAGCTTGTCACCGACCGTGCGAACAAGACGAGCGAGGGTTGTTATCGCGAGCAATTGGCGATTCGTGAAAAGGTCGGCGAACAAGTCCATGCCATAGTTACGTTGGGAGAAAGCTCGTCCAGCTCCGCTCCCGCCGCCAAGCGGTGTCGGCTCCTCCGGCACCAGACTCACCGCCCCTTCGTGCTTGGATTTCCGCCGGTTCAATTCTTCTGAGGCCGCACGTATTGCAGGCGCGTCGGCCTCATTCGCCACGCGGTATAGCCGGCCGTGCTCGTTGGCTCGTGTCATTACGACGCAAGTAAGTCGTGCGTCGTTGGCCCCTCCGCGCCGCGCCTTGAGTTGCTCACGTACGCGTGCTACAGGAGTTGTGTAACCGCAGCAGGGACACGTCGCCGAACCGCGTTTCACCGTGCCGTCGAAATTTGGGCTTTCGATCTTGATATTGGAATTGGCCTGGACCACCCAGCCATCCCGCTCCTTGACGATGATTTGGAAGTCCACGCGCTTGGCCTTAGGGGTCGGCACAAGCTGGAATGCGACAGAACGCTTATCTTTTTTGACCAGCCAGGGGGCACGGATGAGCGGCACTTCCGCGCCGCAGCCGGGGCCTTCGCATTGAATCGTCCGCGCCCAGAGATAGGCGATGGGCGTCGCGCCGTCCGCGTCCTTCGGATAGAACTCGGCCAGTTCTTTCTCGGCCTCGCGCTTGATCCACTCGCCCCATTTCCGGACTTCATCAGCGAGGCGCTGGCCGTATTTGGGGATGTATTCGAGGACGACCTTGTTGAGCAGGACAGGGATGGGGTTGAGGTCGCTGGCAAAGGCGTCCGCGCCCACGCGCAAGGCTTCGAGCGGAATGGAGCCGCCGCCAGCAAACGGGTCCACGACGAGCGGTCGGGTGCCGGGCGCGCCGCCCAGCGCCTCGTGCGCGGCTTGAGTGAGCGCGCGGCTGGTGTCGAGGTATTCGCGGACGGTGGAGTTGTCCCAATTGGCGAAGTCGGCGATGAAGTCGAGCAACGCGCCGCGGAGCCAGAGAAAGTCAGAGGAAGGAGCGCCCTCACCCCGGCCCTCTCCCCCGGGAGAGGGAGAATCGTTTGCCGCGTCCTTTCGAGTCGAGGTGTTCGATTTGTCCGCGCGCTGGGAGCGTTTCTCCCTCTCCCTTTCGGAAAGGGAGAGGGCCGGGGTGAGGGTTTGGGCTGCGAGCTTCGACCACGCTTTGAAATTTTCCGGCGAACAATGGTCGTTGGCGAGCTTAGTGTCAGTCGTCACCTTACCGGCAAAGTCGAGGATGAGTTTAGAGGCCGTTTGGCGGAATGCGTCGGGACAGTTGGGGTCGCCGGGGTCTGGCCACAGCGCCGCGCAAATTACCGCCCGACACGCCGCCAACGGACGCCGCGCCCACCATATATGCAGCGTGGAAATGTGCCCGTGCCGAATGGATTTCTCCCGCCGCGCATGCACGGAGATGCGCTTGATGGGCAGGTCAACTTCGATGAGGCGCTTGGGGTATTGGGTCATGCGATTGCCGATTTGCGATTTCCGATTGACGCCACTGCGATGCTTTCAAGATCAGCGATGTAGTCCGACGGGAGATTCCAGAACTTGGCACCGGTGACCAGCAGTGCCTTGTATTCCGCGCTGGGTTTTGGTCGCGGGTCTTCCCTGTTCACGACAATGTAGGTCAGTGCTTTAATGCGCTGAGCGACGTCGCCGTCGGGATGGACATCCACAGTGAAAGGTTCATAGGCGCGGGCCGCCACGCCTTCGGCCTTTTCCAGGGCGCGTCTTTGCTCGTCTTCGATGTGGTAAACGACGCCCCAGACGGTGGATAACGACTCACGCAGGATGTCGGCCGCCCCACAACGATTGGTGGTCGAGAAGCGGGTGAAAGCGAGCCGGAACCCGGCGAGCTTCGCCTTAAAGAGAAACCGCGCCGACGGACAGCGTTCTCGCATCCGAGTCCAGTCCATGTTTGATCCATAGGCGAAGTAGATCATCTGCGCATCATGCGATTTGCGGACTATGATTTGGGTTCTTCGCGGAGAACCAATTCCTTCTGATTGTCTGGTCGCGGAAGAGGAGCGCCGGGATCGCGCACGACGGAGAGGAGCTTGGAAAGATTCGGCTGGCCGGCACGAGAACGCTTCAGGCTGGAGGCGCCATGCTGGAGGAAGTAGGGATTGCCCGCCGCCGATGGCGAAGGTTCGGCATATTCCACGCAAAACAGAGGTTCGCCAAGTTCCAGGGCGGTCTTGCCAGCCTCGAACGTGCCGCCTTCGAGACCGGATTCAATGACAATCATCGCGTGTGCGAGGCCGCAAATTGTGCGGTTGCGGACCATCGCGTTATGCGCCCGCCAGGGCAAGCCTGGCGAAAACTCGGAGACGACGAGCAGGCGCGATAAGTCTCCTTCGCCGACGACTTCGCGAAGGCCGGCCTTCAGCCGGAAATGGAGGATGCCGTCGGCGAGGACCAGTGTCGTGGTGCCGCCTGCTTCCAACGCGGCGCGGTGCGCGGCGAGGTCCACCCCGTGGGCGTAGCCGCTGATGACATTGATATCTTTCTGAGCGAGCAAACGCGCGCACTCCTGGGCAACTAGCAGGCCTTTCTCGGACGCCTTGCGCGAGCCGCAGAAGCCAACGGCCGGCCTTTGGAAGATGTCGAGGTTCCCGAGGACAAACAAAAGAGGCGGCGCCGTGTCGCGCAAAAGACTGGCCAGCCGGGGCGGATAATCGGGTTGCCCGAGGACGAGGACTTTCACGAAGTCCGCACGGAGACGCTGCCATGTCTCCAGCGTCTCCTTGTCAGGCTCACGGAGCGCGGCAATCGCCGGAGGCTTGAGCCCGTAGCGCGATTGAAGAGCGTGGTCATCGAGCTGGATAAAGCCTTCGGGGGACAGTTTCTCGCGCGCGAGTTGTGACAGCACGGCGCGAAGAGTGACAACACCGACCTTGGGCGCCCGCAGAAGACAGAACGCGACGAATTCGACTGTCGGAGGTTCGCGCATTAGACGTTATCAGTATCGCTCCAAGATTTTACGCAGGCGAGCGCATAAACGTGGCGTGCGCCCTGAGACCTCAAGAATTTGGCGAGTGACCACGTGGTCACGCCTGATTGATAGAGGTCGTCAACGACGAGGACCGATTTGCCAGTGACCGGCTCGGCCAATGTGAAGGCGCCGGCCAACGTAGTGAGCTTTTGTTCGATCGGCAGGGCGCGGAGCTTGGGGTGTTCGGCCTTGATGAGTTTCAAACCGACAGGCCGCCCCAGTGTCGCTGCGATGCCGTTTACCAGTTCGACCGGAAGGTGAAACGTCTTGGAAGGACGAGGCGGCATTGCACTGAGGATGTCGGAGCGTGCCAGCGTCGGATGGCGCTGGATGACCTCCGCGAGCCGCCGGACCAACTCCGCAATAGCCTGCGGATTCTGGTTCTCCTTCGCTATGCGCTCGAAGGTACCTGCGTCCGTGTAGGCGAGCGGAAAGACGTTCGGCAGAAAGTTGAAGTCAAGCGCGTAAGCCTCGTCGAGTTCGCGCTGGAAGTGGGGAGCTAGGTGCGTGGTGAGCGTCAGGCAGCGGATTTTTTGTAGGAGCTGAAGGAACTCATTGAGATGTTCCTGGTCCTCCGGCGAAATGTGCTTGATGTAAGTGTAGCACGTTCCGTGAGTGCTTTCTCGCCAACCGATGTGGTTGATCGCAGGAAAAGCACGGTCAATGATCCCACTATAGACATCACAAATCGGAATCTTCAGGCAGAGGTCTTGCCCCTCTTGCTTCGTCAGATTGAACCATTGGAGTGTGAGTCGGCTCATGAGGCGCCTCCGTATGGTGGCGACTCCTCCTTCAATTCGACTGGCTGTTTGACCGAATCTTGGCGTAATCGGTAATGCTCAACTTTGACGATTGGCTGCCAGTCGAGGGTGGACGGGTCGTGAAGAATGTTCAGGGACGGTCTCGCTGCTGCACAGTGGAACACGACGTAAAGCCAGTAGTCTTTGCGGAGGCGCTTCGCGGTGTTGTATTCGTTCGAGGTTAGTGCGATTTCACCGGTGTCGGAGCGGCCCTTTACCTCAATGAAGCGGACTTCAACCGCGGTATTCGGGTCTTCAGGATGCGGTTTGCGGGAGATGAGGTCGAAGCCGCGATTGTCTTTTTCCACGCTCTCGACTTTCCAGCCGCGCGCTTCCTCGTAGGCGATGACGTGTTGAACGGCAATGCGCTCGATTTCCTCGTCCCGCACCATCGGCGCGATTTGCGGCGACGTGCGCTCCGGGTGCGGCAGAACCCAGGCCCGTCCGATGTGTTGGATGTCGCCAATCATGCACTCGGCTTCGCGGCGCAATTCAGCAGTGCGCTGCTCCAGCCGTCCGTTGAGTTCGTCGAGCTTGTCCTCAACTTTCTTCATGTTTGCGGCCATCAATGTTTCGTCACCGAATTGCCCCTGCTCATGCAGTTCCGCCATGCGGAGATTCTGGCGGTGAATCAGTTCTTTGAGGCTAATTTCGAGATGGCGAGCGATGATGGCTGTTTCTCGCGCCCGTTGCGCGGTGACTTCGGCGAGGAAAGGATTGAGCGCGTTCGCGATGAGGAAGCGTTCGGCGGCTGTGCGGTCGGGCATCCCGTCGCCCTGTCCGTCCGGCAGGCCTGCCTGTCCGGCAGGCAGGCGGGCGTCGAGAGCAGTTCTATCCTTCGGCGCGAGCGCAAGATCGAGGAAAATGGTCGGCTGGCGGATGCTCATCGGCTGCCAAGCCCCTGAACCCTCACCCGTCGCTGCCGCGCCACCCTCTCCCACTCCCGTGGGCGAGGGGCGCGCCTGCACAACGAACAGGCGGCGGTGAAGCTGGTTGTTTCGTCCGTCCTTGATGGACGCGGCGAACACGTCGAGCCGGTAGGGTTGTGCCTGGTGGAGGTCGTAGAACACCGCGCCGCGGAGCAGGTCTTCGCGGACATGCTCGGTCACGTCTTCGCGCACGGCCTCGAACAGCGGATGGCCGGGCGTGACCCATTCCAATGTCGCGTCGCGTTTCAAGTATTCTTTGTCAAAGACGATGTTCCGATATTCCCGGCCCAGCTTGCCGAAACGAGGTTCAAGCCGTTCACCGACGGGCCAGAGCGTGCGCGGCACTTTGCCCAGCTTGTAAACGTGGCCGCCTTCGCGGATTTCAGTGGGATGAACGCCGACGATGGGCGCGGCTTGGGTGAAGAAGCCTTCGATGACTTCGGGCACGAGCCGGCGTTCCCTGGCCTCGGCGGATTTGCCGATGATGGCGGAGAGATTCAATTCGCGTTTGGCGAGACCTTCCAAAGTTGAATTGGTGATGCTCTCCATTCGCTTCGTGTCCACTTGCTCGATGATGCGCTGCTTGATTATGTCCTCGGTTTGGTTACGGACATACATCTCGCGAATCATCTTCTCCAACTGGTTCGCGGGGAACACATCACCAAGCACGTTGAACACTTTGCCGGTGCGCCGGGGATCGAGGTCGTCTTCGATGGCCTGGATGCGCTCGAAAAGTTTGTGGAGCACGCGGCCTTCGCGCGTATTCGTCGAAACGAAATTGAAGATGAGGCAGTCCTTCTCCTGGCCGTAACGGTGGATGCGGCCCATGCGCTGCTCCAGCCGCACCGGGTTCCACGGGATGTCGTAGTTAATCATCAACCAGCAGAATTGCAGGTTGATGCCCTCGCCGGCGGCTTCAGTGGCGACGAGCACCTGGGCGGACTCGCGGAACTCGCGCTCAGCAAAGATGCGGCTGCCGGGCGTGTCGCGGTCGCCAATCTTCATGCCGCCGTGAATCTGCGTCACGGTCAGTCCCCACTCGCGGAGCTTGCCGAGCGGGCGGCCGTCCTTGCCGTCGCCGCAAAGAAAATCAAGCGTCTCCTTATGCTCGGTGAAGATGAGCAGCTTCATTTTCGAGTCGGCGAAGATGCCGTGCTGTTTGATGAGTTCACGCAGCCGGACGAGCTTCGATTCGACTTCGCGTTTTTCGAGCGACTGAGCGAGTTGGATGAGTTTGCCAAGTTCGATGATTTCCTCCCGCAGCGCGGCGGGGTCGTAGGACGCCACGAGGGCTTCAAGCTCGGAGACGATTTCCTGCTGCTCTTCTTCGGGCAGGTCCTCAAAGTCGTCGGGCAGGCGCTTGTCGATTTGCTGCTTCCGGTAGCCTTCGGGGTCGGCGAGAATCTTCTCACGCTTTTCCTTCATGCGCTGAAGGCTCCGCCGCACGGCGTAGATGCTCGAAGCGAAACGGCGCTGGAGCATCGCCATCGTGAAGCCGAGCGCGCGGCCACGGGCGGAATCCTCCGACGCGGCTTTGATGGATTGGTCTTCAACGAACCGCGTCAGGGCGTCGTAGAAGTCGAGTTCGTCGAGGGTGATTTGAAACTCGGTAGTGCGGACGATGCGCTTCGTAAACAGCGCCTTCACCTTGCCGGTGTCAGGATCGGGGAAGGTGACAAGGGCTTCCTTCACGCGGCGAAGGTAGAACGGGGCTTCATGTTTCCTCATCGCTTCCTCCAGGCTTTTTACGTCGCCGTAAACGTCGCGATCGAGCAATTCGAGGAACAGGCAGAAGTTGTCCGGGTCGCCCTTGTGCGGCGTCGCGGTCATCAAAAGGTAATGGTCGGTCATTTGCGACAGCGACTCGCCGAGTTGGTAGGCAAGCGTTTTTTTGTCGCGACTGGCCGCGCTCATTTTATGGGCCTCGTCCACGATGATGAGGTCCCAATGACTGCGGAGCAGGCTTTCCTTCGCGTCTTCGATGCGGGAAACCCACGAGACGGACGTAATGACCTGGTTCTTGTCCTGCCAGGGATTCGAGCCGTAGTTCGCGCGCAGCACGTCGCTGCGGATGATCTCGAAGTTTTCGCGAAATTTGTCCTTCATCTCGCGCTGCCATTGAAACGAGAGGTTGGCCGGCGTGATGATGAGTGTGCGTGAGACAAGGCCGCGAATCTTCAGTTCCTTCAGAAGCAGGCCGGCCATGATGGTCTTGCCGGCCCCAGGGTCGTCCGCGAGGAGGAAGCGGATGCGCGGGAGGGCCATGAAATAGTGATAGACCGCCTCAAGCTGGTGCGGCAGCGGGTCAACCCGCGCGATGGAAAGCGAAAAGTAAGGGTCGTATTCAAAGGCCAGCGCGAGCCGCATGGCCTCGACGGCGAGGCGGAACCGCAGGGCGTCGCCGTCGAACGGCTCAGTGTCGGGCGAGGTTTCGAGGGCGGAGAGTTGGCCTGGCGTGAGGATGGGTTCGTAAACTCGCGATGTGTTGAGGCCCTTGGCGATGAGCTTTACCGCGTCACCCATTGGGATGCAGACGATAACCTGAACCGGTTCGGGGAAAAGTGGTCCTTTGACAACCTTACCGGGACTTAATGCTTCCGTGGTCATTGCGTGGTGTTCCCGTCGAATAGGGTACGCGTTCCGTGGTTTGCAGGCAATCGAATTTGCGGGGCCGAGGCGGGGGTGCGGCGGCGTTTTTTTTGCGAGGCAGTCCAAACATTTGGACGGAAAACGGTAGGCAGTAGGAGCAGCTTGATTGTCAGCGGGGCGGCGGGCGCATTTTTTTTGCGACGCCAGGGGCGGCTGCGCGAGAAGCAGACCTGGGGGCGCGCCGCGCGGCTGGTGTTCCTTGGCACAGACCGCGATCGCCAGGGGCCGGGCAGAGGAGCCGGCGAGGGAACAGGAGCAGGCTATTCAATGAGCGTCGGCGCTCAACGGCTCGCACCAACAGCCATCAGGGAAAAGTGGCCGCACTAATAAAAAAGAATATGTCGTCCGAAGATGCGGGCAGTCAGGGTGATCGGCTAGCGCCATAGACCCACGCAAGCCGCTCGAATTAACCTCACTCAAAGAAAAGAGAGCTGACGGTCCCGGAAATAATCCCGCTGAGACCCGTTCGGCCGGGGAAATTCCGTTTGCAAAAGGCACTACGGACTCGGGAGCCTGCCAGAAGCAGCGGCACGAGGACTTTTCATGCGGAGCCGACGCTGAATCACGGAGCGCGGGCGATACGGCCTCCCGCCGACCGGGAGAATAATCCTATAGACACGCTAAAAAAGCTGAATCAGACGGCCCGGGTGATGTGGCGGTCGGCCTCGATCCTCTCACCCTCAGTGAGCGGCACCAGTAGGCGGCGGGAAATCACGATGGATTCGATCCGCCGTCGGCGAATGGCCCGGCGAACCGATCCGAGCGGGGAAAAATCTCTCCCAAAGGGGGGTGGCGAGTGTCTCATGCAACTTTCGTGCTGGTGCGTCATCATGCGGAATTGCCCCGCGCTGCATCGGAAACAGGGCGCGGCGCGTTCGACGGCCCTTTCCGCGACTGTGAGGTGTTCAGGCCAGAATCCCTCACGTCCAGTGAACGTGGAGCGAGGGCGGTGTCTTGTGGTCGTCGGGACGGAATGAATCGGCCGCGCCCGCGAGCTGGCAACTGAGCTGGTGAAATTCACTCTGCGTTCGTTTGACTTTCCTCGCCAGGACCCGACGGCCGCAAGTTGAAGCGGAAACGAGTCGCCCGTTTGCTGCCGGGCGTTCCTTTTGCGACCTCGATTAAGATGCCGTCCCGCACGAGTCCGCCAAGTAACGTACGGCCATCCTCTGGACTCCGTTTCCCTGCAATGCGGGCAGCGTCACGGACACTAAGAAAGAACTCACCGCTGCCTGCGAGGACGTGCAGGTGGTAACAGACGGCGATGAGGCGCTTGATCCGTGGGCTGGGGTATCGGTTTGCCTGCGGCGGCGGCGGATTTGAGTCAGCACGACGAATTGCTTCCCGCAAATGGTCCGCGCCGAGTGGAGATCGAGCGGATGCGTATGCGCACTCGAAGGCGAAGCGCCACTCGTCGAAATCGGCGTCTGCCGGAAGCAGCGGCTTGGCCTTGTTCCACCAAAGCTTGAAGGCGTTCTCCAACTCCGAAGGCGGCAGTTGCTGGCCGACGGTGACTCCGAACGCCTTGACGGCGCGGGCGAAGATGAACAGGCAGTTCTCGGTCAAACCATCCTTGAGCGACAACGCAACCGCCTCTGGCAGCGTGTTTACGCACGCTGCCAGAGGCGGAATCTTCTGTCGCCTGCGGATCATGTGTTTCTCTGTACCTCTGTTTCTCTGAGTCTCTGTCTCTCTGTCTCTGCGTTTCATTGTTAGTTTTCCCTTTCAGGCGCGGCGGATTTGGTGTGAGGCCAACCACTTGTGCGACAAACTTAGGAACTGGAACGCCTTTGGAATATGGTCCCCAAAAAGAATCTTTCGGAGTCGCTTGCGGGACTAGCGGCGGGACTAGTGGTTTGGCCCGCGCCAGAGAATAAGCTAATAAGGGTCTTCGACCCAATTCACGTTCCGACGCCAGGTTTCTGGGTTCGCATAAAGTGCCTTCCCCGACAGTTTCTCGGTATAAGTATGCCCCTTGTCGAAGCTTAGGCCATATTGTTTCACCAGCCTCCAAGCCCCAAGGGCAGTGAGACTGGCGCGCAGTTCCTTGGTGAAAGAGGCCGGACCGCGACTTTCGCGCGCTTCAATTCCGTTCTGTTTGCGTCGTTTTTGCACCCACTGCCGAAAGCGCTCGACGATCCGCTCGTTGGATTCCAGCCACTGGATGTCGAAGGCCACATATTCGCGAGTTTTCCAGAGGCCATGTTTTTTGCCGGTGAATGTGATGGTTTGGCCAACTACGGCATCCTCGTAAGGCCCTTTATACCAGGGCGCTCTTTGCCAGAACACTTCTCGCCTGGCGAACAAGTAAGATATCCCCACTAATGGAAGCGCAGGCATTTCCCAAGCGAGTTGCTTTGGCTTCGAGGCCTGCTTGAAAGCGCGCCCAGTCCACAGTTGAAGTCGCTTCTGCCTGACTCGCGCTGGAATCTTCAGGTAAGGCAAAGCAGGCCATTCCGGCCAGAGAACGTAGAACTGGGTAGGCGGCCCTTCCTCGTTGAGCGTTCGCCAGGATTGGCACCAAAAGCTGAGGAAGCCGCCGAAGGTCTTTTCCGCGCAGCGATCCCGCCAAGCGAGAGCCTGGGCAACCACCCGCTTCTCTTCTCGTGAAGATTCGTACTCGTGGCACGGCAGAACTTCTGCGTCTTCAAGGAACTCGTAAGGTGGGCAGTCAAAGTCCGCCGGTGGTCGGAATTTCACTCGGAAGTCCCATTCTTCCCTCGCGGGCTTGATGGGCTTGGGAGTTTCTGGCGGGATGGCTCCTTGAATTTCGTTTGGTATCTCTGGCGGCCAATCAGCAGTCGCGGCGTGGCAAAGGGTTTGGCTCTGGAAAACGGCAAGCCCTAGCGATCTGGCTGCAAGTCCAAACGCTTCATCGGCGGTGAGTTTCCGCTTCCTTCTCACAAAGCGGTCAGCCAGCAGGATTGACGGCGGCAACACCGGGCACGGTTCCCACGCAAAGGACTTCCGGGAACCATTCGCTGTTCAAGTCAGCGTTTGCCCCGGGCGGGTAGAATTCCGGCATGGCAGGTCGTAGCTTCGGCACCAACGCCTTGCCGCCCTCGTCCAGCGCGCAGCATGTGCGTCGGCGGTCGCCGTCCTTTGGAGTTTTCCAGCCGATGGCCTGAAGCTGCTGCCTTTTCCCCTTCCCCAGTTCAATCGTCAAAGGTTGCATAAACCAGCCCGCCAGCCCGGCCCGCGTTATCGGCAGGCAAAGCCGAACAGGCTCGTGCCAATCTTAACGGTGCGCGTAGAGAACGCAATCTGCGAGACGGTGCGGAATGGCGGGGAGCGCCTTGGCTAAAAACTGTGGGATTTACGCGACGGCGACGGTGGCAGCCGGCATGAACGTCTCACCCCTCATCACCGACCGAACCTTCGTGGAGTATCCGGCCTGTGCGTTTGCACACCACCACCACGTCCGAGGATCGCAGTAGCATCTCGTGACAATTTTTATACACCAGCCACACATCCTCGCGCCGCACGTTGAAAATGTGCCAGCGCACCTTCGCGCCGTCCCGCACGGCGGCACCTTTGAAGATTCGATTCAGGACGTAACTCGTCGCCAGTCGCGCCTCCGCAGCCGTAATGAACCGCTTCCGGCTTCTGCCACCGCCAGGCTTCGGTCGCAATTCCGCGTGCTTGGCGGCGGGCGTCTGCTTCCGTTTCCGGATGCTTCTGTCGCGCGAGCGGCGAGGACGACGTTTGGCGTTTTTCATGCGTGGCAGGTAGTGCGGCTTTAAACTCGCGCAGAGGCCGCAGCAACCACCGCTTGCGATCCTGCGGGTTGCGCGGGATGCGCCTCGCCCGTGGCGAGCGGCATTGGAATAATGTCCGCGCCCTCGCCTTTGGGCGGCAGGATGGCGAACCATTCTTTCGCGGCGGTTTCGGTGACGAGTTGGCGGTAGTGCTTGAAGATCATGCTGGCTGAGTTGCCGGCTTCGAGTGCGACCTCACCCACATCTTTCACGATGGCGAGCCGGTAAGAGATGAAGGAGTGGCGCAGGGCGTTGCGCTTCCATTCCACGCCGGCCAGCGGGCCGATCCGTTCAAAGAATTGTTTGTCGAGGCGTTCGTACGGCACCACCGGGCCGGACACTTGAGCGTAAGGCAGCAGCCAGGCGGCGAGGTTGTCCACGACCGGCACGAGGCGGCGGCTCGCAGTTTTCGCTTTGCTCGCTTTCAGTTCGATGAATTTTTCCGGGCCGGTGAGGTGGACTTCGGACCAGTCGAGGCGCTTAATTTCGGCGGAGCGCAGGCCGGCAAATGCAGCAATGGCAACGGCCGGAATCAGGTTTGTGCGGTTGCGCTCCTTCTTGCGCTCGGTGACGGTTTTTGCGCAAGCCCCAAAGAGTTTCTTGAGTTCGGCCGGGGTGAAGATTTGGATCTCGCCGTCGGAATCGTCAGACCATTCAATGGCTTCGAGTTCGGCGTGATCTTTCGGCAGATAGCCTCGGGCGCGGGCAAAGTTGAACAGGGTGGTGATAAGGCGAAGGTAATTGTTCCGGCTGCACGGGCCAACGCCGAGGCCGTTCAACCAGGCGTCCACTTCACCGCCGCCGATTGTTCCGATAGGCACAGCAAAGGCGGAAGCGAATTTGCCGGCCCGATTTCGAAGGTCTCGGAGATAATCGTCGCTGCGCTTGGCAACGCGCTTGGCTTCGATGAGTTCGTCCAACACTTCGCGGACGGTTCTGCGCGGGAGGCCCGAAGGGTGGCGCTTGATGAACTGCGTCACACAATCGCCGAGGGTCACCTGTTCTGGGAGTCGCTTCATTGCAGCGACGTAGTCGGCGACGGCCAGTCCAAGCCGGGCGTCGGGCCGCCAAGCGTGGAGGGTTTGCAAGGCGTCCAAGTAGGCATGGCGATCGGCGCCGATGATTTTGAGGGCCTCGCCGTCGAGATTTGCCAGTCGAACCAAAACAAAGCGGGCCTGCTGCTCAGCGGCTGCATAAGTAGAGAACTTCTGGCGGACGAGCTTCGGGAGTTTCTTGACCTGGTTCGTGGCGGAGGCGATGACTTCCCGGAACCCATCGTAGTAGGCAAGGACGAATTCCTCGAACTGCTCGCCGGTCTTGGCAGTCCATTTGCCGGTGGCAGGATTGAGCCGGCGCGAGTGGTTTCGCTGCCAGTAGATGGTGACTTCGGCGTTTCCTTCGGAGAGTTTCTTAGGGAATCCAGCGGGGCGTTTCAGCTTCATTTTCATGCGCGAAGCTTCCCGCTGCTTTCCCGTTAAGTCAAGATAATTCGCAAACCACCAATAAAAAGTGGTGGAGGCGGCGGGAATCGAACCCGCGTCCCTGGCAAACAAACCAGCCGCGACTACATGCTTAGTTCGGAGAGAGTTGTCTGCCGCGCGATGGCGTCCGAACTCGAGTCGCGCGGCCTAGTCCGCATGGAATTTTCTCGGCCGCCGGCGCGCGGTCTCCGCCGTCAGCCATGCCTGCTGTGGCGTTCATCCGGCGTAGCAGGTGTCCACCGGAGAACGTCGCGGCACATTAGGCCGCGAGAGCTAATTGTTCGTTAGCAGTTATTTTTTGGTTCGATGATTAACGAGGCCAACGAACCGTCCTCGGCATGCCGCCTCTGGCGCATCTCCCAGGTCGAAACCAGTACGCCCCCAGCAACAAGACGATTATCGCCGACCATCCGACCGAGGTCAAGGCTGCTTTATGGAGGGCTGCCGCTCGCTCCGCGCGCACGCGGGCGCCGGACGCTCGATTTTACAGCAAATTGTTGACGATGATGCCGAGGACGGTCAGCGGTCCCTGGTCTTCAAGCCCTTCGGTGGCCTTGTCGAGTTTTTGGAGCGTCAGCTTGGCGTTTTTGTAAAAAGACTCGTCGTTCACCAGTTTGCCGACGGTGCCCTGGCCGCGATTTATCTTTTCCGAGATTTCGCGGAGGTTCGTCATCATCGAAGTCGTCTCCTTGTAGAGGGTGTCGTCTTTGGCCAGTTTGCCGAGGGTGCCTTCGCCGGCGTTGAACCGGGTAATGGCCTCGTGGGCATCACCAATCACGCCCTGGGCTTTTTCCATCAGCGAGTTTGCCTGGTCGCCGGCGGTTTTCAAGCTGCTCACCGCCCCCAGGGCCGATGTATAGAGGGCGTCATCATTGATCAGTTTGCCAATCGTGCCTTTCCCCTGGGCGAAGTTGGCGGTGACGGTGCGGGTGTTGCTCAGGATGTCGTTGATGTTCGTGCTGTTCTGTTTCATGAAATCGGTGATCGGCCCGAACAAGGTGCTGAAGTTGTCGGCGCTGAAACTCTTGGTGAGTCCTTCGATGCCGCTGGCGACGCTATCGATTCTGGACATGAGGGCGCTGAGGTCGGGTTGCTCGGTGCTTTCGAGGGCGGAGCCAGGGAGGACCTTTGCGGCGGCGTCGGAACCGCCCTCGAGGGTGACAAAATTATTACCCATCAAACCGGTGAATTTGATGATGGCTTTGGTGTCGGTTTTGATTTCGTATTTGCCCTTGATTTTCATCGTGACGCGGGCGCGCCCCTTTTCGAGTTCGATGTCATCGACGCGCCCGACTTCGACCCCGGCCATTTTGACGAGGTCACCGCGTTTGAGTTCCTGGGCGTTCTTGAAGCTGGCGTGGATCTCGTAGCCGCCTTTGAAGAAGTCGGCGGCGCCGATCATTTCGAGGATGATGACCGCGACGACCAGCGCGAGGGCGAAAAAGATGCCGAGTCGGGTTTCGAGGGTGTTTTTCATGGTTTCTCCGTTAGGTTATTGACGTTGAATTGCGCGTTCAAGAATTGATGGATCAGCGGGTCGCGGCTGCTCTTGATTTGGTCCGGCGTGCCGAGGGCCAGGAGCTGTCCTTCGGACATCATCGCGATGCGGTCGGCGATGCCGAAGGCCAGGTCGCGGTCGTGCGACACGACGAGAGAGGTGACCTGGATGCGTCGCTTGAGATTGAGGATTTCCTCGCCGATGACGACCGCCATGAGCGGGTCCAATTCGCTGGTCGGCTCGTCGTAGAGGATCAATTGCGGTTCGATGACCAGCGCGCGGGCGATGGCGACCCGCTTTTTCATGCCGCCGGACAGCTCGCTTGGATAGCGGCCCTTCACGCCTTTGAGGCCGAGAAAGTCGAGCTTTTCCGTAACGATGCGGTCGATTTCGTCGGGCTTTTTCAGGCGGTGTTCGCTCAGATAAAGGCCGACGTTTTCCCCCACGGTCAGGGAGTTGAGCAGGGCGCCGGATTGAAAGACCATGGCCAGCCGGTATTTGTCCATCACGCCGGGGCTTTGGATGGACTCGCCTTCGATCAGGATGTCCCCTTCGTCGGGGGTTTCCAGCCCGATGATGTGTTTGAGCAAAACGCTTTTGCCACTGCCGCTGGGGCCCATGATGACGAAGATTTCCCCGCGCTGGACCTCGAAGTCAATCCCTTTGAGCACCGGCAGGCCCTCGTAGCTCTTGCGCAGCCCGCGGACTTGCACGCTCACACTCTGCTGGGGTGATTGGTCCCTGCTCATTTATCGAAGTAGAGCAGGAAACGCGTGAGAAAATAATCCAGGATCAGGATCAGCACAATCGAGTTGACCACGGCCTTGGTCACGGACCGGCCGATGCCGCGCGGACCGCCGATGGTGATCAAGCCTTGGTGACAGGAGACGGTCCCGATCACCACCGCGAAGACGAAGCTTTTGAACAGGCCATTGACCACGTCGCCAAGTTTGACGACGTCGCGCAAGTTGCTGAAGAACGACTGGAACGTGATGGCCACCTTTTCGTTGAAGACCGCGACCAGCCCCCCGCCGAACCAGCCGACCAGGACCGCAAAGAGCACCAGCACGGGCAGCGCCACCGAGATGGCGGCGATCCGCGGCAGGACCAGATAATGGATCGGGTTGATGTTCATGGTGCGCAAGGCGTCGATTTCCTGGTACACGCGCATGGAGCCGATCTCCGCCGCCATCGCGCACATGGACAGCCCCACCAGCCCGCCGATGGCGCTGGACAAGCCGCGTTCCGCCAGCACCGGACCGGTCTGCAGCGTGATCACACCGCCAATGAAGAGGGCGAGGATGCAGGCCATGAGCAGGCTCGCGTTGCCGATCTCGAACAACTGGTCGTACACCTTGTAGCGCTGCCGAAAAATCAACGGCGAGGCCCTCAGCGTGCGCCAGAACAGGACAAGCATCTCACCAATGTTTTCAAACATAATCGCTACGGAGTTGCGGACTTGCCCGCCGGAGCATTCCGGGTGTGGCCAAATGGAATGTAGAACACCCGCCACCGCGAGCCGTTCGCGTTGGATTCATACTTAAAAAGTCCGAACAGGAGCGAGCACTTTCTGGATTCGGGCGCGGTTTCGCGCCGGTAAAGGTTCCAGAGCAGCGATTGGCTGGCGGCGCCGGTTTTGGCATTTCGCTCGGCGCGCCAGATCGACCAGAGCGGCGAGTAGTCGCGTTCGATGCTTTTGTTGCTGGGCAGCAGCGGTTCGAGGATGGAGAGAACCTGGAGGCGCGAATTTCCCTCCCGATCGCGGCGGGCGGTAAACAGCGGCCAGCAATCGATCCGGCGCAAGGCGGCGCCGGTTTCAGTGCTCCGTTCGGTCAGATCGGAGTAGAGGAAAAACAAAATCCGCGTGCGGCGGCGGTCCAGCGGCTCGGCATTGAGGCGATTGAATTTATAGACGGGCCAAAGGTACCAGTCGCTCTCCAATGTGTCGTTGTGCGATTGGCTGAAAAAGGGCCACACGCGGCTGGTGGTTTTGCCGGGGCCGCGGTCGAACACAATTAAGGGCCAGGGCGTTCCCCAGCTTGTGTATTTTTTCTCCCGGTCAACGATGTGCGTCACGCCCAGCGGCCAGGGCGCGGTTATGGCGTCCCGCTGCGGTGAGCGGAGCAGGCTGTAGAGCGGCAGGATGGCCTGGTGTCGTTGAGGATTTTCGGTTCCGATCCCGAGGGTTTGGCTCAGGTATATGGGCCAGAGGACGAAGCGTTTGTCGTGACCGCCGATCGTTTCCGCGTCGCCCCACGCGTTCGTGCGGGTCGTGATTTCTTTATGCTCGGCGCCCAGCAACGGCCAGAATTGCCAGCCGCTGAGCCCCTCGCCATGGCGGAGATGGAAGAAGGGATAGAGATAATTGTCGGTGACCACATCGCGTTTGCGCGACTGCACATAAATGGGCAGCATCACGAAGTTGACTTCGTCGCGGAATAGCCGGTTTTTCAAGTGACCGTAGAACGGAATCAGGGCGGTGTAATTCTTTTCCGGAATGGCCGAGCGTTGCTGAAAATAAAGTGGAAAAAGTGTGAACCGGTGAACGTTGGTTTCGGACTGTGCGATTCCGCCGGAGAAACTGAAGACTTGAAGTAGCTGGACCCGGTATTCGTGACCGAATCGATCATAGGTCAGTAGCGGATAACCCAGATCAAATTCGGCGAAATCCGTTTCCCGGTCCAGGCTGTAAGAGAAGACCGGCGGAACCGCCCAGAGACGCGTCGAATCGTTTCGTTCGGAATAGAACAACGGGCCTAACGCTTCCTGCCGCTCCCCGGGTGCCAAGGTCAATCCAAAGTGTTGATACAGCGGGCCAAGGTCGAGTTGGCCGGCTATTGCCGTCCTACCGCCAGCCAATAAAGCGGCCACCACAATTCCTCCGTATCGCAGGCGAAAGGTCTTGGCGCTGAACATGTAGCGAGGGGGTGGGCCGATTGCAGCTTCGTCAGGCCGCTGGAGGTCAAAGATCAGACCAAGTGGCAAGCAGAGCGATAACGTTATCGGGCCGTTTTGGAGGGATAAAGTATCTGTTAATGATTAATATTTGACTTTTTTAAAGCCGCGATTTAGGTTTAGGCATACTTGAGGTTGTTACCTCGGTTCCTCCCGACCCAGTGTCGACTGTGCATTGTCGCACTGGGTTTTTTGTATCGTCCAGCCGCGCCGGTTCAGCAGATTGAGAATCGCCGGGAGAAAGGTCAATCCGACGATCATGCAGGTGGCGATGCCCGTGGCCATGATCAGTCCCAGACTCCGGATGCCGCGGTGGTCGGCCAGGATCAGGCTGCCAAAACCGGCAATCGCCGTTAAGGCCGATACCAGGACCGCTTTGCCGGTGCTCCGCGCCAGGATACTCGGATGCTGTTCCTCGGCGAAGCGGTTTAGAATGTGAATGCCGTTGGTGACGCCGATGCCGATGACCAGCGGTAACGTCATGATGTTCGCCGGGTTGAACGGGAGGTCGCCCAGCCCCATGAGACCGACCATCCACATGGAGCCAAAGCCGACCGGCAGGAGGGAAAGCACGACGCAGGAGAGCGAGCGAAAATGGATGAATACCAGGATCGCGATGGCGATGAGCGAATAGAGCGCCGCCTGCTCGAAGCTGTTCTTGAGCAAGGTCGTGTACTCGAGGAGCTCGACTGGCGTGCCCGTGACCTGCTTGTCGATCCTCCGCAAGTCACGGATGAATTCCTCCTGCTCCTTCCGTTCCCAAATATTCTTCCTCGGATAGACTTGCAGCAAGTATTTCCCGTGCACGCCGACAAAACGGTTGCGCAGCGCTTCGGGCAAATCCTGGGGCCTCAAGCGATCGCTGTCGTCCTGATTCTTGATCGCCTCGAAGGTTTCACGCACGTCCTTGAACAGCGCCTGCTGGAACTCGGCGAGCTTCTCCGCCACCGCTTCGCGGTTGTCTAATACCATGCGCTGACTCAAGGCGTGGATGGCTCGCCGCAGCGAAAGCAGCTTCTCGCGCAGCTCCGGATCATCCTTTACGTCAGCGATGGCCAACCCGCAATAGCCGTGCAGCGCGTACAACGTCTGCGTCAACTCCCGCACGTCGGCGGGGCGGCTGTCCAGCGGCGCGAACTGAATTTCCGCCGCGACCTTCTTTATTTTTCCCAGCCACGCCAGTTTTCCGGTTTGATCTTCGGTCAGGTATTCGCCCATCGAGTCGATGCTCAGGACGGAAGGCAGGTTGGTGATCGCCGCCGCCAGATTCGTCGCCTCCGTGAGGGTGTTGGCCACAACGGCGCAGAACAGGACCGATTTGGTCGAGGAATCAATCAGCTTGTCCTGGAAGATCACGGCCGGCAGGCCGGCGCTTTGCATGTGGAGCAGGTTGTAATCGAACCGCACGTGGCGGCCCGCCCGCAGGGCGAGTCCGCTCATCGCGAGGGTCACGAGGATGACCGTTACCGGCCGCCGCAGCCACCAGTTCTCGATCCGGGCGCGCTTGTCCACTTCGAGGGCCGCTTGTTGATCGAGTTTGGGTCCCAATTCGTGATCGAGGATGTTTTGCTGGCCGCGGAGCAAGAGCACGGGCAGGAGCGTCATCATTGGCACCAGGCAAACCAGCAACCCGCCGCCGCAAATGATGCCCATCTCCTGGATGCCCTTGAAATCGGTGCCGGCCATCGCGAAAAAGGCTCCCGCCGTGGTGAAGGCGCCGGTAAAAATGCCCATGCCGGTGTTCACAATCGCCTTTTCCAGAGCCTGCTGTTCGGTCCGGCCGCGGCGCAGTTCCTCCTCGTAACGAGTGATCAAATGCACGCCGAAATCAATCGCCAGCCCCACCAGGATGGGCACGAACGTGATCGTGAGGATGTTCAGGTGCCCCACCGCCAGCGTCGTGAAGCCCATGGTGTAAGCGAGGCCCACCAGAAGGCACCCCGTGGCTTTCAATGGCCGGCCGGTCCCGTGATACCCATAAATGAAGATCAGCGCCACCAGGATGAGCGACACCACCGTGGCCCGGGTCGTGTCCTTCTGCGATTGCTCCATTTCATCGACCTCCAGGACCGGCTCGCCGGTCAGGCCGACGTTCAAACCAGGAACTTCCAACTGGGTTTCGGCGATGAGCGTGCGCAGCCGCCGGACCGCCTGGTCATTGAGTTCTTCCTCCCTGGCCTGCGCCGTCACCAGATAAATCCGGTTGCTTGCAAACGTGATGTACATCTGGCTTTCGGCCTCCTGCGCCCCTTCGAACAACGCGTTGATGCCGGGCGAGGGCGGGTTGCCCAGGCGCTGCAAACCATCGGTGGCCTGGGCGATGATCCGCTCCAGCGCGGGCAGGGCTTTGACCAAGGCGCGGTTTTGCGCGTTTTCCTCGCGGCTGGCGGTGCGGAATTGCGTGTTCACGAGGTTGAAGAGCGAGACCAGATTCGTGGCTTTGGTGAACTGCAGCAGGAAGGGCCGGTAGTCCTGCAGGGTTTGGTAGAGAGCTTTCAGCGCCTCCTCCGGCAGGAACAGCAGCGCCTTCGGTCCCATGAGTTTCAGATCGCCCTTGTAAAACACGCTCACAAACAGGTTCGTTTCCGCCTCAAGTTTCGTCCCCAATCGTTCCACGAACTGCCGGTTCTTCTCCATGTTCTCGCTCTCGACCACCACGACCAGATCATCCTGGGCTGGGAACTCTCTTTTGAAATCCAGATAGATTCTATGGTATTCCTTTTCCCCGCCGACCAGGTCATTGCGGCTGGTGTGGAACTCCAATTTCCTGGCCGTGTAAATCACGCTGACCACCGCCAGGAGCAGTTGGGGATAAAAGAACCAGCGCCGATGATGATAAACGGACTCGGACAACCAAAGCAGCGCGCGCGCAGTGGGAGATCGGGGCGAGCGTGGCGTCATCAAAGTAAGCGCCGCGGCGCCAGCGGCGGATGCCGAACCCATTCACCCCTGCCGCAGGCCCGGAGGAACGCGGTTGCGGGCCGTGAACCTGGCGACCTTTCCGCGCTCGTCATTTGGGGCTTCGTCATTCGCTGGCTATTCAATCTTGGGCTCGCGCGTTCCGGGACCGGCGTCCGGGCGAACTCCCCGCCTACGCCGGAAACTCCGCGTTCGAAAAGACTTCTTTGACGTCGTCATGATCCTCCAACGCGTCGATCAATCTGCTCGCGGCAGCGGCCGTCGCGGGATCGGACAACCGGATCGTCAACTCCGGCAGCCAGGTCACTTCCGCCGCCGCGTATTTGATTCCCTTGGCTTCGATCTGTTTGTGGACCATCTCCAGGCGCGCCGGGTCCGTCAGGATTTCATAACCCTCCGGCTCGGCTTTGAAATCCTCGGCGCCGGCTTCCAGCGCCAGTTCCATGAGCGCGTCTTCGCCCGCCGCCTCGCGCGGGATGATGATCTGGCCTTTGCGATGAAACAGGCGGCTGACCGATCCGGCGGTGGCGATCGTGCCGCCGTTTTTGGAAAGCAGGCTGCGAATCTCCGCCGCCGTGCGATTGCGATTATCGGTGCTCAACTCCACCAACAACGCAACGCCGTGCGGGCCGAAGGCTTCATAAGTCAGTTCCTCGTAGTTGACCGTTGCCCCTTCGCCGGTCCCCCGTTTGACGGCGCGCTCGATGTTGTCGTTGGGCATGTTCGCCGCGCGGCACTTGAGCAGCACCATGCGCAGGCGCGGGTTCATCGCCGGATCGCCGCCGCCCAGCCTGGACGCGATGGTGATTTCTTTGGCGAGCTTGGCGAAGATTTTTGCGCGCTTGGCGTCGATCGCGCCTTTGAAGTGCTTGACCTTCGCCCATTTGCTATGTCCGGCCATAAGGCTGTTGCTAAAAACCCCGCTGCGAGGGTGGGTGGTCGAAGGTTGCGCGGCGACCGCTCTCCGCGACGCCCGCTTACCGGTTCGGCTCGACCAACACCGCCGTGCCGTAGCACAGGACTTCCGTGATGCCTCCATCGATTTCCGTGGCGTCATAACGCACGCCGATCACGGCGTTGGCGCCCAGTTCGCCGCCGTGCGCGAGCATCTGCTCAAACGCGTCTTCCCGGGCGCGCTCGCACAGGCTGGTGTAAAGCGAGATGTTCCCCCCAAAAAGGCTCTGAATTCGCGCCCCGATGTTCCCCACGATGGAACGCGATCGAACGATGATCCCGCGCACCACCCCGAACGAGCGGACCGTGCGATAGCCCGGCAGGTCGAACGCAGTCGTCGTCAATGGATGTGTGTTGCTCATAAATGCGGGCCGATTGAACACCAATCTAACCGCGAGCAGAAGTTCTTTTTTCGCGGCGCTAAACGCTTTCGGCGTGTCCAGGCCGCTTCCCTCTGACAAGCTCAAGCCAACATGAGCGTCACCAGTGACTTGTTAGCCGCCGCCGGCGAAGAGCTTTATCAACTCAAAACCAAAGCGGCCGGGCCGGCCGGAAGCCTGCCGCTCAGCGCCGGGATGCTGCGCGAGCGGCCGAGCGGCGACATCTTCGGCTTGAGCCAGGACGCCGGGATGGGGTGGGAACCGAGTGAAGTCGGCCGCAAGCAATTCCTCATCATCAGCACCCAGGGCGGGTTGCGCGCGCCGGACGGACAACCGATCGCGCTCGGCTACCACACCGGTCACTGGGAAATCGGCCTGCTCGTCCAAGCCGCGGCCCGGGAGCTGCGGCAACTCGGCGCCCTGCCCTTCGCGGGTTATTGCTCGGACCCCTGCGATGGACGCACCCAAGGCACGGCCGGCATGTTCGACAGCCTCCCCTTTCGCAATGACGCCGCGCAGGTTTTTCGCCGCCTCATC
>WNGH01000529.1_pt1 | contig 63940 bp, 74 predicted proteins | sample 5400631 | NCBI WGS metagenome assembly WNGH01 (sample SAMN13153373, study PRJNA577476) | soil metagenome | isolation source: 115 cm soil or saprolite under Garry oak tree replicate 1 | place: USA:California | collected 2016-06-15
AGCCGTCACAGGTCATGGTCATGTACAGCACTACTTTTCTCATGGTGTCTCCTTTACTTTGGTCCTCTCTCTGAGGAGATACGATCTGCTTGCCTATGGCAAGTGAAAACAGTATACCAGAAGTCGATCAGAAAAAAACCGTCAGGGCAAAGGGCGCGGGGGAGAGACGGCAGCCCAACGCCCCTCGAGCGAAGCAAGATAGGCCTGGCGCTTGTGGCGGAAGCGAAAGCGCTTGAGCTGCTCGCTCTGTGCCGCTTTGGTTTCCCGTCGGAGTTCACGCCAGCGTGCGCGATCCAGGCGAGCAGCTCGGTGCTCCAGTTGCTGGCGATGGACCGTATCCTGCTCCCACCAGGCGGCGTAGGCAACCGAGCGCCCGTAGCGTAAGAGATAGCTGTTCCAGTTCTTGCGCCCGCTGATCCGACGATACGGCGTTTTGAGGCCCCGAATGCTGCGTTCGAGCTCGTTGTTGGTGCGAGGGAAGTCCTTCCGGTCGTAGCACTGCACCAGGTGCGGACGCAGGTGAGTGAGGATCTGCAGGAAGTGCGCCAGACATTCCTGCTCCAGCTCACTGAGGCGGGCGTCGGTCACCTGCTGGGCCATCTGCTGCCGCCAGGCATCCAAACGCTGCCCCACCGTGGCATTGGTGACGACCTCGTCGGCCTGGGCCCAACTCCCATCTAGGATGTGCTCGGCATCCCGCACCCATTGCCGCATGCCCTTGACCTGCACCAGCTGGGCTGCCCAGTTCGTCCGTTCCGCAAGAATCACCTGCAGACGCCGCAGCTTCTGAGCCACGACTGGGCTCCCCGCTCCCCCCTTTTTTCCAGTCGGTCCAGACTGGCTGCCACATCATCAAGTTCCTCGCCGGCTTGCACTGCCGCGAAGTCGAAGGGTGCCAGGCCATCTCGGTTGAGAGCCGACACCGCCCCGATGGCGTAGTCACCCAGCACGGCGAGCTGCTCGGCTTCGCTGGCTGTCGCCTGGGCCTGCTGTCGTTTCAGCTGCTTGCGCACCGCCTTGAGCTTGGGCTGCAGCTGTTTGCGCATCGCCGTCTTCACGCTCCGATCGGCCTCGAAGGCCGGCTGGATCGCATCGCGCAGCGCGTGGAACTGGCACCCCTGGTGTGGCACGTTGGGCCACAGCTGCTTGACTGCCAGCAGTTCGCTCTCTTGCGCATCGGTGATCGTCCCGAGGACCTTCACTCCCAACGCCACGATCGGGGCGAGCAGTGCCTTCATCACCGCCGTCTCCGATGAGGTCACGTTCTCGGCGACCAGCACACGCCCCGTGAGCGCATCGCGCACCAGGTACACCGTCTCGTTGCCCTTGTCCGGCTGGATCCCGTCGACGGAGACGAGGATGCCCCCATTCTTCTCTACCTGCCCCAGCCACGGCTGGTCGTCTTTGGCCTCGCTCGCCGCTCGCAAGAGCGTGCAGTACGCCTCCAACAGATACAGGATCTCCCGCCGCGCGATCTTCACTCCCAGCGGCTCCAGTCGCCCCAGCAGCTCCCGGTGGATCTCATCGACTGTCCGGTGCTCTCTCAACCGCAGTCGCCCTACCAGCAGCACGATGTCCAGCCCCTACGTCATGCGAGGCAGAGCGAGCGCATCCGCCTCCACACTGCGATGCGTCCGCCGATGCCCCGGACACTGCTCGTTGGGGCAGCGATAGCCGGCATGGTTCAGCTTGATCACCCCTTCCAGCGTGATCACCGTGCGCCTCGAGAGGGCCACCTCCTCCCGCAAGGTGCGATGACACTCCAGGCACTCATGCTCCACTGGGCGGTACCAGCGTCTGATCACGTTGGGATAGCTTCGGGTATGTTTCATCTCCGTCTCCTTGTTGTTGTCTGACGAACGCTCTCCCTCAGTCTATCATATTCCCCCGCGTTCTTTGCTCTGACGGTTTTTTTCTAGGATGGCAAGCCTATCTTGACGAGAGGGGGATACTAAGAAGAAGAAAAACGGCGGATCGGAAAGAGAGGGGTCGCATGACGGATACTGAGCATCCCGAGACCTATGAGCAGCGGGTTCAAGCGATTCAACTGGCGAACCAACCGATCTTGGATGGCTTTGAGACCTGGTTGAGGCAATCCGGGCTGAGTGAGCCAACCATCAAAGAGCATGTCGACAACATCCGGTTTTTCGCCCGCTATCTCCTCTTGTATGCTTATTCCCTGCGCCGACTCGATGAGGCCACCGAGGGGGCGGTCTACGATTTTTTAGAGGATTGGTTCCCGCGCAAGGCCCTGTGGGCCTCTGTTTCCAGCATGAAAGTCTATCTCGCCTCATTCAAGAAATTCTTCAAATGGATGGGAGCAACTGGCCTCGTGTCTGCCGAAACGGTTGAGAATGTCCTCTCGACCCTGAAGGACAGTCGAAACCTCTTTCTCAGAAGGGTTGCAGAATAGTTGCCGAACGGAGGAGCAAGGAAATGGCTCGACGAGAAGCTCGTCCCCCCGCACAACGAGAAGTGCGCCTCACCCCACGCTGCGAGGAATGTGTCAGCTGTGGAAAGCGGTTGTGGGTGGCCTACCATGCCCAGCGGACCTTGATGACGTTCCGAGGATTGGTTCGTCTGAGACTGGTAGTGCGACGCTGCCGCAACCAGGACTGTGACTTGTACCATCTGCCCTATCGCGCCGAAGAAGAAGGAGCCTGGGCGCTGCCGCATGGCGAGTTTGGCCTGGATATCATCACCGTGATCGGTCAGTTGCGTTATGGAGAGCATCGCTCGATCCCCGAGATCCATCAGCGCTTAGTGCAACAGGGAGTGAGCATCGCTCAGCGCACGGTCACGGATCTGCTGGAGCGATACGAGGAGTTGATCGCCTTGCACCTGGCGGATGAGGAGCGGATTAAGGCCCGACTCAAGCAGCAAGGCCAAGTGCTGCTGGCTATCGATGGGATGCAGCCGGATGTGGGCCACGAGGTGCTCTGGATCATCCGCGACTGTTTGTCAGGCGAGGTGTTGTTAGCACGGACTCTCCTCAGCAGTACACGAGGAGACCTCGCCACCCTCCTGGATGAGGTCAAAGAGGCGCTGCCTGTGCCGATCCGCGGGGTGATTTCTGATGGGCAGCAGACCATCCGCCAGGCAGTAGCCCGCTGTTTACCCAACGTGCCACATCAACTGTGTCACTATCACTATTTGGATGAAGCCGCTGGGCCGATCTTCGAGGCGGATCGGCATGCCAGGACGGAACTGAAAAAGCTGGTGCGCGGGGTTCGGCCGATTGAGCGGGCATTGGAAGGAGGGGAGAATGAGCAGATTGATGCAATGCGCAGCTACTGCTTGGCGGTACGTAGCGCGCTGACCGATGATGGCCGTCCCCCATTATGTGCCTCTGGCCTCAAACTGCATGACCGCCTGACCCAGATCGCCGACTCGCTGGGGCGAGTTGCAGAAAAAAGGGGGGGCCTTCAGCCAGCCCTGCACGAACTCCACCGCCTCCTTGCACGCGCCTTGAAGAAGACCGAGGCGGTGTGGCCAGAGATCGAACAAGCCTACGCCCTGGTCCACCAGGCGGCACACGTGCTGGCCAATCACGATAACGAGAAAGGTCAGGCGGTGCGCGAGCGCTATGAAAAGGTGTTGAGCACCATGCGCGAGCAGCAAGCCTCCCTGGGAACGCTCGGTGAGGCCATCAGCACGTTCTTGAAAGTCACTGAGAGCTACTGGCCCGGCTTGTTCCACTGTTATGACGTGGCGGATCTGCCCCGGACGAACAATGAGCTGGAGCACTGCTTTGGTTCCGTGCGCTACAGCGAACGGCGCGCCTCGGGGAGGCGGGGAGCCATTGCCGCGCTGGTGGTGCGCGGGCCGGTGCGAGTGCTCACGGCTTTGGCCTTGCGACGACAGTGTTTTTTACCACGAGCATTGGCTTTCTCTGATCCAGAAGCGTGGTACAGCATGCGTGAGCAGCTCACCTTTCGGCGCGAGGCGCGTCGCAAACAATTGCGCTTCCGCAAGAATCCCGCTGCCTACCTTGCGACGTTGGAGGAGATCCTACTCAAGACAGGCTTGCCATCCTAGTTTTTTTTAGTGAGTCGTTGTCCATTGACGAAAGTGCCATTTCTGCTTCCCAGGTCAATGATGCTGTACCCTTGTCCAGATGGATGAATCTCGGCATGGTGAGATGAGACGGTCGGCTCGCTCACAGCTAACCCGTTGTCACGAGCACGGCCAATAGTTAATATACTGCTTCCTAGAATTGTCCGTCCGAGAGAACTCGTCAGTGCAGCTTCCACTTCCATGATAGACTCCTGCGATCAGACAAACGACGAACTACATGATAAATAATCTAGCACAGCTGTTGAAAAATGTCGAGATGGAGATACCGTTTAGATTGAACCTTACTGCTCTCATGACAGCAGAAGAACGTATGCATGGCTAGAAGACCAATTGAACCAAGTCGTGGAACAATTGGGCCTGATGCAAGAACAATTGCGTGCGGCTCGAGCCCGCATTGAGGAACTAGAAAAGCAAAAGACGCCACCTGTCTTCGTCAAAGTGAACGGGGTCAGACCACCAGCGGCGAAAAAGCCGTGCAAGAGACGTTTATCTTTCTAATCCCAAATACAACAAAAACTCCTTATTCCCATCACGTCCATGAATCGGCGACTCGGTCAAACCTCGTACCTGCAACGGCCTATGCTCTACAATCCATCCCTGTAGCTCATTCAGGACGCGGGTATGCACTGCTGGATCGCTGATGACACCGGCTCCTTTATCTACTTCGGCCTTCCCTGCCTCGAATTGGGGTTTGACGAGGGCAACGATCCAGGCTTCAGGTGTCAGTAACGGCACTATGGCAGGCAGGACTAGGCGCAGCGAGATAAACGAAACATCGATCACGGCGCACTGTATGGGTTCTGGTAGGCTCGTCAAATGGCGGATGTTGGTGTGCTCCATTACCACTACTCGCGGATCGTTACGCAGCGCCCAGGCCAGTTGCCCATGCCCGACATCCACGGCGTAGACTCGTGCAGCTCCATACGTTAGCAGGCAGTCGGTGAAGCCACCAGTTGAAGCTCCTACGTCGAGTGCGACTAGTCCCCGAGGATTGAGGTGGAAGGTGTCCAGAGCTTTTTCGAGTTTAAGCCCGCCCCGGCTGACATATTTGAGTTCGGCAGGAGCTTCGGCGAGGCGACAGTCGGCATCGAGGGGAATGAGGGTGCCGGGCTTGTCGAGCATGCGGTTGTCGACGTAGACCTGTCCGGCCATGATCAGGGCACGGGCGCGTTCCCGGCTTGGAACTAGGCCCCGCCGCACCAGAGCTACGTCTAGCCGCTCTTTGTTTGCTGCCATACTCGGCCCTACATCTTGTTGTGGTAGTAGATCAGCGCACCGGCACCGACAAGGCCAACGTTGATGCCTAGTTGGGCCGGTACGATGCGCACAGCTTCACGTGGCACTTTCATAGCTCGCTCGTGGACGATCCGCAGCATTGGTTCCATGAGCATTGGTCCCATACGGCTCACACCACCGCCGAGAATGATCATCTCTGGGTTGAAGTTGTGAATGATGTTGACGAGGCCAACGCCGATAGCCTCTGCCGCCTTTGAAATGATGGCACGTGCCACGGGGATACCGGCTTCAGCGGCCAAGGATACCGTACGGGCGTTGACCTGTAGCTCTTCGTCCGGTTCCTGTACAGGTGTTTCACTGGTCAGATCGTCTCCTTCATCGGGTTCAGGCAGAGGCAGGCGCATCTCGATTGTGGCTGGATCATCTCCCTGGGTAGGCAGAGCGGCGCGGTCGGCAACTGTACTGCCATGTTGCAACATGGTACGCGCAAAGTTGAGTAATTCAAGACCTTCGGCAGAGCCAGAACGAATAGCCACATTGGCCTTACGTGCAATGGCCGTGCCCGAGGCGATATATTCCAGGCAACCAATATTGCCACATTTGCAGCGTTCGCCATGCCAGTCGATGGTCATATGCCCCAACTCACCAGCCGTGCCACTGGCCCCTTCCATAATTTGACCATTGGTGATCACGCCACCACCGATACCTGTACTGAGCGTCATATAGACTATATCCCGGCAGCCGCGACCCGCACCAAACATATATTCACCCAGCCCTGCTGTATTGGCATCGTTCTCGACATAGATGGGAATGTGATAATGCTCTGTAAAGATATCGCGCAACGGTACATGATCCCAACCAGGGAGATTGGGCGGAGAAAAAATCACGCCTGTCCGGCTATCCAGCGGCCCCGGAGTTGCTATGCCAATGCCTGCTATCTGCTCAAGCGAAGCATTGGCCTGCTCCAATGCCTCACCTATCGCAGCATACAGGCGTGGAATAATGCGCCCAGGACTGGGATCCTCACCTGTCATCAACCCGACTCGTGAGAGGAGCGTTGAGCCTCGCAACACGGCAGCACGTAACTGTGTGCCACCCATGTCTACTCCCACAACCAACGGGAGCTGGCTCTCATCGCGTCCAGGTTGTGCTGGCGTTGTTGCGGCTGCTCTATCTCTGTTCTGCATTCAAGGCTCCACCAAATGTATTTTATTAAATTCCGTATATGAGGACGCACGCTGCGTCAGATCAGATAATACCGTATTTGGAGAATGGGGACAAGGTAAGCTTATAGTGTATTGCCTACCAGGGTTTCCCGTTCCAATGGCCCTATCGCCGCTACCGTCAACGGGTTGAGCGGAGAGTAACGCCGAAGTACGTCCAAGACCTGCTCCTCCGTCACTGCATCTATGGCTGCTTTCACCTCCTGGATGGTGCGTATCTTACGCTCGTACCACCAGGAATGGGAGATGGCTGACATGCGCGAGCCAGAGCCTTCACCGCGCATCACGTTCTCGCTCTTGAGCTGCACTTTGGCCCGCTCTAGCTCATCGGCAGTGATACCATCTTGCTCCAGCTTGCGCAACTCATTGACGATCACTTCCAGGCACTCGTGTCCCTGTTCAGGAGTCGTACCGGCATAGATACGCATGGCTCCCATCCGCTTGTTGCCTGCCAGGCTGGCCGAGACACCATAGACCAACCCACGCTTCTCACGCACCTCTACAAAGAGCCGCGAGGCCATATTGCCGCCCAGCACTTCGCTGATCACCATGGCCGCATAATAATCGGGGTCGGTATAGTTGGGGAAGGGGGACATCAGGCCCAGGTGTTCCTGTTTGCCCTCTTGATGCTCTAACACAATATCGCCTGTTGGATGTGGTTGCTGCTCTGGCGAAGCCGGGGCCTGTCCCTGCCAATCGCCAAAGAGCTGCTCTACCTGCTGTACTACATGATCCCAGTCGAACTTGCCGGCAATGGCAAACAATACATTGTTGGGTTTATAGCGCACCTGCCAGAAATCGCGCAAATCCTGGCGTTGCAGCTTCCCCACACCCTCTGTCGTTCCCAGCGAGAGTCGGGCCAAGGCTGTGTCACGATAGAAGCTGGAACGAGCCAGATCAAAGATACGGCTCATCGGCTCGTCATCGCGTCGGCGAATTTCCTGCAAAACAACGTTCCGCATCTGTTCCAGGTCTTCGCGTGGGAAAGTCGGCGTCAGCAAAATCTCCTGCAACAAGGGCAGGACGGCATCAAACTTGGTGTTGACCATCTGGGCCATGATCCGCGCTGTTTCCCAGCCCGTACTAGCACCCTTGCGTACTCCCAACTCCTCAAATGCCTCGTTCAAGGCCCGTGCATCCTTCGCCTTCGTTCCCTGAAAGAGCATATACTCAAACAGGTGTGCCAGCCCTGCCTTATCCTCCGGCTCATGCACAACGGCTGCCTCTAACTGAAAACCGCAGGTAATCGAACTGAGGCTGGGCATATACTGGCCAATCAGCTCCATCCCATTTGGTAATTGATGGTAAAAATAATTTTGTGGTAAGGGTTGTGAATCGCTCATCTATGCATAACTCTCTTTCTACATGAGGAACATCGGCTTCAAACAAGCATTGAACACATTGTAACACACTCGCGGAAAACACCCAAATCTTGCTGTGATAAGGTCTTCTCTTTGGGCTAGCCGTTTGGGCTGCCAGTTATCTCGGCCTCAGCCGGTAATGCGCCACTGCGCCGCAACCTGATGATGGTTGCCGCCCATGTGGTGTGGGGGGCGTCGATGGGCGTAGTGGCAGATATGCTGAAGCATTGAAATAAAATAGAAAGATTGACCTTCCTTCCATAATCCCATACAATGAATATAGATACTTAACAGGCTCGTCAGCTTGTATTTGAGGAGGAATGTATAGATGAGTATTCGTAAAGCAGTATTACCAGTAGCTGGCCTGGGAACGCGAGTCCTACCGGCCAGCAAAGTTATCCCTAAAGAGATGTTACCGCTCGTCGATAAGCCGACGTTGCAATATATCGTAGAGGAAGCGGTAGCGGCTGGCGTGGAGGAGATTATTTTTGTAACCAGCCGCAGCAAGCGCAGTATCGAAGATCACTTTGATATCTTTCCCGAAATGGAGATAGTCCTGGAGCGCAAAGGCAAGCAGAAAGAGTTGGAAGAACTGCGTCGCGTTCAGAGCATGGCAACATATGTCTCTGTACGCCAGCCGGAGCCGCTTGGTTTAGGACATGCCGTCCTGTGTGCCAAAGAATTGGTGGGTGACGAACCGTTCATCGTCATGCTGGGTGATGATCTGGTCGCCCCTGAGACACCTTGCCTGCCGCGTATGATGGAGCTTCATAAGCAACATAATGGCTCAGTACTCTCACTGGTGCCACTGCCGCCTGAAATTGTTCCCACCTATGGCATAGCCTCAGTTGATGAACTGGGTCCCGATGTGTTCAAAGTCACGCATCTGGTAGAAAAACCCGCGCTGGAAGAGGCTCCTTCTAATCTGGGAGTTGCCGGACGCTACATACTTACACCCGATATTTTTGAACTGCTAGAAAAGACTCCTCCCGGCAAAGGTGGAGAGATTCAGGTAACCGACGCCATTGAAATGCAAGCCCAGGCCGGTCGTTGCTATGGCTTACGCTTTACCGGTGTGCGTTATGATACCGGCAACCCCCTTGGCCTTCTGACCACCTCCATCGCCTATGCTCTCAAACGCCCCGATATCTCCCCCGAACTAAGAAAGTATATGCGTAAGGTACTGGAGCAGTAAAAGAGCTGCACGTCAAAGAAAGAGTATGACAGTGCATAGCATGGCAGGGGCAAGCCCTGCCACTACTATACTACGATGAGGGGTCCGTCGTATAGTAGTGGCAGGGCTTGCCCCTGCCATGCTACTTGCCCCTGCCATGCTTTGCACTACTATACTACGATGAGGGGCCCGTCGTATAGTAGTGGCAGGGCTTGCCCCTGCCATGCTACGCTTGCCCCTGCCATGCTACGCTTGCCCTTGCCATACTACCCTCTGGGTCTATTTCTATCTTATGCTTCCTACACCTGTGGTAAGACACTCTTTGCGAAGGCTCGCAGCCCATCCATATCGTCAATATCAAACCATTGGAGCATCAGTTCTTCGATACCGGCAGCGGCGTAGCGTTGTATCTGCTCAATGACGCTATCCGGTGTTCCTACAACATCACCTGTTACCCTCAATTGGTCAATCACTTCATTGAGGGATTTACCGGCAAACGCTGAATGTGCGCGATACGGACTGAGCCGACGCTCAAGCTCGTTTTCGTCCCGGCCAAATTGGAAGCGGTGCATCAATGTGCGTTTGACATCACCAGGTTTACGTCCAGCCTCATGCAGCAACGTATCAAGCCGGGCCGAGCGTTGGCGAAATTCGTCCGGGGGAATCATGACAGCATTCCAGATATTAGCATAGCGGGCGATCAGTGGCAGGGTGTATTTAAGACCGTTACCCCCGATCAAGAGAGGAGGGCCACCGGGACGCTGTGGCCGTGGTAGGAGTGTTGCGCCTCGCAGGTGGTAGAAACGACCTTCAAAAGTGACCGGCTCATCGCTGTGCAGCAGGCGCGTGATTACCTCAAGTCCTTCGGCAAAGCGTGCCATACGTGTAGCGGTATCGCCCAACTCAAAGCCAAATAGGTTGTGTTCGCGCTCCTGCCAGCCAGCACCCACTCCCAGAATCATTCTACCGTTGCTCAAATCATCCAGGGCGGCTGCCTGTCTAGCTAAGAACATAGGATTGCGCATCGAGAGTGGCGCGACCAGTGGGCCAAAGTGGACATGTTGCGTATGATCGGCCAGGTAGGTAAGCGAGACGATCATTTCTAACGAAGCGCTGTCCGGTGGTTGAGCGTCGGTGAAGTGGTCAGAGCGAAAAAGGCCAGCAAAGCCAAGTTCTTCAACTTCACCGGCAAGTTGTTTCCAGTGAGACCAGGTAAGACCATGTTGTCCTTCAATCATAAGCGATACAGCAACCATTACGAAACCTGCTTTCTCATTTCTTCCAGAACGTTCAAGAGAGCATCAATGTCCTCTATCGTATTATATGGCCCTCTCACCACGCCTCGCACTCACTGCAAAAATCCTATCGCACCCAATATGGCCCAGACACTTGCAGGAAATGGCTTGTACTGGTAAAATCGTTCTAATCAGACATGTAAGGAACGACCAAAGGGGCACGCACGATAAGGAAATGTAGGAACGCTTATGAGTACCCATACATGTTGGCATGATTGCTCCGGGCAGAGAGAGGGATGAGACGCATGTTTATCGGGAAAATCGTCAAATCGGATTCGCATATTAACTATGTCTGTCAGATTTATGGGCCGCGTGAGGTTGAAGTAGAACCCGGCCCGGCTGACTATGCCTTCGGGCGTTTCGTGCGTGTCGCCATACGTTCCAGCAACGCTGACGCTCCTGATACACAAGTGGTGGAGCGTGCGCTGGGCAAAAGCCAGGAGCCGGTTGCCTACGCTGTAGGTGTTATTTACGATACCATCCTGCTCAATCCTGCCTTTGGTTCGCTCGGTCCACGCCTCTCGAACGAGACCCAGGTTGAGCTCTTCTCACCCGACTATATTTCTGAGAAAGCTGTCCTTATTTATGTAATGGTGCTGGGCATGATGGAGCAGCGTACAATGTTGCTCGGTCAATCTGAAATCCTCTCCACCATGCATGGGGTGCCGCTCCTCTCGCTGGAACTGGGCAGCGAGATCGAGACGATGGATGATGAAGAGGTGCGGGCCTTCCATTTCTTTAGCGACCCCGACCGCGCTGATAAAGGCTCATATCTGCACATGGGCTACCTGCCGCACATCATCACCCAGCGTAACAGCCTTTTGCCCATGGTCACGTTGCAGATCATTGATCAATTAGAGCGGCTCTTCCCCCAGAACACCTCGCTCTTATCCATCGTCAAACGCAACTTCGCGTGGCGATTAAAAGTGGAAACCACAGGTTAGCCGCAAGCTTCTCACGGAGATACTACGCTATGCTCGATCCAACTTCTCTTGACACATCTGTAAAAGGCTCACCTCGTTCCGCACGTCCATTGCGTAAGCCTGTGGGAATCACCAAGGGGCCGGGGGAATCTACCCACGAGTACACGTTTGTCTCGCGAGACGATGAGCAAGAACTAAAAAATGGTGAGTATGTCTACTATGAACTGACTTCCACGGACGAAGCAGACATCAATGGCAATAGCGTACCGGTTTTTGCCCGGCGCGTCCTCGGTCGTATTATTAAGCGCGTCCCTCTCAAGCTCTACCCAGACACCTTCCTTGCCGAGCCGGAGATATCACCCACTCAGGTAGCGGCTATGGTCGGCTATGACGCTCGTGCCAATGAGTTGTTTGAACTGCACGTCGCCATCATGGGCTATTACGAACCTGCCACCGGCTCCTTCATTAACCCCTGGATTCCGCCACAATCTGGCAAGCAAATTTTCCTGGCCGACGACGAAATGCTTTCACATATCCTCAGTCGCAAGCGTGCCGGGCAGGATGGTTCCGCTACTATTGGTTCCCTACTCACCCGCTCCCCCGATGCCGTTCCCATTGTCCTCTCCGTCAAAGATATTGTCAGTACGCACCTGGCGATCATCGCCAGCACCGGTGCCGGTAAAAGCTATCTCGCCAGCGTGATCATCGAGGAACTAATGCAGCCTTACAATAAAGCCTGTGTGCTCATCCTCGATCCGCATGGTGAGTATAGTACGCTGAGTGAAATTGCCAATACACCTCTATTCAGCCAGCAGGGCAATGGGAAAGGCAGTGGCTATCAGGCGCAGGTTAAAATCTATAAGCCAGAGCAGGTCAAGGTGCGTATCTCGTCGCTCAAGATCGGCGATATGCGTCATCTCTTGCCGGAGATGACCGAGAAGCAACAATATTTGCTGAACCGCGCCCTCCGCAAAGTGGCAGAAACCAAGCGCGGCACGCCATGGGGAGCTAGCGATCTCAAAACAGCTATCAAAGCCGTCTCTAAGCAGAAGGGCGATGAAGACAACGAAGGTGCCGACGATTCCAGTACTGTTCATGCCCTGACGTGGCGTATCGAAGATCGCTTCGAGAACAGCTTTACCTTCGACGACATCCAGCATCTCGATCTGCCAGAAATCTTTAAGCCCGGTCAATGCACCGTTCTGCAACTCAACGATATTGACGAGCGCGATCAACAGGTCGTTGTTGCCACCCTGCTGCGCCGCCTCTATCAGGCCCGTATGGATACCGAACGTGGCAAAGTCCATTCCGGTGAGCTATACCTGCCCTACCCAGTATTCGTGCTATTGGAAGAGGCGCACCACTTTGCCCCTGGTGGCACTGAGGTCGTCTCGACGAGCATTCTGAAACAGGTGCTGGCCGAGGGGCGTAAATTTGGTATCGGCGTCGGCCTGATCAGCCAGCGTCCAGGGAAGTTGAATGCCGATGTGCTGAGCCAGTGCCAGACGCAATGTATTATGCGTATTGTCAACGAGATCGATCAGAAGAGTGTAGCGGCTGCTATCGAGGGTGTGGGGCGCGATCTCTTAAACAATCTGCCTGCACTTTCAAAAGGTCAGGTCATCGTGGCCGGGGCTGCCGTTAATACGCCGGTTATCTGTCGTGTGCGTACTCGTCTCACCCAACATGGCGGTGAGAGTAAAGACGCGCCGGATATGTGGCAAAAATATTTCAGTTCCGAAGCTCAGGAGAGCCGCCGCCGTCAGGACGCCCCTCTTAATGGCAACACCAAAGGGTTTAATTTAATGAGGTAACTCTTCAGGACTCCTCACCGCTACGCGGCTCGCCGGTGTTTTTTATTGTGGACTGTGGTGCCTGCGACACCACAGTCCACAATAAAAAATGTGCGAACCGCGTAGCGGTGAGGGATCAGACAGTTGAAGAGTTACATAAAGAGGATGAACATGTTAAAATTAAGTAAGCGGGCTTCGCTCTTGATCTTACTGTCGCTGGCTCCCTTCGCGTGGGGTGGTTTGTTGCTCTTTACTCGTTTTGTGCCACCTCATTCGCCGCTGGCCTATCTAGTCGTTTTCATCCTCCTGGGTGTCGCCCTGACCTGTACGCTTTCCCCTGTCACATATATGATCGGCTCGCGTCTGCTGACCTTTCGCCACTACCGGCCAACGGTTGCTCACGCCATTCGTCAAGCAGCCCTGCTCTCGCTGTGTGTAATCATCAACCTTATGCTCCTTTCGTTGCGTAGTTGGAACATCTTTGCCGCTATCATTACCTTGATTGCCGCCGTTGTGATCGAGGTGATATCATTGGCTAGAAAATAGATCATGCAGGGTTCAAAGGCCACTTTTATCGTTACCCTCGTATCGCGTAGGGGCGGGGGTGGATGTTGGGTTGGGCATCCTGTCTGGGAGACAGGTATAGGGGCCCTTGTGGCCGCCCGCATTGCAGAGGTATGGATGCCGAATAAAGGAGATACAGCGTATGACGACCAATCCACCCGAAATGCCGATGCCAGCGGGCCAGGCCAAGCCAACGGTACGCATTATCAAGCCTCACCAATTTGATGCCAATACGCCACAAACGCCGGGTATGCAGAGAGTCGCTGCCGTCTCTCGCGAGCTGGCTGGTTCGCAGGGTATTTGGGGAGGCATTACCGTTGTAGCTCCTAATACCGCCAGTGGTATTCACCATCATGGAGAGATCGAGACGATCATCTATGTGGTCTCCGGTCATGGCAAGATGCGCTGGGGCGATCATATGGAATTTGAGCAGGAAGTTGAGCCAGGAGATTTTATTTACGTGCCCCCCTTCGTGCCTCATCAGGAGATCAACCCTTCACCCAATGAGCCAAGTCACTGGGTGATTGTGCGCAATTCCCAGGAACCCATTGTGGTGAATCTAGAACCCACCAGTGATGCTCAACAAAGCGGGAATGACGAGACGCATACTGTGTCCTAGCTCTTTGACAAAGAAGTTTTTTTCCTTCGTAGGACAAACAGCGATCCCCCATGTACCAGTAATGACACCAATGTTGCTATGCTAAAAGCAGTTACAATACCCCATCTCTCAATCAGGGTAGCCACGAGCAAGAAAAAGATGGCAAAGGTGAAGGAGCCCACAACTACGCCACGCAGCAAGCGACGAGCGGCTCCCGCATCCTGAAAGTGATGGGTAAAGACAGCCAGAATGCTGGCGTACATGGGAAATGGAGTGAGCAGGCCACTCAATTGTGGGCCTAACAGGCTTGCAATGCTGGTAAGTACTAAAAGAAAGGCGGTTGCCACCACCATACGCAAGGGTATCTCCCAACGTGGAGGCTGCACGATAGCGACCATACTTTGTTGTCGAGGCAATAAGACCAGAACAAGGGCAAGAGTACCTACTACGCTAACAAATACGAGCAATAACGAAACCGAGAATTGTTCGAGCATGGCAGTAACGATAAAGAACACGATCCAACCCACAAGGATGCTGCCCGGCCAATTCAGGCGCATCGAGAGCCAGCTATAGGTCAGGCAGAAAGCACCTACGGAGATCAAGCCGAGCAGTGTGCCTTGTGCGGCATGTGCAGCAAAAGCAGTTCCATAGTCAAGCGTCAGGAACAAAATGACGGGAGCTGATGTGAGGGGAAGGCCAACCAGCCAGCCACTTACCGTGGGACCCCAGCGACGACTGGCAAGGCTGACAAGTGCAATAAGCGTAGGCGTTAGGAGGAGTTTGAAGATGAGCATTTCTTCCCTTAAAGCGATACAATCCTCCCCATCACCTCCCCAAACCACTCCTCCCCAAACCTTAACCCCCCATACATCAACAAATTCGGTTCACCCGTCGCCGAAATATTCCCATGATTTTCCACGATAAACTCTCGCAAACTCTCAGGTGTCACATACAACGACAGCAATTGCTGAATCTCATGATCCTCAGGAGTACGCATGTGTACCTTGGCCAACGGGATATGCAGCTTCGTCAAAAAGCATAGCTCCCCATGCGGCGTACCCACGTCATAGACTGCCCCCAGACAATACTGCTCGCTGATATCTGAAAGCTGTATCCCTGTCTCCTCGCGTATCTCACGGAGCATACCTCCAAATGGGTCGGGCTGTCCATTTGCATCCATGTCGCGATCACGCTCAAAAAAACCCCCAATTACATGAAAGTGTCCCGCATGCACAGACACATTCTGGCGTTTCTCATACAAGATATAGCCATCACTCGTCTCCACAACCGAACAGACCGCCAATGCATTACTAAGTTCCTGGCGATCCCGCCCAGTAAAAAACTCAGACTCCCGCGTCGTGGTATACTCTTTGTAGCCCGTATCACCTAACACCAACTTCAATCTACCATCTGGTAGTGCCTCAGCACTCACCAGCCGGAACAATAGCGAATCGTAGAGGGGTACCCCTCGTTGGCGGGCCAGAACCAACTTCTTCTCCCAAAGTGCATCCATCCATTCCTGTATTGCAGGCGAGTTGGGCATACGCAATGATGGGTCGTATGTTATGTCAAGCTGATCTGGCCGGTACAGGCCACGTGCAAGAATTTCAAATTCTATCACTGCCGTTTTCCCCCCTTTTTTATGCTTCTTCTCTCCCTCATCACTTCACAGATCCTCACCTCTCTTCTCGTTTCTGCATATCTGTTTGTTCGTCGCCATTCGCAATTTGTCCGCCCCTCTTCGCTGGTTTAGCTGTCCCCTTCGGCTCACCTCAGCTCATGCGAATGGCGCGAGCCAGGCCCAGTGATACGGCCTGTCAGTGCGAAGGTGACGACGTACCATATAACTATCCATTTCCTTATGCACCTGCTTTCGATCAGTTATATCACCATGAGAAGAGGGCCTATGTAAGGGGATATCGGTTGTGCAGCGAGTACCAGGTGCACAACCGATAAGAACAGTGTTGCGCTTTGGGCAAGGGCAAGTCTTGCCCCTAGTCTCCTCCTCCTGCTACCTGAGCTGCCACAGCGGGGTGCGTTTCGCCAGCCAGGTAGGTGCAGACAAACGTGATCGCAGCCATACCAATGACGTAGACCGCAATTGGCCAGGATGCATTGTGGAATTGAATGAGCAGAGCGGTGGCAACAAACGGTGCAAGCCCACCGGCGAAGATCGCAGTGATCTGGTATCCGAGCGATGCTCCACTATAGCGAATGTTTGCACCAAACAACTCGCTAAAGAAGGCGGCCTGCGGACCATACATGATGCCAATGCCACCAATACCCAGGAACAGAGCCAGGTCGATCAACAACGGTGACTTTGTATCGATGAGCCAGAAGACGGGGAACGCAATCAGGGCCATAAAGGCTGCTCCTGCCAGGTAGACAGGTAATCGTCCGACACGATCACTAAGCATCCCTGCCGATAGAATAGTAATAGCCATACCGACAGCCCCGACCAGGGTACCAGTCAGCATGGTATTGCTTGAAACGTGCAGGACTGTGGTGCCGTAGGAAACAACAAACGTAATGAAGATGTAAAAGGCTCCGTTGACCACAAAGAAAGCCCCTGCCGCCAAAATCACTGTCCTCCAACTGGTGCGTAGCACATCGACCAGGGGGATTCTGACTATCGCCTCCGTCTCCTTCACACGCTCGAAGTCAGGCGTTTCTGTAATGCTGAGACGGATGAACAATCCTACTCCAACTATGATAATGCTGAGCAGGAAGGGAATCCGCCAGGCAAAGCCCAAGAAATCTTGTTTCGAGAAGGAGGATGTTGTAAGACCGAAGATCAACGATGAGAGCAGCAGCCCCACGGGAACTCCCATCTGCGGCCAGCTGCCGTAGAAACCACGCCTCTCGGCGGGTGAATGTTCGGTTGCCATCAGCACCGCACCGCCCCATTCTCCTCCTACTGCGAAACCTTGTGCAAAGCGCAGGATAACCAGCAGAATAGTGGCTACGATACCGGCATCCCTATACGTTGGCAGACACCCAACAAGGAAGGTAGCCACCCCCATAATTATCAGCGTCAGAATGAGCATCGTCTTGCGACCTATGCGATCGCCAAAGTGACCAAACACTATACCACCGACAGGGCGAGCGGCAAAGCCGACCCAGAGGGTGGTGTAAGAAGCCAGTAGGGCAGCCAATGGGGAAAGTTTCGAGGAAAAGAAAAGTGGGCCTAAGACCAGTGCAGCCGCGGTGGTGTACAGATAGAAGTCGTACCACTCGATGGAGGTTCCTATCCAACTAGCCAGGGCTACACGTACAATCGATGTGCGTTTACCAGATTCCTGCATAATGACCTCCTGCCATGACTATCATGGCTAGTGCATAGGGCTGTAACACGAGACGTAGAGTGTCACCGAGTGCAAACTCCCCGGTGACGGTGAAGACAAAATGCTCTCAAGAAAAGAGATGATCTTTTCTCATCCAGTCTCAACGGACGTTCTTCTCCTTTCTGGCCCTCCATAAGGACCTTGCGTTCTTGATCCTCCACTCTGGTCTCTCAGAAGAGCGAGGCAATGTGTAGTGGGAAATCGGTCATCACTATTATACTCTATAATCACAAGAGTATAGTTAAGAGATTCTAGCCTATGCCCATTTTTGCCAACCTTTTTTACTCCCACTCAATCGTCGCCGGTGGCTTAGAAGTAATATCATACACAACCCGATTCACCCCTGGCACCTCGTTTACGATGCGGTTGGCGATACGAGCTAGTAGATCATGTGAGAGCCGTGCCCAGTCTGCCGTCATAAAATCCCCCGTTGTTACTGCACGCACGGCGACCACATTGGCATAGGTACGTCCATCGCCCATGACACCGACACTCTGTATCGGCGTCAAAACAGCAAATGCCTGTCCCAGTTCGCGATAGATGTCCGCATGGCGCAGCTCATCGATCACAATCGCATCGGCGGCCCGCAATATTGTGAGCCGCTCTTCATCTACGGCTCCGATGATGCGAATGGCAAGGCCAGGACCAGGGAAAGGATGCCGCCATATCCACTCCTCCGGCAAACCTAGAGCCAGACCGATCTCGCGTACCTCATCTTTGAAAAGCATGCGCAATGGCTCGACCAGTTGTAGCGACATATCTTCCGGCAGTCCCCCCACATTGTGATGCGTCTTGATGCGTGTCGCCGTAGCGGCGGTATCATGGCTGGTACTCTCGATCACATCGGGGTAGAGCGTTCCCTGTGCCAGAAACGCAATTGGACCGCCTCTTGCCTCCAGCCGCCTGGCTTCTTGCTCAAAAGTTCGCACAAACTCTTCCCCGATGAGCTTACGTTTCTGCTCAGGATCGATCACACCAGCCAGGCGTATCAGGAAACGCTGACGTGCATCAACAACGACCAGAGGAATATGCAAATGCTGTTTGAATGTCTCTATTACCTGCTCGCGTTCACCTGCACGCAGCAAGCCCGTATCCACAAAAACACCGGTAAGTTGTTTACCTACCGCTTTATGAATCAGCAGAGCGGCTACCGCCGAGTCCACTCCACCGGAAATACCGCAGATCACGCGCTCTTGTCCCACGCGCTCTCGTATCAATTCTGCCGCTTCCTCTATCGCGGAGCCGGTTGTCCAGGTAGGTTCACAACCGCATATGCGGAAGAGAAAGTTGCGTATAATCTCTTTGCCCTGTGGTGTATGCGTCACCTCGGGATGAAATTGTAGGCCCACCAGTCCATTTGGATTACCTATCGCAGCCACCGGCACATTTTCAGTGCAAGCGAGTACCACAAAGCCTTGAGGTAACCTATCCACGCTATCTCCGTGGCTCATCCACACGGGCAAACGCAAAGGTGTTTCGGCCAGCGGCTTCGTTGGTTTATTCAGTTCCCCAGTTTGAGCAGGTGAGATAGTGATCCCCGCGAAAATACGAAATGCCTGTTGATCCTTCCCTGCCTCAGCCAGCACCTCAATCGTTGCCGGGCCATATTCGCGTTGCCCACTGGTATGCGCGACATGCCCACCCAACTGTTGGGCCAGCAACTGCATGCCATAGCAGATACCCAGCACCGGCAAGCCGCTTTGCAGAATTGCCGGATCACAGGATGGAGCCTGCTCATCATATACGCTCGACGGCCCACCCGACAAAATAAAGCCCTTAATGTCCAGGTGCGCATTCTCTTGCAACTGCGCCAGCGTGGTATGAGCTGGCACCAGTTCACTATACACCTGACATTCACGCACACGACGGGTGATCAGCCGACTGTATTGAGAACCAAAATCAAGAACAATAATCGCTTGTCGGCGTTCTGAGGACTCCATATCTTACCCTCGGGGCCCACCGGCCACATAAATAATCTGACCGCTCACAAAACCTGCCTCATCTGAACACAGGAAACAAATCACATTGGCCACGTCGCGTGGTTGACCCACTCTCCGCACCGGTATCATCTTGACCGCCTCAGCAATGCGCTGATCAGGATCAAAGCCCATGCGCCGCGAGGTAGCACGAGTCATCTCCGTATCGATAAAGCCGGGTGCAACAGCGTTAACCGTAATGCCAAACGGCCCGAGTTCGATAGCCAGGGTACGTGTAAATCCCTGCAAGCCCGCTTTTACCGCCGAATAGTTTACCTGCCCCCGATTGCCCAGCGCCGAAGTTGAAGAAAGCGACACGATACGCCCATACTTCTGCTGCACCATATACTTCTGTGCCGCTCGACTACACAGAAACGCTCCCTTTAGATGCACGTTTATCACCGTGTCCCATTCTTCCTCAGACATCTTGAAGAGCAAGTTGTCGCGTAGCACACCAGCATTGTTGACCAGAATATCCAGGCGACCGAAGCGTTCTGCCGTCTTATCTATGGCCTCCTGCACCATTGCACTATCGGTCACATTGCACGGCACCATCAGGCTCTCCCCACCCAACCGCTCAATCTCTGCCGCCACCTGTTGACACCCTTTCGTATCTACATCGGCAAGGGCAACACGAGCTCCTTCCTCAGCCATGCGTAAAGCCGTTGCCGCCCCAATACCCCGCCCGGCACCCGTAATAAAGGCCACATTGCCCTCAAGTCGTCCCATGTTTTCTTGCTCCTTTTCTTTCGTCATTCTCTGTAGGAACGTGATTATGAGAGTTAACAAATTCATCCGGCTATGGGTCCATGGTGGGAGAGGCGGCATTGATGACGCCGGTCCGCCTGTGAAGAGGACTGGCGTCATCAATGCCGCCTCTCCCACGTCCGTAAGTATTTTGTTAACTTTCATTATCACGTCCAAGACGCATCAACCTAACGACATGATCGGGATATCGCGTAGGGGCGGGGGTAGCGTGGATGCGGGGTTGGGGCCCTTGTGGCCGCCCGTCGTTGCCTGCACGATCAGCTCCACTCCACAGACGGCCACAAGGGCCCCCACTCCACCCAACACCACTCCCGCCCCTACGCGAGACCTCCACATTAAAGGATGGAGAGATGTTTACCATTCGTAGCTTGAGTATATCACAATCGCGTCGCCTCCAGACAAAGAACTCCCTGCGACCCAACTTCCGCGCTATGGCGTATTCCGGCGGGCAGAACCATACAATCGCCGGGAGCCAGATCAATTGCGCTTATGGAGTCAGGGCGATCAGGCAACACAAAGCGAATGGAACCACGCACACAATACAAGACCTTCTCATATGTATGGCTATGCACAGCATATCTGTCACCTGGTCCATTCGACCACGCATACGGGGACAGTCCTTCCTGTTGCATACGTCGACGTAGCTCCTGTTCCTGCGGCGGCTGTGTCTCTTGCCAGCGAATAACATTCATCTTTGGTACTCCCTCTTTTTGTCTATCTACTCAGCAATGCTGCTTTTCAGTATAGCCAAGAGGAATGATGAGTGCAAGAGAGCATGATAACCGGGGTGTGTTTCATTTTTTTGCATGGCTGGGGTAGCTGCGCGAGCCCAGCCATGCAAAAAAATGAAACGCACCCTGATAACCGCGCCCTCTCAGGGGTAGGGTTTTTGAAGAAGGAGAACAAGCGCGTAGGGGCAGGGGCGGCGTGGAGTGGAGTTGGGGCCCTTGTGGCTGCCCGTCGTGCTTCGTGGAGAGTTGGCCCTTCCCCCTGCGGGCGGCCACAAGGGCCCCACACACAATCCCCCAGATTGCGTCCCCGCATCCGCTCCACTCCCGCCCCTACGCGAGGTGGCGTCTCTGCTCCCAAAAACCCTACCCCTGAGAGATAACCGCGCCTCCCCCATGCCCCACCCTCATGACGCCCGCAAGAGCCGTATATAGTAGTGACGCCCCTTGCGGGCGTCATGAGGGTGGGGCATGGGGCATGGAGGATGCAGCTTGCCCTCAAACCAATAGCGAGGTACAATAAATACCTAACCTCTCTTAGCACATGTCGCAGGCTCAGACATCGAAAAGGAGAATATATCTGCTGATGACCACGACACAGATAGCCGCCGCACTTTTCCAATTGCAGCAGCTTGACTTCGAACTGGAACGCCTGAATGCCGAACAGCAGGCTGTTGCCAACTATCTCAAAGGTAATGATCGTCTACAGAAGTTACGTACCGAACACCAGCTGGCCCAGCAACAATTGCAAAGCGGGCTACAGGCTCAGCACGAGGCTGAGTGGACTCTTGAAGATGTGAAACGCCGTCTCAATACCCAGGAACAACGCCTTTATAATGGCAGTATCAGCAACGCCAAAGAATTGTCCAACTTACAGCAGGAAGTACAACGTCTACGAGCACAGCAAAGCCGCCAGGAAGACATAGCCCTGGAAGTCATGGAAGCCACAGAGGCCCTTCAGGAAACTGCAGGGCATAAAGCCCAGGCACTTAAAGAGGCCGAAGCCGATTGGACACGCGAAAGTGCCTCTTTGATCGTACGCCGTGATCAGCTAGAGGCCCGCAAACAGGAACTTCTGGCACAACGCACGCAGCAGGCAGCAAAGCTTGATCCCATCTACATCACTCGCTATGACACGATGCGCCGTACCAAGCAGGGACGCGCCATCTCCAAAGTCGAGCAAAACTCCTGCCAATGGTGCCGTGTCATCCTCACTCCCAGCGAGCTACAACGTGTACGTATCAGTTCCGAACTTCAAACCTGTACCAACTGTGGCCGCATCCTCTATTATGATCGATAACATGGTTATACACCCTGTTATGATCTGGAATATTGACAAACCCTTGGGTGTTCTTGTACTCTAGTAATAGAGAGTAAATACGTAAAATGTTGCCTAAGCTCGGATGACGTTCATGTTTTTGCAGAGTGAGTGATATAGCAGGCATGATGACCGCAAGGGTCATCACTACTATACACGAAGCACTGGTAGAAGGCGTAGTATAGTAGTGATGACCCTTGCGGTCATCATGCTTCGCTGTAGTGATGACCCTTGCGGTCATCATGCTTCGCTGTAGTGATGACCCTTGCGGTCATCATGCTTCGCCAACATGATCATGTTTCGCAAAGATATGAAACTCACTCCCTAAGTTCTGGCTACGCCAGTTAGTTTTATGAGGAGGTGCAGAGTTATGAGAAAGCAAGTTTCTATTCCAACTGTGCTTGTATGCACCTTGTCTACCCGGCCGAGGGAAACGAGCGAACACAGCCAGACTCAGTCTTTGGGTTAAAGGACTTCTGGCACTTCCGCACCGCTATAAAGCTCCCTCCGCTGACATGGTAGACACACAACTTTAACAATTATGCGTGAAACCATGTTTTTTTATTCTCTTTGGAGGGAAAGCTTTGATTAACGATCCGGAAACGGAAAAACCACTGACCGGCGTAGTGTTGAACGGCGCACATGGCATCTACGACGTTCATACTAATGATGGTATCCTGCGCTGTACACTACGCGGCAAGCTCAAGAAAGCCTTTGTACAGGCTCAATCTAGCAAATCTATTCAGAAAGTACGTCCACGGCAAGACAAACTTCTGGCAACTACCACACGCACCGAGCGTATGGAGCGGCGCAACGCCAGCGAGTCTCTATTGCCCATGCGCTTATCCGTCGGCGACTACGTTAAACTACGCCGCCTCGACGCCAAAACCGGTATGATCGAAGAAATCTTACCTCGGCAAAACGCACTTTCACGCAAAGACCCAGGCTCAACCGATAAAAAAGTTCGGCAGCAGACCATGCTTGCCAACCTTGATCAGGTTGTACTGGTCTTTGCCGTGGCCCATCCTGAGCCACATTTCGGCATGCTCGACCGCTACCTGACCATCTGTGAGTCAGCCGAGGTGCAACCTATCATCTGCCTCAATAAAGTCGATCTGTCTCACGCCCCTGAGATGGAGCAAGCAGCAGAACTTTACAGCCAGCTTGGCTATAAAGTACTCTGGACAAGTACATATACCCATCAAGGCATTGATGAGTTGCGTTCTTTACTCAAAGAACATACTAGCCTGTTCACCGGCCCCTCCGGTGCCGGCAAGTCCTCTCTGGTCAACGCTATTGAACCAGAAATGGCGATCCGCACAGGCTTGATTAGCGATGCCACCGGTAAAGGTAAGCACACTACCACTGGCTCACAGCTTTACCCCCTATCGGATGGCGGCTGGCTCGCCGACTCAGCCGGTATTCGCGCCCTCGCCGCCTGGAATATACCACCCGAAGAGATGGCTCACGACTTTGTCGAGTTCCGTCCCTACCTCGGCGAGTGCCTCTACTCCGACTGTCAACACCTCGACGAAGATGGCTGTGCCATCCTCCAGGCCGTCGAAGATGGCGTGATTAACAAACGACGCTATACCAGTTATGTACGGATTGTGACAGGGGAAGAAAGATAAGCCAACAAGACAAAGCAGGATTTTCGCTATAGGGTGCGCGTCATTTTTTACATGGCTGGGCTCGCGCAGCTACCCCAGCCATGTTCGCCACATGTGGCGAACATCCCACTTTGTCTTGTTGGCTTATCTCAGAATATCTCCAACCGCCTCCCCCACTCCCCCCACCACCTCCTGATCCTGCTCCTCCAACACCGTCCGTGGATCCAACAGCAGCGTATCCCGCAAGATGCGCGTCACGATTGGCACGCTCCTCATGCGCAAGCGTCTTGCCAGCTCATCCAACGATGCCGATACTCGTGCGGCATCGATGGCTAGCAGCGTTGTCGGCAGGGTCTCACCTGGCAGAGAGCCACCGCCAATCGTCGACTCCCCACCTTGGAGCCGCGCCGGAACTCCTTGTGCCTGCAACTTTGAGGCCCAGCTAGTTGCGCGGCTGGTGATCTTCTCAGGACGGGCGGAGATCATGCGCCAGATGGGAATATGGGTTTCTGCTTCGTTGCGTTGATAGTGCCTCAATGTCGCCTCTAAAGCAGCCAGCGTCATCTTATCGATGCGTACCGCTCGCATGAGGGGATGTTTGGCGATACGTGCTAGCACACTGGCCTTCCCTACCAAAATACCCGCCTGTGGCCCTCCTAACAGCTTATCGCCAGAGAAACACACCACATCTGCTCCTGCCGCCAGACTCTCCTGTGGCGTTGGCTCGTGTGCCAACCCGTAACGCTCACTGGCCAGTAAGCAGCCACTGCCCAGATCATCCATAACCAGGAGATTGTGCTGATGAGCCAGCGCAGCCATTGCGCTGACAGGTGTAGACTCCGTGAAACCGGTAATCAAAAAATTGCTGGGGTGAACAGAGAGCAGCAAGACTGTGCGCTCACTCAGAGCCGCCTCATAATCGCCAATGCGCGTGCGATTAGTTGTCCCCACCTCAACTAAGTGACAACCACTCTGGCGCATCACATCCGGCACGCGAAACCCCCCGCCGATCTCTACCAACTGCCCACGCGAGATAATCACCTCACGCCCCACTGCTAGCGTACTTAAGGCCAACAGTACTGCCGCTGCATTATTATTAGTGACCAGTGCCGCCTCACCACCCGTTAACTCACACAACAACATTGCAATATGGCTGTGGCGCGACCCTCGTGTACCGGCTTCTAACTCATACTCCAGATTCGAGTACCCCGCGGCCACGCGCTGGACTGCCTCCAGAGCCGCTGGCGAAAGTGGCGCACGACCCAGATTCGTGTTGATGATCACACCGGTAGCATTAATCACAGGACGCAACTGTGCCTGTTGCCTTTCCTGCAAGTACTTTTGGGCCACCTGCAAAAGCTGTTCAGACGAAGGACACATCGCCCCATTACGGATATCCTCACGTGCCTGCGCCAAGCTTGCTCGTAACGCTTGTAACGTCATCGGTCGTGAATAATGATTGATAAACTCCTGTCCTTGAGAAGATTGCAGAAGCTCATCAATAGATGGCAAGAGCCGCAGCTGATTCGAATCAATTGTCATACTCGACCCAAAGCAATTTCATAATAACACAGCCACTTCGCCCTCTCGTAGTATAGTAGGGACGACCCTTGCGGTCGTCCTACCCTGGCGGTCGTCCTACCCTGGCTACCCTGGCGGTCGTCCTGCCCTCTCCATGATCACTGCTTAATGCAATGCATAAAACATGGTGATCGCCAGACTATTCGCGATTTTCCCCATGACAGCGCGTAGGTCCGCCTCGTTGAGCTTGCAAATGGCATATTGGTCGGCCAGCAAGGAGCGCAGCACGGGGTACATCAGTTCCGTCTTAACCAAGCTATCGGTGTCCAGTAAAGGGTAGTCTCGTTTTAAGAGCAGGTGATGATAAGGGCGAAGTTTACCACGATATGAGGTAAGAGCTACAACATTGACCGCCCCGGCATGGCGACAGAAGGGATCACCAGAAACAACCAGGGCGGGATGCCAATCCAGAATACGCTTCTCTTCAATGCCCGGTGGCAGCGACGGATAACCAAAATTTACCCAATACACCATGCCGAATTGCACAGGCGTTTGATACGTCAGTGCATCCGGTGCAAGTTCTGGTGGATGAGGCATTGCTTATTACATATCTTCTACTACGAGTAATACGATACGGCTATCGTGAATGGACGTATGCTACTGACGACGCATAAACAGAAGCTTCGCTGCCAACTTCAAGCTGTGCATGAAAACAGGCAGAAGTGAGTGACCAGGAGCGTGAGACCAAGCTGAGACGCTCTTCTCGTTCATCCTGACTTTCTTCCTGAAGGGCGGCAGCTATGACGTCCATCTCACGCTGATATTGTTCGATAAGTAAGGAAGAACGACCGAAGTCACTATTTGTCGTCATAAAGTACCTCTTTGATTCCAAGTACTACTCATCGTACACACATCTATCGCGGAAAAGGTTGCTGCAATATGCTGTAAATCGTTGCTATACTGCAAGAGAGTACGAGGTATGTTTTTTTCTCCAACTTTTGTGATTATACCAGCAAATTATGCAATGCGCAAGACTTTCTGGTACCATTTTATGGGGAACACCTTGATCTCTCCATTCAAACCGTTATGAAGTGTCAAGTATTAGCCGTGAGCAATAGCGTTGTCATCAACTGCCCTTGCCGATAGGCAGTAAGAGCTCCCCCTTCCCCCGAAATGGGATCAATTTGTCCATCACCATTCGTATCCACTCCATGATAGGCGGCATCGGCAAGCCTTACTACATCCTGAACTGCCGTCACATCGCTTGGATTATTCAAGAGATGGAGCGCATCTTGCTCAATCGTCGTTACCCATCCTTTGACGTCTGTAAGCACGGTTATCAGCAGTTGGGCATGCAAGCGCATCATATCCGTCGCATCCGGCTGACTGATGGCGAGAGTAGCATGTTCTCCAGAATCAGTGAGGTAACCCTGCCCCAACAGACCGAAGCCATCACTCGCTGCGATGACATCATGTTGAGCACAGGTTGGTGCCAGCGGCTGGTAGTGTGGACCTTGCTTGCCCTCAATCACATCTATGATATTCTGCGCTACGCAACGAATTGCCATAGTATCGTGGCTAGCCTCAACACTCTGTAGAACATCTGCCTGAATGTTCAACATGCGTGTTTGCTGCAAGACCCCTACCAGCACTCCGATCTGTCCGGGTGTCCCGGGAAAACTAATGAGCATGTGTCCAATATGCGTAGAGGATTTGGGAGGAAAGGTGCCGATGAGCATCACTTTACCTATTGGTAACCTGTCTATTCCCTGTTCCAACGTGATCTTTATCATCTGTCCTGCACTAAGCAGATTGGTGTCAGATGCTTTATAGTTCAGGGTATAGGTCCCATTCGCTCCTGAGAGAGTTCCTAGCGGAACAACTTCCTCTTTCGCATCATTGATGAGCCAGGCAGCATAATAGTAACCAGAGGGAGGGACATTTAAACCGTGAATTACCACACTGAGAGAATCGCTGTGCCCTGGTAACTCACTTGGGTTATCAAAGAACATTACCTGTCCAGTCGTACTCGGCGTAGCAGCACCCTGCTTTGCAAGCGAAAGAATCCCAATGATACCGCTTGCACCAATTAGCAGTATAAGCAGCAGAGCAATTAATGCGATACTTCGAACATTCTTATATCGGAACCGACGCATTAACGCGGCTCTAGGATAGCTACGCAATGTAAGAGAGGTGATACGGTTCTCTATTTGATATTTATGGTCTTCTAAGCCTTCAGAAGAGGTAGAAACGGCTAATTTGTGTAAATCCCCATTGCTACTTCCCGCCCATGTAGCGGATGGTACTTCTGCTTGTGATGAGACAACCACCAGAGATGGATGCTGTTCTGAGATGCCTGATATTGAAAATGTTCGATATAGGCTTCGCGATCCTTTACAGTCAACGTACTCGGCTTACTCAAAATACACAGCAGATAAGTTTGGGTCGCATCTTCAGTATGAGCGAGAAAGACAGACCCCCAGATAGTTTGCTCGATAAACTGCTCCAGGCGATAATCTCCTAGCTTTGTTCTGGTCAACTTCTCATCGGTAATAGCCCTCATTGAGACAGTCCTTTCACCATCAAAGCCATCGGTCATCTACCGATTACTGGGCGCTATTAATCAGCACTAAAAGTCATATATATCGATATACTTACTACGATGACAATACGTGAATATGTGATTTACGCTAATAGTGTGTTAAGAAGCATAACAATAATTAGGAAAGCTCTTCCCCTTAGGGTAAACGAACCAGCTTGTAGAAAGTAACTCTACAATAGTATTTTCTTTAGGCAAGGTTCAAACGAACTTGACAGTCTAAGCGCGGATTATGCAGAAACTGTCAAGTGACATGGTAGAGCATAAAGCTTGTGTAAGCAAATTAAGTAGTACTAAAGAGCTAGAGTATAACGGCCTGTGACAACGAGAACCGTTATGCGGAGACGAAAAGGTGAGTGCTGGCTGCTTTCTCACATTTCATGAATATCTACGGCGGGTTTAGTTCTCTGAAATTTCAGCTTTGGTAAGAGCCTCTGAAAATGCTTGACAGCGCACAAAGTGTCGGCTATAATGGACACGTCGATCACTCAGGAAGTACGAATGCGTGTTCCTTGTGACGAAAGCAGGTTTTTTTGAGTTCCTTCGTCGGTTAGTCCGCTTCGTCTAGCTTGACCTCGCGCATCCTAAGGTAGTGGGGACATGTAGATGGAAGGCTAACATCCGGTGAGAGCTTCTCAATCCTGGGCAGTTACCAAAGTGGCCAACTGGGGCTGACTGTAAATCAGCTGGCTTTCGCCTTCGGGAGTTCGAATCTCTCACTGCCCACCTAGACCTGCCCGTGTGGCGCAGCGGTAGCGCACAGTCTTGGTAAGACTGGGGTCATGGGTTCGATTCCCATCACGGGCTCCTGTGGTATTCTGAAGAATACTGTGCCTCTTTTGAGGGTGCATACCTTCACCATACCCGCAGTACGCCCCGTTTCGGGTACTGCAAGGACGTACAAGAGCTTTTGCTGCCGTCTTCTGGAAAAGATCGTCACTTCCCCCTCCTTATAAACTGAACACGTTCAAATCTATCATCAGGGGAAGTTTTCTAAATAGGGGCGATCAGTGCTATCCGGGGACGGCTGCTGCATGTCTATACCCATGAGTTGCTATTTGATCGCAAGCAGAATTGTCAGGAGGAGCCACTAAAAAAATGGCAAAGAAGAAATTTGAGCGTAACAAACCGCATGTGAACGTGGGCACGATCGGTCACATTGACCATGGCAAAACCACCTTGACGGCCGCCATCACCAAAGTCCTCGCCGCCGCCAAACTGGCCCAGTACACCGCCTTCGACCAGATTGACAAGGCCCCCGAAGAGCGCGAGCGCGGCATCACCATCGCCATCGCCCACATCGAGTACGAGACCGCGAAACGCCACTATGCCCATGTGGACTTGGTCGTCTTCCTCAACAAAGTCGACATGATGGACGACGAGGAACTGCTCGAACTGGTCGAACTGGAAGTGCGCGAACTCTTGAGCAAGTACCAGTTCCCCGGCGACGAGGTGCCCGTCATTCGCGGCTCGGCCTTGCAGGCCCTGGAAAGCAAAGGCGACCTCACCCGCACTGACGCGGCGGCCCACTGCATCTGGGAGTTGATGGATGCCGTCGACAGCTACATTCCCACGCCCCCCCGCGCCACCGACAAGCCCTTCCTCATGCCGGTGGAAGATGTCTTTGGCATCAAGGGACGCGGCACGGTGGCCACTGGACGCATTGAGCGCGGCCAGGTCAAAGTGGGCGAGTCGGTGGACATCGTGGGCATGAAGGAGCAGACGCGCACCGTGGTGGTCACGGGGGTGGAGATGTTCCAGAAGACGTTGGATCAGGGGATGGCTGGCGACAACGTGGGCTGTCTCTTACGTGGGGTGGAGCGCAGCGAGATTGAGCGCGGGCAGGTCTTGAGCAAACCCAACTCAATCAAGCCGCACAAGAGCTTCAAGGCGCAGGTGTATGTGCTCTCCAAGGAAGAGGGAGGACGACACACCCCCTTCTTCAACGGCTATCGACCGCAGTTCTATGTGCGCACCACCGATGTGACGGGAGCCATCAAGCTGCCCGAAGGGGTGGAGATGGTCATGCCGGGCGATAACATCGAGATGACGGTGGAACTCATCCAGCCATCCGCGAAGGCGGTCGCACCGTGGGCGCTGGCGTCTGCACCAAAGTCGAAAACTAATTACATCTGTAGGGGCGCAATGAATTGCGCCCTATCCATGGCGCCAATAAGGTGGGCGCAATAAATTGCACCCTTACAGCATGAGGAGATAGAAATGGCTACTGGAACGAAGCAACGCATTCGCATCCGCCTCAAGGCATACGATCATCGTATCCTTGATCAGTCGGCTATGCAGATTGTCGATACGGCGCAGCAAACCGGGGCGCGTGTCTCTGGCCCAATACCCTTGCCCACCGAGATCGACAAGTTTACGGTAATGCGCTCGCCCTTTATCGACAAAGACTCACGCGAGCAATTTGAAATACGTACCCATAAACGCCTGATAGATATTATCGACCCGACAAATAAAACGGTTGAAGCACTCACACGTTTGAATCTGCCCGCAGGCGTGGACATCGAAATCAAGCTGTAGGGGCGCAATAATGGAGCTTGACAAAAGAAGCAGGTGTCAAAGAACATTATTTAACTCTACAGTTGGGAAAAGAGGATAAATATGCTAAATGCATTATTGGGCAGGAAGGTCGGTATGACCCAGGTCTTTGGGCCAAATGGCACCGTCATTCCGGTCACTGTGATAGAGGCTGGCCCCTGCATCGTGACCCAAATCAAGACGGTTGCCAGAGATGGCTACGAAGCTGTCCAAATAGGTTTTGAGCAAACAACAACTAAACATGCAACTCGTCCGGAATTAGGCCATCTCGGACATAGCCTGCCTTTGCTCAAGGGGCAGCGCAAACGCTTGCAAACGTACCAACAAGAGCAACGAGCCAAAACCAAAACCGAAGGTGCTGCTGCAACCGAAACAGCAGAAACGGAGACGACTCCTGCTAAAAAGGATAAGCAGATTGAGAAATTGCTAAGGGTGCAGGAGAAGCGTCAGCGCCGTCCTGGCCCAGAGCTTGGCCCTTTCAAAGTGGTGGGCGAAGTAGGCTTACAAGAGGGTACCGCGGCAGAGAAGCTGGAGCTTGGCAAACAATTTGATGCCGGCTTGTTTACGGTTGGCGAAGAGGTTGACATCGTAGGTACCTCTAAGGGTAAAGGCTTCCAGGGAGGTGTGAAGCGTCATGGCTTTCGCGGTGGCCCTCGCACCCACGGTCAATCAGACCGCACTCGCGCCCCTGGTTCGATTGGTTCGGGTACCACGCCTGGTCGTGTTCTCAAGGGGACGCGTATGGCCGGTCACATGGGTAACGCTCGTGTGACTATCAAGAAGTTGGAAGTAGTTCAAGCTGATGCTGAGCGTAACTTGCTCCTGGTCAAAGGCTCAGTGCCTGGGGCCAATGGGGGGTTGCTCACAATTAAGAAGCATGTGATGAGGTAAACCGCAATGCCCTCGACTACAGTATATAATATGGCCGGAGAGGCCGTAGATCAGCTCGAACTGAGTGAGCAGGTATTCGGAGTCACCCCTAACATGGCGGTTCTCCACCAGGTTGTGACCGCACAATTGGTGAATCGCCGCCAGGGCAATGCTTCGACCAAAACTCGCGCAGAGGTATCGGGCGGAAATAAAAAACCATATCGGCAGAAGGGAACAGGTCGCGCTCGCCAGGGAAGTACGCGTGCGCCACAGTTCCGTCACGGTGGTGTCGTCTTTGGTCCCAGGCCGCACCCATATCACCACGACGTACCGCGCAAAATGCGCCGCCTGGCAATTCGCTCTGCCCTTTCGGATAAAGTTGCGAACGAGAAGCTGATCGTACTCAACGACCTGTTCATGGAAACACCTCGTACCAAAGATATGCTGGCCATTTTGGACAAGCTCCCCTTGGAAGGGAAACGAGTCCTGATGATGTTGCCACAACGGGACGAGAATGTTCTCCTTTCGATACGCAACATTCCCACTGCCAAAGCCCAGCACGTCTCCTCAATTAATGTTGTGGAACTGCTCAAACATGATTGTTTAATTATGCCTGTCAAAACCGTGCGCTGGCTGGAAATGGTCTTTGGTGAAGGCTTGAGTGCCGAAGAAGCCACTTCGCGCCTTGCCACTGCTACTGACAATGAGCCAGAAAGCGCCAGTACTGCCTCAGAGATAGAGACGGGCGAGGATGAAGAGGCTGACAATGAGCCAGAAAGCGCCGGTACTGCCTCAGAGATAGAGACGGGCGAGGATGAAGAGGCTTAAGCGAGGAGAATACGACAGTGGAAATCACAGAAATACTACGTCACGGTATCGTCACTGAGAAATCGGTGAAGCTGCAAGAGCAGAACAAATATACCTTCAAAGTGGCGTTAGAGGCCAATAAAATTGATGTACGCCGTGCCGTTGAAACTATGTTCAACGTCAAAGTTGCCTCGGTCAACATTATGCGTATGCCCGGCAAGGCGAAAATGTTCCGGCGTAAAGGTACCGCTCCTCGACCGCAACCGGCTCGTGAGTGGAAGAAGGCGATTGTGACTCTTCGCCAAGGGTATGCAATCGACGCATTAAAAGCGTAAGGTGTTGAGAGATGCCAATTAGACAGTACCGACCAACCTCTCCTGGGCGTCGCGGCATGTCAGTTTCGACTTTCGAGGAGATTACCAAAACGAAGCCCGAGAAATCTTTGACCGCGCCCTTAAAAAAGCACTCCGGTCGTAACAATCAGGGTAAAATCACTGTTCGCCATCGTGGCGGCGGTGCCAAACGAGCCTATCGTATTATTGACTTTAAGCGCAATAAGTTCGGCGTTCCCGCCAAAGTGGCCGCGATTGAGTACGATCCCAATCGCTCGGCACGCATTGCTCTGTTGCATTATGTAGATGGCGAGAAACGCTATATTATCGCTCCTGTCGGGCTAAAAGTCGGCGATAAAGTGATGTCGGGACCAGATGCAGATATTCGCACTGGCAACGCGTTACCGCTTAAGAATATTCCGGCTGGTACCACCATTCACTGCATCGAACTGGAGCGTGGACGCGGAGCGCAGATGGTACGCGGTGCTGGTACAGCTGCACAGCTGATGGCAAAAGAGGGCGATTATGCCCTGATCCGCCTGCCTTCTGGTGAGCAGCGTCGTGTACATATTTTGTGCATGGCCACCATCGGCCAGGTAGGGAATACTGATCATGAGAACCTCAACATTGGTAAAGCGGGCCGCGCTCGCCATATGGGGCGCCGTCCAAGTGTGCGTGGCTCGGCCATGAACCCACGTGACCATCCTCACGGGGGTGGTGAGGGCCGCGCTCCCATCGGTGGACAACCACAGACGCCCTGGGGCAAGCCCGCTCTGGGTTACAAGACTCGTAGGAACAAGAGAACCGACCGTTTCATCGTTCGGCGTCGCAATGCTGGTAGGAGGAGAAAGTAAATGTCGCGCTCGCGGAAAAAAGGGCCGTACATTCATGAATCGCTCAGAAAGAAAGTCCTGGGCATGAAGCGCAGTGGCGACCGCCGTGTGATTAAAACCTGGTCGCGTGCTTCCATGATCTTTCCTGAGATGGTCTCTATGACCATTGCTGTTCATAATGGCAAGACCCATGTGCCTATCTATATCACGGAAAACATGGTAGGCCATAAGTTAGGTGAGTTTGCCCCTACACGACACTTCCGTGGTCATGCGGGTGGCAAGAGTGAAAAGACCACTTCGGTCCGCTAGAGGTAACAAGATGCAAGTAAGGGCAATTGCAAAAGATATTGGCATTTCGCCGCGTAAAATGCGTCTGGTGACCAATGCGGTGAAGGGCAAACCCGTGAGCGAGGCTCTGGCTATTCTCCAGTTCCTGCCCAACGCGGGGGCGCGACCGGTTAGCAAAGTCGTGGCCTCGGCGGCGGCGAATGCAGAGAATAACTATAACCTCGATCCTGACGATCTCTATATTCTCAATATTGTCGCGGACGATTCGTTCCGCATCAAACGTATTAGGGCACGTTCGCGTGGTCAGGCTGCTCGTATTGTCCGACGTTTCTGCCATGTTACGGTAATTGTTTCCGATGATCCGGCAGATGCCCGGTACCGCTAACGAAGGAGGACACTTTGGGACAGAAAGTACATCCCACGGGGTTTAGGCTCGGCGTCATCAAAGGATGGCAGTCTCGCTGGTACGCTGAGCGTGATTATAAAGAACTCTTTGCGGAAGACAACACGATCCGCAAAGAGATCAATAAAGAACTGGCGAATGCCTCGGTCTCGCGTATCGAGATCGAGCGTGCTGCTGCCAACCAGGTTTCAGTCATCATTCATACTGCCAAACCCGGTATTGTCATTGGTAAAAGCGGTGAAAAAGTTGATAAACTACGCGCGATGCTTGAAGCCAAAACCAAAAAGCGTGTCCGTCTGAATATCTATGAGATTCGCCAGCCGGAGTTGGATGCGTATCTGGTGGCTCGAAGCGTGGCTGAACAGCTGGAGAAGCGCGTCTCATTTCGCCGTGCTATGAAGCAGGCGGTGCAAAAGTCGATGCGCTCCAACGCCAAAGGTATTCGTATCATTTGTGGTGGACGCCTCGGTGGCGCGGAAATTGCTCGCTCCGAGAAAGAGGTAGAGGGAAAGATTCCCCTGCATACCTTGCGTGCCGACATTGATTACGGTCAGGCAGAGGCCCATACGACCTTTGGTCTTATTGGTATCAAAGTGTGGATTTACAAGGGCGACATACTTCCTGATAAACGCCGCGAGATGGGCGGCGTGCAAGCGGAAGCCTCTGCCCATCCTTCATTTGCTCCACGTGAGCGCGAGGCTGGCGAGCGCCGTGGCGGTGATCGCCGTCGTGGTGAGCGCGGCGAGCGTCCTCCGCGTCCGCAAGGAGAGCGGGTACAGGGTGGAGACCGTGGCCCCCGTGGGGATCGGCCACCGCGTCCACAAGGAGAGCGTCCGCCTCGTCCACAAGGGGAGCGAGGAGAACGTCCGCCTCGTCAGCAGGGAGAGCGCCCACAAGGGCAGCAAGGCCAGGGTGGAGAGCGTCCACCACGTCCACCACGTCCGCCTCGTCCACAAGGGGAGCGAGGAGAGCGTCCGCCCCGTCAGCAGGGAGAGCGTACCGAGCGTCCGCCACGTGAACAATATGTGGCTCCCACTACTGGTGAGACCAGCCCTGCTCGGCAGCGAGTTCCTGAGCCGACGCCGCCCACAACACCGGTCGTACCGGCTGCTACTACAGAACCTGCCGCGCCACCATCGCCAGAGACTGGAACTGGTGCGACTCAGAGCGAATAGAGGAGATTCGAAGCCATGTTATTGGCACCGTCACGTACAAAGTATCGCAGACAGCATCGCGGTCGCATGAAAGGTTCAGCCCAACGCGGCAGTAGCCTTGCCTTCGGCGAGTACGGCTTGCAGGCTCTGGAGCCATGCTGGATGGAGGCTCGCCAGATCGAGGCCGCACGTATCGCGCTCACCCGCTTCATGAAGCGTGGGGGCAAAGTCTGGATTCGTGTCTTTCCCGATAAACCTATTAGCGCCAAACCTGCCGAGACCCGCATGGGTAGCGGGAAGGGTGCTGTCGATCACTGGGTAGCTGTCGTCAAACCTGGTCGTATCATCTTCGAGATTGGCGGCGTCTCTGAAGAAATCGCCAAAGAAGCTGTACGCCTGGCAAGTCATAAGCTGCCCGTCAAATGCCGCTTTATTACACGAGGGGAGGCAGAAAGTGTCGAAGCTTAGCGAACGCCGCAAGCAGATTACTCAATACTCTGTCGCTGAAGCCTCGCGTGAACTGCGCGATTTGCGGCTCAAATTGTTTAACCTTCGCCTGCAACAGCAGCGTGGTGAGGTGAAAAATAACCGTGTCTTTGCACAGACACGCAAGGATATTGCACGCTTACTGCATCACCTGAAGCAGTTGGAGGGTGAAGAATGACACAGCAATCTGTGCCCGCCACGCAGCATGCGGCTCCTCACAAGAGCCGCCGCCAGCAAAAAGTTGGGCGCGTGGTGAGCAATAAAATGGATAAAACAATTGTCGTTGTCGTGGAGACTTTAAAAAAGCATCGTATCTATAAACGCACCTATAAACAGACTAAGCGTTTCCATGCTCATGATGAGCACAACGTTTGCCAGCTCGGCGACATTGTCCGCATTGAGGAGAGCCGTCCTATAAGCAAGCTTAAACGCTGGCGCTTGGTCGAAGTTGTGAAGCAAGGCTCTGGCATTGTGCCGGTTGAAGAATTGTTGGCTGACGTCGATCCCGATCTCGTCTCTGGACGCTCCCATGAGGACGAAGACGAGAGCAGTGAAGCGGAAGCATAAGGAGTTATTCAGATGATTCAGCCACAAACACGTCTCAAAGTTGCAGATAATACCGGCGCAAAAGAGATAATGTGTATCCGCGTAATGAGTGGCTCCGGTTCTGGTAAGCGGTATGCTGAGGTCGGTGATATAATCAAAGCCTCTGTGAAACAGGCTGCCCCCAACGGACAGGTCAAAAAGGGCGAGGTAGTCAATGCCGTCGTCGTGCGCGTCGCCAAAGAATATGCTCGTCCCGATGGCTCGCATATTCGCTTTGACGAGAATGCCGCCGTCATTATTGCTGCTGGTAATAACCCTCGCGGTACACGTATCTTTGGCCCGGTTGCCCGCGAATTGCGTGAACGAAACTTCATGAAAATTATTTCGCTTGCGCCTGAAGTGCTCTAACGAGGAAGAAGATGGCAATAAAACAAAAAGAAAAGAAGCCTCTCCACCTCGCCAAGATGAATATTAAGAAGGGTGATACCGTCTTAATTATCACAGGTAAGGATCGAGGCAAACAGGGAACGGTCTCGCGGGCGTTGCCTCAGGTCGACAAAGTCATTGTTGAGGGCCTGAATATCGTCAAAAAGCATGTACGTCCGCAAGGTCCGACACGCCAGGGCGGCGTGATCGAAAAGGCCATGCCCATTCATGTCTCTAACACGATGCTGGTTTGCACTGAATGTAATCAGCCTACCCGCGTTGGACATGATCGCCGTCCCATGGGACCCGATCAGAAATTACGCCCGGTGCGCGTATGCAAAAAGTGTGGCAAAGTTATTGAAGATCGTATGAGGAGTAGTTAAAGGCTATGGCATCACGCTTGAAAGAAAAATATCAGCAAGAGGTTATGCCAGCCCTGCGAAAAGAGTTTAACTACTCGAATCCTATGCAGGTTCCTGGCGTCCATAAAGTGGTTATTAATATCGGTATGGGCGAAGTTATCCAGAATGCCAAAGCCATGGATGCGGCTGTCTCTGATCTGGCAACTATTACGGGTCAGCGTCCCGTGATCACTCGTGCCAAACGCTCAGTGGCGGCCTTCAAATTGCGTGAAGGCATGCAGATTGGTTGTATGGTTACCCTACGCGGTGATCGCATGTACCAGTTTCTCGACAAACTCATGAATGTTGCCCTCCCGCGTTTGCGGGACTTCCAGGGTGTCTCCGCCGATGCCTTCGATGGCCGTGGCAACTATACACTGGGCCTGCGCGAACAACTGGTTTTCCCCGAAATCGACTATGATAAAGTCGATAAGGTGCGTGGTATGGAAGTAAGTATCGTCACCACCGCTCGCACCGATGAAGAGGGGCGACGGCTGCTCTCTTTAATGGGCATGCCCTTTAAGAAATAACGCTGGAGGAGACTATGGCGAAAATATCAATGATCGTAAAATCCCAGCGCAAGCCCCGCTTCAAAGTGCAGCAACATAATCGCTGCCATATCTGCGGACGGCCTCGTGCATATATTCGCAAATTCGGTCTTTGCCGAATTTGCTTCCGTGAACGGGCCTTACGGGGTGAGTTACCCGGGGTGACCAAATCGAGCTGGTAGTCGCATAGGTGAAAGGACAAACGAACGGACGAAAGTGATACGCAGGGAGATTAGTACTGGAAACTACTGCTGCTTTCCGTCCTTCGTGATGGAGGATATTCCATGAATATGACTGATCCCGTTGCGGATATGCTCACTCGCATCCGTAATGCGGTCGCAGCACGGCATACTCGCGTACTGATCCCAGCCTCCAAGCTGAAGCTGGCGATTGCGCGTGTGCTGAAAGAAGAAGGCTATATTAAAGATATCGAAATCCTGAAGGACAACCCACAAGGAACCATCCGCATTACTTTGTGCTATGTGGATAAACAGCCTGTCCTGACGCAACTCAAGCGCGTCAGCAAACCAGGACTTCGTGTATATAGCAAGAAAGCGACTATCCCTCGCGTCCGTGGGGGACTGGGCATCGCTATTCTCTCGACACCAAGGGGGCTGATGACTGGCACTCGTGCTTATCAACAGGGCCTGGGTGGCGAAGTCATCTGCTACGTTTGGTAGAAAGGCAGGTCCTACATGTCTCGTATTGGACGCGCTCCAATTACCGTGCCGCCAAAAGTGCAGGTGAACTGGAATGATAGCAACTTTGTTACAGTCAAAGGCCCCAAAGGCGAGCTATCGTATCAGATTGCGCCTGAACTGTCTCTCAAGCTGGAGAACGGGACGCTCAGCGTCTCGCGTTCCTCTGATAGCAAAGAGTTTAAGGCAAAGCACGGTCTCTATCGCACCCTGATCAACAATATGGTGGTTGGTGTGACGAGTGGCTATACAAAACAACTGGAAATTCATGGTGTGGGCTATCGTGCTGCCAAAATGGGTAACAGTCTGGTCATCCAGGTCGGTTACTCACACCCGGTCGAGGTACAGCCACCGCAAGGCATTTCTTTCACCGTTGACGGTATCGATCCGGCCACGAAAGCCACCAAGATCAGCGTCATCGGCATCGACAAGCAGCTGGTCGGCGAAGTCGCTGCCAACATTCGACGTATCCGTAAACCAGAGCCATACAAGGGTAAGGGTATTCGCTACGTCGGTGAAAAGGTCCGCCGCAAAGCCGGTAAAGCCGGTAAAGTTGGTGGCAAGAAAAAATAACGCACATCATCACCTGTAGGGGCGCAATGAATTGCGCCCAACGTTACCAAGTAATGTTCGTATCTATCTTTAAAGATAAGCATGCGCAGACGGAGGACTACTCAGAGTCACGTAGTGCCGAGCACGTTGCTCACTAATACCTTCTTCTCGCGCAATACAGAGAGTGAAAGAACATAATCATGATCAAACGATTTCATGCCAATGAGGCGCGGCTGCGGCGGCACCAGCGTATGCGACGCCATCTTGAAGGCTCGCAGATGCGACCCCGGCTCAACATCTTCCGCAGTGGCCACAATATCTATGCGCAGATTATTGATGATACCACGGGGCGCACGCTAGTTGCGGCCTCATCGCTGGATGAAAGTCTGCGTGATTTTAAACCGGCCATCCCCTTCCAGGAGAGAGATGCTAACGCTATTCAGGCTGTGACTGAGAAAGCCGCAGAAGGGGTAGAGAGGGCCGGTGAAGCTCTACCCGTTGGTAAAGGGAAGGGAGCTAAAACAGAGAAAGCCGCCCCTAAACAGCAGGCTAAAGGAGGACAGGCGCAGAAAGGTGGTAAACCGGCTCCCCAAGCTAAAACCCTCCTACCCCGGGCTCAAAAAGGTGCCAAGAAAACGCCTGTTGAGGCACTCGAGGGGATTAAGTATAATCACAAAGTAGCCATTTCTCGCGAAGTTGGTAAACTCGTTGCACAGCGTGCAAAACAAGAAGGCATCACCCGTGTTGTCTTTGATCGCGGTGGCTATGCCTACCATGGGCGAGTGGCTGCCCTTGCAGAAGGCGCTCGTGAAGTCGGCCTGGATTTCTAAAGATGTGGGCGACCCTTGTGATCGCCCTACCAAAGGAAGTAATATGCCAAGAATAGATGCTTCAAAATTAAACCTCGAGGAAACGGTCGTACAGGTGAGCCGTGTATCAAAGGTTGTTAAGGGTGGCCGACGCTTCAGCATCCGGGCACTCGTCGTCGTTGGCGATCGCAACGGCCATGTCGGTTCCGGTTTCGGTAAGGCCAGTGAATATACCGAGGCCATCCGCAAAGGCGTCGAAGATGCCAAGAAGCACCTCATAGAGGTACCGCTCTCGGGCACAACCATTCCTTTCATGATCACGACGCACTTTGGGGCCTCTGAGGTCATGCTCAAACCTGCTGCACCTGGTACTGGTGTTATCGCTGGTGGAGCTGTACGTGCCGTCATGGAAGCAGCTGGTGTGCGTGACATTCTCACCAAAACACTCGGCAGCACCAACAAGTCAAATACCGTCCATGCTTGCCTCAAGGCTCTGCGCGAACTGCGCTCTCCCGAAGAGGAAGCCGCACGTCGGGGTAAGACAGTTGCCGAAATTATGGGCAAAAAGCGTGCCCAACAGATCGCCGAGGCCAACGCTACGGCTGCTGAGCAGGCAGCCGCCGCCCGTGCTGCCCGTGAAGAAGAGGCTCGTGAGAGTAGAGCGGTCAGTCGCCGTGGCTCTGGTGAGCGGCGCGGCGGATCTGGCGGTGAGCGAAGTGAGCGTGGCGAACGAGGTGACCGCCGGGGCGGTGGCGAGCGACGCGGCGGCGCTGGCCGGGGCCGCCAGTAGCTGTCAATGAGGAGTTAAAAAGATGGCCAAACTACGTGTTAAATATATTAAGAGTGCCATAGGCTACCCAAAGGATCAGAAAGCAACCATTAAATTACTGGGTTTTCGCAAGCTTCAACAGACCGTTGAGCATGATGATAATCCAGCAGTACGTGGGATGATCCGCAAAGTAGTTCATCTGGTGCAAGTAGAGGAGATCATCAGTGAGACTGTCTGATTTGCGACCAGCTCCTGGTTCGCATAAACCGGAAAGACGTGTAGGCCGTGGTCACGGCTCTGGCCGTGGCAAAACCGCTGGCCGTGGTACCAAAGGTCAGAAGGCGCGAACTGGTGGCAAGATCCATCGTGCCTTTAACGGTGGTCAGACCCGCCTCTCAAAACGCCTGGCCTTCCGCCGGGGTCTTGGCAATAGCAATACACTCTTCCGTAAAGATTATACTATCGTCAATATCAGCGACCTGGCCTCCTTCGAGGCTGACACTCAGGTTACTCCTGAGTACCTGGTCGCACAGGATTTGATGACACCAGCCGAAGGCCGTGGGCTGGTGAAAATACTGGGTGATGGTGAAATTGATCGTGCTCTGAGTGTGCGCGTACACAAGGTTTCGGCCAGTGCGCGGGCCAAAATTGAGGCTGCTGGTGGCACTATCGAGATTATTCCCATCAAAACCTATGAAAAGACCAAACGTCGTAAAGAAGACAAGAAACCGGCATCTGCCAGTCAAGCAACGTCTTAATCGACGAGCAAATGTAGGGGCGCAATGTATTGCGTCCCTAAAGCCAGGTGGCCTACTATTGTGGGCGCAATTCACCACACCCCTACATTTGTCCTCTATTGTAATAAGGAGGGTTCTATGTGGGAACGACTGCGTAGTGTCTGGACGGTTCCCGATCTACGCAATAAGATTCTCTTTACCCTGGGGATGTTACTGATTTTCCGCATCCTCGCCCATATCACGGTACCCTTAACAGCCACGGAACAGCAAAGTCTGGTCAAGCTCTTTAACAATGGCTCAAGCAATCAAGATCTTGGTCAGCTGCTCGGTCTACTCGACGTCTTTTCCGGTGGTTCGTTACAGACGTTCTCTGTTGTTGCGCTCGGTGTTTATCCCTACATCACCGCTACCATCGTGATGCAGCTCTTGCAGCCGATCATTCCGGCTCTGCAACGCCTCTCGGAACAGGGAGAGGCGGGTCGTCTGCGTTTCAGCCAGATCACCCGTATCATCGCCGTTCCCTTGGCCTTCTTGCAAGCGTTGGGACAGACGGCCATCTTCGTCAGGGCTGGTGTCCTTGACGCCAGCAGTTTTGGTCTTTTTGGCCCCAACTGGCTGGAAACCCTGTCCATTCTCATCTCCCTGACCACTGGCACGATGATCCTGGTCTGGATCGGTGAGCTTATCACCGAAAATGGTATTGGTAACGGCATTTCCCTGATCATCTTTGGAGGCATTGTTAGTCGTATACCTGGACTGATACAGCAGGGATACCTGGCCTATACCTCTACTACGGGTAGTATCGTCAGTCTTGCCGTCTTCCTAGTCATCGGATTGCTAACTATTCTGGGTATTGTCTACATCTATCAGGGACAGCGACGTGTACCCGTCCAGTATCCTACAAAGCGTATGGTTGGTCGGAACATGCTGGTTGGTTCAGCACAGACAACCTATATCCCCATGCAGGTCAACAGTGCAGGTATGATACCGCTCATCTTTGCACAGTCTATGCTCATCTTCCCAGCCGTTCTCTCGCAGTACCTCATCTCCAGCGATGTCGGTTGGCTCAAAACTACCTCAACATTTGTGGCAACCTATCTTGCTAACACCACTTTGTGGTACTATTGGGCCATCTTCTTCCTGCTTGTGTTCGCTTTCACATACTTCTATGCCTATGTCGTATGGCAACAGCAGAACATTCCTGAGAACTTGCAGAAGCAAGGAGCCTTTATTCCAGGATATCGGCCCGGTGAGCCTACCAGTCGTTACCTGAACACCATACTCAATCGTATCACCCTAGCCGGCGCCCTCTTTTTGGGTGTGGTCGCCATCTTGCCCTTCTTCGCCAAAGTAGGTGGGAACCAGCTATTGAGTGCAGCGGCCCTACTCATTGTAGTCGGTGTCGTTCTCGACACTGTTCGACAACTCGAAGCTCAAATGGTTATGCGCAACTATTCCGGCTTTCTATCGTAGTAATAGTCAGGGAGGGGCTTTGTCTCTACCCTGACTTACCGAGTTTTAGTCTATAGAGACCGCTCGTAATCTCCTGCCTTTTAAACAGAGGATACAAAACTTTTTTGATTTAAGGGCAGGCATAAGATGTCCTTGTGCTTGACTTCCTGTTCTGTTTGTCCTAAAATTCCACTATGTACGAAAACTTTTTCAGTGTCGTCACGATATATTCATTGTGTTCTGCCTATCGCAGTGAATAGGCTGGGCGCAATGGAGCGTTCATTCAATTAGTTTCCATCGGAGGAAAAAACGTGAATATCATCCTGATCGGCGCACAAGGATCGGGGAAGGGGACTCAGGCGGAGAAACTGATACAAGCTCTCGGAATTACTCATGTTGCTAGTGGGGATCTGTTCCGCAAAGCTTTTCAGGATAAGACTGAACTGGGTATGCAGGCCAAGGCCTATATTGATCGTGGTGAATTAGTTCCTGATACTCTCACGGTAGAGATGGTACTCGACCGCATTAGCCAACCTGATTGTGCTAATGGTGTATTGCTGGACGGCTTTCCCCGTACCATCGCACAAGCCCTATTCCTGGATAGAGGCTTACAGGACCTTGGAAAGCATATCGATTGGGCCATCTACCTCAATGTTCCTCGAGAGGAACTGCTTAAGCGGTTATCAGGGAGATATATCTGCCGTGCTAACCAGCACGTGTATAACATATACACTCGTCCACCCAAGACGCCTGGTGTATGTGATATCGATGGTAGCGAACTCTATCAACGCTCCGACGATCGTGGGGAGGCCATCCAAAAACGGCTTGACATCTTTTTCAAAGACACGATTCACCTGCTCGACTACTACGGCCAACAAGGCAAACTCATCGAAGTCAACGGCAACCAAAGTATCGATCAAGTGAGCAAGGATCTTTTGAGTCAAATCGGGGTCCAGAGCAAATAAATTGACGAGAATGAGGGCAGAGGGCGCAATGTGTTGTGCCCTTAGCTTTGCTGTGTGACGAAGATACTGAGTATTTTCTGATAAGTAGAAAACAGCCAGGTATGGTGAATTGTCTCCTATGGGAAATCGGGAAATGGTATGGCAGTTATTTTAAAATCGCAGGCAGAACAAGCACACATACGCGCAGCTGGACGTATCGTTGCCGACATCTTGGCCGAACTGCGTAATGCCGTTCACCCAGGCATTACTACAGGCGAGATCGACCAGCGTGCTGCAGAAATGCTGCGGCAACGTGCGGCCAAATCTAGCTCTTTGGGCTATCGTGGTTACCCAAAAACCCTTTGTACGTCTATAAACGATGAAATAGTCCATGGCATTCCCAGTCAACGTGTTCTCCAAGAGGGTGATATCGTCACCATTGACTTCGCTGCCCTCTACAATGGCTGGCATGCCGACTCGGCTATCACCGTACCGGTCGGGACGGTTGCGCCTGAAGTACAACGTCTCCTCAGAGTAACTGAGGATGCGCTGTATCACGGTATCGCTGCTGCTCGTGCGGGTAATCGTTTGCGCCATATCAGTCGTGCCATACAACAGTATGTTGAGGCGGCAGGATTCTCGGTGGTGCGTCAATATGGTGGGCATGGTGTAGGCCGCAGCATGCATGAGGATCCACAGGTTCTCAACTATATTGAGCCAGGCTATCCAGATATTATGTTAAAACCGGGTATGGTAATCGCTATCGAGCCTATGGTTAATATGGGAGCCAAAGAAACAGAAGTCCTACCCGACGACTGGACTGTCGTCACTACCGATCACAGCTACTCTGCTCACTTCGAGCATACGATAGCCATCACTGATGGTGACGCTGAAATATTAACGCTCTAAGCGAGGGCTTTGGGGCTACGCATACCCAAATTACCCTCTCGACATTTATAGATATATGTGCTATAATTCGTAGTTGGTCGCAGCAGTAACAACTGCTGCCATTTTATAGCCCTTGCAATCATCGTAATTATTCAATTGGCCACTGCCTGAATATGTAACGGCTGCCATGTTCAGCAGGATGGGCGGGGAGTAGTCTCGTTACTCCTTCTGGGTGAAGGAAGCAGATATATTCCGTGTGGGTGTACTATACCCACAAATCAAAGAAAAGAGCGTATTTGCCGGTAAAGAAAGGAACCTATGCCAAAAAAGGACGAGATCGAAGTAGAAGGTAAAGTTCTCGAAGCCCTTCCAAATTCCATGTTTAAAGTTGAAATTGATGAGCAACATCAAATCCTGGCCGTCCTCTCAGGACGTATCCGAATGAACTTTGTGCGTATCGTGCCTGGCGATAGAGTGAAAGTTGTGCTGTCACCCTATGACCTGACACGAGGCCGTATAACATGGCGTGTGAGATCGTGAGGTGAGGCAATGGACGCAATGGATATGCGTTGCACATTGCGTTCCCCATATTCATCACTCTCTTTCCTTCTGGTAATTGGCATCTTTTCTCTTGAACGTACACGAAACAGACGGACGAAGTCATGTGGGACCTCCTCATGTTTCCTCTGTCCTATGTTACTTTTTGCAACTTTATGAGGAGGGCAAGCCATGAAAGTGCGTGCCTCAGTAAAACCGCGCTGTGAACACTGCAAGGTTATCCGGCGCAATCGCGTTGTAATGGTGATCTGTAGCAAGGATCCAAAACATAAACAAAGACAGGGCTAATTCATGAAATGTAGGGGTACCCTTGTGGGTACCCGTGCAGGGTCATAGGGCTAATTCATGAAATGTAAGGGTACCTCTTGGGGGTACCGAGCTATGGCAACAGGGCTAATTCTTGTAATGAAATGTAGGGGTACCCCTTGTGGGTACCCGACTAGGGCAACCACGAGGTATTTGTCCCTACATATCAGGAGGAAAACATGGCTAGAATCGCCGGCGTTGACATTCCACGAGAGAAGCGCGTGGAGATTTCGCTGACGTATATCTACGGGATCGGTCTCACTACGAGCAAAAAGATCCTGGAGCGAGCACGTATCAACCCGGACACCCGGGTCAAGAATCTGACCGAAGAAGAGGTCAACCGTCTACGCGAGTTGATCGACCGCGAATACAAGGTCGAGGGCGATCTGCGCCGCGAAGTGGATATGAACATCAAGCGGCTCATCGAAATTGGTTGTTATCGTGGTATGCGTCACCGCCGCAATCTACCGGTTCGTGGTCAGCGTACGCGTACCAATGCGCGTACACGCCGTGGACCAAAGAGAACTGTAGCTGGCAAGAAGAAAGCCACCGCTAAGAAGTAGTAATCTCCAGGAGAAGTTACAAATATGGCAGCAGGAGACAAAAAGAAACCAACGGGCAAAGTTCGGCGGCGTGAACGTAAGTCTATACCGCGTGGTCAAGCCCATATTCAAGCGACTTTTAATAACACTATTGTGACCTTGACCGACCCCAATGGAAACGTTATCTCGTGGGGGAGTGCTGGTGGGCAGGGCTTCAAAGGCTCGCGCAAAAGCACTCCGTATGCCGCACAGGTCACCGCTGAGACGGCAGCTCGGAAGGCGATGGAGCATGGACTGCGGCAGATCGAAGTTTTTGTCAAAGGTCCTGGTTCCGGTCGCGAGGCAGCCATTCGTTCGTTACAGAATGCTGGCCTCACTGTCACCTCAATTATTGACGTTACACCTATTCCGCACAATGGCTGCCGACCGCCCAAGCGGCGGCGTGTATAACGCACTGTGCGTGTGAGGAGGATATCATTAGATGGCACGTTATACCGGCCCCGTTTGCAAGTTGTGCAGGCGTGAGGGGGTAAAACTGTTTCTCAAAGGCGATAAGTGTATGGCGAAATGCACACTTGAACGCCGGAACACTCGCCCAGGACAGCACGGTGGTGGTCGTCCACGCAAAGCTTCTGGGTATGCATTGCAGTTGCGTGAAAAGCAGAAAGTCCGTCGTACCTATGGCGTTCTGGAGCGTCAGTTCCGCAAACACTTTGACGCCGCCGCCCGTCGCCCTGGTAAGACTAGCGAGAATCTCTTGCAGGTGCTAGAGATGCGCCTGGATAATCTCGTCTATCGCCTTGGCTTTGCCGATTCACGGGCGCAGGCTCGCCAGCTTGTCAATCATGGGCATTTTGCCGTCAACGGGCGCAAGACAGACATTCCATCGTTTATTGCGAAACCCAATGATGTCATTAGTGTACGTGAGCGAAGTAAGGGACTTGAGTACTTCAAGACGCGTGCATTACTGCTCGCACAAAAAGGTGTGCCTGCCTGGCTGCGCCTGGATATTGACGAAATGACAGGCCGTGTGCTCACACTGCCGTCCCGCACCGACCTCGAACTTCCCTTTGAAGAGCAGATGGTCGTTGAATTGTATCAGCGTTAGTCTACTGGATTGGCGGATGGGAACAAGCCTTTTGGTTTCCAAAGAAAGGCAGGATTGGAACCTTGCAAGATACTATGACTCTACCTCGCATTAAAAACACCCGTACTCAGGGTAATTATGCGAGTTATGATATTGAGCCTTTAGAGGCCGGGTACGGAGTAACCCTGGGCAATGCCCTACGCCGGGTATTGCTATCTTCACTGCCAGGGGCCGCCGTGACCTCTATTCGCATTGAAGGCGTCCAGCACGAATTTCAGGATATTCCCAACATCTTAGAAGATGTCACCGATATCGTGCTGAATGTCAAAAAGCTGCGTTTGCGCTCATTTTCAGACCACCCGGTCACCATGCGTCTGGAGACCTCCGGTGAGCGTGAAGTGACGGCAGCCGATATCGCGGCTCCCAGCACTGTCGAGATTGTCAATCCCGAGCTCCATATTGCCACCTTAGACAATGATAACGCTCGCCTCGAAATGGAACTGGTCATTGAGACAGGTAGAGGCTATGTTCCCGCCGACTCAAAAGAAGATCAGCCCATCGGAGTTATTCCGGTCGATGCCATTTACACGCCGGTACAAAAGGTCAACTATACTGTTGAACACACTCGTGTAGGGCAGATGACCAACTTTGACAAAATTATTCTTGAGATTACGACGGACGGAACCATCACGCCGGATGAAGCTTTGCGGCAGAGCGCAGATATACTGGTACGACATTTCACCCAGTTGTCCAACTATCGCGCTATTGCTGTTGAGCAGGAGAAGCCGCCACTGAGCAGCTTACCTATACCGCAGAAGATTTACGATACACCCATTGAAGAACTTGACCTCTCGGTGCGGGCCTATAACTGCCTCAAGCGCAGCAACATCACCAAAGTTGGTCAGGTTCTCTCCATGAACGAGGAAGACCTCCTTGGTGTGCGTAACTTTGGAGAAAAGAGTTTGATTGAATTGCGTGAGCGTTTGCTCCAGCGCAATTTCCTCCCCAATCCGCGTACCAGCACCGTCGGAGCCGACATGGACGGCGATCACGAAATGGAGGAGTAAGGTGAGGCATCGAGTTGCAGGAAATAGTATGAGCATGCCAGAGCCACGACGCCGTGCAGCGCGTCGTAGCTTAATGGCTGGACTCATTCGTTACGATAGAATTAATACCACGGAAGCCCGTGCGCGTGCCATCCGTGGCGAAGCTGAAAAGCTTATTGATAAAGCTGTTAAGGGGCGTAAAGCAGCTCAGGAATATCTGCATTCCGTTGTGGACGACGAGGACAAAGCTGCCCAGGTCCTGGCTTTTGCCCGGCGCGGTCGCTTCTCCCTGCAAGACAAAGTCGCTTCCAACGAAGAGCGTCTCGAACAGGGCAAAGCACCTTTGACCTCTGAGGGTCGCAAATTCCTTGAGAACAAGCTCAAAGCCCGTCGTGAAGAGCTATTGCGTATCTTCCCTAAAGAAGAAGAAGCTGAACGTGCTCTCCAGGCTGCCTACAAGGCTATGGTCATCGAACTGCATGCCCGACGCCAGATTCTCAGCGCACTGCCCGATGAACTGGTCGTCAAGAAAATGTTCGATGAACTAGCCCCGCGCTACACGGGGCGTCCAGGTGGCTACACTCGCATCACCAAACTTGGCAAACGCAAAGGTGACGCCGCCGACATGGCCCAGATCGCCCTTGTATAATTTGTGAACATGTAACAACAAAATCGGAGAAATGAATATCGCATGTGGTATTGAGTACGATGGCACCGACTATCACGGCTTTCAACGTCAGCCCAATGTACATGGGCCGACTATCCAGGGAGAACTGGAAACAGCCATTGCAAATATCTCCCAGATACCTTCGGTCGTGAACGGAGCCGGACGCACAGATACAGGAGTGCATGCCAGTGGACAGGTTATCCACTTCCGCACATCCTCCCATCTTGCTCCGCACGTCTGGGTGCGTGCTCTCAACGCTGTCTTACCCGATACCGTAGTGGTACGCTGGGCCAAAGAGGTGCCGGAACGTTTTCATGCACGCTTCAGTGCCAGAAGTCGCTCCTATCGCTACACTATCTGGAATGATAGCGCACCAACAGCTCTGTATGCACGTTATAGCTACTATCGTCCATACTCTCTAGATGTGGAATATATGGAGGCGGCGTGCCAGTTCCTGTTAGGGCGCAAGGACTTTGGAGCTTTCGGGCGTAGCCCGGACGAGACCAATCCGAGAAAGCCAGGACCACATTCCTGTGTCCGTACCATGCTCGAGGCCCGCTGCTTTCGTCCAGATGCACCTTTGCCACATGCGCAGGGATATATCTACTGTGATTTTACTGCCGATGGCTTTCTCACCGGCATGGTTCGCAGAATCGTTGGCACACTGTTGCTGGTAGGGCAAAAACGCCTCAGCCTCGACGAGTTTGCCGTTATCGTGCAACATGCGGATAAAACGCACCCTGGTGCGGCGGCCCCACCACATGGCCTGTGCCTGGTGCGGGTAAATTATCCTGAAGAGTTTGGAGTGAACGAACAATGGTAAAAACATACAGTGCCAAAGCTTCCGAGCTGCAACCGCAATGGTATCTCATTGATGCCGAAGGTCAGGTACTCGGTCGTTTGGCCTCACAGATCGCGCAAATCTTGCGTGGGAAACATAAACCAACCTTTACGCCACATCTGCAAAGTGGCGACTTCGTGGTAGTCATTAACGCCGATAAGATTGCCGTTACAGGTAAACGCTTGGATCAAAAAGTCTACTATCGTCACAGCCAGTATCCAGGTGGTCTGAAGAAGACGACCCTGCGCCAGACCCTGGAAGGGCGTTTCCCAGAGCGTGCCTTAATTCATGCGGTGAAGGGCATGGTCATGCACAACCGTCTTGGGGCCGAAATCATGTCGCACCTCAAAGTCTATGCAGGCCCCAGTCATCCACATCAGGCGCAGCAGCCCGTTCCCTGGACAGGTCCACAGGCATTATTGAAGCAGCCTACCCAAGCAGAGTAATGTAGGGGCGACCCTGGTGGTCGCCCTGAAGGTAAAGAAAAGGAGAACCTACCTTGGCCGACACTCCCAAAGGTGAATACTACTATGGTATGGGACGGCGCAAGACGGCAGTAGCCCGCGTGCGCCTGTTCCCCAACGGTGATGGCAGTATCACCATCAATGGCAAACCCGCCAGCGCCTATTTTGGCCCTCGCGAGACATCGGTGGCAACCATGAAAGCCCCCTTGCGCGTACTCGAACTCGGCGATACCTATGATATGTCCATTCGTGTTATCGGTGGTGGTGTCACTGGACAGGCTGGAGCCATCCGCCATGCCGTCGCCCGTGCCCTCCTGCGGGCCAATCCTGAGTGGAAGCTGGCCCTCCGCAAAGCTGGCTACCTCACTCGTGACCCTCGCATGAAAGAGCGTAAAAAACCCGGTCTCAAGCGTGCTCGTAAGGCTCCACAGTACACGAAACGCTAATTCTTGTAAACAACAAGCTATAAAAATACCACAGCGTATTACACTGTGGTATTTTTATAGCTTGCGTTGTATTATGTGCATATCGGAACCTACAAGCGATAGCCTACAGTTCTTAAAGGCAAAAAAACATCTTGTTGACGTTAACCTATTGATGGTGAAGCGACAGTTATTCTCTCATGCTATACTGTTTTCTGCATGGACTATGCTTACAATTTTCGAATGGAAGGAGAGATATATCATGTCAATCAACACAGAAAACCAAAAGAAGAGCCTTGATCATTGTGATCTTGTAATGGTTGGAGGTATTGCGAGTGGCATTGTCTACCCCGCTGCTATTGTGAAACTCAAAGACAATTACCGCTTTCGCAATATTGGTGGTACTTCAGCGGGGGCGATTGCCGCCTCAGCAACGGCTGCGGCAGAGTACTACCGGCAAACAGTTGGTTCGCCTACACAACAGGAAGAGGATAAACACGGCTTTGCAGCACTAGGGAAGTTGAGTACGCGCTTCTCGGAGAAGGATTTCTTACTCCAACTTTTCCAGGCACCGCCGGACATCCAACCACTGTTGAAGACTTTAATTGCTCTTGTTACTCCAGGTGACGTAACTGCCTCAGATAATACAGCCCTGGAAGACGACTATGGTTTTATAAATATATTCGCCCGTACCCTTCCTACTCCCGTTTTGCGCTTTGTACGCAGCAATCTGCCTCTCTTGCAGTCGAATAACCCCACAGTCTTTGCACAAGGCGAGCAAATTGGGGCTAGAAGAGGCATACTGGTTGGCCTTATCTTGGCACTTCCCCTTCCTTTTGTTGCGCTTGGTATTGCAAGTCTGTTCTTGCAGATGACCAGAGTACAAACCTTCCAGATTTTCATTGAGGGTCTCATCATCTTCCTTTTGCTGGGAGTTCTGCTGGGTTGCTACTACGGAGCGAAACTTGGTGGGCCTCTCCAATCCCTCTTTAATCTTCTCCAGATTGCCCTCGTAAAGGTTCCTGGTAGAAAAAGAGGAGTAGAGCCAGGCAACTACTATGGACTCTGTACTGGACATGCTGCTGAGGCAGCGAATAGGTCACCCGCTGCGGATGCTCTCACTCCCTCTCCACTCACCGATTGGTTACATGCGACATTCAACAACTTAGCGGGACTGCAAGATCCACAGGATGTGCTCACATTTAGAATGCTGAAACATCCCAGCGGACAGGTTCGTTACCCCCATGCTATCGCCTTACAGATGGTGACAACCAACTTGAGTCATTCACAACCTTACACATTGCCCGATGACCTTAATGGATTCATTTTCAATGAAGATGATATGAACGCCTTCTTTCCGGTAGAAGTGGTGCAGCATCTAAAGTGCAATGCTTCCCCTGACCAGCAAATTCCTGTTTCGGTAAATACGACTGCTCGCATTGGCACATTGTCTATCTCTAGCTCACAGCTACCTGATGGTTTCTACTTCTTACCACAGCCCGATGATCTGCCTGTAGTGTTCGCAACACGCATGAGCCTCAGCTTTCCTATCCTCCTTAGTGCGGTGCCTCTCTATACGATCAACTATGAGGTAGTTGATCGGCTCTATAATAACCAGGAGAACAAGACTCAGCAGAAGCTGACAGAGAGCGACCTGCAAGTGAACTGGTTTAGTGATGGTGGCATTTCAAGCAATTTCCCCATTCACTTCTTCGATAAGTGGTTACCAAAATGTCCTACGTTTGGTATCAACTTCACAAGTATGCCTACTACGTCTTTCGCTCCATCAGCCAGTAGCTCTAGCAGCACGCAAGCCCAACTGATCAGGAAAAGTGCCTTAACCGCTCTTCCCATAAAAGCGAAATCAGAGCAAGCAGCAGTTTTGCAAGCTCCCCTCACCACCGCTGGGGCGAGCTCGGAGAACATGATAAAGGATGTCTATCTACCAAGGGCAGGGGATATCCTGCGACCAGATTGGAAAGATATTCCAGAAAAAGACTACATTCGCTTCTTCTCTGCCATTTTTACTACCGGAATGAGTTATCGGGATGCCATGCAATCTCAACTCCCAAGCTATAGCGATCGCATTGTGCAGATCCGCTTTAAGGACGACGAGGGTGGCCTGAACTTGAATATGACACCACAGATGATTGAAGGTCTCATAAGGAAGGGTAGTGATGCTGGCGAAGCCCTTCAGGGCTTCGACTTTGAAATTCATCGCTGGGTACGTTTCCAGATATTGATGGCACTCCTTCAGCAAAATCTGGAGTCTATGAAGGCGGCCTTAGGTGCTGATGAGGATGTGTCACAACTCCTCACTCCTCGTACCTTTCCCTACGGGCGTTCTAAAGATTGGTGTCAAGAAGCGCAAAATCGCATTGAATGCCTGCAAAAAATGATTCATGAGTGGCAAGTGGCTGACGAGCAGTGGCCGCATCCTCCTCTCTTTGACTTTAATGCTCTAGAGTCTCCATCGATGATACTTCGTGTCACTCCAGAATTGTAGTATGCTTGCTCGTGGCCTTGTAGTCATGAGACTTGTCGTACTTTTCTATCATATGGTCTCTATTGACGAAGCAGTTTGAGAGGCTGCTTCATCATTGCCCCCTTACATATAGGTATTATTTTTCCCCGGAAAGACGGAGACCCAAAAAAAGCCCAGGTACTCAACGTACCTGGGCTTTTTTGTCTAAAGACTTCTAAACACTAATACACTATAATCGACGTATTCCAGTCCGTATTGGCGTAAAGCCACGCTGCTTCGTTCTCTTGCATGTTGATACAGCCGTGACTACCATCGTAGTTGAAGGAATCAGTACCGGCAGAGTCATTGTGTGGGAACTGCGTGCCGGGGCCGAAGTCGTTGCGCCACCATGCATCGTGGATGAAGAAGCCGCCCCAGTGATAAAGGATCGCATAGTTAATAGGCGTATCAGGATACCAGTAGGGTGAGCCGGGTGGCTCGGTAGACTTGAAGACGGTCGGAGCCTGGCGATTCTGTACCGTCCAGTAGCCAGGGAGTGAGGGGCGTTCGACACGACCAGTGGTGACATAGAAGGAGCGCACTAGTTTTCCATCCTGATAGAGACGCAGAGCCTGCTCAACCATAGAGACGACGATGATTTGACCGGACAGGTTGTAGTGATGAATCAACTGCATGTCGGTGGCATGTGGCTTGTTGTAGGGCGTGGTGTCGTTATAGTCCTGCTCCATCAGGTGCAGGTTGTAGAACTCGTTATTCTCATCATCGACAACGGACTGGAAATCATCGGGAGTATAGGCCCAGCCAAGCTCGCGGTTTAGCCAGTAGCCGATGCCATCGCTCGTGTAGCCAGGGTCGAGGATATAGTTGTTGCCATCAACCTTGTCATGATAGAGATGTGCGTTACCCCAGGCACGAGCCTCGCGGTCGAGTGATCCGATCAGATAGCTGGACACGCCCTGTACCAGATCATCGTGCATAGAAGCAATGTCAGCATCGATCTTGTTGGAGAAGACGAGGAAGTCATGGATAGTATGAGCCTTGCTCATCATCGCCTGATCATCTGTATACAACTTGAGATAGGCACTGTTGTCCATGCCATAGGTCTTGAGTAGATTGATCTGCGTTTTGAAATCGTTCAGTTTGATGGCACTGACATAGGGCAGGGCCGCAATAGAGGTGACTACAGCCTGCTGATACTGTGCATTGATCATCGTATCGAGGTTGCGGAAATCAGCAGACAGTGTGGAGTTATTGAAGAGCTGCACATCAGCCTGATACTGCGTCTGCATAGCTGTCACATCGATATGTGCCTGCTGCATCTGTCCAATTGTGGTTTTGAACTGGGTCAGCTGTGTATACGTCAGCCCCATCAGACCCAGTGCTTCGGTGGCTATCTGGGCTTGCTGGCTAATCAAGGTATAGTCTTTGGGATATTTCGCCTTTGAAAGAAGCAACTGATCATTATTGTACTCATCAGTGAAGGGTTGTAGATTGCCAATCTTTTGCGAAGTACGGCGTGTCAGGGCATTCTGAAAGACCTGCATGTCGTTCTCGGCCTGCAATTGCATTTGATCGGTAGTATTGGTAATCAAGGCCTGTGTCTGGCTTAAAAGGTTGGCATAATGGTTGGCTAGATTCTTATAGTAGTCTGTAATCGGTTGATCATTAAAGGGTGAGAGTGGAGCACCGGAACTGCTCAGTTGCTTTTCTTGTTTAATAATAGGATTAAGCCCTGAGGCGGGTACGCCGATCTGTTGCGCATGCTGGATTGTTTGATCCAGTTGTGTTTTGTTGTGGTTAGCCTGCTGTTGCGCCTGTGGGTCTCCTCCACAGGCAGCAAGCATAAAAGTCAAGCTGAGCAAGAGCATGACAAGCGTCGTCTGAGTAACTCGTTGTGGTATATGTACAATGTGTGTTTTGTACATAGAGTATTTACCTCCGTCCACTTTTCGCTTTGTGTTTACGTTTTTCCTTGCGTGCAGCCTTGCCAGTCTTCTTACCACTTCCCCCACCTGGTCGAGGCAACTTAGGCATATTTGGCATATCGGGCATGCCGGGAATACCCGCTCCGCCGCCCGCGCCAGCATACTGGCGTGCCAGTTGCGCCCATTTGCCCTTGCCCGTACTCATCTGGCGAATCATTGTGCGCATTTCGCTAAACTGCTCAAGGAGCTGGTTAAGTTCCTGAACGGTGGTACCACTACCACGAGCAATACGCTTGCGCCGACTGCCGTTGATGATATCTGGGTTGCGGCGTTCTTCAAGAGTCATCGAGAGGATCATCGCTTCAATATATTTGAGCTGATCACCTTCCAGGGCCTCTTCCATTTCGGGCGTAGCTGCCAGTTTGTTGAAGCCGGGAATCATCTCCATCACCTGCCGCAATGGTCCCATACGTTTCAATTGACGCATGGAGTTGAGAAAATCTTCCAGATCGAACTTGCCCTGCTGTAGTTTGGCCTGGGCCTTGAGTGCCTCTTCCTCGTCGATGGTTTCTTGCGCCCGTTCGATAAGGGAGAGAACGTCGCCCATGCCCAGGATACGCGAGGCGAGGCGGTCTGGATAGAACGGCTCCAGAGCATCGGTTTTTTCGCCGACGCCCATAAATTTGATAGGTACGCCTGTAACGGAACGAATGGAGAGGGCGGCACCGCCCCTGGCGTCACCATCCATTTTGGTCAGGATCATGCCGGTGAGCGAGACGGCTTTGTTAAAGTCGTCGGCTACGCGCACTGCTTCCTGGCCGGTCATGGCATCAGCCACCAGTAATACCTCGCGTGGTTGGACACGCTGGCGAATACTGATCACCTCGTTCATCATGCGTTCGTCAATATTGAGGCGGCCTGCCGTATCAAGAATGATCACAGAGGCGGCCTGTTCCCGTGCATAGCCGATAGAGTTGACACAGATATTCACCGGGTCTGCACCCATTGGCTCTGCATAAACCGGTATCGAGAGCTGCTTGCCGAGTGTCTGGAGCTGGCGCACAGCAGCAGGACGATACATATCGGCTGCGACCATCACGGGACGTTGTCCTTGCTTGCGGAGATAGTTAGCCAACTTGGCCGCGGTCGTGGTTTTACCGGAGCCTTGCAAGCCAACGAGCATAATAATATTGGGCGGTGTGCCACCGAGGTCAAGCTTGTTAGTGCCATCGGTTCCACCTAGCATTTCTATAAGTTCGTCATTGACGATTGAGAGTACTTGCTGTGCCGGAGACAGACTACCAAGTACATCGGCACCGATAGCCTTCTGTTTGACCCGGTCGACAAATTGGCGCACGACCTTAAGGCTGACGTCGGCTTCAAGCAGAGCGAGGCGCACTTCGCGCATTGCCTCATTGACATCAGCTTCGGTGATCTTGCCTTTACCGCTCAGATCGGTAAATACTCCCTCAAGACGCTTCGATAAACTTTCAAACATTGCCATAATAGCGTAAGTTCCTCTCCTGTCCACCAGTCAACAATACGTGGCCCCATTATACCACGTTTCAGTGTCTATTTTAGCTCAATTTTCCGGGCGGCGAGACAGTTTGTGAGTGGGCTTCCAATAATATTATGCCAGATGGGTATATAGGAGCCTATGAATGTGCTCATACATATTATGACGTGCCAGAACAATGTTTGGTTGCACCTGATTTTAAGCTTGGGGGTGTGTTGCATTTTTTTGCAAAGCATGATGACCGCAAGGGTCATCACTACTATACACGCCTGAGTCGGCCTGTGGAGCCATCGTGTATAGTAGTGATGACCCTTGCGGTCATCATGGGGGGAGGCATTCTGCACAAAAATGAAACGCACCCTAAGCTTGGTGTATTGTTGCATTGCCGGGTCTGCTGTGCTATCATAACTCCGTATTAATTATAATACGTATGCTATTAAATTTAATGATTTATGAAAACCCTTTAACCATTCTTAGGGCTATACGACAATCTGAAGCATATGCTGCCTCTTGCCCTGTCAGCAGGTCAGTGCTGACTAACTGCATAGTATAATAGAGCAAGAACTTCTCACTAGAACAGGAGCTATTATGACTACTCACCCACAGCATCTTGGCAAATATGAACTGCACGAGCGTTTGGGACGGGGAGGTATGGCAGAAGTATGGAAGGCGTTCGATACGCAACTACATCGCTACGTTGCCATCAAACTTCTGCATGCAGACCTGCAGCATGACCCGGAATTTCTGACCCGCTTTATCCGTGAAGCACGCGCTATTGCCTCTCTCCATCATCCCAATATCGTTCAGGTCTATGACTTCCAGACCGCCAATACCTCCGAGGGAGAGAGCCCTGTCGCCTACATGGTTATGAATTATGTTGAAGGACAGACTTTGGCTGATTACATAGCCTATACTTCTCACCTTGGTCAGTTTCCGTCTCCTGTTGAGATCGTTCGTCTCTTCGCAGCCCTTGGCAGAGCCGTTGATTATGCCCATAAGCACGGTGTCTTGCATCGTGATATCAAACCGGCTAATATTCTGCTTGAGAAACGCGACACAGACAGCAGTTCCATGGGTGAACCCATTCTTTCGGACTTTGGTATTGTCAAATTGATAGGTGTTGCTACCGGTACCGCAGCTGGTATGTGGATTGGTACTCCCCTGTACGTCTCACCTGAGCAACTTCAGGGCATACCTGGGACGGTACTGAGCGATATCTACTCGTTGGGCGTTGTACTTTACGAAGTCTGTACAGGTGTACGACCATTTGCAGGTGACACCTCCTCGTCTATTCTGGTGCAGCAAGTTACCGCTACACCCATTCCGCCGGAGCAGGCCAATCCTCATATTTCACCTACTCTGGCAGGCGTAATTATGCGGTGCCTTGCCAAAAATCCTGCTGATCGCTTTCAAAGTGCGTCTGCCCTGGCTGTAGCAGTGGCTCAAGCTCTCAATGTGCCTGTCCCTGCGGATTTGGCGGACATCTCCTCACCAGTCCGCAGCGCAGATGGAGAGGAAATGCCTACTATACTACCACGTAATACAGCCAGTGCCGCAATTGAAGCTTTGGCAAGGGAGACTCCCATTCCTCCATTTGATGAAGCACTTTTCCTGAGCGCAGAAAACTCTACCCCTCAAGCGGTACCGCAACCGGTGGCTAAACAAAGCTTCCCGGAAACACCTGCGAAACCTACACCACCTGTTCCTGTGCCATCGCCTGCACCCGCAACAGGGGGAAGACGCAAGAGTCTGCTTTTCATCTTGATTCCCCTTGCACTGCTCGTCATACTTGGCTCAGTGCTGGGAGGTGGGTACTGGCTTACTCATAACATGCATACCTCTCCCACTTCCACTCAGCAACTGCTAGGATATGTCTTCTTCCTCAGTACTGGTTCGATAGATACACAAAGCAACAATGGCATCAACGATCAATTGCAGATCAATCTCAAAAATCTGACTAATCCCGCTGCCGGTAAAGCCTTCTACGCCTGGCTGCTCGAGGATAAAAAAGTGACTGAGCCAAACTCAATCTTAGTGGCAACCTTTAAGACTATAGCTGACGGTACGATGCAGACTACGTACACTGGCGATGCTGATCATACTAATCTGCTGGCATCCTATAGCCGTTTTCTCATCACTGAAGAGGATGCCAGCTCAACCCCGCTTACCCCTTCTCTCGATCAGAAAACGTGGCGTTACTATGCTGAGCTTGCCCAGACCCCCAACCCTGCCGATAACTTGAGCCTGGTCGATCATCTCCGTCACCTGCTCGCTAAAGACCCAATCCTCGATTCACTGCACTTACCTGGGGGCCTGGATATCTGGCTGCTCCGCAATACACAGAGCGTCACGCAGCAGGCTACCGATGCCAGAGAATGTGCGCAAAGTGACAATACGGGCTGTATGCGTCGCGATCTCATCCGTGTGCTGGATTTTCTGGATGGTCCGAAATATGTGCAAGCAGATGTACCTGCCAACACGCCTTTCCTGACCGATCCCAAATTTACTTCTGTCGCCTTGCTTGAGTTTGACCAACAAAACCAGAATCCACCTGGTTATCTGTATCACATCAATAAACACCTGCAGGGCATCATTAATGCTCCTGGCGTTACACCAGAGCAAAAGCAACTGGCTACCCAGATCGATAAAGACATCAACAATCTATCAAGCTGGCTAGAGAAGGTACGGAGCGATGCTAAACAGCTCGTCAGCATGTCTGATTCACAACTACTGTCACAAAACTCCCTGGCCATCTTGAATGATCTGGAGAACTATGCAGGCTATACCTCCAACGGCCAATTTGACCCTAACACCAACCAGACCATGGGAGGCGTCCTGCGTATTCACCAGAATATCCAACGCCTCGCCACTTTTGACGTGACCGTTTGGTAAAAAAGTGAAACGTATGACAGATCAATCATCTCTCTTCGGTTCGGATATAACACTACCCGTACAAAAGAATACGCCACCCCCTACCTCAGAGGAGCCTTTGGCCGCACGCATGCGCCCCCGCACCTTGGACGAGATTGTCGGACAAGAGCATCTGCTGGGGTCTGATAAAGTACTGCGTCGCAACATTGAGGCAGACACTATTACGTCCATGATCCTCTGGGGGCCACCAGGAAGTGGTAAGACAACTTTAGCTGAGGTGATTGCGCGTCAGACACATGCACATTTTGTTAGGCTCAGTGCTGTCTCTGCTGGCGTTGCCGATTTGAGAAAAGTGGTGGAGGAAGCTAAGAAGTTGCGGCAGTTCTCAAAGCAGCGCACTATTCTGTTTATCGATGAAATTCATCGCTTCAATAAGGCACAACAGGATGCGGTTCTTCCTCATGTCGAGCATGGTGTGGTAACACTCATTGGTGCCACCACCGAGAACCCAAGTTTCGAGGTGATCGCCGCCCTGCTGTCGCGTTCACGCACCTTCGTGCTGCGTGGGCTCAGCGAAGAACATATTTTGACTCTTCTCCAACGTGCCTTGTATGATCGAGAACGTGGCTTGGGTCGATTGAATATAACGATAGATGGGGAGGCACTCCAACAGATTGCCGTCTTTGCCAATGGTGATGCACGCACCGCTTTAAACGTGCTGGAACTTGCAGCACAAAGCAGCAAAGAAACATCAAAAGAGAATGAGCTCGTACATATTACTCTGGCGGTGATTGAAGATGTGATGCAGCACCGTGCCCTACTCTATGACAAGGGCGGCGACCAGCACTATGATACCATTTCGGCATTGCATAAGTCCTTGCGTGGCTCTGATCCCGATGCCAGTCTCTACTGGCTGGCACGGATGCTTGAGGCGGGAGAAGACCCACTCTATATCGTGCGTCGTCTGATCCGCTTTGCGTCAGAAGATGTGGGTATGGCTGATCCACAGGCGTTGGGAGTATGCGTGGCAGCGCAGCAGGCAGTGCATTTTGTGGGCTTGCCAGAGGGCAACCTTGCCTTGGCACAAGCCGTGGTCTACCTGGCAACAGCTCCCAAGAGCAATGCACTTTATGAAGCATACAGCCGGGTACAGGAGGATGTGCAGAAGACACGCAACGATCCCGTTCCTCTCCAAATTCGCAATGCTCCCACGCAGTTGATGAAGGACCTGGATTACGGCAAAGATTATAAGTACGCGCACGAGTACTATAAAGAGATGCAGATCGAGGATCCAGACAGACCACCAGCAGCGCAACTTCAGGAGTATTTACCCGAGGGTCTCAAAGGACGTCACTATTACGAACCTGGGCACCAGGGCAAAGAAGCCAGCATTAAGAAGTGGTTGGAGAAGCGACGAGACGAGCAGCTTTAAGGTCTCTCCCTATAGTGGTGGAAATTCAGTTTTGTGGAGTTGTGTCTCCAGTGTAACTGACGTTATAGGCGAAGGAAAACATTGCGGTTTCCAAGCCGGCTCGTACGGCACCCAGCAAAGCGGGATGGGTCCCTGCTGATTCCCCTGCCTTCCACGCATACACCCTGCTTCCATCGACATGGGTATGTGGCGTGATGAGAATGGCAACTGGACAAAGCTGGCTGAGCGTGGTGAGCAGTTCTTGCTCTGAGATGGTGTTGTGTTGTTCTATGCCTATCATGATGCTAACTCACTTTCTAGCGGAAACTGTCCAGAAAGAACAGGTGTCTAGACGGGATACAAAGGACTGGAGAGAAGCAATTTCCTATATGCTTTTCCTCAAAGAGTTTATGTTCATACGCAGCTCTGTCGCCATGAGCATCTTCGTTATCTGGAGTTTCATCTGTTCTCGCTATGCGCTCAATGCGCCAAGCCTTCAACATGCCTTCAGCGTTGATAGAAGATTGGCATATGCTGCTTCATTGCTATCAACGCTGAAGAGTCTCTACAAACTGTACTATATGCACAAATAACTGTGATGAATAGAGTGTAACATTCAGGCACCTCGATGTAAATGAGCGAAGTGCACAAAATCTTCCTGCATTAAATTGTAAATAATATACAAAATTCTTTGATGAGCTGGTGTTTTCTATAACGAAATTGATGAGATAAGACAAGTAAAGACGGATTATTTGGAAATTTCCCCTCTTTTATTAGTCATAGTGCACAAAATCTATATCGTACTTACCGGATCAATATCCACTTCCCAACCGGGGGTATCTAGTACGCGCAACAATGGGTGCAGGTCGGGGCCGCGCACAATCATCTGCCAGTGATACTTGTTGCGTACCCGCTCCATTAAGGCGGGTGCTGGGCCGACTACATCCGTATCTGTCAGACCCAGCCGGTCAATCCACTCGTCTATCCGTTCGCGCAGCAACAATGCCTCATTCTGTGAACGACGACGGTTCTCATGACTGTAGGTGAACTTGACGAAGCGTCGGAAGGGTGGGTAGCCATAGCGACGGCGTACCTCGATCTCGGCGGCGTAGAACTCGTGATAGTCGTGGCGCGAGGCAGCGTCAATGCAAAAATGCTGCGGATTAAAGGTCTGGATAATTACTCTGCCTGCCTCTTCTCCTCGTCCGGCACGTCCTGCCACCTGGGTGAGTAGCGTAAATGCTCGTTCTGCCGCCGCAAAATCCGGTAGATTGAGGGCAATATCTGCTGAGACGACCCCTACCAGCGTCACCCCCGGCAGGTCAAGCCCCTTGGCAATCATCTGCGTTCCCACCAGGATATCCGCCTCACGCTGGGCAAAGCGATCGAGCAAAGCCTGGTGTGCCCGGTGATTACTCGCCGTATCACGATCCCAACGCAGCAAGCGTGCCGCAGGAAAAGTGCGCTGGATGGTATCCATCACCTTCTCCGTTCCCAGTCCAAAGTAGCGTATCCCCTCACTGCCGCACTGTGGGCAGATATGTAAAACCTTGCTCTGGCGATTGCAGTAGTGACAGAGCAGAATGCGCTCGGTCGAATGATAAGTCAACGGTACATCGCACCGGTCACACATCGCTACATAGCCACAGTCACGGCAGAGTACACAACTGGCTGCACCGCGCCGGTTGAGAAAGAGAATAGCCTGTTGCCCTGTGCGTAGTACACGCTCAAGCTCACTCTGCAATCTGCGACTGATAATACTCGTGTTACCAGCATGCAATTCGTTACGGAGATCGATCACTTCAACTGGTGGCAGATCTGCTCCAATACGTCCCGGCAGTTCGACCAGTGTATACATCTCTCGCTCAGCGCGGTAAAACGACTCTATAGCTGGCGTAGCACTACCCAACACCACTGGGATATGCAGAATGCGTCCCAACATAATCGCCGTCTCGCGTGCGTGATAGGTCGGCCTACGCTCGCTCTGTTTATAGGCTGGCTCATGCTCTTCATCCAGAATGAGTATGCCCAGGTCTGGTAATGGTGCAAACAGGGCCGAGCGCGAGCCAATCACCACATCCACTTCACCAGCACGAATGCGCCGCCACTCATCATAGCGTTCTCCTGGAAACAGATCGCCATGAATAATCGCCACACGTCCAGGAAAACGACTCGCAAAGCGTGCAATAGCCTGCGTCGTCAGCACAATCTCCGGCACCAGCACAATACCCCGTTTTCCCTGTGCAATGATCGCCGCCAATGCCTGTAGGTACACCTCTGTCTTACCACTACCGGTTACGCCATGTAATAAAATGGGTGGGATGACGTCCGGTGGATTGGGGCTTTCCGTAATTCGCGTAGGGGCGGGGGTGGTGTTGGGTGGAGAGGGGGCCCTTGTGGCCGCCCGCCGTGCCTCGGTGGTATGTTGCCATTCTGACCCTTCCACCCCAACGGGCGGCCACAAGGGCCCCTGTCCCTCGTCCCGGCCACAAGGGCCCCCGCCCTACATCCGCGCCGCCCCCGCCCCTACGCGATGGAGCAATTGCTTCCGTAACGGGCGGCCACAAGGGCCCCCTCCCCTCGTCCGCGCCACCCCCGCCCCTACGCGATGGAGGATAGGCTAGAATGCATTCTAACGCATGTTGTTGAGCGGGAGTTAGTGGCAACGGTGAACTGGCAGGAAAAACGCGCCCCTGTAGAGGGTCGCGCTGGATCTCGATCTCTTCGATCTCCACGATGTGTTCACGTATCAGGGACTGTAGCTGGGTCGCTGTTAGCTTACTGGCTTTGCAGAGCCTGGTTGGGACCCAGTAGTTGCCGTTACCGGCTTCACGCGAGCCGTAGAGTAGCAGGTCAATCGCCGCCAGTTGTCTCTGGGCTAGCAAACCTTCCTCGTCCTGCGGCGTCAGGCTCAATGCATCTGCCGGAACAGGCATGGCCCATGGATCGGGCAGACCTTTCTGCGGACGCCGCCGTACATTATCAGGTGCTATGGGCACGGCCATCAGTGGGGGCAAGCTACGCTGCAATTTTTCCTCAGTGCGCTGCCGCCACTCAGCCAGTGCTTCGCCTTCGGCCACCAGGCGCACTACCCGTTTCACGCGCTTTTTCGTAAGTGGACTCGCCAGTTGAGCCTCGCGCTCAACCAGCCCACTTGCCAATGCCTCTTTCAAGACATCCTTCGCTTTCCTG
>WNGH01000290.1_pt2 | contig 63661 bp, 65 predicted proteins | sample 5400631 | NCBI WGS metagenome assembly WNGH01 (sample SAMN13153373, study PRJNA577476) | soil metagenome | isolation source: 115 cm soil or saprolite under Garry oak tree replicate 1 | place: USA:California | collected 2016-06-15
CCGCTCGACGGCGAGGCTCCGCTCGAGGACCCGCTCGAAGACGATGAGCCGCCGGAGGACGATGAGCCGGTGGAATTCGACGACGACGTCGTCGACGTTTGTCCGTTCGTCGTGGTGGACGCCGTTCCCGACGAGCCGCGCAGCGCGTTCGTCGTCTGCTGCAGCAGCTCACTGGAGGACGGCGCCGGCGCGTCCTTCAGCCCCAGCTTGAACTCGTCGCTCAGGCGCTGTCGGACGTCGGGGGTGACGGGCTGGACGGGACGCGGGGCCGCGGCTCCGGTGATGCGAATGGCTTGCGATGCGGTCACGAGCACGCCGGCGCCGAACGGCTGGCGCGTCAAGCCATCGATCTGACGCACCTCGATCGCACCGGTCAACACCGTGATCGTGGTCGTGAAGCCCTTGGCCGACTCACCCACCTGGGACGTCGCCTGGGACACTTCCGTGATGACGACAGTGCCGCGGATTCCGGCGACGGCGTTCGGCGTGCGGATCTCGATCTGCTCGCCCGGCTTCATTCGTTCCTTCACCACGGCCAGGGCGATCTTGCCTCCGGTCACGTCGAGAGTGGCGATGTGCGCCGACTCGCTGATGGTCAACGCCGAGCGCTCGCGCACGGTGACGACGGCCTTCCCCCCGAGCAGGATGCGGGCGAGCGCGTTGTCTCCGGTGACGATGCGGTCGGCCACGAACACGTCGTCCCGCTGCTTGAGCGGCATCCCCTGCGGGACGGACACGCGCGTCAGCGTGGCCGAGCCCTGCAACGTCGTCACGATGCCGACGCGCGCGAGTTGTGCGTCGGCTCCGACGGTGAGCAACGTCATCACGGTTAGCGCAAGCAGACCCACCACGCGTCCGGTGCTCATTGGGGCCCTCCCGGGCAGCCAGGAGGAGCAACAGGGGTGCCAGCGCCGGCCCCCGAGAGACTCCCCGGTCCGGCGCACATTTGCGCGGTTGCCAAAGCGGCTCAGCTGACAAAGCGCGTCGAGGTCCCGCCACGCTGACACGTCACCCAGGGAACATCCCAGAATCTGGGCGGCTGGAGGAACGACGCTACGAACGAACGAGCAGGCTTACTTCCGGTTGATGCACTGGACGAGACGCCAGCCGTTGAAGAGATTCACCTTCACGATGAGCTCGGGCGTGAGGCCCACGCGCGTGAGCAGCGGCGTCATCGCGAGATTCGACTTCCAGCCGAGCCGCGTACACACCGGCGCGACGAAGTCCTCGACGTGACCGAACACGCGTCGCTCGCTCCTGAAGTGATTGAGGATGACGATCGTGCCCCCCGGGCGTACCACGCGCCGCACTTCGCGCAGCACGGAGACGGGATCGGGGACGGCGGAGATCACGTAGGTCGCCACCGCCTTGTCGAACTCGTTGTCGCCGAAGTCCATCGAGGTGGCATCCATCACCTTGAGCGTCACGCTGGGCATCGTCAGCGTCTGCACGCGCTCGACCGCCTTGTCGAGCATCTCCTGCGAGAGGTCGATGCCGGTGAGGTGCACCGCGGGCGGATACAGCGGGAGGTTGAGACCGGTCCCGATACCGACCTCGAGCACGCGGTCGGTCGGCTGCAGAGCGAGACGAGCGATGGCGGCCGCGCGGCCGGGAGCGAAGATCCAGTCGAAGATGAAATCGTAGATGGGCGCGTACAACTCGTACGCGCGCTGGACCTGCCTCTTCTCCAGGACTACGTCCACGCGGTGCCCTCCAGCGCTATGGACGGGAGGCGGTCCTGATGCTGACCGCACGAATCCCCGAAATGCGCCGCTATCTTAACCGCCCGTGGTCGCGTTTGCAAAGCACCTCGACCGCTACAGCAGGAAGCGGATGAGGACCGTGGCCAGGCCCAGGAATGAAAAGAATCCAAAGACATCAGTGAACGTGGTGATGATCACGCTGGACGCGATCGCCGGGTCGATTCGGAACGCCTTGAGCGCGATCGGGACCAGCGTTCCCACGACGGCGGCGACCAGCATGTTGAAGAGCAGCGCGACGCCGAGGATGAGCGAGAGGAGGACCTGGCCCTTCCACAGGTAGGCGATCGCTGCAATCACGAGGCCGTTGGCCGCGCCGGTGGTCAGGCCTAGCCACAGCTCCTTCCAGAGCACGCGGCCCAGCACGGCCCGCGAGACCTCGCCGAGCGCGATGCCGCGGACGACGACGGTGGCCGTCTGCGTCGTGCCGATGCCGCCCATCGAGGCTACGATCGGCATGAAGACCGCGAGGAGCGCCAGCGACCTGATGGACGATTCGAACAGCCCGATGACCGACGCCGCGAGCACGGCCGTGCCGAGGTTGATCAGCCGCCACACGAGCCGCTTCGTGAAGACGGCTTCGGGGGGATCGAGGACGGTCTCGTCACCGGCGACACCACCCAGGCGCTGGATGTCCTCGGTCGCCTCCTCGTGGATGATGTCGATGACGTCGTCGACGCCGATGGCGCCGAGTAGCCGGCGGCTGGCGTCGACGACCGGCACCTGGACGAGGTCATAGCGCTCCACCAGCCGGGCCACTTCCTCCTGATCCGTGTCGACGGCCACGCTCTCCACGTCCGCGTTGCGGATGGCGTGAATGGGCGTCCGTGGATCGGCGGTGAGCAATCGGTGGAGCGGCACGAAACCCACCAGGTGATCGTGGTCGTCGACGACGTAGACGTAGAACGCGTCGTCGCCCGACTTCGACTTGCGGATGTGCTCGATGGCCTGGGCCACGGTGGCGGCTTCGTGGACCGCCACGACGTTCGGCGACATCAGGCGACCGGCGGTGCCCTCGCGGTACTCGAGGAGCTCCTGCACCTCCTCGGACTTCTCCTCGGCCATGAGGTCGAGGATCTTTTCCGCCTCTTCCTTGGGAAGCTCCTCCACGACCTCGACGACGTCGTCGGCCGGCATCTGGTCGAGGACGCGCGAGACTTCTTGCTCGTCGAGGGCGCGTAGCAGCTCGCGCTGGGTGGGATCGTCGAGCTCGGAGAGGACCTCGCCCGCGTGCTGCGACGACAGCAATCTGAAGAGGCGGACCTGATCGGGCAGCGGGAGCTCGCGCAGGACCGACGAGATGTCGGCAGCGTGGGCATTCTCGAGGAGCCCGGCCAGGCGCTCGTCGCGCCCGCCGCCGAGCAGCTCCTTGACCGAGTCGGTCAGGCGTTCGGTCTCGCTCACGCGCCTGCCCGGCCTCGTCCGCCGCGCAGCGCGCGCAGGAACCGCGCGCTCACGGTCGCCGCCACGTCACCGGCGGGCCAGTCACGCTGCTGGATGACTGCCTTGGCCATGGCGCGGTGGCCGCCGGCCCGGCCCAGATCGGCGAAGGCCTGGCGCACGACGTCGCCGGCCGCGCGCTCGTGGCCGGAGTTGCGCACCGAGATGTGGAGCTCGCCCTCGATCTCTCCCGAGACCACCGTCCATTCCGCGCCTTCGACCTGCAGCAGCAGATCGGCGAACTGAGCGGCCAGCTCGCGGTAGGGCATCGGGCCGACGTGGGTGAACATGACGCCATCCACGAGGCGGCGCCGCGTGATGGCCTCGGCCAGGAGATCGAGCACGGCTGGTGGCAGCTCCGGCCGCTCGATGCGTCGCAGCGCGCCGTGATTGGCGAGCCCGTGCAGGAACGCGAAGGCGTCCATGTCGGCGCGCGTGGCGCCGCGCTCGAGGGCCAGCGTGTCGGCCTTGATGCCGTAGAGCAGCGCCGTGGCCAGTCGCGGGCTGACCTTGACGTCGACCGCGCGCAGGTACTCGGTCAGGATCGTCGAGGTCGCGCCATACGAGGGGCGCACGTCCCTGAGTCGCGCTCGCACGGGCGCTTCCGTCGGGTGATGGTCGATCACGAGGTCGATCTCGCCGAGCGGCTCTTCGAAGAAGGCCGGCTGGGCGTCGACCATGGCGACGCGGTCGTACTCGCGCACCGCGCTCACCGTGAGTCGCTCGACGTCGATGTCGAGGATGCGCGTCATGGCCCGGTTCTCGGGCCGGCCGACGGTGCCGAAGGTGCCGATGGTGGCGCCACCGCGGGTGCGGCCGAGCACGATCTTCAGGGCGAGCGCCGAGGCGATGGCGTCGGGGTCGGGATCGTCCTGGATCATGATGAGGACCCGCTCCGCGCGCTCGAAGTGTGCGCGCACTCGCTCCACGCGAGCACGTGTGAGCGCACGCGCGAGTACCGGTTCGACGACCAGCTCGGCCAGCGCAGCGGGGGAGAGCAACGTCACGTCGCCGGGCGAGGGATCGTCCTCGTCGGCGACGACGACCACGGGCGCGCCCGGCGCCGCGCGACGAAGCGCGGCCAGGACACGCCCCCGGCGGGCCCTCGGCACCGCCACCACCGCGGCTTCCTGGCCCGAGACGAACGCCCGGCGATAGACGCGCTCGGCCGACGGATCACCGGCCACGGCCACGCCCCCGCCTCGCGAGATCCGGGCCGCCAGCGCGGGGCGCGGCACGACGTAGACTGGACGCTCGCCGCCCAGGGGCGTCGGCCCGAGCATGCGCCACAGGAGGTCATCGTCGGCCACCAGCACGTATCGCATCGTCACCTGAAGTATGGACCGCCGTCCACGATGGGCAACGGTTTTATCACATCGCCGCCCGTGCCCGCCGGTAGGCGGGCGTGGCCTGCAGCCGCCGGCGCAACGCCACGTCGACGCGTTGCGGGCCGGTGATCGCGTGCGGATCGAGCAAGCGGCCGAGCGATGTGCGATCGACGAGGCCGCGAGCCGCGACGACGTCGCGGAAGGAACGTCCCGACGCCAGCGCTTCTTTGACGAGCTCGGCGGTCACCTCGTATCCGAGGTAGGGCGACAGCGCCGTCGCTTCGATCAGGCTGCCCTGCACGAGGGCGGCGACCCGCGCGCGGTTCACCCGCACGCCTTCCACGCACTTCGTGCGGAGTAATCGAAGGGCTCGCGTCAGGAGCTCGAAGGCCAGGGCCAGGTCGTCGGCCACGAGCGGCGTCATGACGTTGAGCTCGAGTTCGCCCGCGGCGGCGGCGAGTGCGATGGCGTGATCGTAGCCGCACACCTGGTAGCACGCCATCTGCACGGCCTCGGGCACCGAGGGATTGACCTTTCCCGGCATGATCGACGACCCGGGCTCGACCTCGGGGAGACTCAGCTCGCCGAAGCCGGTGTGAGGCCCGGAGGCGAGGAGCCGCAGGTCCGCGCAGATCTTGGCAACGTCGACCGCGACGCCGCGCAGCGCTGCCGAGCAGGCGAGCAGGGGACGGAGACTCCACGTCGTCGTCACGGTGCTTGTCGCGGGAGTGAGGCGCTGCCCGACCAGACGCGAGAGCTCGCGCACCACCCGCGAGCGAAAGCGCGGATGCGCGGTGAGCCCGGTGCCGACGGCCGTGCCGCCGATCCCGATGACGCGGAGAGCCCGCGTCGCGACGTCGACCGCCTCGGCCGCCTCGCGGACGGCCTGGGCCCATCCGGTGAAGACCTGACCGTATGTGATCGGCACCGCATCTTGAAGATGCGTGCGTCCCGGCTTCACGACGCGACGCTCGCGGACAGCCAGGCGCCGCAGCGCGGCTTCGAGCCGTCGCAGCTCGGCGACCAGAGAAGCCGTGAGCTCGAGCGCCATGAGGCGAATGGCGGTCGGCGTCACGTCGTTGGAGGATTGACCGAGGTTCACGTGATTGTTCGGATGGATGGGCGAGTAGCGCCCGCGGCGGCCACCGAGTCGCTCGTTGGCGAGATTGGCGATGACCTCGTTGACGTTCATATGGATCGGCGTGCCCGCGCCGGCGTGGAGGCTGTCGAGGACGGCGACGTCGGGAATGCGGCCGGCGGCGACGCGATCGGCGGCGGCCTCGATGGCCCGCGCCGATCGACGCGGCAGGACGCCGAGCGCGGCGTTGGCGCGCGCGGCCGCCTTCTTGACGAGGGCGTACGCGCGGATGAGCGCCGGATGCGGCGGGCGGCCGGTGAGCTGGAAGGTCTCGCGCGCCCGCTGCGTGAAGATCCCGTAGAGCGCGCGCGAGGGAACGGCCTTCGCGCCGAGGCTGTCACGCTCTCGGCGCATCGGAGGCCGTGGACGCTACGCCGCGAGGTCTTCGGTGTCGCGGACCTGGAAGCGATGCCGGTCGGGAGCCCCGGCGATCAAGCGCGGGCGCTTGCGGTATCGGCCGAAGTACCACGCCTCGAAACACTCGCGGTGATACGTCCCACTCGACGCGACCACCTGCGGGGCAAAGCGGGCGACCAGCATGAAGCACCGGCCGCATGCCGGCGCACCCTTCATGTCGATGTCGATCACGTTCTGCTCGTCCATGGCTCCTTCGATCCCTTCCCGGCCGGGGACCATCGCCCCGATCGCAGTTGAGGAACGAGAAGGCAAGCGCGATGCCACGTTCGAGTCCGTTGAATTTCAACGATTTGGCCGACCTCGGGCGAGCGCGTGAAGTTTTTACCTGCGCAAGCCTTACATCAGCTTGGGCCAGGTGCTGCCGTGACGCCCGGGCGGTCGCCGCGCGGGATCCGCGTGAGCTCGCTCATCAGCATGCCCGCCCACCGGAAGATGTTCTGTTCGCGCACGTGGGCGCGCATGTGCGACATGCGGTCGCGGCGCTCAGCCGGCGCCATCTCGATCGCCCGGTGAATGGCCTCCGCGGTGCCCTCGATGTCGTAGGGATTCACGAGCAGGGCGTCGCGAAGCTCGCGCGAGGCGCCGGTGAAGCGGCTCAGGATCAGGACGGCATCGTCGTCGTCGCGCGCGGCGATGAACTCCTTGGCCACCAGGTTCATGCCGTCGTGCAGCGAGCTCACCACGCAGAACTGGGCGGCCCGGTACCAGGCGCGGATCTCCCGATGCTCGTGGTGGCGTTCGTGGTAGACGATCGGTTGCCAGCCCCACTCACCGATCTCGTCGTTGATGCGCCGGACGATCTCGTGGATCTCCTCCTGGAGTTGCTGGTAGCGCGGGATGCGGCTCCGGCTCGGCGACGCGAGCTGCACGAAGACCACGCGCCGCCGGTACTCCGGCCAGCGCTCGAAGAAGCGGCGGAGGGCGCGGAAGCGCTCGGGCAGTCCCTTCGTGTAGTCGATGCGCTCGACGCCGATGCCGAGGAACTCCACGGGAGTCTCGAGCATGGCCGGGGGATCATCGACGGCCGGCGCACGCTCCTCCGGCTCGGCCGCGACGCTGATCGGAAACGGCAGGACGTGCGTGGTGTGGTGCCCGCGCACGACCGCGAAGTCGTCCCACTCCACCCGGCCCTCGATGGTGCGCTCGACCGTCTCCAGGAAATTATTGCAGTGGAACTGCGTGTGGAACCCGATGAGATCGGCGCCGAGCATCCCGAGCAGGATCTCCTCCTGCCACGGGCAAATGCCGAACGCCTCGAAGTTCGGCCACGGGATGTGCCAGAAGAGCGCAACGCGAGCATCCGGCCGCTCGCGCTTGATGTACCGCGACGCCAGCGCGAAGTGATAGTCCTGCACGAGCACGACGGGCGACTCGACCCGCTCCATCTCCTCCAGGACCGTCGCGGCGAACTTCTCGTTGACGGCCCGGTAGTGCGCCCAGTCGGCGGCCCGGAACTGCGGGCGCTCGTGCACGATGTGGCAGAGCGGCCACAGGCCCTCGTTGGCGAAGCCGTAGTAGTAGCCGGCCTCCTCGTCGGGCTCGAGCCAGACGCGGCGCAACGTGTAGGCCGGATCGTCCGCGGGCAGGCCGATGCGCTCGCCGACGATCCGATCGGCATCGCCGCTGCCGTGGGCCACCCAGACGCCGCCACACGCGAACATGATCGGCGCCATCGCGGTGACGAGGCCGCTGGCGGGCTGCAGTTCGCGGATGGCCGCGCCGTCGCGCACGTGGCTCACCGGCTCGCGGTTCGAGAGCACGAAGATCGGGCTGGCGCCGAAGCGCATCTGGACGAACTGCTTGAGGCGTTCCTCGGTCCAGACGCTCTCACCACGCAAGCGCAGCCGCGCCTCGCGCTCGGCGGCCGCGCGCACGCGGGTCAGCGTGCGGGCGAGCCCGGTGACCTCGCCGGCCAGCGGACCGAAGAGGCTGGCGTCGGCGTCGGACGGCGGCGCCACCGGCTGTCCCGTCTTGAGCTGCTTCGTCCACTCGGCCATGCGGGCGATGGGCCGCGTGACGGTCCATCGCACGAGCACCCACGTGATGCCGGTGAGCAGGAGGATCAGGACGCCGAGGCGGACGGCGGTCCGTTGCCAGAGCGCGAGCTCGTGCGTCTCGACGCCTTCGGCGTCGAGCAAGACCGCGATGGCGCCCACGACGCGCTCGTCGCGCTCGAGCGGCATCACCTGGACGAGCGTCGGCCGCATGCCGACGCGCACGAGCTGGCGCACGGGCGCTGCCGTGCGAATGGCCTCGGAGACGAGCGGAGCGACCGGTCCCAGAGCTCCGCGGATCTCGGGTGCGGCATTGAGCACGCCGCCCAGCTCGTCGTAGATCGCCACCGTGCGGTCGGTGAGGTTGAAGCGCTTGGCGATGCGATCGAGGGCGGGCTTGGCTGCCGGTCCGCGGCCCGCCACGCGCTCGGTGGCTTCCCGCACGGCGTCGGCGGTGAGCACGGCGCGCCGCACGAGATCGTCTTCCAGACGTGTCCGCTCTTCGCGGATCTCCAGGTAGGCGAAGCTACCGGTGACGACCAGCGTCGCCAGCCAGATGCCGGCCAGCAACCGAAGGAGCAGGCGCATGGTTCAGCGCGCTCTCGCTACTCCGGCGTCACGCCCCGTACTTCGTCAGGCGTAGCGCATTGGCCATGACGAGAGGCATCAGGTGCTGTGCCGGCATCACGCCGAGCGTTCCGGCGGCGCACGCCCGCTCGCTGAAGGCCTTGACCGGATCGGCGCCGCAGTAGCGGGACCAGAGCAGGACGGGTACCGGCTGCCAGCCGTGACTGGCCAGCACGGAGGGGCTCGCGTGATCGCCACTGACGACGATCACGTCGGGGCCGAGCGCGCGAATCTCGGGGACGAACGCGTCGAAGCGCTCGAGCGCCGACACCTTCGCGTCGAAGTCGCCGTCCTCGCCGGCCTTGTCGGTGTCCTTGTAATGGACGAAGAAGTAGTCGTAACCCTCCCAGTGCTGGCGGAGCGTCGCCACCTCGTCGGCGAATCCGGAGCCGGTCTTGAGCACTTCCATCCCGACGAGCTTGGCAAGACCGCGATACATCGGGTACGCCGCGATGGCCGCGGCGCGCAGGCCGAAAATCTCGGGAAAGCGGGGCAGGGCCGGCAGCTGGTCGAAGCCGCGCAGCAGCACCATGTTGGCCGGAGCGGCGTCCGTGAGTCGCTGGCGTGCCTCGGCGACGAAGCGGTTGACCAGATCGGCGGTGCGCTCGGAGCTGGGCTCGAGGGCTCGCACGGGAAGGGGCGGGGTCCCCAGAGTCTGCGGATCGGTCTCACTCAGGCGGCCGCCGAGGCCGGCGCCGCGCAGGACGAGCACGAACCGGTGCTCCTTGACGGGCTCCACCAGCACCTCGACGCCGGGAAGCCTGATGTCGCGCAGCCGCTCGGTCAAACCGATGTTCACCTCGGTCGAGATGCGCCCGGCCCGCCGGTCGGTGATGCGGCCCGCCGCGTCGACGGTGCAGAAGTTCCCGCGAGCGGCCACGTCGCCGGCTCGGAGGTCGAACTCGATGCCCAGCGCTTCGAGCACACCGCGGCCCACCGGGTAGCGCAGCGGGTCATAACCGAAGAGCCCGAGGTGCCCGGGGCCACTGCCCGGTGTGATGCCCGGTGCCACGTGGCGGAGCAATCCGCAGGCGGCCTCGGTGGCGAGCGCGTCGAGGTTCGGCAGGCTCGCCGTTTCCATCTCCGACCGGCCGGTCTTCAGGTGGGGCAACCCGGCCAGGCCGTCGAGGGAAAGCAGGACGATCTTCGTCGTGTTGGAGACGACGAGCCCGGCGAGCAGGTCTAGCATGGTCGCAGTGTACCTCTGAAGCATGGTTGATGCCGGGGACGCGCGTCCCCGGCGGTCAACCAGTCACCCTTATCGACGTCCCGGTCCGCTCACGCGTCTTTGACGGGATTCTCCAGGGTGCCCAGGCCGGTGATCTCGAGGCGGCACGAGTCCCCCGGCTGCAGGAAGACCGGTGGCTTGCGAGCGAACCCGACACCGGGCGGCGTGCCCGTGGCAATGAGATCGCCGGGCGACAGCGTGATGAGGTTCGAGAGATAGCTCACGAGGTAGCGGACGTCGAAGATGAACGTCTTGGTGTTGCCGTTCTGCATCTGCGCGCCGTTCACCCACAGCTTCAGCTCGAGGACGTGGGGATCGGGAATCTCCGTCCGGTCCGCGATGTACGGCCCCACCGGCGCCATCGTGTCGCCGATCTTGCCCGCGGCCCACTGGCTGGTGATGAACTGGAAGTCGCGGGCGCTCACGTCGTTGACGTTCGTGTAGCCCGCGACGTAGTCGAGCGCGCGCTCGCGCGGCACGAAGCGCGCGGTCCGGCCGATGACGACGCCGAGCTCCACTTCCCAGTCGAGCTGCTTCGATCCGCGCGGACGCAGAATCGGCTCGCCCGGATCGAGAATGGCGGTGTTCCACTTCGGGAAGATGGGCGGCTCCTTGGGGATCGGCTGGCCGGCCTCCTCGGCGTGGTCGCGGTAGTTGAGACCGATGCAGATGAACTTGCTCGGGTCCGCGATGGGCGCGTGCAGCCTGGTCGCGCTGCGCGGTACGGTCACCCATTCCGTGATGGAAGCGACCGCGTCCTGGCTGGCGGAGCCACCTTCGAGGAACTCACGCGTTGAGTCCGGCACGAGGGCCGCGGCGATGGCCTGCGCCCGGGCCACGCCTCGCTTGGCGAGCGTGGCGGCCAGACTCGCCTGAAGGTCGGCGATCCGGTCACCCTGAAGGGCGCCGAGTTTCGGCGACTGACCGTTCTGTGAGAAGCGTACGAGCTTCATGGGATGTCCTCCGGAGGGCGAAAGGTTGGGGGATTATATAGCCTGACGCGGACTTACCGCGCGTCGGCTGCCGCGCCGTAAATTGCCGGGACGGCCCTGCCTGCCGGCGCTTATGATGGGATGTACGTGTTGTCGACCTGAGGCAAGGAGGATGTGACGATGGGCCCTCGAATGATCGCGCTTGCGGTGGTCGTTGCTCTGCTGGCGACCGGCCCGCTGTCGCCGGTGATGGCGCAGCAGGCGGCTCAGCCGGCGGCCCAGACCGAAGTTTCCCCCGACGCAGTGCCCGCGACCAGCGAGCGACCGTCGCTGCTTGGCGGCGCCGGCTACAATACGGCGGCGACCGTGATCACGGTGGTCAAGGCGCCCTTCAACGTCGTTCTCTGTGGTATCGGATCCGCGTTCGGCATCGCGCTGTTCGCGGTCACCCTGGGCACGGCCTACAGGGAGTCCACGCGTGTCGTGGCAGAAGGATGCCGGGGACCGTGGATCGTGACCGGAGACGACATCCGCCCCGATCGGACGCACTCGACCTCCGGGTACGGGATGGGGGCGCCCTAGCGCCCCGCGATCGGCTCGACGCCTCCACCCGTTCGCTCGCGCTGGCTCCTCGCGCTCGTCTTCGCCGGCTTGCTGGCGGCTTTCGCCGCTGCCCTGTGGGGCACGATCATCAGCCCACGGGCCTACGAAGTGCGCGGTGAGGTGATGGCCCGCCCCGCCGCTGATCTGCTCCTCGTGCGGCACGAAGCCGTCGTCGCGCTCGGCATGAAGGCGATGGAATTGATGGCCGTGTCCTCCGAGCCCGCCCAGCTCGACGCCGCCGCCGTGCGTCCCGGCGATCGTGTGCGATTGGCGGTACGCCAGCGAGACGATCAGCTCGTCCTCGTCAGGATCGAGAAGGAACCCTGACCCTACCGAGCAGGCCGGCGGTCGAGCGTCTTCAGATACACGACGAGCGCTTCGATGTCGGCATCACTGAGGTGGTACCCGAAGGCCGGCATTCCCGGCCGCCCGAGCGGCGCCCCTCCATGCTTGATGATGTCGAAGAGATAGCGCTCGGGACGGCTTCGCGCCGCGCTCGGGAGATCGCCCGGGCGGATCAGGAACAGCGCCGCCCGCCACGATCCACGTCCATCGACCCCATGGCAGGTCACGCAGTAGGCGTAGTACAGGCGCTCGGCGTGGTTGGCGCCTGTCGGGGGCTTGGGATCGTTGAGAAGCCAGGCCAGCGCTCCGGCGATGGCCCCGACGACCACGAGGGCGGCGAGGAGGCCGAGCAGGGGCCGGCGCACGGCTGGCAGGATACCACTCGTGCTTTGACAAGCGTGGCGCCGACGTGTAGGGTGCTGGCCCAACGCTCGGTCGGAGGGCGGCGATGCACTACTTCGTGTCGGAGGGCGCGCCGAGGATCATCCTGGCGATCTTCGAACGCGATGATTTCCTCCTCGAGGGCCTCCAGGACGTGGTCCAGAAAGAGGGCATCGAGACCGCCACGATCGTCAGCGGGATCGGCTCGCTGCAGCGCGCGAACATCCACACCTTCGCCCGCTTCGGCTTTCCTCCCGAAGAGAAGTACCAGACCTTCGAGGGGGCGCTCGAGATGGGATCGCTCCAGGGGAGCGTCATCGGCAGCGAGGTCCACGCCCACGTCACGTTCTATCACTGGGATACACGGGCGAGCATGGTCGGTCACCTCGATCCGGGCACCCAGGTGGCGTACATGGCGGAGGTGACGCTGGTCGAGATCGAGGGCGTCCGGGCTGAGCGGTTCCGTGACGCCGTCGGCGACTACCGGGTTCGTGACTTGACAAGAGTTGCCGTACATGATTAGAAACACCCACTGTTCCTGCGTTCGGAGGTTCTTCTCTAGACACTTGGCCGTTCCTCAAGGAGGTCTGCGATGAGTGTTTCACAACCGGCCCTCACCCCCTCTACCGTCAGCCGTCGGCGATTCCTCACCGTTGCCGGGGCCGGCGTGACGACGAGCGCGCTGCTCACGATGCTCGATGCCCGTCAGGCGCCGGCGCAGATCAAAGGGACGACCCTCCGGATCCTCCAGTGGAGCCATTTCATCCCGGCCTACGACGCGTGGTTCGACAACAAGTTCGTGAAGGACTGGGGTGACAAGAACGGCGTCAAGGTCCGCGTCGACCACATTCCGCATCTCGAGCTGCCGGCGAGGATGGCCGCCGAGTTCGCCGCCGGGGCGGGCCACGACATCATCATGAACGGCTCGTCGATCCTGACGCGGCTCTATTACAAGAGCCTGGCCGACGTCAGCGACATCTACGACTCGATCGGCAAGAAGCGTGGGGGCTGGATCCCGACGGCCAAGCCGCTCGTCGAGGTCGAGGGCAAGCAGTACGGCATCCCGATGTTCTACATCCTGCTCCCGATGCTCTATCGCAAGGATCTCTTCGACGCCAACAACCTCAAGGCGCCGGACACCTGGGAGCTGGCGCGGGTCGCCGCGCGCACGCTCAAGCCCAAGGGCCACCCGACGGGCATCCAGTTCTCGCAGTGCGCGGACGCCAACCTCAACTGGCGCTCGGTGCTCTTCAGCTTCGGCGGGGCCGAGACCGATCCATCCGGCGAGAACATCCTGATCGACTCGAAGGAGACGCGGGAGGCGCTCCGCTTCGCGAAGGCGCTCTTCGACGAGGGCATGACCCCGGAGGTCTTCTCCTGGGACGACGCCTCCGACAATCGCTTCCTCGCGTCCGGTGTCGGCTGCTGGATCCACGACGCGATCTCCGCTTATCGCACCACCGAGGACACGAACCCCGACGTGTTCAAGAACACCTACATCGGGATGGAGCCGGCCGGGCCGGGCGGCAAGCGCGTCAGCACGTCGGCCGCCAACGTCTACATGATCTGGAAGTTCTCGAAGAACCAGCCGGCGGCCAAGGAATTCCTCGTCCACTTCATGGAGGAGTTCAAGGACGGCATGGTTCAGAGCCGTGGCTACAACATGCCCTACCTGCTCGGCGACGCGCAGAAGCCGATGCCGATCATCGGCAGCGATCCGAAGATGCAGATCCTGCAGGACTTCCCGAAGATCGTCGCGTTCTACGGCTATCCCGGTCCCTTCACGACGCCCGTGCAGGAGGTCGTGAACCTGTTCGTGTTGCCCGACATGTTCACGCGGGTGGCGCGGGGCCAGTCCGTCGACGACGTGATGAAGTGGGGTGTCGGGGAGTACCAGCGGATCTTCTCGAAGCACAAGAGGGCATGACGACAGCCTCCCTGCACGGCGGCCCGGAGCCATCGGCCCGGGCCGCTGTTGTCTCTGCACCCGCGCGGCCCGCTGAGCGCATGTGGTGGCAGAGCCACTCCGCGCAGCGCAAGACCTTCGGCTATACCCTGCTGGCGCCCGCCGCGCTCTACGTGCTTCTGCTGGTCGGGGCGCCCTTCCTGTTCTCGTTGTGGCTCGCCGTGAGCGACGCCAACGTGGGCGATCCGGTCGCTCACTTCGTCGGCCTGGAGAACTTCCGGGCCGCCTGGGAGATGGACACGTTCTGGATCGCCTTCCGGAACAGCGTCGTGTTCCTGGTGGTGGCCGCCATCTTCAAGGGCCTCCTCGGTACCTCGCTCGCGTTCCTCCTCCTCCAGAACTTCCGGGGCAAGAAGCTCATTCGCGGCCTCGTCGTCATCCCGTTCACGCTGCCCATCGCGATCAGCGTGCTCTCGTGGAAGTGGATGTACGACTCTCAGTTCAGCGTGATCAACTGGGTCCTCAGCCGGGCCGGGCTGATCGGCAGCTACGGCTCGGAGAGCTGGCCCGTCTGGCTCGGCCAGCCGCACCTGGCGCTGGCCGCCTGCATCGCGGTCAACGTGTGGCGCACCTTCCCGTTCAGCGCGATCGTGTTGCTGGCCGGCTTCACCGCGATCCCGCTGGAAGTCCTCGACGCCGCCAAGGTCGATGGCTGCACGTTCTTCCAGCGCTTCCGCCACATCGTGACGCCGATGATCTTCCCGATCCTGATGATCGGGTTCCTGTTCGACACCGTGTTCACGCTGTCCGATCTGAGCGTCGTGTACCTGCTGACCCAGGGCGGTCCCGCCAACGCGAGCAAGATCCTCCCGGTGCTCGCGTACCAGATCGGCATCCAGGCCGGGAACCTCGGCCGCGGCGCGGCCATCGCGCTCTTCCTCGTTCCGCTGCTGCTCCCCGCGCTGATCCTGGTGCTCCGGAACATCAAGCGCAGGGAGTGGTAGAGCGGTCATGGCGGCCCCGCGGACCACGCGGCAAAAGGAGGTCCGTCGTCACCTGCTGGTCTACGCGGGCCTGACGCCTTTCCTGGTGATCGCGGTCTTTCCCATCTACTGGATGGTGATCACCGCGTTCAAGCAGGAGCCCGACCTCTACCGGATGGAGAACATTCCGTTCTGGTTCAACATGGCGCCCACCCTGAAGAACTTCAACATCCTCTTCTATCAGACGAACTACGGATCCTGGATCGTCAACACGATGATGATCGCGACCTGGGTGGCTATCATCACGCTCCTGACCGCGGTGCCGGCGGGCTACGCGCTGGCCAGGCTCCGGCTGCCCGGCGCCGAGAACATCGGCATCGCCATCTTCATGACGTATCTGGTCCCGGGAATCATCCTGTTCCTTCCGCTCTCGCGCGTGGTGGCGACACTCGGACTCCAAGACTCGTGGTGGGCGCTGGTGCTCGTCTATCCGACCTTCACGGTCCCGTTCTGCACGTGGCTCATGATGGGCTTCTTCAAGACGGTGCCGATGGAGATGGAGGAAGCCGCCCGCGTCGACGGCTGCGGCCAGCTCGGCGCGTTCATCCGCGTCGTGCTCCCGGTGAGCGTCCCGGGGGTCCTGACGGCGGTCATCTTTGCCTTCACGCTCTCGATGCAGGATTTCCTCTACGGGCTGGCGTTCGTCTCTCCCGGCGATCAAAAGCCGGTGCCGGTGGGCGTGCCGACGGAGCTGATTCGCGGCGACGTCTACTTCTGGGGCTCGCTGATGGGCGCCGCGCTGCTGGTCGGGCTGCCCGTGGCGATTCTCTACAACTTCTTCCTCGATCGATTCATCCAGGGGATCACCGGCGGCGTCGTGAAGTAGACGGCGATCTGGCGTGCTCGCACGCCGGTCCGGCGCCGCCGTCGATGTCGGGGAGGTGCTCGGTGAAGTACGGGACGTTCGCCGAACGTCCGAGGACGCAGTCGACGCTGACCTCGTATCCGCGGAGGAGCCACGCCATGCTCAGGAAAATGTTCGTCGTCCTCACCATCACGCTCGTCGTGGGCGTCGCGGGTCTGCCTGTCGACGCCCAGGACTCCAAAGACCCCAAGGGGATCACGGTCAGAAACCTCGTCACGTCCCTGGGGGGCTTTTCCGCGACGGTCAACGCGCCGATCCTCATCACCGGCGGGACGGTCGCTCTGGAGGCGGGCGGCCAGACCGGGCGCCAGCAGTTCAGGGTGCCGACCTACATCTACGTCGTCGAGGGAATCCTGACCACGTTCTACGAGGCCGGCCCTGTCGGCATCCAGGGGGCCCAGTATCACGCCGCCGGGCAGTCCTTCATGGACAACGGTGGGTGGTGGCACAACCACACCAACAAAACCGACAAGCCCGTGAAGTATCTGATGCTCCACATCGGCTATCCCGGGCGGCCGGACCCGATCCAGAAGCCCGAGCCCGAATGATCGGAAACGGACGCCGCCGCCCTTCTCGGTGGTCGATCGCCTGGGCGGCCGCTGTCCTCGCTGTTGGGCTGAGCTTCACCGGTGATTTCGCCCTGCCGCTGCGGGCCGCGGGTGTTGGGCTGGCGCCCGGGCTGCGCATCGAAGTCGTGGCGATGGGGATACCCAGACCGGCGCAGCTCGCGTTTTCCGCCGCCGGATCTCTCATCGTCCTGAGCCACGGCTGGCGGGGCGATTCCGCCGCGGAGATCTTCTGGCTCGATCCGGCGTCCCCCCAGCCCGTCGACGGCTCCCTCGCCCCGCGGGTCGTCGTCCCGTTTGCCGAGGGACCCCGTAAGGCCGTGCTCGGAAGTCTCGCGGTCGATGCCAGGACGGGCGGTCTGTTCCTCGGAGAAGAGAACGGCAATCGGATCTATCGGCTCACGTCGGATCAGCGCCTCACGCCCGTGGCCGTCGGTCTCAACCATCTGCTCGGCGGGTCGAGCCTGGCCGCTGACCAGCAAGGCCGGCTGATGGTGCTGGACTATGCGAGCTTCGAGAGCCAGCTCCGCTCGGAGTCGCCGCCGCCGTCGTCGCTCGAGTCGCTCGCCGCCGAGAACTACACGGGGCCGATCGTCTTCCGCATCGATCCCGATGAGAACACGCCGCTGCCGAGGCGACTCGAGCTCATCGCCCCGTTCTTCCCGCCGCCGCCGATGCGACGGGTTCCCGGCGAGCCGATGCACCGCTTCGTCGCCATCGCGCCGCTCGAGCAGGGAGAGTTCGTCGTGCTCTCTTCGATCGGCGAAATGGTGATCCTCTCGGCAGAGGGGAAACTGCGGAGCCTCGCCCGGCTCCCCTCCGGGCACTTCCACCGCACGAGCATGGCGGTCGCGCCGGACGGCAGCGTGCTGGTGAGCGCCGGCTTCCACATTCGCGAGGTGTACCGTGTCTCCTCGGCCGGCGTGGTGACGAGCCTCGCCCATGACCTCGGGGATCCGCAGGGGGTGGCCGTGGATCGGTCGGGCGCCATCTACATCGCGGAGACTGCCCTCCACCGGATCGTCCGGATCGTCGCGACCGGCCGCTAGCCTCAGCTCCCCTCGACCATTGCCGCGGTGAGCCCGCGCACGTAGCCGCGGGCGAAGACGGCGCAGATGATGACCACCGGGATCGCCATCAAGTTGATGCCGGCGACCGCCAGCAGCTCGTCGAGAGCCACCTCCATCGTCGCGAGGCCGGCCGGAATGGTCTGGTTGTGGCCGCTGAGGAGGAAGATGGAGGCCAACATGAAATCGCTGGCGATCGTTCCCAGGGTGAAGATCCCGGAGGCCACGATCACGGGCCGGCTCATGGGAAGGATGATCTTCCAGAACGCACGGGCGCGGCTGGCGCCCTCGATCAGCGCCGCTTCCTCCACCTCCCGGGGGAAGTGCTGGAAGTGCGTCGAGAGGACCCAGACGCAGAACGGCAGCGCGAGCGTCGGATAGACGAGGAGGAGCGCCAGCAGGTTGTCGTCCAGGTGCAGCCGGATCACGACCTGGTAGAGCGGGACGAACAGAATCGTGTGAGGAATCACGTAGGTCGCGAAGATGATCCGACGCCACCACCGGAACCCGGGAGGGCGGAGCCGGCCGATGGCGTACGCGGCCAGAATGCTCGCCACCAGCGTGACCGCCACCGAGCCGGCGAACACGACGATCGTGTTCTCGAGCCAGTCGAGGAACGGATAGGAGCGACGGAGCGCGCGGCCCACGAACCCACGGACCTCGCCCTCCCGCTCGAACAATTCCGCGAAGTTTTCGAAGGTCGGGCTCGTCACGATCAGCGGGTTGCCGAAGACGTCCTCGTGGGCCGACTTGAGCGACTGCACGAGCATGAAGTAGATCGGGAACAGGCAATAGACCGTGGCCAGGACCAGCAGACTCCCGTGTCCCAGCTTCCGCCACCAGGGGCGGGGATTCATGCGTGCGTCGCCTCCGGAGAGTCGAAGATCCGAAACAGGACGAGCAGCGTCGCCAGCAGAACGGGGACGAGCATCAACGAGAGCGCGGCCGCGGGCCCGTACTGTCCCCCCTTGATGGCCAGCCAGTAGGCGTGGGTGCCCACGACCGGGAAGACGATGCGCCCCGCCGTTAGCATCCAGACGTTGGCCAGGTCGGCGAAGGCGGTGGTGAGGGACAGAAAGATGGCGAGCGCGATGAACGGCTTCAGCAGCGGGACCGTCACGAGCCAGAAGCGCTGCCAGCGACTCTTGGACTCGAGGAGCGCCTCTTCGAAGAGCTCAGGGGGAATCGCGTTGATGCCGGCCAGGAGGAACACCCCGATGAACGAGCTGCCTCGCCAGATATTGAAGAGGATCACGCTCAGAAAGGCCCAGGCGCCGCCGCCGAACGCGCCATCGACCGCATACTTCATGGTCCCCATGAACACGCTGTAGGCGGTGGGGATGGGAGGACTCAGCGTCCAGTACCATCCGATGACGCTGACGCTGGCCGGGTAGGCCCAGGGCAGGAAGATCGCCAGGAAGACCAGCGCGCGCCCCCGGAACGGCCGCGCCAGCAAGAGCGCGAACCCGATACCCAGCGCGAGCTTCGCCGCGCTGGTGACGACCGCGTAGACGACCGTCACGGTGGCCGAGCGCCAGAACTCTTCGGTGGACAGGAGATGCCGGTAGTTGGCGACGCCGACGAACGCGGTCGGGCCGTCGTTGAGCGGCGAGAAGTTGGTCAGGCTGATCCACACTTCCCAGGCGAGGGGATACGCCAACACCAGTGAGAGCAGCAGCAGTGTCGGCGTGAGCAGCGCATAGGCGGTCGCGATCTCCCGCGCCCGCGACCGCCGGCGATACCGGTGGGACACCTCCGCCGGGCTGACTTGGGAGGGGGCCGTGGTGGCCCCCTCCAACATCAGATTGCGGCCTCGCTCTTCTTGTCGAAGAAGTGCAGCCGCGCGGTGTTCAGGGCCAGACGGATCGGCTCGTGGACCTTGACGCGCACGGTCGGCTCGACGCGCGCCACCATCGTGTTGGAGCCGGCCTTGACGTCGAGCAGGATCTCGGAGCCGAGGGGCTCGACCACATCGACGACGGCGTCGACCGTGTAGTCCGAGGAATCGCCGCCGGTGGCCAGGCGCAGGTCTTCCGGCCGGATGCCGACCGTCACCGGCTGCCCCGCATAAGACTTCAGGCGCTCGGCGCGGTCGGGTGGGATCTTCACGCGGAAGCCGGCCGTCTCCGCCCACAGCGCGCCGCCGTCCTTGATCCCGGCCTCGATGAAGTTCATGGCCGGCGAGCCGATGAAGCCGGCCACGAAGCGGTTGGCCGGCTTCGAGTAGAGCTCGAGGGGCTCGCCCACCTGCTGCACCCAGCCGTCTTTCATCACGACGACCCGATCGCCGAGCGTCATGGCCTCGACCTGGTCGTGGGTCACGTAGATGGCGGTGGTCTCGAGGCGGTCGTGCAGGCGCTTGAGCTCGACGCGCATCTGCACCCGGAGCTTGGCGTCCAGGTTGGACAGCGGCTCGTCGAACAGGAACACCTGGGGATGGCGGACGATGGCGCGTCCGACCGCGACGCGCTGGCGCTGGCCGCCCGAGAGCTGGCGCGGCTTGCGCTTGAGCAGCTCCTGGATGCCGAGGATCTCGGCCGCCTCGTGGACGCGTTTGGCGATCTCGGCCTTGGGGAACTTGCGCATCTTGAGCCCGAACGCCATGTTGTCGTACACGGTCATGTGCGGGTACAGCGCGTAGTTCTGGAACACCATCGCGATGTCGCGGTCCTTCGGGGGCAGATCGTTGACCACCCGCTCGCCGATCGAGATCTCCCCGGAGGTGATCTCCTCCAGGCCGGCGACCATGCGGAGCGTGGTCGACTTGCCGCATCCCGAAGGCCCGACGAGGACGACGAACTCCTTGTCGCGGATGTGCAGGTTGACGTCCTTGACGGCGTGGACTTCGTCGTACTTCTTGTTCAGATCTTTCATGAGGACCTGCGCCATCGCGATCTCCTTTACCCTTTGACAGAGCCCGTGAGCCCCGTCACGTAATACTCCACGAAGAACGAATAGACGAGCGCGACCGGGATCGAACCGAGCAGCGCTCCCGCCATCAGCTGGCCCCAGAAGTAGATGTCACCGCGGATCAGCTCCGACACCACGCCCACCGGCACGGTCTTCCGCTCGGGTGAGGAGAGGAAGACCAGCGCGTAGATGAACTCGTTCCACGACAGCGTGAACGCGAAGATGCCGGCCGAGAGGATGCCCGGGACGGCGATCGGAAAGATGATGCGCACCATGGCGCCGAAGCGCGTGGCGCCGTCGATGCGCGCACACTCCTCGAGCTCCTTGGGAATGGTCTTGAAGTAGCCCATCAAGAGCCAGGTGCAGAAGGGGACCAGGAAGGTCGGGTAGGTGAGGATCAGCGCCCACGGGGTGTTGCCGAGCTGGAAGTTCCGGATGATGTCGGCGAGCGGGATGAACAGGAGCGTGGGCGGCACGAGATAGGTGACGAAGATCGACGTGCCGAGCGTGCCGGCCATCGGGAACTTCAGGCGGGCGAGCGCGTACCCGGCCAGGAGCCCGCAGAAGAGCGAGATGAGCGTGGACACCACGGCGATGAAGAACGTGTTCCAGAGCCAGACCGGGAACGTCGTCTTCGCCATCAGGTCCTGGAAGTGCTCGAGCGTGGGATGGAGGGTCCAGAACGGCGCGTTGTTGACCGCCCGCCACGACCGGTACAGCTCGGAGTCCGGCCGGATCGCGGTCACGAACATCCAGTAGAAGGGAAAGAGCGTGCCGACGACGAAGACGGTCAGCGGGATGTAGAAGAACACCCACTTCTTCCACCGCCGCTCGATGACCATTTATCGGGGGCTCCAGCTCGGCTCGAGCCGAGGGTGGCGAGCGATGGGTACGGGCGGCTCCGCACGCGCGAACGACGGTCGGCGATGGACGTGGGGCTCCGCACGCCCGATCATCATGCGCCTTCGAGCCTCCGGAGATAGCGGAGCTGGAGCCAGACGACGACGAAGAGGACGGGAAGCATGAAGAGCGAGATGGCCGCGCCCTCGCCGAGCAGGCCGGTGGCCACGCCGATCTGATAGGCGTACGTCGCCAGCAGGTGCGTGGCGTTGGCCGGGCCGCCGCCGGTCAGCACGTAGATGAGCTGGAAGTCGGAGAACGTCTGGATCACCGAGAAGACGACCACAACGAGCGTCACCGGCTTGAGCAGCGGCCAGGTCACGTTCCAGAAGCGCCGCCAGCCGTTGGCGCCGTCGAGCGAGGCGGCCTCGTGCAAGTCGGGGTTGATCGTCTGGAGCCCGGCCAGCAGCGTGATCGCGAAGAACGGCATGCCGCGCCACGTGTTGACGGTAATCGCACACCACATGCCGTAGGTGCCGTCGGACAGGAACGGCAGCTTGGTGACGATGAAGCCGCTCTGGTACAGGAGCCAGTTCAGCACGCTGAAGGTCGGATCGAACATCCAGCGCCACGCGAAGGTCGACAGCACGGTGGGCACGATGAAGGGCAGCAGCATCGACGCGCGCACGATGCGCTTGCCCCGGAAGCTGCGGTTCAGGAGCAGGGCCAGCCACATGCCGAGCGACAACTTGAAGATGGTGGCCCAGAACGTGTAGATGAACGTGTTCTTGAACGCCGTCTGGAAGATCGAATCGTTCCAGGCCTTGACGAAGTTGCGGGCCCCGACGAACTCCCCGATGTTGCCCACGCTCGTACTGGAGAGCGACAGCCAGACGCCCATCACGAAGGGATACGCGATGAACATGCCGAGGAGCACCACCGTCGGCGACAGCAGGGCGAAGGCGAGAAGACGCTCGTTCTCGAGGACGTGGCCGCCGGTGCGCGGGCGGATCGCGCGCGGACGGGGCAGCGCCACCTCGAGACCGGCAGCGCCGTTGGACCCGCCCGCGATCGGCTTGCTCATCTATCCGTAGATCTTCTGCAACTCGGCGGCCGCCCACTTGACCGCGTCGGCTGGAGCCAACCCCTGCGCAGCCTTGGCGTACATGTCGGTGACGATGTACTTGGAGTACACCTCGCTCGCCTTGGCGTCGGGCGCGCCCTCCCACCCGATGATCCGGGAAGCCTGAGCGGCCGTGCGGTAGAGCTTCATCGCGTCGTCGAGCCGGCCCCACAGCGGATTCCGCTCCCAGTATTTCGTGGATCCGGCCGAGAAGCCCTCCATCACTTCGAACCATTTGGCGAACTGGTCCTTCGCGCCGAGCCACCGGAGCAGGTCTTTGGCGGGTTTCTGGTTCTTCGAGTACTTCATGACCATATGGGCGAACGGGATGTGATAGCCCCACGTTCCCGCCGGTCCGGCGGGAATGGCGAAGTGATCGATGTCACGCCACATCGGCTCCCCACGCTCGTCCTTGATCCTGTCTTGCTGGCGCTTGGCCGCGATGTAGATCGATGCGCCGTTGAGCGTGGCGGCGATCTCGCCGGCCAGGAACGCCCGGTTGTTGTTCGTGTCGTCCCAGGCGAAGCCCCCCTCGTCGCAGGCGTCCTTCCAGAACGCCGTCATCCACTTGACCGACTCGACCGTTTCCTTGCTGTCGAGCTTGGTCTTGCCCTGGCGGTCGCGCTCGGCGGCGCCGAAGTTCCAGAGCATCGGATAGCTCCAGGCCGGCGCGTCGCCGAAGGTGTGACCGAGCGTCTGGCCGATCGGGTGGCCCTTCTTCTTGAGTCGCGTCCCGAGCTGCCGGTACTCGTCGAGCGTCTTCGGCGGCGTCTCAGCTCCGGCTTCCTTGAACCACGACTTCCGATAGGCGATGAGAAGTCCGTTGACGCCGAACGGGACGGCCAGATACTGCTTGCCGTCTTTGACGGCCTGCTCGGCTTGCGCGTAGAAGCCCCCCTGGTCCTTGGCGATGCCCTCGGCAACGTCGGTGACGTCGACGACGCTCGACTTGTAGAGGTGGGGCCAGTTGTGGAGCGTCATGATGATATCGGCGCCCGATCCCGACTGGATGGCCGCGGTGATGCGCGGCTGCAGATCGTTGGCGTTGATCGTTTCGAGCTGGACCTCGACGCCCAGCGCCTTGCCGGCGTCGGGGAGGAGCTGCTGGCGAAGGATCTGGTCGCCGGCGGGTACGAAGTCCACCCAGCGCAACAGGTGCAGCTTCGTGCCCTGCGCGAAAGCGGGTGCGCGGCCCGCGGCCAGGATGCCCGCCACGCCTGTCGTCTTCAGAAAGCCCCTGCGATCCATCGCGCCCTCCCGGGCTGACTACGCCTCGTAGATCTTCTTCAGCTCGGTCTCCGCCCACTTCACGGCGTCCTCGGCCGGCATGCCCTGCACGGCCTTGGCGTACATGTCGGTGACGATGTACTTCGTGAAGCCCTCGGTGGCCTTGGCCGTGGAGGGCCCGGCGTAGCCGAACAACCGCGTGTTCCGCGCGGCCGTGCGGAACATCTTGAGCGGCTCGTCGAGCTTGCCCCACATGGGCTCGTTCTCCCACTTCTTGGTCGCGCCGACCGAATAACCCTCCTGCGTGGTGAACCACTTGCCGTAGTTCTCGGGCTTGTGCAGCCAGCGCAGGAAGTCCTTGGCCAGCTTCTGATTCTTGCCGTACTTCATGACCGCGTGCGACTGGTTGAGGAAGAGCAGGTACGCCCCGGCGGGGCCGGCCGGGAGCGGCGCGTGATCGATGTCCTGGAACAGCGGCTCGCCCTTGTCGTCCTTGATCTTGTCCTTCTGACGCTTGGCGACGATGTAGATCGACGCGCCGTTCAGCGTCGCGCTGATCTCGCCGGCGTGGAACGCGCGGTTGTTGTTGGTGTCGTCCCAGGCCAGGCCGCCCTCGTCGCAGCACTCCTTCCAGAACGCTTGCATGAACTTCACCGACTCGACGGTCCCCTTGCTGTTGATGGTGACCTTCTTGCCCGTCTTGTCGGTCTCGGCCCCGCCGAACGCCCACAGCATCGTGTACGTGAAGGTCGGAGCGTCGCCGAAGGTGTGGCCCAGCGTCTGGCCGTACGGCTTGCCCTTCTTCTTGAGGGGAGCGAAGACCTTGCGCGCCTCGTCCCACGTCTTCGGGAACTGGCTGGCGCCGGCCTCCTTGAGCCACGACCGGCGATAGGCGACGGCGTTGCCGACGATCGAGTGCGGCATCGACAGCCACTTGCCGTTGACCTGGCACGACGGCACCCAGACGCCGTAGAGGCCCCCCTCGGCCTTGGCGACCTCGTTGACTACGTCGCTCACGTCGACCACGGCGTTCTGGTAGAGGTGCGGCCAGTTGTACTGGAAGTTGAAGATGTCCGCGCCGGACCCCGACTGGATGGCGGCGGTGATCCGGGGCTGCAGATCGTTGGCGTTGATGGTCTCGAGCTGGATCTCGGCGCCGAGCGCCTTCGACGCGTCGGCCATCGAGCGCTTGAGCTCCACATCCGACTCGGGAATGAAGTCCACCCAGCGCACCCAGTGAAGCTTGGTGCCCTGTGCGAAGGCGGGGGCGCGCCCCGCGGCCAAGATGCCCGCGATGCCGCCGGACACCTTCAGGAAATCACGCCGATCCAGATGCTCTGCACTCATGCTGGGAGGCCTCCTTGGGTCACCTTTCTCGGGGTCGTGCGCTGCGTCGTAAATGATGGCGAAACATCGAGAAAAGTGACCGAGTGATACCACCCCGGCGCCTGGGGTGTCAACCGCCTACCCCGAAGCGACACCGCCCCAGAGGCGGTCAGTGGGCTGCCGTGGCGAGCCGAAGCAGGCGCGGGGGACGGAAGGTGAGCGCCAGGACGCCGGCCATCACGCCGATGGCAGTCGACGACAGGTAGAGCCAGGCGTAGCTCCCGAGATGATCGAAGATCCATCCGCCGGCGAACGAGCCGAGGCCCATGCCCAGCGTGGAGATGAGGAAGACCGCGCCGTAGGCGGAGCCCATGACCTTCTCGCCGAAGTACTCGCGCGTGACCAGCGCGTAGAGCGGCATCACCCCGCCGTACGCGACTCCGAAGACGAGCGCCAGCAGGTAGAACGCGCCGGCATCGTGGGCGAAGAGATAGAGGGCGACGACGACCGCCTGGAGCGCGAGCCCGGTGATCAACGTCGGCTTCGCGCCGACGCGGTCGGCGATCATGCCGGTCGCGATGCGGCCGACGACCGAGGCCAGGCCGGACAGACTCAGCACGGTGGCGGCCGTCATTTTCGCCACGCCCTGATCCATCGCGTGCGTGACCATGTGAAAGATCGGCCCGGAGTGGGCGGCGCAGCAGGCGAAGTGCGTCAGCGCGATGGCCCAGAACTGGGGCGTGCCGAGGACCTGGCGCGTGGTGTAGTCACGGCCGACCGACGCGACGCCGCCCCGCGCGGTGGCGCCGAGATCGGCGGGCTCCTCGCGGATCAGCAGCGCGGCCGGGATGACGACGAGCCAGGCCAGGTCGCCGAGGACGAGCATCGCGATCCGCCAGTCGAACAGCGTGGTCAGCGCACGCGCGAGCGGCGAGATCAGCAGGACGCCAAACCCGATTCCAGCGGAGACCAGGGCCACGGCCAGGCCGCGGTTTGCTGTGAACCACTTGGTGGCGGTGGCGGTGAGCGGCGCATAAAACGCGCCGACTCCGAAGCCGACCATCACCCCGAAGGTTACGTCGAGCTGCCAGAGCGCCTGGACCTGACTCGAGAGCACGAGGCCGAGCCCCAGCAGCGCGCCTCCGGCGAGGACGACCGTGCGCGTGCCGAAGCGATCCGAGAGCGTGCCCCACAGGAACGAGCCCACGCCCATGAAGATCCAGTTCAGGAGCGCGATCGTCGAGATGCCCGTCCGGCTCCACCCCATCGACTCTTCGATCGGCTTGAGGAAGATCCCGAGCGAGAACAGCGTGCCCATGCCCATGCAGGTGATGAGCGCAGCGGCGCCGAGCACGATCCAGCCGTAGAAGAATGAGCGGGGAGGCACGGTGGCACCTACGATAGCATGCCCCCGATGCAGCACCTGCTGTGGCCCGCCCTCGGATTCGCCGTCGCACTGATCGCCGTGCTCGCGCTCCGCTGGGCCGTGATGACCGTGTTCAATCGGTGGGCGACCGGGCCCGGCGCTCTGGCGGCGTTTCTCCAGGCCATACGCCTGCCGTCGCTGCTGTGGTGCGGCGTGATGGCGTTCTACGTGACGATCGAGGTGGCGAGCGAGGCGGACGTGCTGCCCCGCCGTCTCACCGGCGAGCTCACGACCATTCTTCAGGCGTCCATCATCCTGTCGGTCACGATCACCCTGGCCGGGATGGTGGAAACACTGATCACGCGTGTCGGCGAGAGCCGCGCGTTCGGCGTCCCCGTGACCGGCCTGGCGCGCGCAGCGAGCCGGCTGACCATTCTCGCCGTCGGTTTTCTCGTCCTGCTCTCGGCGCTCGGGATCCACATCGCGCCCATCCTGACGGCGCTCGGCGTCGGCGGGCTCGCCGTCGCGCTCGCGCTGCAGAATACGCTGTCGAACCTGTTCGCCGGCATGCCCCTGCTGGCCGACCGCCCGATTCGCGTGGGCGACTACGTGAAGATCGCCGACTCCGTGGAGGGCTACGTCGTCGATGTCGGCTGGCGCTCGACGCGGGTGAGGATGCTGCAAGACAACGTGGTCGTCGTCCCGAACAAGCGCGTGGCCGAATCGATCATCATCAATTACGACCTGCCGCAGTCGCGCCTCGCGCTTGGGATCCGCGTGAGCGTCGATTACGACAGCGATCCCGACCGGGTGGAAGCCGTGCTGGTGGACGAGGCGACGCGGGCGGCGCCGGACGTGCCCGGGCTCCTGGACGATCCGCGGCCGATCGCTCGGCTCATCCCCGGGTTCGGCGAGTCGTCGCTCGACTTCACCCTGGTCTGCCAGGTCGCATCGTTCGTCGACCAGTACCCGGTCCAGCACGAGCTGCGCAAGCGCATCCTGCGCCGCTTGCGGGCCGAGCGCATCGGGATGCCGTTCCCGACACGGACCGTCGAGCTTCGCGGGGCGGGTGGTGGCTCAGGTCATGCGCGGGCGCTCGCGGACCGTGGCGAGCACGGCGAGCGCCACCAGCATGAGGCCGGCTAACCCGATCCACGGCCCGCGGTAGCTACCGACGCGCTCGACGCACCACCCGAAGATCGGCGGCCCCAGCGTCACACCGAGGGAGGAGACGGCCAGCCCGAGCCCGACCGCGGTCCCCGCCGAGCGCGCCCCCGCCAGCTCCGCCATCAGCGTGTGCTGGACGCCGTTCCAGCCGATGCCGCAGAAGCCGAAGACGAGCGCGATCAGCGCCAGCGTCAGCGCGCCGGTGTTGGGCCCGATCATGGCGATGGCCACCGAACAGAGCGCCGACCCGATCCCCGCCAGCGCCAGCGGCATGCGACGGCGTCCGCCGAACGTGCGATCCGAGAGCACGCCGAAGATGATGCGCCCGGCCATCCCGGCGACCTGCGCGAGTGCCAGGTAGCGCCCGGCCGCGAGGAGCGGAAGCGCCGCGACGTCGGTGAGGTAGAGCACGAGAAACGCCATGAAGACCGTCTGCACGCCGGCGAACATCAGCGTGGCGATCGCCACCAGCCACAGGTCGCGGGTGAGGAGCACGGCCCGGAAGGCCGTGCGCGCTCCCGTCGTGGGCGGGGGGAGGCCCGCGGGGTCGCGATAGATCAGCAGAGATGCGACGGCCGTGGAGAGGATCACCAGCGCCGACGTGACGACGGCGAGCCGCCAGCCCACGGCCAGCGCGAGGGCGGGCATCAGCGCGGCCCCGAGCGCGCCACCGAACGGAAGCCCGACTTGCTTCAGCCCGATCACGGTCGCCCGCTGGGCCGGAGGGAACCACGCCATCACGGCCTTGGTCGACGTCGGGTTGAGCATCCCGTAGCCGAAACCGGCGACGATCATCAGCACGATGAGCGTCGGGTAGGAGCCGGCCGCGCTGACCGCGAGCAGCCCGGCGGCGATCACGATCTGACCGAGGACCAGCGTGCGCTTGATCCCCCAGTAGTCGGCCATCGTGCCGGCCGGCATCGACATCAAGATCGGGCCGATGTAGTAGGCGGAGAGGAACGATCCGGCTTGCGTGAGCGTGAGCCCGAGGTCCTCACGAATCAGCTTCGCGATGGCGGGAATGCCGAGCGGCCCGATGTTGGCGAGGGTCTGCGCGGCCAGGATCAGGCCGAGGATCGTGAAGCGGCCGATCACACGCGGCGGCCGGCCAGGTACGCCTCGACGGCCTTCAGGTCCTCCTCGGTGTCGACCCCGATGGTTGGCTCGTTGGTCTCCATCACGGTGATGGAGACGCCGTGCTCGAGGAAGCGGAGCTGCTCGAGGCCTTCGCTCTGCTCGAGGATCGACGGGGGCAGGGCATGGAAGCGGTCGAGCGCCGCCTTGCGGTACGCGTAGAGCCCGACGTGCTTGTAGCGGATGACGCCGCGGCCATCACGGTCGAAGGGAATGCCGAACTTCGAGAAGTAGAGCGCCCGGCCGCCGGGCCCGAACACGACCTTGTTGACGCTGGGGCTGGCGATCTCCTCGGCGGTGGCCACGATGCAGAGCGTGCTCACCTCGGTCTCTGGCCGCGCCAGGAACGGCTCGACCAGCCGGGCGACGTGTCCCGACGTGAGGAGCGGCTCGTCGCCCTGGATGTTGACGTACACGTCGGCGGCACGCGTCTGAGCGACTTCCCACACCCGATCGGTGCCCGACGGATGATCTCTGGACGTCAGGACAGCGGGGATGCCGAAGCCACGGCAGGCGGCGACGACCTCATCGGCGTCGGTCGCGACGATCACGTCGCTGAGGACGCCGGCCTTCCGCGCGCGCTCGTACACGTGACACAGCATGGGACGGCCGGCGATCTCGCGCAGGACCTTGCGGGGCAGCCGGGACGACTGGAGCCGCGCCGGGATGACGCCGAGAACGATCACGGGAAGCTGCGGATGGTGCGGAGGAGCGATGGCCGGGGATCGGCGTCGGGCGAGAACGGCATGACGACCGGCATGGTGAGCCCGGCCTTCGCGAACTGGGCGACACGCTCGCGGCAGAACTCCGCAGGCCCGATGACGCCGAGGCCGTCCAGCACGCGGGGCGACACCCGGGTCACCGCGCCCGCGCGATCACCCGTCTTCCAGGCGGCGTTGATCGCGTCCACCTCGGACGTGAAGCCGGACGACCGGAAGAACTCCGCGTAGGCGTCGACGATCGCGTAGCCGGTGATGTCGCGCGCGAGCCACTGCCGGGCGGGCGCTTCATCGTCGGTCACGCACGTGCGCACGAAGGCCGCGATCTCGAAGTCGCCGAGGCCGCGTCCGGCCCGGCGTGCCCCGGTCTCGATGTGGCGAATGGAGGCCCCCACGGTCTCGGGGGCCAACCAGTTGAGGAGCACGCCGTCGGCGACCTCGCCGGCCAGCTCCAGCATCTTTGGCCCGAGCGCGCCCAGGTAGATGCGCACGGGCGTCGACGGCAGGCTCAGCCGGAAGTTCTTGATCCGATGGAACTCGCCCTCGAAGTTGACGCGCTCGCCGGACAGCGCGAGACGCAGGACCTGCACCGCCTCGCGCATGTGCGCGAGTGGCTTGCGGAACGGCAAGCCGTGCCACTGGCCGACGATGATCGGGCTCGACACGCCGACGCCGAGCGCGACACGGCCCGGTGCCAGGTGACCGAGCGTGGTCGCCGCCATGGCCAGCACGATCGGTGTCCGCGTCTGGATGGGGACGATGCCACTCGCCACACGCAACCGCGAGGTGTGCGCCGCGATCACGGCCAGCGTCATCAAGGCGTCGGCGCCCGAGGCCTCCGCGGCCCACGCCGTGTCGTAGCCGCGCGTCTCCGCTTCCTGAGCGAGCGCGATCATCTCGCGGCCGGGGAATGCGGAGAAGGGGAGGACGACACCGAGCTTGCTCACGGCGTCTTGGACTCGATGGGATGGGCGATCACGTCGCCGGAGTATACCCCACCCGTCCTGCGATGCCCCCGATCGGTCGGGGATTTCGCGGATCGCCGGAGCGCCGATGCTATGCTGAACCACGGTGGGCGGCCGAGCGCGATGAGGCGAGGAGCGAACCTCGGTGGGGTCGTAGCTCTCGTCGGCGTCCTGTGCGCGTTTGTCTCGTCCTCGTTGGCTGCGTCGATTCCCTCCGATGTGAAGAAGGCCGTCGCGTTCGTCTTTCTGAGCGATGACCGGGGAGAACCCGCAGTCGACCGGAGCGGGCACCCGATTCCGCTGGGGACAGGCTTCCTGGTCGGCGTCCCGAAAGGCCGCGCCCGTGATCGCGTGTATCTCTACTTCGTCACGGCGAAGCACGTCATTCGCCAGAACAGCACCGGGCCGCTCTACAGCACGATCCTCGTCCGTTTCAACCGGCTCGATGGATCGGCGGGCTTCGTCCGCCTGAGGATCTCGGGTGAGGGCGACCGTGAACGCCGGACGTTCTTTCACAGCGATCCCGCCGTCGATCTCGCCGTCTTTCCGGTGTCGCTCGACGACACCGTGTTCGATTTCAAGTTCGTTCCGCGCGACTACCTCACGGCGAAAGACGAGTTCACCCAGCTCCAGATCGTCGAAGGCACGGAGGTCTTCTTCGCCGGCCTGTTCACGCCATTCGCCGGAGAGCCGCGAAACTACCCGGTCGTGAGATTCGGAAGGATCGCCCTCGTCACTGGTGAGCCGATCAGCTGGGAGGGCACGAAGATGAATCTCTACCTCATGGAGTCCGCCTGGTCCGGCGGCACCAGCGGATCGCCGGTGTTCCTCTACCGCGGCTCGCTGCGGCCCAACGCGTACGCGCTCTTCAAACTGGCGGGCGTCATGACAGGCCAGTCCGCGACCGTGCGGCCCGCGGTTTCCGTGCCGGACGGCGGTGCGATCCCGGCGAGCGTGTCGAACGCGGGCATCGCCGGGATCGTGCCGTGCCACCGGCTGTACGAGATCCTCTTCGGCCCGGAGCTCGAGGCGCTGCGAACGAAGAACCAGTAGCCGCTCGCGTCCGGGCGCGTCTCCTCTCACCCCACCGTCGTACTATCATGACCCCACGGAGGGCCCATGAAGCTCCTGGACGGCAAGACGGGGATCATCTTCGGCGTCGCCAACAAGCGCTCGATCGCCTGGGCCATCGCTCAGTCGCTCTCGGCCGCCGGGATGAGACTCGCCTTCACGTACCAGGGCGACCGGCTGAAGGAGAACGTCGAAGAGCTGGCCGGCCCGCTTCCGGGCTCCCTGCTCTATCCGTGCGACGTCACCTCCGACACCGAGATCGCCGGCGTCTTCACGGCCCTCGGGCGCGAGACCGGCGCGCTCGACGTCCTCGTACACTCGGTGGCGTTCGCTCAGCGGGAAGATCTGGAGGGCGCCTTCAGCAAGACGTCGCGCGAGGGCTTCCGGGTCGCCCACGACATCTCCGCGTACTCCCTGGTCGGCCTCACCCGCGCGGCGCTGCCGCTGCTCGAGAAGTCGGGCCAAGCGTCCGTCCTGGCCATGACGTACTACGGCGCCGAAAAGGTCGCCACCGGCTACAACGTCATGGGCGTGGCGAAGGCGTCGCTGGAAGCGACCATCCGGTATCTCGCCGCCGACGTGGGCGCGCGGGGGATTCGTGTGAACGCGATCTCGGCGGGGCCGGTCAACACGCTGGCCGCCCGCGGCATCCGCGGCTTCACGGAGATCCTCAAGCACCACGCGGAGAAGGCGCCGCTCAAGCGCAACGTCGAGTTGCGCGAGGTCGGCGACACCGCGCTCTTCCTCGCCTCGCCGCTCTCGTCGGGGATCACCGGCGAGGTGATCTACGTCGACTGCGGTTACCACATCATGGCGGTCTGACGGAGAGGCCGGTCCGGACGTGAGGCTCCTGCCGGACCTCGCCCTCACGCCCGGCGGCTGGGTGGCCGACCGCGCGATTGCGATCACCGACGGCCGGATCGCGTTCATCGGCCCGGTGGGTGCCGTCGAGCCCGGCGACGTGAGGCTTCGGGACAAGGCACTGCTGCCGGGGACGGTGAACGCCCATTGCCACACCTTTCAGTCGCTGTTGCGCGGGCTCGGCGACGACCTGGATTTCATGGGCTGGCGCGACCGCGTGCTCTATCCCTTCTCGGAGCGACTCGATCGGAATGGCATCGCACTGGGCGCGGCGTTCGCCTTCGCCGAGATGCTGTGCCACGGCGCGACCACCTGCGTGGATTTTTTCTACCTGAACGACGACGGCAACGAGAACGCGGAGGCCGTCATCGAGGCGGCGCGCCGCGTGGGCATCCGGCTCGTGCTGGCGCGCGCCCTCTACGACTGGGAGGGCGCTCCCAAGCGCTACCGCGAGTCCGTCCCCGATGCGCGCCGACGCGTGGAATCGCTCATCGCGCGCCATCGGCACGACGACACGGTCGACGTCCACCCGGCGCCCCACAGTCCGCACGGCGCGTCGTCCGCCATGATCCGGGCCGGCTGGGAAGTCGCGGAACAGGCGGGCACGCCGTTTCACATCCACGTGGCCGAGGGGCAATACGAAGGCCAGCGGACCCTCGCCGAGCACGGAGCGACCCCGATCCGCTACCTCGACGCGCTCGGTGTGCTGGGGCCGCGGACGATCGCCGTGCACTGCGTGTGGCTCGACGACGACGAGATCGCCCTCATGGCGGCTCGCGGTGCCGCGCTTGCCTACTGTCCGTCGTCGAACATGTTCCTGGGGGACGGGATCACCCGCGTGACCGAGATGCTGGCGGCCGGCGTTCGCGCCGGGCTCGGCACCGACGGCGGCTGCACGAACAACCGCCTCTCGGTCTTCGAGGAGGTGCGGATGACCTCGCTCCTGCAGCGCGTCCGCCATCTCGACGGAACCGCGCTGGGCGCGAAGGCGGCGTTCGACCTCGGTACTCGATCGGGCGCGGCCATGCTGGGCCTCGACACCGGCACGATCGCCCGTGGTCAGCTCGCCGACCTCGTGGCCGTCGATCTCGGCGACCCTTCGCTGCACCCGCGCACCGATCTGCTCGCCTCCGTCGTCTACGCGATGTCGCCCCGGGCGATCACCGACGTCTGGGTCCACGGGCGCCCTGTCGTCGCAGACCGCCGGTTGACGACGTTGGACATGGACGAGCTCCTCGCGCGCGTTCGGGCCCTGACCACCGGTTGGCGACTCTAGGGCCATGCTGACGCGACGCGGCCTGCTGAAAGGCACCGTGGTGATGATGGCAGCGCCGGCCGAGGTCAAGATTCTCGACCGCGTCACTCTCAGCCGCTTCGATTTCGAGTCGGGCGACGTGACGGGATGGACGACCGTGGCGGGGACGTGGACGGTCGAGGAGATGGACGGTGCGCCGAGCGGGCGAAGGGTGCTCGTCCAGCGAAGCACCGGCCACGCCTTCAACGTCATCGTGGCCCCACCCGGGCCCTTCTCCGACATCGACGCCTCGGTGAAGTTCAAGCCGATCTCGGGCCGCGAGGATGCGTCGGGGGGCATCGTGGTCCGCTTCGGCGGCGGCCGGTATTACGTCGTCCGCGCCAACGCCCTCGAGGACAACCTTCGCCTCTATCACTACGACCGCCGACGTCGTCAGCTCGCCACGGCCGACGTGAAGGCCCCGGCTCTCGGCCAGTGGCACACGCTCCGCATCCTCGCCGTCGGTGATCATCTGCACAGCTGGCTCGATGGCAGACTGCTCCTGGATCATCACGACACGCGCTCCCGGGCAGGACAGGTCGGCCTGTGGACCAAGGCGGATTCCATCACCGCCTTCGACGACCTGTCGATCCGCGGCTCGTGACCGTTTCGCCGGCACCGGGCGCGGGCTCCCGCTGATGTCGGGCACGGCGCTGGCGCTCGTGCTGACGGCCGCGCTCGTCCACTCCGGATGGAACGCGCTGGCCAAGCGCGCCGGCAACCCGCTCGCCTTCCTCTGGTCGTCGGTGACGCTGGCAACCCTGATCTTCTTGCCGCTGAGCGCCGGGTTCCTGCGAGACGGACTCCCGGCCTCGGCCGTACCGTACGTGATCGGCACGATCGTGATCCACGCGGCGTACTTCTACGCCCTGGGGCGTGCGCTGGGGAGCGGAGACTTCTCCCTCGTCTATCCCATCGCGCGGGGCCTCGGTGTGGGCCTGGTGCCCGTGGGCGCTCTCCTGTGGCTCGGCGAACGCCTGTCACCGCTCGGCGCCACCGGCGTCGGCCTGGTCGTCATCGGGATCGTCCTGGCGAACGTTGCGGCGGGCGGCTTTCGTCGTCAGCCGGGCGGGGGCGTGGGGAAGGGGACCGGGTGGGCCGTGGTCACTGGAGTGACGATCGCCACCTACTCGCTGGTGGACAAGGTGGGCGTCACCACGCTGCACCCGCTGCCGTACCTGGCACTCATGGGCGCGGGGATCAGCGTGCTGCTCCTGCCATCGGTCTGGCGCGCGGCGGCGTTGCGACACGAGTGGAGGATCAACTGGCCGACGATCCTCGTGGCCGCGTGCCTCAATCTCACCAGCTATCTGCTGGTGCTGTTCGCCTTTCGGCTCTCGAAGGCGGCCTACGTGGTGGCGGCGCGTGAAACCTCGATCGTCTTCTCGGTGCTGATCGGCGGGATCTGGTTCGGAGAAGGACGACTCGCCCGTCGCCTGGCGGCGGCCGGGGTCGTGCTCGCGGGCGTGGCCTGCGTCGCCCTCGCCCGCTAGCGCTTCAAGTGGAGGACCGAGTGCTCGCGTCCCGACGCCACCTCGGCCGGCCGGCCCTTGGTCATCTTGCAGTGGCCCTCGAAGAGCACGCCTTCCTCGACGACGACGACGGGCGCCTCGACGTCACCGAAGACACGCGCGGTCCCCCTGAGCTCGACGCGCTGGCTGGCCAGCACGTTGCCCACGACCTCGCCGCTGATGACGACCGTTCCGGCCCTGATACTGGCGTTGACCACGCCCTTCTCGCCCACGATCAGCGTGTCCTTCGTGTGGATCTCGCCGCTGAAGTGGCCGTTCATCATCACGGTCCCGTCGAACGTGTACTTGCCCTCGATCTGCGAGCCTTCGTCGATGAAGGCGGTCAGGTCGCCCGACTTCGGCGAGGCCTTCACGTTCCTGCCCCAGGACATGGTGGCCGCGGCCCGATGCGTCGGTTACCGACCGACGCGCTTCTCGTCGATCAGATAGACAGAGCGTTGGCCCTTGCCGTCCTCGTTGATCTTGGTCACGTTGCCGTTGAAGAAGCCGCCCTTGGAGATCACCAGCGAATCGGTCTGGATGTTGCCGCTGACCCGGCCCGTCTCGGCGATCTCGACGTTGCCGGTCGCCACCATGTTGCCCTCGTACTGGCCCATGATGACCGCATCGACGGTCTTGACGTCCGCGGTGACCACGCCCTTTTCGCCGATGACGAGTCGGCCGGCCACGTTCAGCTCTCCGCCCACTTCACATTCGATCTGGATGGAGTCGGAGATGTCGAACTTGCCCTCGACCTTCGCGCGGTCGCCGGCGATGGTCAGGAGAGTGATCGGGGTGCCATCGGACTGCGATTGAGGGCCCGAGGCCTTCTTTCCCAACATCGAAGCCTCCTTCATCAACGTGAGCTGCCACGACCTGACGTCATCTCCGGGCCGGCCCGGAGGATCTGAGCGAGCGGGCCTAGAAGGCGTTCATGCGGTAGAAGACGACGGTTTTTCAGACTTAGCATTGTTGGGGACAGAGTGTCAACTTCACCTCCGGTGGTGGAGCGCACGGCTCCGCCGGTGGAGCAGATCGACGCGCTTCGCCCTAAGCGCTTATCAGAAGGAGCGGATGAGGCGGGCGACCCGTTCGTCGTGCGACTGGAACGGATCCTTGCAGAGGATCGTCTCGCGCTCCGGGTCGTTCAGCTTGAGGTAGACCCAGTCGACCCGGTAGTCCTTGCCCTTCAAATTGGCCTGACGGATGAACTCGCCACGCAGCCGCGCCCGCGTCGTCTGGGGCGGGACGTGCTTGGCCTGCTCGATCGTCTCGTCGTCGGTGACCCGGTCGACCATGTCGCGGCTGGCGAGCTTGTAGTAGACGCCGCGATCGGGGCGGATGTCGTGGTACTGGAGATCCATCAGGGAGATCTTGGGATCACGCCAGCTCAAGCGATTGCGGGTCATGTAGCTCTCGATCCACTGGCGCTTGATGACCCAGTCCAGCTCGCGCTCGAGCTGCATCGGATCCGTCTCGAGCTTCTCCAGCACGTCCGTCCAGCGGGCGAGCACGTCCTTCGTCACCGGATCGGCGTTGATCGAGTTCACGTAGCGCGTCGCGTACTCGAGGTATTCGAGCTGGAGCTGGAGCGCGCTGATGGCCCTTCCGTCCTTGAGCTTCACGGTCTCGCGCAGCGTCGGATCGTGCGAGATGTCGCGGATGGCCTGGACCGGCGACTGCAGCGAGTAGTCGCGGTCGAAGAAGCCGTCCTCGATCATGTCGAGCACGAGCGCCGTGGTCCCGATCTTGAGGTAGGTCGCGACCTCCGACATGTTGGAGTCGCCCACGATGACGTGGAGGCGCCGGTAGCGCTCCGCGTCGGCGTGCGGCTCGTCGCGCGTGTTGATGATCGAGCGCGACGACGTGGTCGCTCCCGAGATCTCCTGGCAGATGTGCTGGGCGCGCTGGCTCAAGCAGTAGTGGAAGCCGCGCGGCGTCTGCAGCACCTTGCCCGCGCCCGCGAAGATCTGTCGGGTGACGAAGAACGGGATGAGCGCCTCGGCCAGCCGCTGGAAGGACACGTCGCGGCTCACGAGATAGTTCTCGTGGCAGCCGTACGAGTTGCCGGCCGAGTCGGTGTTGTTCTTGAAGAGGAGGATGTTGCCCGAGATGCCGTCCTCCCGCAGCCGCTTCTCGGCTTGATGCAGGAGATCCTCGACGATGCGCTCGCCGGCCTTGTCGTGGATCACGAGCTCGGTGACGTCGTCGCACTCCGGCGTGGCGTACTCGGGGTGGAATCCGGTGTCGAGATAGAGCCGCGCGCCATTCTCGAGGAACACGTTGGCGTTCCGCGCGCCGGGGATGACCTTCTCGAAGAGGTAACGCGCGACGTTGTCAGGCGACAACCGGCGCTGACCGTTGAGTGTGCACGTCAGGCCATACTCGTTCTCGAGACCGAAGATGCGCCGTTTCATGAACTCACCCACAGCCTAGCACGAGCTTGGAACGGCCGTCTCGCAGATATCAGGGTACCGCGAGATATATGCCAGCCCGAGCGGTGCTGGCTCTTTAGTGCGCAGTGGCCAACAGCGTGTTCAGGACCTCGGGAGGCAGGCGGCGGAACTTTCGGCGGGTCTTCGTCCGGTCGAGGACCGCCACCTCGAGATCGCGCTCGGTCAGGGTCTTGTTTTGCGTCACGTTGAGGGCGCGCACCCCGAGCTGGAGCGCCTCGTCCAGTGTCATACCCTCCTTGAAATGGTCCTTGAGGAAGCGGCGGATCTCGTCGGCCTGTCCACCCATGGCCGCGTAATTGCGCTCGTCCTCGATCGTTCCGTCGTACAGGATGTGGTAGATCTCGTTGCGGCCGCCGTTGTCGTCACCGACCTCGGCCACCAGGACCTCGACCTCGAAGGGCTTGATGTCCTGGGTAAAGATGTTCCCGAGGGCCTGCGAGTAGGCGTTGGCCAGGGCCTTGGCGGTCACGTCGCCGCGACTGTACGAGTACCCTTTGACGTCGGCGTGGCGGATCCCCGCGATCCGCAGATTCTCGAATTCGTTGTACTTGCCGACGCCAGCGAACGCGATCCGGTCGTAGATCTCCGAGACCTTGTGGAGCAGGCTCGAAGGGTTCTCGGCCACCAGCAGGATGCCATCCCGGTACTCCAGAGCGACGATGGATCGGCCGCGCGAGATACCCTTGCGGGCATACTCGGCCTTGTCCTTCATCATCTGCTCGGGGCTGACGTAGTAGGGGAGCGGCACGGTCAGACCCCCTGCTCGCTCTGCGTCCGGTCCTTGAGGATCGCGTCGCAGACTCGGCGCACCTCGTCCTCGCCGATGTCGGTGAACCCAGAGCGCGTGACCGTCTTCACGGTGGGGAAGATACCGCGAACGAGGTCGGGACCACCGGTGCCGACGTCTTCGTCAGCCGCGTCGATCAGGGCCTCGAGCGAGGCACGGAGCGCGTCGTCCCGGTACATGTCGCGCCTCCAGAGCTTCTTGAGCGAGTCGCGCGCGTCCTTCGAGCCGGAGCCCTGGGCGTCGTAGTCCTTCTCTTCGTAACGGCCACCGGTGATGTCGTACTTGAACAGGCGCCCGACGCCGGCCCTCTCGTCGAACCCGGCGAAGATCGGCACGACGGCCAGGCCCATCATGGCCACTTGCAGGTTCATGCGGATCATCTGGGAGAGCTTGTTGGCCTTGCCCTCGAGGGAGAGGTTGTCGCCCTCGACCTTCTCGTAATGCTCGAGCTCGGTCTGGAAGAGCTTCGCCATCTCCATGGCTGGCCCGGCGGCACCCGCGATCCCGATGCCCGACAGGTCATCGCACTTGAAGACCTTGTCGATACGCCGGCTGGCGACCTGGTAGCCGGCCGTCGCCTGTCGATCGCCGGCCATGATGACGCCGTCACGAAACCGCAGGGCCAGCACGGTCGTTCCGTGCGGAACGTCGACCGCGCTCGCAGAGAGGCCGGGGGTCGGCATCATGTGGGGCGATTCGCGGCGCAGCACCTCGAGGAAGCTGGACGTCGCGTAGTTCTGGAACACTTGCTGCCACGGTTGCTCAATCATCAGCAGCCCATTCCATTCGGGTGGGGGCGGGCACTTCGAGCGCCGGCCGGGCCGGCGCGACCGACTTCCCTGGAACGAAGCTCGAACGAGACGATCGCGACGCCGCTTCGGCTCATACTCCCGCGCTCGGCCGCGAGATGTTGCGCAGGAGATCGCTGGCGGTCGGCGACTCGGTGAGCAGTCCCCGCACGTGCGCCTCGGTACCCCTCAGCGGCTCGAGCATGAAGATCTTCTTGAGCGGTCCTTCCTTGAGGTCGAAGATCACCGAGTCCCAGGAAGCCGAGACGATCTCTTCCGCGTAGCGCTGCAGGCACATCCCGCGGAAATACGCGCGCGTGTCCTTGGGAGGATCGTACATGGCCTTGGAGATCTCGTCGTCGGTCACGATCCGCTCGACGGCGTCGGACTCCTCCAGCTTGCCGTACAGGCCCTTGCCGGGACGGATGTCGTGGTATTGCAAGTCGATCATCTGCACCCGGGAGTCGTTCCACTCCAGGTCGTGCTTGGCCATGTAGTTCTCGATGAGCTGGCGCTTGATCACCCAATCGAGCTCACGGCCCAACGTCATGGGATCCTCGGCCAGGCGATCGAGGGTGCGCTCCCATCGGGCCAGCGCCTCGCCCACCCAGGGCTCGGGGGCCTGGCGCTCGCGATAGTACCGATGGGCGAGGGCCAGGTACTCCCGCTGCAGGTCCACGGCGGTGATGGTCGTGCCGTCCTTGAGTCGGATGGTCTCCCGGCAGGCGAGGTCCCGCGACACTTGCCGGTAGGCGGCGACGGGGCCGTCGATCGAGAAGTCGCGATCGATGAAGTCGTCCTCGACCATGCTGAGCACGATGGCCATCGTCCCCGTTTTCAGGTAGTTGGTGACCTCGCTCATGTTGGCGTCGCCCACGATGACGTGCAGGCGACGGTACTTCTCGGGGTCGGCGTGAGGCTCGTCCCGCGTGTTGACGATGGGCCGCGAGTGCATCGTCTCCAGGCCGACCTCGGTCTCCAGGAAATCAGCGCGCTGGGAGATCTGGTAGTCGCAGGGGTCGGCGTTGTTCTCGGCGCCGACCTTGCCCGCGCCCGTGAAGATCTGGCGCGACACGAAGAACGGCATCATGTGCTGGACGATCCGGGCGAACGGCACCTTCCGGTCCATCAGGTAGTTCTCGTGGGTGCCGTAGGAGTTGCCCTTGTAGTCCGTGTTGTTCTTGTAGATCAGGATCCGCTGTTCCGGCGGAGAGACCGCTTCGGCCCGTTGCCGGGACAGGTTGAGGATGCGCTCGCCGGCCCGATCCCAGATGACCAGGTCCCGCGGGTTCGTGGTCTCGGGGCTCGAGTACTCGGGGTGCGCGTGATCGACGTAGAAGCGCGCGCCGTTGCTGAGGATCAGGTTGATGAGGCGCGACTCTTCCTTGGACGGGACGTCCTTCTCCTCCATGTACTCGAAGCCGCGGGCGTCCCGGAGTGGGCTCTCCGCCTCGTAGTCCCAGCGGATACGGGATGACCGGTAGGTCTCGTAGGAGTTGATCAGGAGCAGCGACGACAGGATCGGGTTGAAATCCGGCTGGTTTCTGACCGTGATCCCGTACTCGGTTTTGGTCGGCGATCCGGGGGGAAATGGGGGGGCCGTCGGCCCCCCCACTCCTTTTAGAGATACTGGCCGGTGGTGACGACCTTCTCGACGTTCTTCTGCTTCTCTTTGGTGTCGCCCATGAGCGGCTTCACGTAGACGATCCGCTCGCCCTTCTTGCCGGCGATCTTCGCCCAGTCGTCGGGGTTGGTCGTATTCGGCAGATCCTCGTTTTCCTTGAACTCTTCGCGCACGGCATTGAGCAGGTCGCCGGCGCTGATCCCCTTCTCGCCGCCGCCGATCAGCCGCTTGAGGGCCAGCTTCTTGGCCCGTCGCACGACCGACTCGATCATGGCGCCCGAGGAGAAGTCCTTGAAGTAGAGGACCTCCTTGTCGCCGTTGGCGTAGGTCACCTCCAGGAAACGGTTCTCCTCGGAGAGACTGTACATCGCTTCGACCGTGGCCGCGATCATCGTGTCGATGGCGCCCTGGGCGTCGCCGCCGTACTGGCGCTTCTCCGACTCGGCGATCGGGATCTGGGTCGTCAGGTACTTCCGGAAGATGTCGCCCGCCGCGCCGCGATCCGGCCGCTCGATCTTGATCTTCACGTCGAGGCGACCCGGCCGCAGGATGGCCGGATCGATGAGGTCCTGGCGGTTGCTGGCCCCGATGACGATGACGTTGCGCAGCCCTTCCACGCCGTCGATCTCGGCGAGGAGCTGGGGCACGATGGTCGTCTCCACGTCCGAGGAGATGCCGGTGCCGCGGGTGCGGAAGAGCGCGTCCATCTCGTCGAAGAACACCACGACCGGCACGTCGTCGGCCGCCTTCTCCTTGGCCTTGACGAAGATCTCGCGGATCTTGCGCTCGGTCTCGCCCACGTATTTGTTCAGGAGCTCCGGCCCCTTGATGTTGAGGAAGAAGCCCTTGATCTTCTCGCCGCGCTTCTCGGAGATCTTCTCGGCGAGGTTGTTGGCGACCGCCTTGGCGATCATCGTCTTGCCGCAGCCGGGAGGGCCGTAGAGGAGCACGCCCTTGGGAGGCGTGAGCTGGTGCTCCTTGTAGTAGTCGGCGTAGAGGTAGGGGAGCTCGACGGCGTCCTTGATCGCCTCGATCTGGGAGCCGAGGCCGCCGATGTCGTCGTAGCCGATGTCGGGCACTTCCTCGAGCGCAAGATCCTCGACCTCGCTCTTGGGCAGCTTCTCCAGCAGGTAGCCCGACTTCGCATCCATCAAGATGTGGTCGCCGGTCTTGAGCAACGCGGACCGAAGCGGGTCAGCGATCACGCCCACGCGATCCTCATCGGCTCGCATCGTGACCACCGCGCGCTCGTCGTCGAGCTGTTCCTTGAGGATGACGACGTCACCCTGGATCTCGTAGCCGGCGGCCTCGACGACGTTCAATCCCTCGTTGAGGACGAGCTCCTGGCCCGGCCTCAGCGTCTTGACGTCGATCGCCGGGTGGGTGCTGACCTTCACCTTGCGGCCCTGGGAGAGGACGTTGACGGTGCCGTCCAGGTTGGACGATAGATAGACTCCGTACGTCGACGGGGGCGCGGTCAGTTTCTCGACTTCTTCCTTGAGGGACGAGATCTGCTCGCGCGCCTCGTAGAGAGCGTTGACCAGCTTCTCGTTCTGATCTAACGCGTGCCGCAGCTCTTCCTCCTCGAGCCGTTCCCGCAGATCCATAGGCTTGCTCCTTCTATGCCGCCAACCTCCGTCGCCGAAGGCATGGTAGGCGCAGAAACCGCCGTGGTCGCTCGTGGCCTGCCCGCAGTAGGCGCAGAGACTCATGGCACGAAACCATGTCGTCCGATCGGTCCACCCATAGGACCTCCTCGCCCACCACCGCCTACACCCTTGAGATGGGATCAGCCGGATAACGGTTGCACGGCAACGATTGCAGGCTGCTCGGCGTCTCAATACTGGAGCCTCCGGTGTCAGAGGCCTCCAGGGAGGGGCATTGAGATGTGGACTCGGGTTGCTCCGGCTCACGCGTTGGTCGTAGCGGTTCTCCTCCTCGCGCAGCTCGGCAGAGGCACACCGGGCCGTAGTCCGGTGGAGCAGATCGAGCGCTCGGTGACCCGGCCGGTGCCCCAGGCACCGGCGGCCCCCGTGGAGCGATCTCCGAACGTGTGGGTCCGCGACCGCTATCTCGCCGATCCGCTGCAGGGTGGCACGTCGTTCGTGCCCGGCCACTGGGAACGCCGCCTCTCGGACGGCCAGTACTACGCGCCGCCGTTAACCGTCTGCAACTCCGCCAGCGGGGAGTGCTCGACGGCACCAGCCGGCGTGCGCCCCCCGCCCGACATGCGTAGCGCACCCGTCGACCCACGCATGGCTCCATGAGGTAAATCAAACCGTCTTCGCCTTGCGCGAGACGCCCCATCGAGGGAGAAAGAAGGACCATGAGCAGGCGACACGAAAGCCCCACGGTGACCGAGCTGTTCGCCCCGCGCGCGAAGGAGTTCCAGCATTACGGGACGGTGGTTTACGTTTCCATCGCGCTCGACGCGTCGGTTCGCGGCATCAGCGCAGAGAATCTCAACCAGCTGCTGGTCGACACCATGACCTTGCGGGATATGTACAAGAAGCACCACTGGCAGGTCAGCGGGCCAACCTTTTATCAGCTCCACCTGCTCTTCGACAAGCACTTCAACGAACAGGCTCAGCTGGTCGACGCCATCGCGGAACGGATCCAAACGCTGGGCGGCGTGAGCATCGCCATGGCTCACGATGTGGCGGAGATGACGCTGATCCCGCGACCGCCGCGAGACCGTGAGGAGGTTCCCGCGCAAGTCGCCCGACTGCTTCATGCCCATGAAATCGTTTTGAAGGAAGCGCGGGCGATGGCGCGGCAGGCGGCGGAGGCGGGCGATGACGGCACCAACGACCTCCTCGTGAGCGACGTCATTCGGACGAACGAGCTGCAGGTCTGGTTCGTTTCCGACGATCTCGGGAACAGGCCCCTGCTCGCGCATGAGGAGTAGGACGGAGCTCCTTCCCCGAACGCTCTGCAACGCCTCGTGGTTCAAAAGGGTGTATGGGCCGACTGACTCCTGAAGAACGTCGTCGCATGTTCGTGGCGCAGCAGCAGGCCAGGCGCGAAATGCTGACGCGGCTACAGAGCGCACCGATCGCTGCCGAGTGCCGCGGTCCGCGGCGCGCGCAGGGGCGTCTTTTCAAGACGGCGGTGATTGTTACGTTCCTGGGCGGCGGCTGGTTTGCCTACCACGCGGTGGAGTTCCACGTCCTGGCATCGGTCGTCGAGGCGCTACCGCCTCGGCTCTAGCGGCTGAATGGATATTCGGCGTAACCGGCCAGACGAAAGGCTCCGCCCGCTGCCGACAAGACGGAGGCGTCCAAGTAGTAGCAAACCTCCTCGATCTCCGCCACACCGCCCGACGCATAGACGGGTGGCCCACAAAGATTCTGGACCATCTTTTGATATGTGGCCCGGGCAAGGTCCACGACCGCCTTCACGTCGCGCGGATCGGAGCGAGCCAGCACGATGAGGATCAGCTCGAGCGCACTGTTTCGGGCCAATTGAGCCAAGAGCTTCACGATTTTCGGGTGCCGCCCCGTCCTACCACAAGGGCCCCGGGCCCCACAGTCCCGAGTTCCTCGACTCGTCGAGTCGCTCGTCAGCCAACTCCTTCTTCAGAAGGAGCCGCTGGTACTCCTGGTACTGCGGCTCGGTGCCCACGTAGAGGCAGTTGCAGACGTCGGGGTCGGCATAGATGTAGTACGATGCGGCCCCTCGCCGCTGAACAGTCATTTTCCTCGTCGGAAACGTCCTGAGATCCGCGGCCTTCTCCGGCGTATCGGCCACCTTCATCTGAAAGCCCGCGGCCGTCAGCATCTGCTCGACTGACCGCGTTTCTCCGCGCGGCATAGTCGCGCAGCCCGCGACGGTCAGTGCGATCACGACGATGAACAATGCTCGTCTCATCCTCATCATGGCGTACTCCTCATCGATTCCAACGTTACGAGCTTCCCGTCGGCGCCCGCCATTCGCAGTTCGCTCTGACCTTCGGAGGTCGATGATCGAAGTGCCAACTCGACGGAGGCAACTGCCGCCAGCGATACAAGAGAAGCGACATGAGCGATTTCATGGCGAAGAGTCCCCGTTCCGCCGGCGCGCCGGTGGGCGCTCGGATCAGTTGTCCAGCAGGCGATAGAACTGCGTCCAGGCCTCGTCCTTCTTTGCGCGTTGCAATTCCTTGAAAAAGATCGTGCCCTCCGGAAATTCGCCCGGCATTCACCGCGGCGCTGCCCGCATGGCGAGGTACGCCATGTTGAATGGCTCATCGGAATGATCCGGCTTCTCGCGCCCGAGCGCGGCTCAACGTTCCCATCCAGCCGGCGATGGCCCGTCCGATCTCGTCCGGCGAATCTTCCTGGACGAAATGGACCCCCGCGACCTTCACCTCATCCTGCGCTGGCCACTTGCGGACAAAGTCGACCATCGCGCGGCTGGCGAGGATCCCACCGGGCTCGGCCTTCACGAACAGCTTGGGCACGCCGCTCGTCGCCAGCCAGTCCGCGTAGGCGGCCGCGATCGCAACCACGTCGGCGGGCTCGCCCTCGATGGGGATCTGCCGGGGCCACGTCAGCGTCGGCCGTCGCCCCTCGCCGGGCTCGGCGAACGGCCGTCGGTACTCCGCCATCTCCTCGACGGAGAGGGTGCGCAGGATGGCCTTCGGCAGGATCTGTTCGATGAAGAAGTTATCTCGCAGGACCATCGCCTCGCCGGCCTCGGAACGCAGTGCCTGTAAGGCTGGACGCATTCCGAACTTGTCCCAGTGGTCCCAGCTCTGCGGCCCCACGATCGCCTCCATGTACGCGATACCCTTCAGGGCCTCGCGGTGGCGGTTGGCCCAGTCGAAGCCGAGGGCCGAGCCCCAGTCATGGATGACGAGGGTGACCCGCTCGTGCACATCCAGGGCCTCGAGCAGGGCGTCGAGGTAGCGGCGGTGCTCGACGAAGCGATACGAGCCGGGGCCACTGTCAGGCAGCTTGTCGGAGTCGCCCATGCCGATCAGGTCGGGGGCGATGCAGTTGAGTGCGAGCTCGGTGAGGTCGGCGATTCCGATTTCTTGCGTACCCGCCATCTGGATTACGACTCCTCTCTATCGCCGGTTAAGAAGCCGCAGGCCCGATCGCGGTTTCGACCGGCCGGAAAAAAGATTCGTCGCACACGACCGGAACCGAGACGGTGTCCGACCCGTCCCAACGGCATGCCGATCACCCGGTTGCGCCTTCGCGAGCACCTTACGGGGCGACTGAGTTGTTGGCGGAGCGTTGCCGTCCCGCTGGTCCAGACGGCCTTGGCCGCCGGCCTCTCCTGGTTCGTCGCGGTGCATCTCTTCGGGCACCACGCGCCGTTGTTCGCGCCGGTTGCGGCCGGCCTTCTGCTGATGCGTGAGTAGACGGCCCAGACCCTGGATCGCCAGTTCGTGCAGTCGCTGGCGCTCCGCCGTCAGCCACTCCTCGAACGGGCGCTCGGCGAGCACCAGCCCGGCCAGCAGATCACCTCGATAGAGAGCCGCGACCTGTCCGAGTGCGTCCGGGCTACTGTCGACGACCAGCCGCTCGAACCGCGCCACGTCCACGTCGACGGCCGAGGGGTCGAGGGACACGCTCGCGCCGTCGAAGCGCAGGCTCGCGCGCGGCTTCGGCAGGGTCTTCTTGATTCTCGACAGCGCGTTGCGCAGGTTGCCCCGGGCCTGCGCGTCCTGCATGTCTCCCCACAGAAGAGTTGCAAGCTTTTCGCGGGGATGCGATTGGCCGAGCGGCAGGGCGAGATAGGCTAGGAGCGCCTGGGTCTTTTTTGGTCGGGAGGACGAGCGCAGCACCGGCTTGGAGGCGTGCTTCAAATCCGCCAAGAAGCTTGAGCTCCGGGTGCGCCGCGGACTTCAAGGCTCCTCCATGACTCCGGCCAAGAAGCGGTGCGGAGTATGCCACAGCCCTCACCCCCGATTACGCCATTTTCCACGGTGCTTGGGACGATCTGGATACGGCCACTCGTTACAACGGGGGTGAGACGAAGCGCAATTCCGCACGCGAGGAGGTCGAGATGGGAGAGATGCCGCTCGGTAGCTGTCGACCGACCGTGGATCGCGACGCAAATCTCGTGGAAGCGCTGCGCCGGCAGGAGGCAGGGGCCGCCGAGGCCCTGATCGCTGCCTACGGAGATCGGGCCTACCGCCTGGCGATGCGCATGACCGGCAACCGCTCGGATGCCGAGGAGGTCGTCCAGGACGCCTTCTGGACAGTGGTCCAGAAGATCGAGACGTTCAGAGGTGATGCGGCCTTCGGCTCCTGGCTCTATCGAATCACCGCAAACTGCGCATATACAAAACTTCGCGTCCGGCGTGCGCGGCATCACGAGACCTCGTTGGACGAGGGTTCGGTGATGGTCGATAAGACCTCGTTGGACGAGGGTTCGGTGATGGCGATGAGCATGCCCCGTCCCTTCAGGACTGGTCCGCGCGTGTCGAGGATCCGGCGCTTCAATTCGAGCTGCGGACGGTGTTGACGGCGGCCCTCGACACCCTGCCGGAAGACTACCGCGCCGTCCTGGTGCTACGCGACGTCGAGGGCCTGTCGGTCCAGGAAGTCAGCCAGATCACTGAGCTGAGTGTCGCCGCCGTGAAGACTCGAGCGCACCGTGCGCGGCTGGTGCTGCGCAAGTGCCTCGGGGAGCACTTCTCGGATCGGCCGCCGTCGCTCCCGGCTTCACCTTCTGTGTCTGCGCCCTCGCCGCGCCGCGGCGAATGGTCGAGCGGGTCGACGCGGCCGCCGCCGCGGCCGCGGTCCGAGCGTCGTATCTCGTCTGGGCGGCGAATCTCATTATCGGGGTGATCGCGCTCGGCACACTGCTGCCGTTCGAGGGGACCGCCGGAGTCAGCGTGACTGACGTTACAAGCCGAGATCGCTCAATCCCGGATGCCCGTCCGGTCGGCGTCCGAGCGGCCAATGGTACTTACGGTCTGATTCCTTGATCGGGAGATCGTTGATGCACGCGTAACGCAATCGCATCAGCCCGTTCTGATCAAACTCCCAGTTCTCGTTGCCGTACGAGCGGAACCAATTCCCCGAGTCGTCATGCCATTCGTAAGCGAAGCGCACTGCGATGCGATTCCCTCCGGACGCCCACACCTCCTTGATGAGGCGATAATCGAGCTCTCTCGCCCACTTGCGCGTAAGGAAGGCGATGATCTCCGGCCTGCCGTTTGCGAATTCCGCGCGGTTCCTCCATCGGGAATCTGGTGTGTAGGCCAACGCCACTTTCTCGGGGTCGCGAGAGTTCCAGCCGTCTTCCGCCAGACGGACCTTCAATTCGGCGGTCTCGCGAGTGAACGGAGGCACCGGGGGACGCGTTTCAACGTGTGATGTTGCTACGGACATTGCAATCTCCTGGGCATCTTGAAGAACTTTCCTACACGCGGGTCATTCATCCGGCTCAGGCGACTGCCGCGAGCCCGAGGTCATTCAGGTATGTGACGATTTGGGCCCAATCGCAGGGCTTCGCAAAGATGACGCTCGCGCCAGCTGCCTTCGCGCGAATCAAGGCGGGTCCGCTGTCGCCCGTGATGACGATGACGTGGGGTGGGCGTCGTGCGCGGTCAACGCCGACAGGGCGTCACGTCCGTTGGCGACTCCCACGGCAACCGCACCCTCCAGTCGGAGCAGCGCGGTCAACATGTCGAGCGTGCCGGGAGAGTCTTCGATCACGAGGACGTGAATGCCGTGTAGTCCCGGCGCACCCGAGTCCTGACTCTCCATATCTTCCCGGCACCTCATCACGCGCCTGATGCACTCCTTCAGATGCGAAAAACGACCGGAGGTTGCACGGACGAGCCTCTGCAACGGCAGCCGACGTTGGCGCATCTCAATCGGTCGTGCTGGAGTCGATGGGGGCGGACGTGATCAGTGGCTGGCGCGTTCCAGCCGTGCCTGACACGCCACGCACGTCGTCGCATCGGGAACCGCGAGAAGGCGGTTCGGCGGGATGGCGGCGCCGCACTCAGAGCAGACTCCGTATTCGCCGTCCGCCACCCGGGTCAGCGCGATTTGTAGACGCTTGGCTCGCTCAGCCAGGCGCGACGCCGTCAGGTGGGCCAGCTCGCGGAGCTCGACACCCTGAGCGACGTCGAGGAAGTCGCTCGCCGCGGCCTCCGCTGTTGGCACCTCGGCCTCACCCTGGAGCCGCGCCAGGACCACGTCGAGGTGCGCTTCGAGCAGTTGCTTCGCCGTTTTCGTCTTCATGTCATCACCGCCAGGTAAGATGGCAGACAGCCTCACATGGATGCATGGCATCGACCCCCAGCCGCAGTCAAAGGCTTCGGTTTGGCACGAGCGCGCATCTCAAGGACGGGAGGATAAGGCCATGAAAGTCACCAAGGTGCTCGCGGCCGCCGCGCTGATCGCCAGCGGCGTCGCGGGCTGTGCGTCGACGGACGAGGCGATGCCGGCGGCGTCACCCGGCCACGAGCTCCATACCTTCGCACCCGGATGGCAGCGTTTCTTCACCCTCGACTGGCAGGCCGGGCAGCGGAGCGGGCGGCCCATCCTGAGCGGCGCCGTGCACAGCCAATACGGCGCTACGGCCACCCGCGTGCAGCTCCTGGTGGAGGGTCTCGACGACAAGGGCGGCGTGGTCAGTCAACGCGTCATCTGGCTCGGCGACAGTATCGAGCCGTACGAGACCGCCTATTTCAATGTGGCGGTCGCGCCGGCGGCAAATTATCGCGTGAGCATCTTCGCCTATGACTGGGGCGGCCGGGCGTCGGGGGTTTGAACATGACCGAGTTGACAGCGCTCGACGACCTGGCTCGCCGCGGCTTCAGCGACGGTTTCCGTGTCGTGGACGGCAACCTCCGAGTGCTGACGACGGGGAAGCTGCTGAGACCAGAGGACCTGGTGATCCGGGAGGTCTACCGCTTCGAGGGAATCTCCGACCCCGACGACATGGCGATCGTCTACGCTATCGAGAGCACGACGGGCGTCCGGGGGACCTTGATCGACGCGTTCGGCGTGTACGCGGATCCCGGCATGGCGAGGGTGCTCGCCGCCGTTCCCATCAGAGAGCACGCAGGAAGAACAACGACCACCGTGGACTGACGTCCCGCGGGATCTGCGGCAACGAGCAGCTCGGTGCAGGAGACGGCGATGGCGAATGCGACACTTCCCAATTCTCGATACATCGCGCTCACCACGTATCGCCGCGACGGCCGCCCGGTGACCACGCCTGTCTGGTCGGCGCCGCTCGCTGGCAAGCTCTATGTCGTCACCGCCGAGAGCACCGGCAAGGCCCGCCGGTTGCGAGCCACGGGCCGAGTGCGCTTCGCGGCATGCAACATGAATGGCCGCCGTATCCTGGGCGATTGGGAGGAGGGAACAGGGCGCATCGTTCAGGACGAGGCCCGTTACCGGGAAGCCCTGGCGGCGCTGCGACGCAAATACGGCTGGCAACTCTCCCTGGCGAGGCTCATCAACCGGTTGCGCGGGGTCGATCGTGACCGGGTGGTGCTGGAGCTGACGCCGTCGCTGGTCGTGCAGACGTCGCCAACCACCTGAGTGGTTCTCAGGCAAGCTCGAGCAGCAGGAAGTGCGAATTGGTCTTCGCGTCCAGGCGTAGCTCCACCTCGTCGCTCACCGCGGCGCCGTCGCCGGTGGAAACGCTGTGGTCATTGAGGTCCAACGCACCCTCGACGATCTGTATCCAGGCGTGTCGGCCGGGACTCAGCTTGTGGACGATGCGGGTGCCGGCGGCGGGACGGCTCGCAAAGACCTTGACGTCCTGGTGGATCGAGACCACGCCGTCGCGGCCACCCTTTGCACCGAGGAGCTTCAGCCCGCCGCGCAGGTCGGCCGGCGGGAACGTCCGTTGCTCGTACGACGGTTCGAGATCTTGCTCGTCCGGTGTGATCCAGATCTGCAGGAAATGCACGGGCTCGGTGGTGGACGGGTTGAACTCGCTATGCGTGACGCCGGTGCCTGCGGTCATGCGCTGGACGTCGCCAGGGCGGATGAGCGATCCGGTCCCGAGACTGTCGCGATGCTCGAGCGTGCCCTCCAGGACGTACGAGATGATCTCCATGTTGTCGTGCGAGTGAGCGCCAAAGCCGCGTGAGGGCTGCACCCGGTCTTCGTTGAGGACGAGGAGGTTGCGAAACCCCGCGTGCCGGGGGTCGTGGTAGCGGCCAAACGAGAACGTGTGCCTCGTGTCGAGCCAGCCGTGATCGAAATGCCCACGCTCGTGACTCGGTCGTTTCGTGATCATCAGGCGAGCTCCGGGTGCTCGGTCCCTCAGTCCTTGGCCTGGAGGTGCGCCTCGACCTTCCAGAGGAGCTTGTCGATACCGCGCGAGATCTCGGTGAACAGGTCGGCGGTGTCGGCGTCGCCGAGCGCGTTCGCCGCATCGATGGCCCCGCGCGCCGAGGCGCCGAACTTCGCGATCGCGGCCGAGAGCGCCGCCACGTGCTCGCGCCCCGAGCTGATGTCGAGCGGGTTGAGCAAATCGACGGTGTCGCGGCGGACCTTGTCCGGAAGATCGTTCTGGGTGGGCCATAGTGGGCGAGAATCCATGAGCGCGGCTCCTTTCGCGACGGTTACGCCTTCACGAACGCGAGCAGATCGGCGTTGATCTGACCCCACGCCCTCTCACGCGACCGGTGCGGGGAAGTCTTGCATGCGCTTCTGACGGGGGCAAGCAGACGATGCATGCCGAGAGTGCTACACCTGTGCGAAGCCGCCATCCACGAATAGTTCCGTCCCCGTGATGTAGCTGCTGTCGTCGGAGGCGAGAAACACCACGGCCTTCGCGATCTCGTCGGGAGTGCCGAACCTGCCGAGCGGGACCATGTTGGAAATCATCGCCCGACGCTGCTGACCGGTTTCCGAGGACGCCAGCAGATCACTCAGTCCGGGCGTGTCGATGGAGCCCGGGCTCACCGCGTTCACGCGAATGCGGCGACTCTTCAGATCCGTGGTCCATGTTCGAGCGAACGAGCGCACGGCGGCCTTGGTGGCGCTGTAGACACTGTTCGAGGACAGCCCTTTGCTGGCGACGATGGACGCATTCAGGATGATGGAGGCACCATCCGGCAGCAGCGGAAGCGCCTTCTGCACCGTGAACAGGAGCCCTTTCACGTTGATGTCGAAGATCGAGTCGTACAGCTCTTCGGTGAGCGTGCCGAGCGGTGCGTACTTCGCAACACCAGCATTCGCGAACACGATGTCGAGCGTGCCCTTCTCCCGCCCGATGTGTGCGAAGAGGCGATCGAGATCGCCGAGGTTCGACACGTCTCCGCGTACACCGGCCACGTTGCTGCCGACCTCCTTGACTGCCGCCGCCAACTCCGGATCACGGCGCCCCGTGATGAAGACGTAGGCGCCTTCGTGCACGAACCGCTTCGCCGTCGCCAGGCCGATGCCGCTAGTGCCGCCGGTGATGAGTGCAATCTTCCCGTCGAGCTTGCCCATATATTTCCTTCTCACGCTCCTCGCCGGCCCTTCCCACGTCAGCGTCCATCCGCCTGCGCCCCGCGAAGCGTCATGCACGTCGACGAGGCGCGTGCCACGAGGCTCTGTTCCTCGTCGGTGATGTCACACTCGACAAAACCGAGCGTTTTTCCGCGCTTGATGATCCGCCCGGTCGCCCGAAGCTTTGCCGCCCACACGGGCTTCAGGAAATTGATCTTCAGCTCGACGGTCGCAAAGGTCTCGCCCTCCGCCAGCGTGCTGGCGTAGGCGATCCCCATGGCGGCATCGGCGATGTCGCAAAGGACGCCTCCGTGCAGCGCCCCCATCGGATTCGCATGTTGCCGCCCCGCCGCCAGCTCGATCACCGCCTCGCCGGGCGAGACTGCGTTCAGGGTGAAGCCGATGAGGGCCGCGATCGGGGGTGGCGGACGCTTGCCATCCACCAGTTGCTGGAGGGCATCGAGCGGCGTCGGCATCGATCGTTCCTCCTGGCGTGCGCTTACTGCGAGGAGGCTTGCGCGCTCACGATGTCCTGCAGCACCGCCTTGGGCACTGCACCGACGACGCGCTCGACGACCATGCCGTGCTTCACGAGCAGGATCGTTGGGATCGATCGGACATCGTAGCGAGCCGCCAGCCCGGGGTTCTCGTCGACGTTGACCTTCATCAGCGTGACCTGGCCTTCCGAGGCCTCGGCGAGCGCCTCGAGCACCGGCGCGATCGCCCGGCACGGGCCGCACCACGCGGCCCAGAAATCGACCATCACCAGACCGCTGGCCGCGGCGAGCGCCTCATCGAAGTTCTGCTCGGTCAGATGGATGGTCTTGGCAACGTCCTGGTCCCGACTCGCAGTCATCGTGCTGGTCCTCCTCTGCACTAGGATGGCCCCCCGGGCGCGAGGGATTCATCAAGATGTATCTACATATGATGTGCTGGACCCGGCCCGGCCAAGGCTGGTACGATGGCGTCCGTGAGTCGGCGAAGCATCGGGTGGACGGTTGGCGCGGGAGGCGTATCGCCCTGCGTCTGCAACACCCTTCGCATGGTCACTCGCGCCGTCACCCAACTCTACGACGACGTGCTGCGGCCGAGCGGTGTCCGGGTGACTCAGTTCAGCATTCTCGCGACCATCGGGCGCATGCGTGAGGCGAACCTGAAGCAACTCGAGGACACGCTCGCCATCGACCAGACGACGCTGACGCGCAGCCTCAACCTTCTGGAGCGCGATGGTCTGATCGAGCGCAGCCCTCACCCGGATGGGCGCGTCAAGGCGATGAGGCTCGCATCCAAAGGGGCACGAGTCCTGGAGATCGCGCGGCCGCTCTGGGCCCAGGCGCAAGATCAGGTCCTCCGCGAATTGGGAAGGCAGCGGTGGGCCGACGCGCAGCGGCGGCTCGCCCATCTGCTTCACCTCGCCGTCGAGAAGCGACGATTGCGGCGAAAACGACAGCACATGCCGGCGAGGAGCACGCCGAGAAGAGCTGGCCCCAGGACGCCGAAGCGTCACACGGGAGGCTGAGGGAGCTCGAGCTGGCGCTGCTCGGGGCGCATCGGATTCTCTCGGCCCGTTGACCGGTCATCGGGCCGCCGGCGAGGGGCCGAGTGGCGCGTGATTCGCGGCCGAGGGAACTTGACGCGCAGGCCCTGCGCCTGAACCTGGAAGAGCATCTCCGCGTCCGACAGGCCAGGAAGGCGATGTCGACCGAGGCTGCGGAATCGGATGCCGGTCGAGGGCGCCGCTGCGACCGCCGCTCGGGCAGCCCCGGAGACGACGATCTGCCCTCCGTGAGCTGCCGAGCAGACGCGGGCGGTGATGTGAACGGCCAGACCGATGTACCCGACTTCGGTCAGTGTCGGGCGGCCGCTGTGGACCCCGATACGGACGCGGACCGGAAGACTGTCGGCGAGATGGCCGGTCCAGACGCGGCTCGCGAGCTCACGCTGGATCGCGACGGCCGCTTCGATGGCGGCGGTGGCCCGCGCGAAAACGGCGAAGAACTCATCGGCGCGCGCGTCGATCTCGCGGCCGCTCGCTCGCGAGACCGCCGCCCTGAGGATGCCTCTGACGTCGTTCAGGAGAGCGCCATAGCGGTCGCCCAGCCGACGGAGCAGGACGGTGGAGCCCTCGATGTCGGTCATGAGCAGGGTCACGAACCCGGTGGGGAGTGCTGCGGCATCCGTGGACGTGGCCGGGATCTGGCCGTGTAGCCGTTCCTTCTCGACCACGAAGCGCACGGCATCGAGCACGGTTTCCGCGAGCGCCGGGTCGTCGAGGATCGTTGGATCGTGCACGAGCACCGTCATCGGCCGACCCTGGCGCTCCAGATAGGTCACACCGCGCTGGTCTCCCTCGGCGGGGAGCGGAACGACCGTGCCGGTCGCATCGAGGTACGCCCCGGAAGCGTCAGACCAGTGCAGGACGGCGAGGGTCGGATCCCGGAGAACGGTTCGTAGCCGCTGTTCGAGCTCGCCGGGCGCCGCGTTGCGGCCCAGTTCGATCACGAGGCGGCCGGCCGTCGCGTGTCGCCGCTCCGATTGCAGCTGGCCCGTGATGAACCCGACGGGCACGATGCCGTACTTCTTCGCCGCGTTCAGCAGCCGCGTGCGGGCGCGCTCCCGAGCGGCATCGTCCTCGAAAGCGACCTGGTTGAACCGGGCGAGCGCATTCCGCACGTGGGCCTTGTCGTGGACCGGAAGCCGCCGCCGGCCCCGGGAATCGATGTAGGCGAAGGCCCGGTCCGGGAGCCGGGATCGCTTGCTCGTCTTGAGACGAGGCATACCCGAACGATATCGCGCTGGCGTCCGTCATGCCACGGTGTTGATCCGAAAGGTGCGCGTGTGAGCCGATATGCATCGCCGGCTGTGGCACACTGAACGAGATGCCAGTGAATCGACAGGACACGGTGGACACCTCCGAACTCCTGCGAGAGCTCCGAATCGACCGCGACGGCCGGCCGCCCCGTGCGCGTTGGCGCCGGCTCGTCGTGGCCGTGGTCGCGCTCGTGGCGCTCGGGGCGGGGGCCTGGCTCGCGTGGAGCCGCATCAGCACGCCGGCCGTGCGCACCGTCGCCGCCCGGGCGGCGACGCCGGCGGGCGGAGGCGTCGGCTCCGTGCTCGACGCGAGCGGCTACGTGACGGCGCGCCGTCAGGCCACCGTCTCGGCCAAGATCACCGGCAAGGTCACCGAGGTCCTGATCGAGGAGGGCATGCACGTGAGCGAGGGCGCGGTCCTCGCCCGCCTCGACGACATGGAGGCCCGGCAACAGGTGACGCTGGCCCGCGCCCAGCTCGCGGCCGCTCGCTCGCAAGACGGCGAGATTCGCGCGCAGCTCCTGCAGGCCGAGCGCGATTACACGCGGACGCAGGAGCTGTTCAAGCGGGAGCTCGTTGCCGAGCAGTCCCTGGACGCCGCCCACGCCCAGCGGGACACGCTGCGCGCCAAACTGGTCGTCACCGAGGAGCAGATCCGCGTCGCGGGCGAGTCGCTCAGGATGGCGGAGGTGCAGCTCGACAGCACCGTGATCCGCGCGCCTTTCAGCGGCATCGTGATCGCCAAGTCGGCCCAGCCCGGCGAGATGATCTCACCGATCTCGGCGGGCGGCGGCTTCACCCGCACGGGCATCGGGACGATCGTCGACATGGACTCGCTCGAGATCCAGGTCGACGTCAACGAGTCGTTCATCAACCGCGTGACCGCCGGGCAGCCGGTGGAAGCAACGCTGAACGCGTATCCCGACTGGAAGATCCCCGGCTCGGTGATCGCCATCATCCCGACGGCCGACCGCAGCAAGGCCACCGTCAAGGTGCGCGTCGCCATCCGCACGAAGGACTCGCGGATCGTGCCCGACATGGGCGTCCGCGTCGCCTTTCTGGACACGGCGCCTGGCCCGTCCGGGCCGGTCACTGCCGGCGTGCTGGTGCCCGCCGACTCCATCCGCGGCGATGCCGTCTTCGTGTACGCCGACGGCAAGGTCGAGCGCCGGCCGATCACGCCTGGCCGGGTGATCGGGACCGAGCGTGAGATCGTGAAAGGCCTGCGAGCGGGCGAGCGCGTGGTGCTGGCGCCGCCGCCGTCGCTGCGGGACGGAGCGAAGGTGCGGGTCGCCGACAAGTGAACGTGCTGGTCGAGATCCGCCGGGTGACCAAGACGTACCGGCGGGGTGGCGAGAGCATCGAGGTCCTGCACGGCATCGACCTCGACATTCCGCGCGGGGACTTCGTGGCCCTCATGGGCCCGTCGGGCTCCGGCAAGACCACGCTGCTGAACCTCATCGGCGGCCTCGACACCCCGACCGCGGGCACGATCGTGGTGGACGATCGCCGCATCGACCAGTTGTCGAGCGGTGAGCTCGCCCGCTGGCGCGCCTCCAACGTCGGCTTCGTCTTCCAGTTCTACAACCTGCTGCCCGTGCTCTCGGCCCAGCGCAACGTCGAGCTGCCGCTTCTGCTCACGAATCTTGGGGCGGCCGAGCGCCGGCGCCGCGCCGAGATCGCGCTGACGCTGGTCGGCTTGCGCGAGCGCGCCCGGCACAAGCCCAGGGAGCTGTCGGGCGGCCAGGAGCAGCGCGTCGCCATCGCCCGCGCGATCGTCTCCGATCCGGCCCTGCTCGTGTGCGACGAGCCGACGGGCGACCTCGACCGCGCGACGGCGCACGAGATCATGATGTTGCTCCAGGCGCTCAACCGCGACCACGGCAAGACGATCGTGATGGTGACCCACGATCCGAAGGCCGCGGAGTACGCGCGCCACCAGCTACGCCTCGACAAGGGGACGCTGGCCGAGAGCACCGGCCTCGAGATGGCGTGAAGTACCTCCCCCTGCTGTGGGCGCAGCTCTTCCGCAAGAAGACGCGCACCGTGCTGACGGTGCTGTCGGTGCTGGTCGCCTTCCTGCTCTTCGGGCTCCTCGAGGCCGTGCAGACGGCCTTCGAGTCCGGCGCCGACAGCGCCGATGCCAAGCGCCTGCTCACCACCGCGCGCTACTCGATCATCGAGCCCTTGCCCATGTCGTACGCGCCGCGCATCGAGCGCGTCCCGGGTGTGGTGGGCGTGGCGTACGCGGACTGGTTCGGCGCCAAGTACCAGAACGAGAGCAACGCCTTCGCCGTCTTCGCGGTCGATCCCGCGCGCTACCTCGACATGTATCCCGAGTTCGCCATCGCCGCCGAGCAGCGCGCCGCCTTCGTCAAGACGCGCACGGGCGCCGTCGCCGGCAAGATCCTCGCCGACCGCTACGGCTGGAAGATCGGCCAGAAGCTGCCGATCGCCTCCGAGATCCACAGCAAGACGGACGGCAGCCTCGACTGGGAGTTCGACCTCGTGGGCACTTTCGACTCCGACGATCCGGCCGTCCGCGCCAACACCGAGGTCGTGCTGATCAACGTGGCGCACTTCGACGAGGCGCGCCAGTTCAACCGCGGCAAGACGGGCTGGTACATCGTTCGCATCGCCGACGCCGAGCAGGCCCGGCCGATTTCGGCCGACATCGACCGCATGTTCACCAACTCCCCCGACGAGACCAAAACGGCGCCCGAGAAGGAGTTCGCCCTCGGCTTCGCCAAGCAGATCGGCGACATCGGCGCCCTGGTGACACGAATCCTCTTTGCGGTGTTCTTCACGATCCTGATCCTGACCGGCAACACGATGGCCCAGGCCATTCGCGAGCGCGTTCCCGAGCTCGCCATCCTCAAGACCGTCGGGTTCTCCAACGCCACCGTCGCCGCGCTGGTGCTGGGCGAAGCGGCGCTGCTGCTCGCCATCGGCGCCGGTCTCGGCATGGCCGCCGCCGTCGCCCTCCTGCCCTCGCTCAACGGCGCCACCGGTGGCCGCTTCCCGCCGCTGTTCGTGAGCGGCGTCACCTGGGCGTGGGCGGCCGGCGTGGCGACGTCGCTGGCGCTGGCGATCGGCCTGCCGCCCGCGCTGCGCGCGAACCGGCTGCGCATCGTGGATGCGCTGGCCGGGCACCGGTGAGCCGATGACCTCGCTCAACCAGGTCGTGCACGTCACGCTGATCAATCTGCGGACCATCCCGCAACGGCTCGGCACGTCGCTGGTGATCGTGATCGGTATCGCCGGCGTCGTGGGCGTCCTGGTCTCGGTGCTGGCGATGGGCGAAGGATTCCGCCACACGCTGGCCAGCACCGGGCGGGCCACCCGCGTCATCATGCTGCGCGCCGGCTCCGACGCCGAGATGACGAGCGGCGTGGCACGCGATCAGGCGACAGTGCTCGCGAACCTGCCGGGCGTCGCTCGGGACGCCACCGGTCGGCCGCTGGTGTCGGCCGAGCTCGTCGTGATGGTGGACTTGCCCCGCCACGGGCAGAGCGATCCCAACAACGTGCCCTTTCGCGGCGTGCAGCCGATCGTCTTCGCGGTGCGCGACGAGGTGCGTGTGGTCGAGGGGCGTCCGTTCGAGCGCGGTCTGCGCGAGGTGATCGTGGGCCGCAAGGCGGCCCGCACCTTTGCCGGCCTCGCCGTCGGCTCGCGCATCGCCTTCCGCGACAGTGACTGGAGGGTGGTGGGGACGTTCGAGAGCGGCGGCGACGTCCACGAGTCCGAGATCTGGGCGGACGCCGAGGTTGCGCTGTCCGCGTTCCGCCGGACTGGCTTTCAATCGGTCACCGTCGCCCTGGCCGATCCGTCGGCCGCCGGCCTCGCCGCGCTCAAGGAATCGATCGCGCGCGACCGCCGGCTGTCCATCAACGTGCTGCGCGAGCCGGAGTATTACGCGAAGCAGGCCTCGATCCTCTCGCGGCTCATCGGCGTGCTGGGCTACAGCGTGGCGATGTTCATGGCGATCGGGGCCACGTTTGGCGCGCTCAACTGCATGTACTCTGCGATCGCGAGTCGCCAGACGGAGATCGCCACCCTGCGAGCGATCGGCTTCGGCGGCGCGCCGGTCGTCGCCTCGGTGATGGTCGAGGCGATCGTGCTCGCGCTGCTGGGCGGCGCCGTCGGCGCGGCCCTCGCCTACGTCTACTGTGATGGCGCGTCGCTCTCCACGCTGAACTTCAACACGTTCTCGCAGGTCGCGTTCGATTTCCGCGTCACGCGCGGCCTCGTGGCCCAGGGCCTCGCCGGCGCGCTCGTCATCGGCGCCGCGGGCGGGCTCCTCCCGGCTATCCGCGCCGCTCGCCTCCCCGTGACCGCCGCGCTGCGCACCGGGTAACGGCCCGGCGCCGCCTGGCTCGCGCGATCAACAACGTTCCTGCCGGCGGCCGCGATGTTGGCGCGCCGCGGCCGTGCGCCTACGCGACGACACGACGGGTTGTGGTCGACGCGTCGTCACGAAAACTTCACCGACGGCGTAACGCTTTGGTCACACGATCTCGCCATTCTGGATGAGGATGGGCGAGAGTCTCGGCGCTGAACATCCTCTGCGGCTCGCCACCGCGTTGCGGGTCGTCTTGCCCCGACGCGACCGGGCCGTGCCGGCCGGGCGGGCGGATCTTCACGTCCACTCCATCTGGAGTGACGGCGCCCAGGCGCCGGCTGCGATCGTCAGAGCGGCTGCCGGCCGGGTCGACGTGCTTGCCATCACCGATCACGACGAGATCCGCGGAGCGCTGGAGGCCCGGGAGTTCGCTCGCGCTCATTCTGAACTCGGTATCGACGTCGTGATCGGCGAAGAGGTCAGCACCCTCAACGGCCACGTGCTCGCGCTGTGGATCGAGGAGCGGGTGCCGCCGGGGCTCAGCGCCGAGCGCACGATCGCGCTGATCCACGATCAAGGTGGCCTGGCCGTGGCCGCTCATCCGTTCCATCCGATTCCGCATCACCGCGTCGGGTATCGGCCGCTGGCCACGCTCATCCCGCACCTGGCGATCGACGCCGTCGAGGTCGTCAACAACTCGGGCATCTTTTCCCGCATCTACGACGCGTGGGCCGCGCTTCGCAACGTCGAATGGATGCTTCCGGTGACGGGAGGCAGCGACGCCCACGACGTCTGGTACGTCGGCGGCGCGCTCACGCGCTTCCACGGTCGCGACGCCAGTGCACTGCGCCGCGATCTCATCGCCGGCCTGACGCGTGCTCACGCCCGCTGGTCATGGACGTTCGACAAGATGCCGCGGCACTTTCGCATGCAGTGGCGAAGCGCCGTGCGCTTCGTCCGGCTCAACCGACGGCCCATCGAGGTGTCGTAGGGGCGGTGAGGGAAGTTTGGCCCGGAAACGACGACCTGCCATCGTTACGATTGGGTTAAGAAACCGATGCAGTTCGGCTGCAACCGCGTAGCCCGTTCTTCATGGCCGATCTCGCTTTCCCAGCCGCCACAATCATCACGATGATCAGCACCATCGACCGAGACCCCCGAGGCGGTGCAGCCCACGCACGGCTCGAGATCGGACCGGGTCCCGCCCCGGGTTCTCGACGCCGGGTGTGTGTCGTCAGCGAAACGTACCCGCCCGAGATCAACGGGGTGGCGATGACCCTGGCGCGGCTCGTCGACGGATTGCGGGGTCGCGGCCATGCCGTCTCGGTCGTCCGTCCCCGCCAGCGGGTCGATCGCCGCGGCCCCCCGCGCGATCCCGAAGAATTCCTGGTTCGCGGCGCGCCGTTGCCCGGCTACGGTGGACTGCAGATCGGCTTGCCCGCGGCTGGTGCGCTCCGCCGCCACTGGACCCGGCACCGTCCCGACGTGGTGTACGTGGCGACCGAGGGGCCGCTCGGCTGGTCGGCGGTGCGGGCGGCGACACGCCTGCGGCTTCCGGTGGTCAGCGGGTTTCACACGAACTTCCACAGCTACGCGAAGCACTATCACGCGGGCTGGTTCGTGAGGGTCGTCGCCGGCTATCTGCGCCGCTTTCACAACCGCACGACGGCCACGGTCGTGGCGACCGCCGATCTCCGGGCCCGGTTGAATGCGCTGGGCTTCACGAATCTCAGCGTCCTCGGTCGTGGCGTCGACAGCGGGCTGTTCACGCCGGAGCGCCGGTGTGCGGCATTGCGAGCGGCCTGGGGGGTGTCGGAGCACGACACCGTCGCGCTCTATGTCGGGCGAATCGCGCCGGAGAAGAACCTGGAGCTTGCCGTCGAGGCGTACCGCGCGATGCAGCGGGTCGGCGGAGCGCGACGATTCGTCCTCGTCGGGGACGGGCCGCAGCGGGCCGCGTTGCAGAAACGCCATCCCGACCTTGTCTTCCCCGGGGCCCTCATCGCACAGCAGCTCGCCGCGCACTATGCCACGGCCGACGTCTTTCTCTTCCCGAGCGAGACCGAGACGTTCGGGAACGTGGTCCTGGAAGCGATGGCGAGCGGTCTCGCCCTCGTCGCCTACGACTACGCCGCGGCGCGCATGCACGTGACGCACGGGGAAACCGGCGTGCTCATCCCGTATGGACAGGCGGCCGCCTTCGTCGCGGGCGCGGTCGAGCTGGCCCGGTCGCCGCTGCGTCTCGCCCGGATCCGCCGACGGGCCCCCGCGTCTCTGGCCAGCGTGGCCTGGCCACGAGTGATCGAGCGTTTCGAAGCAATTCTCTCGGATGCTCTCGGACAGAGGAGGTCACCATCGTGATGAACGAAGGACTCCGTCTGGAGTGGCTGGTCGCCGGGCTCCTCGTCGGCTCGATCGTCGCCGCGCTCGTCGCGCGCCGTGCCGTCACGGCGTTCTGGACCCTTCGAGCGATGGCGCTGACCCCGACACTCTCGCGTCGCCTGTCCCGGTGGGTCAAGCCGCGCAGCTATTCCGACGAGGAGTTCTTCCGCGCCGACGGCGCGGCCGAGCCGTGGGTCGAACGGCGCCAACAGGGCCTCGCCCGGTTGGCCAGCTTTCTGCGCGCCCGGTATCCCCGTTGCGCCGACTGGGGTGACGCGCTCCGCACCAGCTTTTCCGATCTGCGCTTCACCGACGCCAATCGCGTGCCGTTTCCCTTCGCCCGCTTCATGCGTGACCACTTCAATCAGTGTGCGGTGGTGACGGCGTCCGACGGGCCTCGCTTGCAAGATCTCGACGGCCACTGGACGCTCGACGTCGGCGGATCGTACGGAGTCAACGTGGCCGGCTTCGCGCGCTACAAGGAGTGGATGGCCAGGGGCCTGGAGCGTGTGCAAGACCTCGGTCCGGTGCTGGGGCCGCTTCACCCCGTCGTGGCCGAGAACACGACGCTGCTCAAATCGGTGTCGGGCCTCGACGAAGTCTCCTTTCACATGAGCGGGACCGAGGCGGTCATGGCGGCCGTGCGCATGGCCCGCTTCAACACCCGCCGGAAGTTGATCGTCTGTTTCGCCGGGGCCTATCACGGGTGGTGGGACGGCGTGCAGCCCGGGCTGGGCAGCGAACGCAGCATCGACGACTGTCTGACCCTCAAGGACCTTCACGAGGCATCGCTCGAGGCCATCCGCAGGCGCGCCGGGGAGATCGCCGGCGTGCTGGTCAATCCCGTGCAGTCCTTTCATCCCAATGCGCCGCCGCCCAGCGACGCGATCTTGTTGACCAGCGGTGTCCGCCGGACGGAAGACCCGTCGGCACGGTATGCCGAGTGGCTGCGGCGCCTGCGGGCCGTCTGTGACGAGTGCGACGTCCCCCTCATCTTCGACGAGGTGTACACGGGCTTTCGACTCGCTCCCGGTGGCGCCCAGGAATTCTTCGGCGTGGCGGCCGACATGGTCGTGTATGGCAAGACCGTCGCGGGCGGGATGCCCATCGGCGTGGTGTGCGGCAAGAAGGCGCTCATGCGGCGCTTCGATGCCGAGCGGCCCATGCGCATCGCGTACGTGGTCGGGACCTTTTCCGCCCACCCGGTCGTGATGGGCGCGATGAACGAGTTCCTGCGGTGGGTGGTCGAGCCCTCGACGGCGCAGCTCTACACGGAGATGAACGAGCGGTGCGCGCAATGGGTGCAGGCCACGAATCGACGCCTCCTCGACGCCGCGCTGCCGGTGCGGGTGGTGCACCTCGGCACGGTCTGGACGGTGCTCTTCAGCGAGCCCGGCCGTTACAACTGGCTGCTCCAATACTATCTACGTGCCGAGGGCGTGACGTTGAGCTGGGTCGGCACCGGCCGTTGCTTGAGCAGCATGGACTTCACCGACAAGGACTACGAGGCCCTGGCCACCAAGCTCGTCGCCGCCGCCCGCGCCATGAAGGCCGACGCATGGTGGCTGAGCGCCGATGAGCACCCGAAGAGGGAGAAGAACATGCGGAATCGTCTCGTGCAGGACGCGTTCCTCAGCCTCGTTCGCGTGCCCCGACCCTTGCAGAGCTTCTACACCGAGGTGATGAGGCGCAAGAAGGACGACCATCACGCGTCGCACAGCAACCTGACCAATCAGCTCTTCCACATCATCAGCTCCAGTGTGTTCCTCGGATGCTATGCGCTGGCGTTCTGGGACCTGACCACGGCGATGTGGGCCGGGCTGGCCGCGCTCTTCCTGCGTCAGATCGGGCACGCGATCCTCGAGCCTCCCTGTCATGACAAGGAAGCTCTGCTGCTCGGGTTCAA